>ENA-OQCV01000146-OQCV01000146.1-human-gut-metagenome-genome-assembly--contig:-NODE-146-length-20057-cov-4.429654_pt1 | contig 20057 bp, 25 predicted proteins | sample MGYA00242766_ERZ504592 | MGnify/ENA primary metagenome ERZ504592 (study PRJEB26092, sample SAMD00036315) | human gut metagenome | host: Homo sapiens | study: EMG produced TPA metagenomics assembly of...
TAAGCAAAAAAAAGTAAATAAAAACGAGGTATTTATATGGCAAAGATAAGTGTGCTTGGTGCGGGAAGCTGGGGAACTGCCCTGTCTACTCCTTCTTACAATAATGGACACGAGGTGATTCTCTGGTCGGCGCTTGGGGGAGGAGATAACAACATTAAGAGAAAAGCGGGAACACGTGAGCAAACTTCCGGGTGTAAAGATTCCTGAACCGATTGATATCACAATAGATCTTGAGAGAAGCCTGCGGGATGCAGATGTGGCAATTCTGGCAGTTCCTTCGCCTTATACCAGAAGTACCTGCAAGCGTATGGCGCCTTTTGTAAAAAATCGGACAGAAAATTGTAAATGTTGCCAAAGGTGTGGAGGAAAAAATCTCTTCTTACTTTAAGCGAGATCATTGAACAGGAACTTCCACAGGCAAATGTGTCTGTGCTTTCCGGCCCAAGCCATGCAGAAGAGGTTGGAAAGGGACTTCCGACTACCTGTGTGGTAAGTTCTCACCAGAGAGAGACAGCAGAATATCTGCAGGGAATCTTTATGAGCCCTGTTTTCAGAGTTTATACCACGCCGGATATGCTGGGAGTGGAGCTTGGCGCAGCGTTAAAGAATGTGATCGCACTGGCAGCCGGAACCGCAGATGGTCTGGGATACGGCGATAATACCAAAGCAGCCCTGATCACAAGAGGAATTGCAGAAATTTCACGTCTAGGTGTTAAAATGGGAGCACGTATGGAAACCTTTTATGGTCTGTCCGGAATCGGAGATCTGATCGTTACCTGTGCCAGTGTCCACAGCCGTAACCGGAAAGCCGGATATCTGATGGGAAAAGGATATACCATGGAGCAGGCAATGGCTGAAGTGAAAATGATCGTGGAAGGCGTCTATTCCGCAAAAGCAGCAAAAGAACTGGCTGAGAAGTATGATGTGGAAATGCCGATCATCACAGAAATAAACAAAGTCTTGTTCGAAGGAAAAAGTGCAGCGGAAGCGGTGATCGACCTTATGGTAAGAGATAAGAAAGTGGAGACGCCGATGCTTCCATGGGAAGACGGACAGAAAACTAACTGAGATGTTATAGAAAAACTGTAACTGTTCAGTACCTCGCGGGATAGCTGACTGCTGAATGGTTACGAAAAACTTTCGAATGCATCATTTACGGAAAATTCTATAGACAGAGATGATAAATATGCAAAAAGCAGATGTTATATAAATACATCTGCTTTTTGTATTTGCATGATAAAGTATTTTTCCGATTGCTCTTTATTAGAATGCAATGTCCCTTAAATCCTCGGGAACATGTGAACTGTGGAAATTTTCGTTCAGAGTATCAATCAGATCCATATCCTCCTGTTCGATTGTGAAATCAAAAATATTGCCATTGCTTCTGATGCGGTCAGGATGTACGGATTTCGGGATTACTGATATTCCCTTCTGGGTAGCCCAGCGCAGGCCAATCTGAGCGGGAGTATGGGCATATTTGGTTCCGAGTACACACATAACATCATTATCAAGATATGCACCTCTTGCAAGCGGGGCATATGCCTGTACCTGGATTCCTTTATCCTGGCAATAATCAATCAGCTCTTTCGGATAGCAGAGAGGATGGCATTCAATCTGATTTACAGCAGGTATGATTCCGGAATTGGCTTCCAGTTCTTCCAGATGACGGATTTCAAAATTACTGACACCAATAGAAAGAGCCCGCCCGGATTTCTGGATTTCCTCCAGTACTTTCCAGGTGCTGAGATAACATCCCGGAACCGGCCAGTGGATCAGATACAAATCCACATAATCCAGTTTGAGCCGGTCCAGGCTTCTTTCAAAAGCACCCTGAATGTCTCCCAGACGCTGTGCGGTATTCCATACTTTTGTAGTAATAAAAAGTTCATTTCGCGGTATTCCACAGCTGGCGATTCCCCGTCCTACATTTTCTTCGTTTTTATATACGGAGGCTGTATCAATCAGACGGTATCCTGATTCAACAGCAGAAATAATAGCATTTTCGGCCTCATTTTCCCCGGTGGCTTTGTATACTCCCAGTCCGAGTAAAGGCATCTCTCTGTTTGTATTCAGAAAAAACAGTATTATCCAAAACAATTCCTCCAATTCCTATATACACTTTGGGCAAGCTGCTTTGCCCGATAATCTTGTCCAAGTATAACATAAAAATGTGTCAGAAGTACATAAAAAATTATTAAGTTTTTGCAAGAATACATTGTTAACAATATAACATAAGGGTTAAAGTATTAACAGTTCTTGTGAAAAAAGGCTATTTTCAAAGCATATATTTCAAAATTTTTTTCAGTGATTATTTATGCTAAATGGCTTGCGGAAACGAAAAAAAAGATGTATAATATCAGTAAATTGATAATTTATTGTCATAAAAAAAGACTGAATTTTATAAATTCAGTGTATTTTTCAATAGAAGGGAGCATTTAACCATGCATTTAATCAAAGATGAAAATGGGAATCTTGTCCAGCATGGGCATGGACACACCCATGAACATACCCATGAAGATGGTATGACTCATACTCATGAGCATACTCATGGCGAAGGTCATGATCATGGACATTCTCATGCAGATCATGCCTGTGATACTGCTCATTGCGGATCCTGCAGTGAAGGTGACTGTAAGAATGAGACACTGGCTCTTCTGACATATATGCTTCAGCACAATGAGCATCATGCTCAGGAACTGGATCAGATGGCTGATAACCTTGCCAAGATGGGAATGGATGCAGCATGTAAGACTATTAAGGAAGCTGTTGCAGATTTTCAGAAAGGCAATATGAGACTTGGACTTGCTTAACGCTTGTTAAGGAAGAGATGAAATAGGAGGCGACATCACATGTGTCTGGCAACTGTATATAAAGAAAGTGACGATTCTGTTACTTTTTAAAAATGTTTCCCGTATAGATGTGGATGGGAATAAATTGATTCTCCGTGATATTATGGGAGATGAGAGAGTGGTCGAGGGAACTATTTTAATGGTTGACCTTGCCAACAGTATTGTGAAACTGAAATGTGACTGATATTAAGATAGGGACAAAACACCTTTTGACCTTAACATCATTTTTTATTTATAGAAAGAATACTAAGACAGATTTAGGAGGCACCTGGTTTTATGGCACACGTAATTGCTGTCGCAGGAAAAGGCGGCGTGGGAAAAACAACATTATGCGGAATGCTGATCCAGTACTTGTGTGAAAAGGGTAAAGGGCCGATTCTTGCAGTAGATGCTGATGCAAACTCAAACCTCAATGAGGTTCTTGGCGTAAAGGTAGAGACAACTCTTGGCGATGTGCGTGAAGAAATTGCACGTGCAGAGCTTGCAAAAGAGAATCCAATTCCTACCGGAATGTCTAAGGCTGATTACGCGGAAATGCGTTTTGAAGATGCGCTTGTAGAAGATGATGATTTTGATCTTCTTGTCATGGGCAGAACTCAGGGAAAAGGCTGTTACTGTTATGTTAATGGTCTTCTTCAGACTCAGCTTGCAAAATACCAGAATAATTATCCGTATATTGTTGTAGATAATGAAGCCGGAATGGAACATATCAGCAGAGGTGTTCTTCCGAGCATGCAGACTGCCATTCTGGTCAGCGACTGCTCCAGAAGAGGCGTACAGGCAGTAGGCAGGATTGCAGAACTCATTAAAGAATGTGATATGCATCCTGATACAGTTGGTCTGATCATTAACCGAGCTCCGAAAGGAGAATTGAATAAGGGAATTCAGGAAGAGATTGCAAATCAGGGACTGACACTTCTTGGTGTTGTTCCACAGGATGAAACAGTTTATGAATATGACTGTGAAGGACGTCCTACAAGCACACTTCCGGAAGACAACCCTGTCAAGACTGCACTTCGTGCAATCGTTGATAATTTAAAATTATAAGAAACACCCCTTGTCGGACGAGAATCCGATGAGGGATGTTTCTGCGCATAGGAAATCTATATATACAGAGATAAATACAAGTTTACATCTTTAATTTTTTAAGTTAAATAACCCATGGGAGGGGATGGGATGGGTTATCACAGTTATCTTTAACGGAGCCAATTCTTCAGATATAGATAACCTATAGATAACCGGGATTTCCTGCCTGTGGGATTATTAATAAAATAAAAATGTGTATCTTAAAGGAATACACAAACCAGAATTAAAGGAGGTCTATAATGAGTGAATTCAAATTAACTACAGTGGAAGAGTTTGAAGAGGCTACTGCCAGACTTTTGGAGACAGGTGCAAAGGTTGGAGCTGACGCATGGCAGCTTCGTGTGAAAAAAACAGACTCCACATTGTAAATTCGGTGAGCAGGGTGTCTGCTGTCGTATCTGTGCTATGGGACCATGTCGTATTACCCCTAAAGCATCAAGAGGTATCTGCGGATGTGACGTTCATGGTATCGTAGGAAGAAACTTCCTGAAATTTACAGCAGGTGGTGCAGCTACTCACTCTGATCACGGTCGTGAAATCTGCCACACATTATATTGTGCAAAAGACGGCGGAAACTATCAGGTAAAAGATCCTGAGAAACTGATCCGTATCGCAAAAGAATGGGGCGTAGAGACAGAAGGAAAAGATATCTATGATCTGGCTCATGAAATGGCTGAGACAGGATTGATGGAATATGGTAAACCATTCGGATATCAGAGATTCCTTGACAGAATGCCTGCAGGACAGAAAGAGAAACTGATTGAAAATGAAATTGCACCACGTGCGATCGACCGTGAGGTTTCCACTTCTTTACATATGGCTCATATGGGATGTTCTTCTCTTCCGGAAGCTCTTGTAAAACAGTCTATCCGCTGCGGTATGGCTGATGGATGGGGCGGTTCCATGATGGGAAACAGAGTTCTCTGATGTTTTATTCGGAACTCCGAAGCCAATTGACACTGAAGCTAACCTTGGTGTAATGGTTGAAGAGAATGTAAACATCGTTGTACACGGACATGATCCGAGCCTTTCTGAGATGATCTGTGAATATGCAGACAGCAAAGAAATGATCGATTATGCAAAATCTGTAGGAGCAAAAGGAATCACTGTTTCCGGTGTATGCTGTACTTCAAACGAAGTAGCTATGCGTCGCGGTGTTCCGATGGCCGGTAACTTCCTGCAGCAGGAGAATGTAGTGCTGACAGGTGCCTGCGAAGCGATCGTAGTAGACGTTCAGTGTATCTTCCCTGCATTAGGACCTTTAAGCAAATGCTTCCATACTAAATTTATCACAACTTCTCCAATCGCTCAGATGCCTGATGCTGAATTTATCAGATTCAATGCTGAGACAGCAGGAGAGAATGCAAAAGCGATCGTTAAGATGGCTATTGATAACTTCAAGAACAGAAAACCTGAACTTGTACATATCCCACAGCTGAAACAGAAAGCTACAGTTGGTTATTCCGTAGAAGCAATCGTTAAGGTTCTTGACGGTGTTACAAACTCTCAGGTTGATGAGACAGGAACAACAAAACCATTACTTGAGTGCATCACTTCCGGTGTTATCCGTGGTGCTGTTGCTATGGTTGGATGTAACAATCCTAAGATCCGTCCTGACTATGCACATATTGAACTGATGAAGAAATGTATCGCCAATGATATCGTTGTCATTGCTTCCGGATGTTCTGCACAGGCAGCTGCAAAAGCAGGTCTTATGGACAAATCTGCAAAAGATCTCTGCGGTGCAGGTCTGAAACGTGTCTGTGAACTAGCTGATATCCCACCGGTACTCCACATGGGATCATGCGTAGATATTTCCCGTATGATGATCCTTGCTGCTGAACTTGCAAAAGATGCAGGTCTTCAGATCAATCAGCTTCCTGTAGTTGGATGTGCTCCTGAGTGGATGTCTGAAAAAGCTGTATCCATCGGTAACTATGTAGTAGGTACCGGTATTGATACATTCCTTGGTGTTGATCCATATGTTTCCGGTTCTTCAGAAATGGGAGAGCTTCTTACAGAGGGAACAAGAAAATGGACAGGCGCTGCTTATACAGTAGAAACAGATATTGAGAAATTAGTTGATCTGATGATCGAAAGAATTGAAGAGAAGAGAACAGCATTAGGAATCTAATCTGCTGTGATCTTAAAATGTAATAAAAGGTGGATGACGTAAAATGAAAATAGCAGTTACAGGAAAAGGCGGCGTAGGCAAACCACTTTTGCAGCAACGCTGGCCAGGTTGTATGCAGCAGAGGGCAGACCGGTACTTGCAGCAGATGTGGATCCGGATGCGAATCTTGGTCTTGCTTTAGGCTTTGATGAAGAAACTCTGGATTCTATTGTACCGATTTCAAAGATGCGTAAGCTGGTGGAAGAACGTACAGGGGCTACAGCAGGAAATCAGTTCTATCATCTGAATCCGAAAGTAGACGATATTCCGGAGAAATATGGTAAGGTCTGTAATGGTGTACGGCTCCTTGTCCTGGGAACTGTCGAGACAGGCGGCGGCGGATGTGTATGCCCGGAACATGTAATGTTAAAGCGCATTATCAATAATCTGGTACTTAGAAGAGAAGATGTAGTAATTCTTGATATGGAAGCCGGCTTGGAACATCTCGGCAGAGGAACCACAGAAGGAGTTGACGCATTTATCGTAGTGATCGAACCAGGTGCAAGGAGTGTGCAGACATATCAAAAATGTAAAGCGCCTGGCAAAAGATTTAGGAGTGTCTCAGGTAAAGGTTGTCGCAAACAAAGTGCGCAATGAAGATGACGAAAACTTTATCAGAGAACGGATTCCACAGGAAGATCTTTTAGGTATGATTCATTACAACACAGAGGTAATTGATGCAGACAGACAGGGAAAATCCCCGTATGACTTCAGCAAGACAGTTACCGATGAGATCATTAAAATAAAAGAAAAGATAGATCGTCAGTAATCATATATTAGGAGGTAGAACAAGTGACTTTATTTGAAAGTGTTTTTGCGGGAAACGACGCGGTTTATGGACTTACAGAGGGTGCCATCAACCAGGCAATTGAAAAATACGGCGCTGACAAAGCAGTCAGCTTCCCTGATACAGCATATTCTTTACCATGCTACTATGCAGTAACAGGAACAAAGGTTGGAACTCTTGCAGAGTTAAAAGATGCTCTTGCAGTAGTAAAAACTCTTATGACAAGAGAGAAAAGAACAAATGACGTATTTATGTCAGGTGTTGCTACAGCTCTCTGCGCAGAATTTATCGAAGTTCTGAAATATATTGACGGAGCAGTTCCTTATGAAGCTCCTTGCTACGGACATCTTGCAGATGCAGTGATCCGTGAACTTGGTGTACCGCTTGTAACAGGCGATATCCCTGGTGTAGCAGTTATCCTTGGAAAAGCTCCTTCCGCTCAGGAAGCAGCAGACCTTGTTAAATCCTATCAGTCTCAGGGTATCCTGATCACTCTGGTTGGTGACGTTATTGACCAGTTAGAGGAAGTTGGATACAAGACAGGTGCTAACGTACGTGTTATCCCGCTTGGAAAAGACGTTACAGCAGTTATCCATGTAGTATCTGTAGCACTTCGTGCAGCTCTTATCTTCGGTAACGTAAAACCAGGTGATGCTGCAACTCTGATGGATTACACAATGAAACGTGTACCTGCATTTGTTAATGCATTTGCACCGTTAAATGATGTGATCGTAGCTTGTGGTGCAGGCGCTATCGCTCTTGGATTCCCGGTTATCACAAACCAGGAAGATGTTGCAAGAGTACCGAAGAGCCTGATCTGCCAGAAAGACATCTCCAAATGGAATGCGACTTCTCTGGAAGCACGTGACATCAAGATTAAAATTACAAACATCGATATCCCGGTTGCTTTTGCATCTGCATTCGAAGGTGAGATTATCCGTCGTAAAGATATGCAGGTTGAGTTCGATGGTTCCCGTGTAGACTGTGCAGAGCTTGTACATACATGTGATGCAAGTGAAGTAGAAGACCATAAGATTACAGTTGTTGGTCCGGAAGTAGATGACATGGAACTTGGCAGCAAGAACAGCATTGCATATGTTGTTAAAGTTGCAGGTAAAAACATGCAGCCTGACTTTGAACCTGTTATCGAGCGTAAGTTCCATAACTACATCAACTGTATCGAAGGTGTATACCATACAGGACAGAGAGATATGCAGAGAATCCGTATCAGCAAAGATGCATTTGCTGCAGGCTTCAAGATCAAACATATCGGTGAAGTTCTCTATACACAGGTTAAGAATGAATTTGACGCAGTTGTTGATAAATGTGAAGTTACTATTTATACAGATCCTGCTGAGTGTACAAGAATCCGTCATGAAGTTGCTATCCCGATCTTCGAGAAACGTGATGACCGTCTGAATACTCTGACAGACGAATCTGTAGATGTATATTACAGCTGTATCCTCTGCCAGGCATTCTCCCCGTCTCACGTATGTGTTGTTACACCTGAGAGACTTGGACTTTGCGGTGCCGTTTCATGGCTGGATGCAAAAGCTACCAACGAGCTGGATCCAAACGGACCTTGCCAGGTAATTACAAAAGAAAGACCTATTGATGAGAACCTTGGTTCTTATGAAGATGTAGATGAAGCTGTTAAGAAATTATCCCAGGGTGCATTAGAGCACGTTACACTGTACTCTATCATGCAGGATCCTATGACATCATGCGGATGCTTCGAGTGTATCTGCGGTATCGAGCCATTCTCCAATGGTGTTGTTATCGCTAACCGTGAGTATGCAGGCATGACACCTCTTGGAATGACATTCTCAGAAATGGCATCCATGACAGGTGGTGGTGTTCAGACACCTGGTTTCATGGGACATGGTAAACATTTCATCAGCTCCAAGAAGTTCATGAAGGCAGAAGGCGGTATTGAACGTATCGTATGGATGCCGAAAGAACTGAAAGAGTTTGTTGCTGAACGTCTTAATAAGACAGCAAATGAACTCTATGGTATTGAAAACTTTACAGATATGATCGGTGATGAAACAATCGCTACTGATCCGGAGACACTGGTTGGATTCCTTACAGAAAAAGGCCATCCGGCATTAGCTCTTGATCCGATGATGTAAAGATTGGTGGTTTTGCCCGGAGGCGTGGATGGGCAATGCGGAAGCCACTAAACGTCTCCTGGGTTTAAACGCCTAAAGCGTTATATAGATAAAACCATAGTATTATTCTAAATACGAAATGGAGATGTGCAAATTGTTAATCGACAGAATCTTTAACGGAAATGATGCAGTCTACGGGTTAACCTGTCAGGCTGTAGAGGAAGCCATTGCACAGCACGGCGCAGACAAGGCAGTTGAATTTCCTCATACTGCCTACTGTCTGCCATGTTACTATGCAGTAACAGGAGTCAAGGTGAAGACCCTTGGCGAAATGAAAGAAGCACTTGGTGTGATTAAATCTCTTATGACAAGAGAGCATCAGTTAGATGACGCTTTGATGTCCGGAGTCGCTACCGCACTTTGTGCAGAGTTCATAGAAGTACTGAAGTATCTGGATGGAGCGGAGCCATACAGTGAACCGTACTATGGACACCTTCCGGATTCCATAATCCGTGAACTTGGTGTACCTCTTGTAACCGGTGATATTCCTGGTGTAGCTGTTATTATTGGATCCGCACCTACCGCACAGGAAGGTGTAGATCTGGTAAAGAGTTATCAGGCACAGGGAATTCTTGTTACACTGGTTGGAGGAATTATTGACCAGGCGCAGGAACTTGGATTGAAAATGGGCTATAATGTTCGAATCGTACCACTTGGAAAAGATATTACTTCTGTAATCCATGTAGTATCCGTGGCACTTCGTGCAGCTCTGATCTTCGGAAACGTTACTCCTGGAGATGCAGCCGCTCTGATCAAGTATACATCAGAGAGAGTACCGGCATTTGTCAATGCGTTTAAACCGATCGATGATGTGATTCTGGCTGCTGGTGCAGGAGCAATCAAACTTGGATTCCCTGTGATTTCCAATGAAGATGAAAACATTACAGAAGTTCCGGGTGCGCTGATCGCATGCCCGAATGTTGCTGATTTTAATAAGGTTTCTCTGGAAGCCAGAAATATTAAGATCAAAATTACCAATATTGATATTCCTGTTGCGTTTGCGTCTGCATTCGAAGGCGAGATTATCCGTCGTAAAGATATGCAGGTTGAGTTCGACGGTTCCCGTGTGGATTGTGCAGAACTTGTGCAGACAAGAAGCATGGATGAGGTAGAGGACCACAAGATTACAGTTGTAGGACCAGATGTAGATGAAATGGAATTGGGAAGCAAGAATCCGATCGCTTACGTGGTAGAAGTAGCGGGAAAGAGAATGCAGCCTGATTTTGAACCTGTAATTGAGCGTAAATTCCACAATTACATTAACTGTATTGAGGGAGTTTATCATACAGGACAGAGAGATATGCAGAGAATCCGTATCGGTAAGGAAGCTTACAATGCAGGATTCCGTATCAGACATATCGGTGAGGTTCTGTATACACAGGTAAAAAATTGAGTTTGAAGCTGTAGTTGATAAATGTCAGGTAACCGTTTATACTGATCCGGCTGAGTGTACAAGAATCCGTCATGAGGTAGCAATCCCTGTATTCGATAAACGTGATGCACGTCTTGAAAATCTTACAGATGAAACTGTAGACGTATATTACAGCTGTATCCTTTGTCAGGCTTTTTCACCGTCTCATGTATGTGTTGTTACACCAGAGAGACTTGGACTTTGCGGAGCCGTTTCATGGCTGGATGCAAAAGCAACAAATGAACTGGATCCAAACGGACCTTGTCAGATCATTACAAAGGAAAGACCAATTGATGAGAACCTTGGTTCTTATGAGGATGTTGATGAAGCTGTACAAAAATTCTCACAAGGAGCTCTCGAACACGTTACGCTTTATTCCATTATGCAGGATCCTATGACTTCCTGTGGATGCTTCGAGTGTATCTGTGGTATTGAGCCGTTTTCTAATGGTGTAGTAATCGCCAACCGTGAATATGCAGGAATGACACCTCTCGGAATGACATTCTCAGAGATGGCATCTATGACTGGCGGCGGTGTTCAGACACCAGGATTCATGGGACATGGTAAACACTTTATTTCATCCAAGAAGTTCATGAAGGCAGAAGGCGGTATTGAACGTATCGTATGGATGCCTAAGGAATTAAAAGAGACAGTTGCGGAGCGTTTGAATAAGACAGCAAAGGAACTGTATGGTATTGACAACTTTACTGATATGATTGGTGACGAGACAAATACAACAGATCCAGAAGAGCTTGTTGCATTTTTAACAGAACATAATCATCCAGCCTTGTCAATGGACCCGATGATGTAGTATACTATATGAGATGATGTGATTTGTCTGCGTAGAGGCAAGTACATAGTAATTTTTTTAAGGAGGCCAAATAGAAATGCCGTTTAATCAGAAACTTCAGAAATTTAATGCAAAGATTAATACAGTCACAATTGGTAGCGGAGATAAGACTGTAACAATCGGCGGAGACTCTACTTATCCATTTTATTCTTTTGATGCACCATCAGAAAACGCACCTAAGATCGGTGTTGAAATCTCTGATATGGGTCTTGAGAATATTGTATCCGAAGGTATCAAAGCATACTATGACGGAGCATCCACAATCGGAGAAATGGCTAAAAAAGCAGCAGCTATGGAAGGTGCTGACTTTGTAGCTCTGATTCTTGAGGGTGGAGATCCGAACGGTGTAAACAAATCTGTTGATGAACTTATCGCAGTTGTTAAAGAAGTTGCAGATGCAATTGATGCACCATTAGTAGTTGAAGGATGCAAGAATGTAGAGAAAGACGCAGAACTCCTTCCTAAGGTAGCAGAAGCTCTTCAGGGAAGAAACGTACTGATTCTTTCAGAAAAAGAAGAAAACTACAAAGCAATCGGTGCTGCAGCAGGACTTGCTTACGATCAGATCGTAGGTGCAGAATCTGCCGTAGATATCAACCTTGCTAAACAGCTTAACGTTGTAACTACTCAGTTAGGCGTTAATGCACAGAAAATTGTTATGAATATCGGTAGTGCTGCTGCCGGATATGGATATGAATATGTTGTATCCACTATGGACCGTATTAAAGGTGCAGCTTTATCTCAGAATGATAACATGCTGCAGATGCCTATCATTACACCGGTATCCGCTGAAACATGGGGCGTAAAAGAAGCAACAGCTTCTGAGAAAGATATGCCTGAATGGGGACCGGAAGAAGAGCGTGGAATCGATATGGAAGTTATGACAGCTGCTGCTGACCTTGCAGCCGGATCTGATGCAGTCATCTTAAGACATCCGGAAGCTGTTGCAGCTATTTCCAGAATGATCAAAGCACTTGCGTAATTGAATAGGAGGAACAAATAAAATGGCACTGAATGGTATTCAGATTTTTAAATTAACACCAAAGAAAAACTGTAAGGAATGCGGATGCCCAACTTGTATGGCTTTCTCTATGAAAGTTGCTCAGGGCGCTATGAAAATCGAACAATGTCCGCATATGTCTGATGAAGCTTTAGCATCTCTTTCCGAGGCTACTGCTCCGCCAATGAAGACAATCAAAATTGGTACTGGTGCAGAAGAGCACACTCTGGGTGGAGAAACAGTATTATTCAGACATGAAAAAACCATTTGTAAGCAAGCCAAGATATGCAGTAGCTCTGTGCACATGCATGGATGACGCTGCAGTAGAGGCAAAACTTGCAGAAATCCCGAAGGTAGATTATGACCGTATCGGCGAAAGAATGTATGCTGAACTTGTATATGTAAACTGTGGTGAAGGCGCAGATGCAGCTAAATATACTGCACTTGTAGAAAAAGCAGCAGGTCTTGGCAGAACTTTAGTTCTTGACTGTAAAGATCCTGAAATCGCTAAAGCAGCTCTTGCAGTATGCAAAGACAGCAAACCGGTCTTAAACGGTGCTGATGCTTCCAACTATGAAGCAATGAACGCAGTTGCTACAGAAGCAGGTGTTGTTCTCGGTGTATCCGGTAAAGACTTAAATGAATTATATGATACAACAGCAGCTCTTGAAAAACTTGGAAACAAGAATCTTGTTCTTGATACAACAGGCGCTGACATTAAAGAAACCTTTGCAAACACTGTACAGGTTCGTCGTGCAGCTCTGAAAGATCAGGACAGAACATTTGGTTATCCATCTATCGTAAACCTTGTTAAGATCGCAAAAGGTGACCTTCACTTACAGGCAGCTTTAGCATCTATGTTTACAATGAAATATGGTTCCATCATCGTTATGGAGCAGATGACATATGCAGAGGCTCTTCCATTATATGGTCTGCGTCAGAACGTTTACACTGACCCGCAGAAGCCAATGAAAGTTGAGCCAGGCATCTATCCGTTAAATGGTGCTGATGAGAATGCAGTAGTAGTTACTACTGTAGACTTTGCTCTTACATATTTCGTAGTATCCGGCGAGCTGGAGCGTTCCGGTGTTCCGCTTAACCTGGTAATCAATGATGCAGGCGGACTTTCCGTACTGACATCATGGGCAGCTGGTAAATTCTCCGGTAACAGTATTTCTTCTTATATCAAAGAGAATGTTGAACCGAAGGTTAAATCCAGAAAACTGATCATTCCTGGTAAAGTAGCGGTTCTGAAGGGTGATCTGGAAGCAAAACTTCCTGGATGGGAAATCATCGTTGGACCAAGAGAAGCTGTACAGCTTGTTAAATTCTTAAAGGATCTGCAGGCAGACGGCCAGATCTAATGACCGTAAACATCTGGTCGGTTTTGTACCGGCCGGAGTATAAAGAAAAATGTATGCAGAGGGATCTGCAATTGTCAGATTTCTCTGTATAAATAAATATAAAAGGAGAACAGGGTTATGGCAAAATTCGTAACAATTGGAGAAAGACTTTCCACTACTGCACCGGCAGTAAACAAAGCATTTACAGAAAGAGATCCTGAACCGATCATCAAAAGAGCAAAACAGCAGCTGGATGCTGGTGCTACTTACCTCGATGTAAATATCGGACCTGCAGAAAATGATGGCGAAGACTTAATGAAATGGGCTGTTCAGCTCCTTCAGTCTGAGTTTGATAATGTTCCGCTTGCACTGGATACAACAAACCAGAAAGCTATCGAAGCTGGTATTTCTGTATACAACAGAGCAAAAGGAAAACCAATCGTTAACTCTGCAGACGCAGGTGACAGAATTTCCAATATCGACCTTGCAGCAGCAAATGATGCAATCTGTATCGCACTTTGCTCCTCTGGTATGGTAGCAGCTGACAATGATGAGCGTATGATGCACTGCCAGAACATGCTTGAAAGAGGTATGGCTCAGGGCATGGATACAGAAGATCTGTGGTTTGACCCGTTATTCCTCGTTGTAAAAGGAATGCAGGACAAACAGATGGAAGTTCTTGAAGCTATCAAGATGTTCTCTGAAATGGGACTGAACTCTACAGGTGGTCTTTCTAACAACAGTAACGGTATGCCAAAACATATCCGTCCGATCATGGACTCTGCTCTTGTAGCAATGGCTATGATGAATGGTCTTACATCAGCAATCGTTAACCCTAACGACCTTCGTCTGATGGAAACTATCAAATCCTGTGATGTATTCAAAGGCAATACACTGTATGCAGATTCCTATCTGGAAATCTAATCAGTTTCATACGAATTGAATACATAATTATGGGGGCTGAAGGCTTCGGTCTTCGGCCCTTGTTTTATTACAGGCTATTAACGATTATGAGAAAGGTGGTTGCCGAATGTTTAAGGTAACATTTTCATTCGAAGATGGCAGTGTGGTAGAAGCGTTTGCCAATGCGGGGGACAATTTACTTGAGGTAGCTCGTGGAGCCAATGTGGCGATCGATGCACCATGTTCTGGAAACGGAGCCTGCGGAAAATGCCGTGTCCAGTTAAAGAGCGGAGAACTGGAGAGCAAAAAGACATTACATATTTCTGACGAAGAATATCAGGAAGGATGGCGCCTTGCATGCTGCAGCAAGATCAGTGCAGATGTAAATGTGCTGGTACCTGATATTGCATCTGCCTATAAGAGCAGAATGAAAGTAGCTGATTTAAGCTCTAAAGAGGAAATAGCCATTTTTGAAAATGCCAAAGAGATGTAGAACTTGCAGGCATCGAATTGAAAAACAGTCTGGAGGTTGTGGATGTCACAATGGATCCTCCGTCTCTGGATGACACAATGCCGGATAACGAGAGACTTACAAGAGCACTGCGGAAGTATCTGAATATCAGCAGAGTCAGAATCCCTTATGCAGTTCTGAAAAAGCTTCCGGATGTATTGAGAGAGAGTAATTTTCAGTAAAATGTGTGATCCGCGCTACTTCTGACGATATGTTTGTGTATGATATCTTCGGTAAAGACGAAGATGTAGTAATCGGTGGTCTGGCAATCGATATTGGTACAACAACTGTTTCCGCTGTACTGATCAATATGGAAAACGGTGAAATTCTGGCAAAGAGTTCTGCCGGAAACGGACAGATCCGTTTTGGTGCAGACGTTATTAACCGAATTGTAGAATCACAGAAACCGGGCGGCCAGCAAAAGCTGCAGGATGCTGTGATCAAAGAAACCATCAATCCGATGATCAACGAGATGTGCAAAAGTGCCAAATTCCCGAAAAACCGCATATACAGAATGTGCGTGGCATCTAATACAACTATGAATCATCTGTTTGCAGGAATTAATTCTGATCCATTACGTACAGAACCATATATCCCTGCATTCTTTAAGACCAATTCCCTCTTTGCTTCTGATGTGGGAATTGATATTAATAAAGACGCTCATATTATTATGGCGCCGAATATCGGAAGCTATGTAGGCGGCGATATTACAGCCGGAACCCTGGTCAGCCAGATCTGGAACAGACCGGAGTTTTCATTGTTTATCGACCTTGGTACAAACGGAGAGCTTGTATTTGGAAACTCAGATTTTATGATGAGTTGCGCATGTTCCGCAGGTCCTGCCTTTGAAGGTGGTGATATCAGCTGTGGTATGCGTGCCACAGACGGAGCTATCGAAGCATGTACCATTGACAAAGAGACTATGGAGCCTACCTACAAGATCGTAGGTGATCCGGGAACCAAACCTGTAGGTTTGTGTGGTTCCGGTATCATCGATGTGATCAGTGAACTTTATATCTGCGGAATTATCAACCCGAAGGGTAAATTTATCCGCGAAGGAAAGAGAATCAAACATGACAAATATGGAATGGGCAGTTATATCCTTGCATTTGAGGAAGAGGCAGGTTCTGTAAAGGATGTTGAGATCACAGAAGTTGATATTGATAACTTTATTCGTGCAAAAGGTGCAATCTTCTCAGCAATCCGCACAATGCTGACTTCTCTGGACTTCGATGTGAGCATGATCGATGATGTGTATGTTGCAGGTGGTATCGGAAGCGGTATCAACATGCAGAATGCAGTCAACATTGGTATGTTCCCGGATATCCCCATCGAGAAATTCCACTACATTGGTAACTCATCTCTGACAGGTGCCTATCTGATGCTTCTGTCAACACCTGCAGAGAAGAAGACTTATGAACTTGCTTCCAATATGACATATATGGAACTTTCTACAGTGCCGATCTATATGGATGAATTTGTAGGTGCATGTTTCATTCCTCATACAGATACAAGTATGTTCCCAACTGTAATGGAAGAGATTCAGAACCGCTGATGAATTTCAGTAATTTCTATATGAGAAATTATGAATATCTAGAGAAATAAAATAACAGGACAGATCTTTGGATCCCTTTGATCTGTCCTGTTTATGGAGATTTATATGGCATTTAGTTTAAATGACTTAAATTATGAAAAATGACAGTAAGGAAAGAATGCCGTGGGAGCATTACACTCAGGAGTTTGCAGCTGCAGACCCGAAGGAGATCGCTTCCAGATTGTCTATTCCTTACGATGAAGAAACCCAAAAACTGACTTTAACTTTTCTTGGAACACAGTATCAGATCACATGGCCGGATTTTGAAGTAACACATACTCCGGATGATAAAGGCTTTTATCCACTGGAGAACATGATCTATGCCAGGATCCTGACCATCCGTTTTCTTTTAAACGGTGTGAAATCTGAGAGCTCCGGAAAATTTAAAACATACCGTGAGATGCCATGGGGAGAAGTATATTTAAGACAGTTTGACGGCAGATGTATCAAACGTCTGGCATTTTCCTATGGAAATCGTCTGGGAGATTTTAAGGCGATCATGGAGCATATCAGTGCCATCCCTGTAAAGCATGGAGATATTGCCTATGAAGTAGAAACTTTTTTCCGGAATATAAAATACAGATGATCCTCTGGGAGGGCGATGAGGAATTTCCGCCGTCTTCACAGATTCTCTTTTCTGACAACTTCCCTGTCTCTTTCCAGGCAGAGGATATGGCAGTTATGGGAGATGTGATCATTGGTTCTCTGAAAGCATATCTGAAATGCGTTCAGAAATGACAAATGATATCAGGATTATGGAAACAGCAGAATAATCCGCAAATATCAGAGTTAAATAAGTAAATATAAACAGAAAGAGGGAGAAAAAATGGGATTTTCAACAAGTACATGTACAGAATTCGTTGAAGTTCTGGCATCTAAGGCTCCGGTTCCGGGCGGCGGCGGTGCGTCTGCATTAGTTGGTGCAGTAGGAACTGCTCTTGGAAATATGGTAGGAAGCCTTACTGTAGGAAAAAAGAAATATGCGGATGTTGAAGACGAAATGTACGAATTAAAAGCAAAATGCGATCAGTTACAGAAGGATTTCCTTCGTCTGATCGAGCGTGATGCAGAAGTATTCGAGCCATTATCAAAGGCATATGGAATGCCAAAGGAAACAGAAGAAGAGAAAGCTGAGAAAGCCAGAGTCATGGAGATCGTATTAAAAGATGCCTGCTCTGTACCAATGGAGATCATGGAGAAATGCTGTGAAGCAATTGAACTGATCGTAGAATTCGGTGCAAAAGGCTCTAAGCTTGCCATCAGTGATGCAGGCGTTGGTGCAGCTTTCTGTAAAGCAGCATTACAGGGTGCCAGCCTGAACGTATACATCAACACAAAATCCATGGCTGACAGAGAGTATGCAGAAGAATTAAACAGAAAAGCAGATGCGATGCTTGAGAAATATACAAAGATCGCAGATGACACATTTAACAGCGTACTTGGCAGACTGAAATAATAGTAAACAAAATAGAAATTTCTGTATTGTTTTCCGTCTCTTTTAATAAAGTGTAACATTATTTATTGAGATGTAATTTTTTTACAGAGTGCATATGATTTATGAGGCGGTTATGCTGAAATCATTCAGATACAGTATAGAATAATAACGTATAATTTCGGAGGGAACGACAAATGGCTAAGCAGTTATTAGGTAAAGAAGTAACAGCAGCATTAAACGAGAAAATCAAAGCAAACGTAGCAGAGCTTCAGGGAAAAGGAGTAAATCCTACCCTCTGCATCATCCGTGTTGGTGAAAACCCAAGTGATATCTCCTATGAAAGAGGAGCAACAAAACGCTGCGAAACTTTAGGCGTTGCATGTGAGAAAATCTTACTTCCGGAAGATGTTTCCCAGGAAGAACTTCTTGCAACAATCGATAAAGTAAACAAAGATGACAGCATTCACGGCGTATTATTATTCCGTCCGCTTCCAAAACATCTGGATCAGGCAGTGATCGAGAATGCACTTGCTCCTGAAAAAGACGTTGACTGTATGACAGACCTTTCCATGTCCGGTGTATTCACAGGCAAGAAGATTGGTTTCCCGCCATGTACACCACAGGCTTGTATGGAAATCCTTGATCATTACGGAATCGACTGCACAGGCAAAAAAGGCAGTAGTAATCGGAAGAAGCCTTGTTGTTGGTAAACCTGCAGCAATGATGCTGGTTAAAAAGAACGCAACTGTTACGATCTGCCACACAAGAACTGTAGATATGCCGTCTGTAGCACGTGAAGCAGATATCATTATTGTAGCAGCAGGCCGCGCCGGTGTTGTTGGTGCCGAATATGTAAAAGAAGGCCAGACAATCATCGATGTAGGTATCAACGTAAATGCAGAAGGCAAACTCTGCGGTGATGTTGATTACGCAGCAGTAGAGCCTATCGTAGATGCTATTACACCTGTACCTGGCGGTGTTGGAAGTGTAACAACTTCTGTACTGGTTGGTCATGTGGTAGAAGCTGCAATGAGAAAGGTAAACGCATAAGATGAAAAAAGTGCCGGGAAAATATTTCTGGCTGCTTATGACAATAACAGGTGCCCTGATGTTCGGGGCACCTGCTTTGGTAAGTGCCAGTGAAGGGATAGCGTCCACTGATACAGAAAACAGCGCAGCAGACAATGCTGCAGATACCCCAGATGACGACACGATAGCTTAAAACAACTGATAGTGCAGCAAAAAAAACAGTCAGGAAACTGATCATTCAGGAGAGGGACAGATCTCCAAACCTAAATATCTCGAAAATGCAGAAAATAACGGAGAAGAAATAATTTCTGATGAAGACCCGACAGATAATACTTATGGATACTACACGATTATGGGTGGAACAACTGTTTCCGTCGATGAAATGTGTTCATTATACAACAGTCAGGGATGCACTTACCCATCTGAAGAACTCAGTGGCGGCGGAGCATCTGATATAGATACCTTTTGCAATATTATTGTAGAGGAGGCAAATGCCGAGAATGTACGTGGTGAAGTAGTTTTTGCGCAGGCAATGCTGGAAACCGGATGGCTGAGTTTCGGTGGTGATGCGGGAATCGACCAGTTCAATTTCGCAGGTCTTGGAACAACCGGAGGTGGAGTCAAAGGAATCGCATTTCCAGATGTAAGAACAGGAATACGTGCTCAGGTTCAGCATCTCAAAGCCTACGCCTCCACAGATTCCCTGAATCAGGAATGTGTAGATGAACGCTTCGATTACGTGACAAGAGAGACGGCGCCTTACGTGGAATGGCTGGGAATCCAGGAAAATCCTTATGGCGGCGGCTGGGCAGCAGGAAAAGATTATGGAAGTAAATTAAGAAAAATACTGGCAGATTTGAAATCAGGGACATAAAGACAGAGTTTTGCGCCTTATTTGTATTATTTTTCTGAACT
>ENA-OQCV01000147-OQCV01000147.1-human-gut-metagenome-genome-assembly--contig:-NODE-147-length-20057-cov-2.849172_pt1 | contig 20057 bp, 19 predicted proteins | sample MGYA00242766_ERZ504592 | MGnify/ENA primary metagenome ERZ504592 (study PRJEB26092, sample SAMD00036315) | human gut metagenome | host: Homo sapiens | study: EMG produced TPA metagenomics assembly of...
CTTCATTCCATTTCTATAATATTTAAAGTTCTCCATGTTTCACTATTCTTATAACGTTCTTTACATCCTTTAGGTACATATATAACAAGTTCACCATTTGTCCTATAAAAAGTTCTCTTTTCAATAAAAGGAGGCTCCTCTCTATTTATATATATTTTCGTAAGATTTGTACAACCGGTAAAAGCATTGTCGCCAATACCAGCAATACTTTTGGGCAAAAGTATAGAAGTCAAACTAGTACAATAATGAAATGCATTATCATCTATAAAAGTAATATTATCTGAAAAATTAATATCAGTCAAACTATTACAATAATGAAAATATTCTCCTTGTCTACTACAATCTCCTTCAAAATGTTTTTCAGGCAGATTAATTTTCCCAAGAACTGTTACCTTTAATTCACCAGATGCTATGGTTTGAGTCATGGATGGTTTTAATGTTGCAACTTTGTTTTCATTGATTTTCAGTAAGAAGCGTCGAACCTCATCTGACATGAAGTTTTTAAGAATCATCCTATCAGCAACAATTATAGTACAACGGCTTGCACGAGATGTTGCCACATTAAAAAGTTCGCTGTCAAGAGAATAGCTTACAGAAGCATTGGGGATGAAGAAAATGGTATAATCGACGGTCAATCCCTGTATTCTGTCAACAGTTTCTATTTTCAGATTGTCGGGAATCTCCTCGCTGTGCAGTTTCGTGATGAATGTCTTTTGCAATTCCTTGACCGTTTCTTTGAACTTGGATAGAATTGCTATTTGGGCTTCGGGACTTTCTTTTAATATTCGTTCAGTCAAATCAAAGACAGCATTCAACGCATTTCCTGGTTTCTTGTCTCCTATTTTAAGTTCCAAATCGATCAAAGATGGCCCTCCCAATCTATTCAATGCGGGCAAGGATGTTTGTACCTCATCAATATCTGCAACCGAGTTCAGTTCATTGTTGTAGAAGATACCGGTGAATTCAGCTCCTCTCTTAGTCAAACGGAATGTATCACTCAACATGAATGATGGCATAGGAATATTATTGCAAAGAGTATCAAATCCCTTCACAATAGGACTCCATCCACAAGCGTTGATTTTGTCTTCATTGGTTTTAACAATAGGAGCAAGCTGCTTCTGGTCTCCTATCCATATGACTTTGCTTCCTAACTTCTTCGATGCTGCAATCATTGGTAGCAACGCCTGACTTGCTTCGTCTACTACGACATAATCAAAAGGAGTTGTTTCAAGCATGTCTTTCGCCCACCCACTTGAAATGTAGAACGTGGCAAGTGAGAGATGACCGGGCGTGGCATTACAAACGTTTCCTTCATTTGCCAGCAGTTTTGGTAATTCGTGTCGCTCGTCTATCGTCAAGCTTGTCTTTGATACTTTGCCACTTTCAAGATACGGTTTCAAATCCTCTTTGGAAGCAACAACTTTCAATGCTTCATTAGTTAGTGCTGTAACCAACACGCTTTTTCTTTCTGACAAAAGTTGTGCAACTAGCTTTGCCATCCTATATGTTTTACCTGTTCCAGGAGGCCCTTGAATGGCAACAGTATTATGAGATTCCAAACTACGCAGAATGTGGATATTCAGGTCTTCTGTCGCAACGATCTTTTGTGGATTCCATGTGCTTTCTGTCGCAGAAAAATAATCCAAAATTTCTTTTGTTGCTTCACATTCAGAGTTTTGGACAATATCTTTCAAGTTAAGCAGATATTTCAATGGTGGGTCGTTAGGTCCGAAAGCTATGATGGGATTTTGGGGATTCAAGCAAATTTGCAAAATCCACGGTAATATTCTTCACCCCAACCAAACAAAATGCAGGGTCTTCTGATTTTTGAAATCCAGACGCAATGCGCATCAGAGTAATCACATTGATATTGTTCCCGAAGGTCTGCCCAGGCCAAATCACCCCAGTTCTTGTAACTTGCCATCTCGCCGATAAAGCAGGAAGCTGTCCAGAAAGAAATTTTTGCGAGGCATATTATCGGAGATACGCACTTTGAAGATGGAGAAATCTCCTCTAAAGCCGACAAACTTGCCAACAAACACTTCTCCACGTTCTTTCAGAACTGTAGCTTTGGTTGCAATCAGACAACCATACTCTTTCATCTGAGTATTATACTCAGCTTCAAGAAATGCTATATAATCTTCTCGTTTGAACTTCATAATGCATCCTCCTCTGGATATTGGTTCTGCACTCCTTGCGCTTTTTTGCATAGATATTTTTGACAGTTTTTGCATTGTCTGGAATTCGGAAAGACGCAAAGTTGAAGTGCATCTCCTTGAAATATTTCAATAGTGATGTAAAAAACTATTCAATCTGTCTTTCGTGTTCATCCACATTAAGATTTTCCGAATCGAATGTGATAGAAAACGTTGACTGATTTTTTAACGAGATTATCTTTAGAAACTTCTACTATCTCGTTATTAGACCGATACACCAACAGCTTAGCATTTTCTTTTACAACCCATTCCCATTCCATCGGATTTACCTTGAATGGTTCAGTTTCAGTTCTATAGCTTTTGAGAACAATTTTCATCGTCTTCCCTAATTCATCTTGAATCTCCTCGTTTGAATGGTGACATGGAACACCGTCTTCATCGCATTCTCCATATCCTGTTGGGAACTTCCAATCAGGACGTTCTTCCATTAGTTTTTGCTGTGCTTGAAGTTGAGCCTCATACATCTTTGTTTAGACATTTCGCTTTCTTCCGAACCAACTTTTGCGGTTCGTCCAGACTTTAGTCTCTCCACTTCCTGTTTCAAGCGACTGTTCTCATCCTCCAGTTCCTTGTTACGGCTGCTCAAATCCTTAAATCTGCAATGTGGGTCACAAGTTCCGTCAAGTCTTCTTCATTCAAACTGTTCTTCAAGGTCTGCAATTGCAGTCTTTCATTTTTAGTCCAGACAACATTCATGCTGACAGAATCTTTGATAGGATACACTTTTGGAAAATGGTTTTCATCAAACAGGTTCTTGTTTGATTCACCCCATTCGTCAATCAACAAACGTGCAGCATTTTTGAAGTTTTCGTCTTCCCAATTTGAGTTATTGCTATAGAGTTCCTTAACTCTTCCATCAATATAGGCATAAGCATCTGCAGAGTTTTTTCTGTTTAGAGATTGTAGCTACACAACGTGGGTCAATAAGGATATTGTAGTAGTTGTTCTCCTCATCAGAAATCAATGCAATGATATCTTTAAGCGTTTTATCTATACTTTCAGCTTCTTTATAAAGTTTGTCTTTAGCGACAAAGTTTCCTGCTTGATTCGGATATATTGCCTTGTTTGAAAATTGAAGGTTACGACTTTCAATATATTCGTATAGTACATTTAAATTCTTAAAAAGTTCATCATCGGTAGTTGAAAGTTCAGCTAAAATGGTTGCTATGTTTGCTTTCTTTTCAATTACAGAAATTATATCGTGACAAATAAATTCATTGATTCGAAGCCATAACTTGCTATCAACAACTTCAATGGAGTCCTCTATTCCTTCGCACTTCCCTGGCAGGAAATAACGTGTTATTTCCCTCAATGCTCTTTGCGTAATTGAAATATTTTCAATTTTACGGGACTTGTTTTTGGAAGAATCTGTATCAAGTATAGTGCTACTTGGCGCAGCGTTTCCTCACTGTATTTTCTATACAGTCCATAACTATTGTAAGTGGCTGCATTACTACAACTCTGATAACCAGATGTTGCGTTTGATAAATCTATGGCAAACTCTGATATGCCTTTTGCGTCTGTCTTTCCCAAGGATTTTAGATTAATAGAGTTGTCCAACAGAATGTCCTTGTATGACAGTCCTATTTTTCCTAATACTTCGTTCTTCAACACCTCGGGAATACCATTATCAATGAATAGGTTATTGGAAAGGCAGAAAGTTCCATTTTGGTTAGGAACTACCGCCTTAATATTCATTGTTGCTAAAGTAATACTTAAACTAAAAATCGTGTCATTCAACCACTTTGCGCCTAATCCCACAGGAAGATTTGCCAAAGATTTCTTTGATTCAATAGTGGAAATTATATAGTTGACAAGCCACTTGTCAGTTTCCTCCCATGCAACTTTATTCAATGAGTTGTCCGCAACCGTTTGTATGTCCTGCCACTGGAATAGTTCTTTTGTAATTGTATATATGCGTGAACGTTTCGTAATAAACTCTTGCTCATATTTATTGCCATCTGATACGGCAATAAATATGATTGGCTGCAATTTAGAAAGTCTGGTTTCATCGGTATATATGTTTGCATCAATAATATTTTTTACCAAACTATTGACTTTAGCAGAATAGCTCGTAGAATTGAATTTTACTATCCAAAGATACGGCAGTTATTGATTTATGAAGCAGCAAAGGTCTCATATCTCCACCAAGTTTTTCTAAAACGTCAAGAATTACGTTTGTAACTCCCTCACCCTGTTTGAAATCTTCTACGTCTCTTTTTAAGAACTCTCCGTTCATGTTTGGGAGAAGAGCGTGTTCTTTGAATAGGAGTTCGTTTTGTGACAGCACAAAAGCCAAGAAACTGTTGTACCATGCAAATTTGTCGTTGCCAGAAACAACATCAAGAGAATCCATAGAACCTTTGGCTTCAATATCAGCACATATATCCTCGGTTGTCCATAACTTCATATCATCATCTTTCCAAAGCATGTGCGCCCATTTGTTGTTGTCTGCAACCAATTTCTCTGGGTATAGTGAAGTGAGCAAATTGAACAAGATGTATTCCGACTCTTGTTTACTTTCTTTGGCAATAATGCAATCTGACAACCTAAGAAATCTTTCAGATGTTGAGAAAGGAGTTACTATTGGATAGCTTGACAGAATCTCTCGCATAGCAGAAACAATTGATTTCTTGTACCAATCTTTATCTAATTTCTCGTGATCCTTTACCGACTTCAAACCATTGCAAAGGTTGAAGAAACTATTAAACAATTCCTCGGAAAGATATCCAACAATAATCTTGAATATATCCGGCAGTTTGCAAAGAATCTTTTGATTAATGCCAACCTCTGTGATTACATTTTTCTCTTCGTCTCTTGTAATTCCATTAAGAATCAAGCTCTGTCGCTCGCTATCTGGCTCAAAGTCTGGACTGTTTACGAATATTGGCATTTGGATTTGTCCTTCTATGCCGACCAATGGGAATACACAGTACAACGATGTTTTATCGCCTGTACTTACTATGTTCTTATTGCTGTCAACTTCACAAGCTGCTTGTAATCTTATGGAACGTTCCGCTTTGTATTTTGCTGAAAGTTCTTCGTCCAATTCTTTTATTGAACAATATATAAAAGTTCGAATCACAGGCTCAGTATCGCCAGCAATAATTCTAAACTGAGTTTGACGAAGTTTGTCTGTAATTGGAGTATCTGTAATACGTTCAATTGATATTCTTTCGCTATTGTCTATTAACTCAACCGAAGACAATTCTTTGCAGAATAATAGAGTTTGCGCAATGTTTTCTTTAAAATTCTCCTTGCCTAATTGTACTGCACGACGCCCCGATTCTGAATTGATATGATAGGTATATGTGGTCCAGTCATATGGTTCGCTATAATACAGTTCGGATGCTCTCATCTTGCCAAGACCTTCGAGAAGTTCTTGTTCAGTAAAATCCATCTCTATACATTGTTACGGAAAATGCCGACGATTGCATTTTCATCGCCATACATATTACTTTCAATTGTTACAACTTTGGAAAGACAGTGCGTGGTTAGGAAATCCTGTTCCGAAACGTCCTGTACTCTCTGCATTTTCCTTGTCTTCACTGTATTTATATAGCAATCCCAATCTTGCATCAGCAGTAAATGGGTCGCCATCATGCTGAAATTTAACTAAGTCGCCATCAATAAGAATTCGAGCTTTAATACTATCTCTATCCGGGTTGCTTGTTATTGTATCTTTTGCATTTTGCAGTAACTCCCAAATCCATCTTTTTCTATCAATATCATTGGGTTGATTAAGTTCTCTCAAGCGTTTACTTACATTGCTAATATACATTTTATCAAGCAATTTCTTAAAAGCTTTTTCTGTTGATTTAGGAGCTGATATTTGCATATGATTATTTGTCATATAAATTATTGTGGATTAAATTCTCTTGTCAACTTTAATGGTTCTTGTTATTCCATTAGTATTGTTTTATAAGAATAGTCAATTTTTAGAGGCAACATCCTACAATTACAAAATAAAAATTAGGATAAGTATTTTCTTCATTTCGACTCCAACTCTTTTTCAATCTCTTCAATCGTAGGCAAACTGCCACGGAAGTCTTTCGGCAAGGCTTGCCCCAATTCGTAGTCGGATATGCCGATTGGCTTCTGAATATCACGCAAGGCATATTCAGCTTTGATGCGGTCTTTGCTCTTGCAAAGCAACAATCCGATAGTACGGTTATCTCCCTCACGGCAAAGAATGTCGTCCACCGCAGAGCAGTAGAAATTCAATTTGCCGATATATTCCGGCATAAACTCCGTGTCTTTCAATTCAATTACCAAATATCTGTGCAGGAATGCATTGTACATCAGTATGTCAATGTAATAATCATCGCCAGACACCTCTATGTGATACTGCCTACCCATGAAAGCGAATCCGGCTCCCATTTCCACGAGAAACTTCTCTATATGCTTCACCAAACCGATTTCCACGTCACGCTCATTGTATTGGTCGGTAAAAGTCAGCATATCGAATATATATGGGTCTTTGAGCATGGATTTAACATCGTTTGCTTCCGGTGCTGGGAGGGTTTCAGTGAAGTTGTTTGCTAACGCTCCATGCTTGCCGTAGTCGTCAAGTTTAATGGCTTCTTGCAGATAACGTGTATTCCAATGCGATGTAATACTTTGAATCATGTACCAATAACGAGCCCGAATGTCCTTGACCTGTTGTAAGAGAATAAGATTATGCGTCCATCCCAAATGCTTTATGGGGAGAGTGAAATTATATTCTTCTAATTGCGCAATCACTGATTGCGTAATTGGAGAAACAGCTCCTTTCACCATCGTAAGTTCTTGATTATATTCGTTGAAGAACTGTATCATGCACTGCATGTTACGTACAGAAAAGCCTTTTATCTCGGAATAATCATTCTTCAAATCCACAGCCAACCGTTGCAAAGTTTTCTTGCCCCAGCCGTCTGCATCTTGGCTTTGCTGTAACATTTCGCCAACGTCCCAATACATCCGAAGCATTTCTTCGTTGGCGGCATAAATTACTCGTTGCTGAGCAATCAGTACCCGTTGTTTGATTTTGCGAAGCAATGCAGCATAACCACGAAAGTTATCTATCAAGTTATCAGTTACTTGTATATTTATGTTCTTAGCCATACTTTTCTTTAATTCAATCACAAAATTACTATTTTTATTCGGTTGTACATCAAATTCTTACGATTATTGCTGGTTACATCCACTCAATTATTATCTCCGCATCGAAAAGCCCCTCTTTTGCTGTTGTTCGTAATCCCCCTCCACCACGTTATCGACTTCCCGTTTGGCTTTGATTTGCTCCCGGCTATCCAAATTTCCTTTTTGCTTGGCGGTAAGATACAGTAAATCCCCGGCTGCACGGTGTGATTGCTTATCGTCACCGAACAGGTTTAGGGCACTCTTGATGTCTGACATGTAGCTAACATTTGAAAAGGGACCCGGGTAGCATTTGAAACGTGTACCACCCGATAGGTTTTGCAAAGTTAATTAAATTTGTTTATTTATCATATCTTGTGTTTCTTTCATTCTGTACGATTTTCCCGTCATGTTCAGTAGAATCGCCTTGTGCGTTAGCCTGTCTACCATTGCTGTAACTAGTACTTTGTCTGCAATAATCTCGTCCCATCTGTTGAATGCGAGATTTGTTGTAATGACGGTTGTTTCTTGTCAGTTCTGAGTGACAGATGGTTGAACAACATCTCCGCTCCCGCCTTGTCACAAGAAACGTATCCGAACTCGTCGCAGATGACCATGTCGTATCGTTCGAACTTGTTCTCGAGTGCCCTTAGTGTCATTGCGTTCCGGCATTCCCTTATCTGCGTAAGCAGTCTGGGCACGGAAGTGAACAGTACGGAGTATCCCGCGTTACAGGCCGCAATCCCCAAGGCTGTAGCCAGATGGGTCTTTCCGGTACCGGGATTCCCGTATAGTATAAGGTTGCGCCCTTCCTTGATGAAATCAAGTGTCTCAAGGTTTGGCAAGGCCTTCCGCGCTTCTGGCGGAAGCGCGTCCGTGTCTATTTCGTTGAGGTATCGCTAACTGTCGGGAACGCGGCATTTTGATGCGATGCCGACTGCTGGTTCTCCGAGCGGTTTTCTTTTTCCTGACGCAGGAGTTCGGCCGTGAACATCCACAGGTTCCATCGTTCATCAAGTCCTTGCTGTATAAGCAGGTCGATGTCGCGTCGTACCAGAGGGAGTTTGAGGTCGAAGGCATACGCACGTATCCGTTCGCGTATGGAGTCTTGATTTTCGTTTGTTCCATTGCTATGCAATTTTTATGTTGTTAGACGGTAACTTTGTTTACAGGTTGTTGTGTGGCGCCACATCCGATCATCGCCGAAAGTGTGTCCAATGTCTGTGAGGCCGATTCTTCAATGGCGGTCTGTTGTGGATCGGACGGGGTCAGGGTGGCCGCGTCTTGACGGACGTTTGCGGTTCCATTGCCGTCACTGGCCAGCATCTCGGCGCTCAATTGTTCGGAAGACAGGCGTTTGAGTCCCCGGGAGGACAGACGGTCTGCCGCAGCCAGTATGTCGGCATAAGTGCGCTGGTTGTCACGGGTAAACACGAGCAGTTCGACAAACGATCTGGGAGAATCCGTAAAATGTTTGCGAAACAGTGCCGCCACGTCCGGGTGTACCTGTCGCATGGCCGTGGATCGTCCCAACGCCGCAGGCTTGCGAAGGAACGTGCCCAGATAGTGCATCAGGTCGATACACCAGTCACCGAGACGCCGGGAGCGTACATGCGTGGCTACCTTGTCGCGACCGTCAAGCACGACAATACGCTCGGAATACATCTTTATGGGTACCTCCCGACCGACAAGCCGGTCAGGCACAGAGTAATGCACACCATCGACGGTAATGGTGGAATACTTCCCGACACGGGCATGCCGCTGCTCAAAGCAGCCCATGTCACCGTGGTCAAGCGGCCGCAAAGCCGCAATATCGGCCTGTACGCGCTCCTTCTTCTCTTGCGCAGACATGTTGGAAGCCTCCCCGTTGAGCCTGTCACAGACCTTGTCAAGATGACACTGCGCCTGCTCCAGCGAACCGAAACGGACATCATAGGCGAAAGCCCGCCGGCGGATATGTTCCACCGAACGCTCCACCTTACCTTTCTCCCATCCCGAACGCGGATTACAGAAATGAGGGGTGAAACAATAGTGGAGTTCCATGCGGCGCAGGGCATCGGTATGTTCGCGCTCCTGTCCAAGGAACTTCTTGACGGCCACCCGCATGTTATCGTAGGCCATTACTTGCGGCGTGCCCCCAAAGCACGGAAGCAGTTGCGGTGTGCTTCCATCAGGGCCAACGTGTCCTCGCGGGAGAACAGGTATGCCCGCCGCAGGTTGCTATGGTTCATCGTGAACACGGCCATGTGCAGCTTCGTCTTGACACCGGCAATCCAAAGTGTCAGCACGCCCCAGTCAAACTCGCACGGAACCCCGGTTCATACTCCTGGCGGATGAACGCCGCCGGGGACTTGGCTGGAGCGGACACCGCCACTTCCAATGCACGGACATACTGGCATACCGTCGAATAGGCAATCTCTATGCCTTGATCGCGCAACCGGCGCCACATGTCAATCTTGCGCATCTGCTGCTTGCGCAATCCGGCCGCGGCATTAGACCGGTTGCGGGCCATGAAGCCGTCTATCGCCTCCATCACCTGCTGGTTCATCAACTCTGCGGACACGTTTGCTGCTGTCATAGCGCACCGGCTGCTGCAGGTACGTGTCCATTGCTTCCGCATCGGGGTTGTCACCGACCGCTTGTTCGAAAGCCCGGAGATACTTGCGTACAGTCTTGCGGCTCATGCCGTTACGACGGGCGATCTCACGGATGCTCAATCCGTACGCCTATAGGCGAGAATTATGGAATCTCTTTCTTCCATGTGGTACATATTATGAACGCCATTGGTTTTATGAATATACCAATTTTGTTCGGTTAAACATACCCATGGGTGGGGCACTTTTTAAATGCTACCCGGGTACCCCTTTTCAAGTGTTAGCTACAGACAAGCAAGGAGGATACTTCCTTTCCGCATCCCCCTTTATCGGCCGGATATTCCCTCTATAGAATCATCATTGTTGCATCTATATATCCACCGCGTTGCATCTATACTTCCACCGTGCTGCATCTATAGATGCAGCAAATCCCTTAACCTATCCTAATAATGCTGCTTATTGTCACCTATTTAGAAGCGAAATCATTATATTTGCGCCCATATATGCCAATACGTTGACTAAGCGATGGCAAAACAGCTTGTAAAAAAGCAAAACTGAATAATAACGAATTTCATCTGAATGAAACAGTACAAAACCGTAAACAACCTTGTAGGCTGGATTACCTTCCTCATTGCAGCGACGGTCTACTGCATGACCATCGAACCTACTGCAAGCTTTTGGGACTGCCCGGAGTTCATCACCACCGGCTATAAGCTGGAAGTAGGACACCCGCCCGGCGCACCGTTCTTCATGCTGGTAGCCAACCTATTCTCACAATTTGCTTCCGATGCCTCCACCGTTGCCAAGATGGTGAACTACATGAGCGCGCTGATGAGCGGCGCATGTATCCTGTTCCTTTTCTGGAGCATCACGCACCTGGTACGCAAACTTGTGGTGACAGACGAAAACAATATCACACGCGGCCAGATGGTTACCATCATGGGTAGCGGTCTGGTGGGCGCACTTGCCTACACGTTCAGCGATACCTTTTGGTTCAGCGCTGTGGAAGGCGAGGTGTATGCCTTCTCCTCACTGTTCACTGCCGTCGTATTCTGGCTCATACTGAAATGGGAGGACGTTGCCAACGAGCCTCACAGTGACCGCTGGCTGATTCTCATCGCCTACCTGACGGGACTTTCCATCGGCGTGCACTTGCTGAACCTGCTCTGCCTGCCCGCCATCGTACTGGTGTATTACTACAAGAAGGTGCCCAATGCCAACGCAAAAGGTTCCCTGCTGGCATTGCTCGCTTCGGGCATACTGGTAGCAGCCGTACTCTACGGCATCGTGCCGGGTATCGTGAAAGTGGGCGGCTGGTTCGAACTGCTCTTCGTCAACACGCTGGGCATGTCCTTCAACACGGGTGTCATCGTATATATCATCCTGTTGGCAGCCTGCCTCATCTGGGGTATCTACGAAAGCTATACCGAACGCAACAAGGCACGTATGGCACTCTCGTTCATACTCACCATCGCCATGCTGGGTATCCCGTTCTACGGACACGGTACCAGCTCGGTAGTTATCGGTGTCATTGTCATTGCCGCATTGTGGCTCTACCTCCGTCCGAAGACGCAGGCAGCCGTCAAAGAGAAATTCCGCGTATCGGCACGCACGCTGAACACCTCGCTGCTCTGCACCATGATGATTGTCATCGGATATTCCTCGTATGCACTTATCGTCATCCGCTCCACCGCCAACACGCCGATGGACCAGAACTCTCCGGAGGACATCTTCACACTGGGCGAATACCTGGGACGCGAGCAGTATGGCACACGCCCCTTGTTCTATGGCCCTGCCTTCTCCTCGCAAGTGGCACTGGACGTGAAAGACGGTTACTGCGAACCGCGCATCAAGTACAACGGCACGAAGTTCATCCGCAAGGAGAAAGCTACGCCCGACGAAAAGGATTCGTACATCGAAATCCCCGGACGCATTGAGTACGAATATGCCCAGAACATGCTGTTCCCGCGTATGTACAGCAGTGCCCATACACAACAATACCATGCCTGGCAGGACATCAAGGGTTACGATGTGCCCTATGACAAATGCGGTAACATGATTATGGTAAACATGCCCACACAGTGGGAAAACATCAAGTTCTTCTTCTCCTACCAGCTCAACTGGATGTACTGGCGCTACTTCATGTGGAACTTCGCCGGACGCCAGAACGACATACAAGGCAGCGGAGAAATTGAACACGGCAACTGGATTACCGGTATCCCGTTCATCGACAACTGGCTGGTGGGCGACCAGAGCCTGCTGCCAGCCGAGTTGCGCGACAACAAGGGACACAACGTCTTCTACTGCCTGCCGCTGCTGCTGGGTATCATCGGCCTGCTGTGGCAAGCCTACCGCGGACAGAAAGGCATCCAGCAATTCTGGGTGGTGTTCTTCCTATTCTTCATGACCGGTATCGCCATCGTGCTCTATCTGAACCAGACTCCGAGCCAGCCGCGCGAACGCGACTACGCCTACGCCGGTTCGTTCTACGCCTTTGCCATCTGGATTGGTATGGGTGTGGCAGGACTCGTCCGTCTGCTTCAAGACTACGCCAAGATGAAGGAACTGCCTGCTGCCGCCATCGTTTCCGTAGCCTGCCTCTTTGTCCCCGTGCAGATGGCAAGCCAGACTTGGGACGACCACGACCGCAGCGACCGCTACATGGCACGCGACTTCGGCCAGAACTACCTGATGTCCCTGCAAGAAAGCGGCAACCCGATTATCTATACCAACGGTGACAACGATACCTTCCCCCATCTGGTACAACCAGGAGACCGAAGGTTTCCGTACCGACGCCCGTACCTGCAACCTCTCGTACCTGCAGACCGATTGGTACATCGACCAGATGAAGCGCCCCGCCTACGACAGTCCTTCTCTCCCCATCACGTGGGACCGAATGGAGTACGTAGAAGGCACCAACGAATACGTCCCCATCCAGCCTGAGTACAAGAAAAGCATCGACCAGCTCTATGCCGAAGCCGAGAAGCAGGCACTGGACGGTAATCCCGAAGCACTGGTCAATGTAAAGAAAGAATTCGGTGACAACCCGTATGAGCTAAAGAATATCCTCAAGAACTGGGTGCGCAACAAGAATCAGGACTTGAAGGTGATTCCTACCGACAGCATTGTCATCAAGGTAGACAAGGAAGCCGTGCGCCGCAGCGGCATGATGATACCGGGCGACTCAATCCCCGACTACATGCACATTTCGCTGAAAGGCAAACGCGCCCTCTACAAGAGCGAGTTGATGATGCTCGAAATGCTGAGCGAGGCCAACTGGGAACGCCCCATCTATATCGCTGTCAGCGTAGGCAGGGAGAACCAGCTGAACATGGAGAACCACTTCGTTCAGGAAGGTCTTGCCTATCGTTTCACTCCGTTCGACACCAGTAAGACGGGCGTGACAATAGACTCCGAAAAGATGTACGACAACCTGATGAACAAGTTCAAGTTCGGTGGCATCGACAAGCCGGGCATCTATATCGACGAGAACGCCATGCGCATGTGTCACTCTCACCGTCGCATCTTCTCCCAACTCGTGCAGCAGCTGATGCGTGAGGGCAAGAAAGACAAGGCAAAAGCCGCCCTGGACTATGCCGAAAAGATGATTCCCGCCTACAACGTGCCTTACGACTGGCAGAACGGTGCCGTACAGATGGCGGAAGCCTACTACCAACTGGGCGAAACCGCCAAGGCGGACGAGATGATGAAAGCCCTTGCTGACAAGGCTGTAGAGTACCTGACCTGGTATCTGAGCCTGGACGACAACCGCTTCATGATTTCTACCCGTGAATTTGAATACCACTGGGCTGTACTCGATGCCGAGGTGAAGGCCATGAAGAAGTACAACTCCAAGCTCGCCGAAATCTACGAGCCGAAGGTGGAAGAACTGTATAATATGTATGTGGACAGAATGAAGGAGTGAGAATAAGGATTAGGGATTAAGGATTAAAGGATTAGGGATTAGCCTGTGCAGTTCATCACTAATCATTAATAACTAATCCTTAACCCCTAATCCTTAATCATTAACCCCTAATCCTTAAAATCCCTAATCCCTTAATCCTTAATCACGTGTTTATAGAACAACCTCCTGAGTTTTTTCCGCAAACTATATCCCCGGTGCAGTCTGGAGGATGGACCCCAATGAAAAAGCCGTTTATCTGACTTTCGACGATGGCCCTATCCCCGAAGTAACTCCCTGGGTGCTCGACCTGCTGGATAAGCACAACATCAAAGCCACCTTCTTCATGGTAGGTGACAACATACGGAAGCATCCGGACGAATTCCGGATGGTCGTTGAGCGTGGGCACCGCATCGGTAACCACACCTTCAACCATATCCGTGGATTTGAATACACGGCCAAGAATTATCTGGGAAATACCGAACAGGCGAAGATTTTCATGGAAATGGGTGGGGACATCAATTGCAATGTGGAGAAGGTTCTCTACCCTCTCTTGTTCCGCCCTCCCCACGGCCATATGTTCGCCAACCAGTATCTCACGCTGAAACGAACCTACAAGATTGTGATGTGGGACCTCGTGACCCGCGACTACAGCAAGAAGCTGCGCGGTCCGCAAGTGCTAGCCAACGTGATGCGCTACGCCCGCAACGGCTCCATCATCACCTTCCACGATTCCTTGAAATCCTGGTGCAACGGAAACCTGCAGTACGCATTGCCGCGCGCCATTGACTTCCTGAAGGAAGAGGGATATGAATTCAAAGTATTATAAACTTGAAACAGCAGAAAGTTACCAACATCTGCTGTCACAATAAATTCCACATAAAATAAGAAGGGGTTGTCTCGGCAAAAGGCAACCCCTTACATTTTATAGGCTCATGTCCTGTTCCACAAGAATAAACAGATGTTTTATAATTACCAAGTAAATGTACATCTGTATTCATCCCACTGGTCTTTTACAACCAGTTCCGTAGGATAACTGTCGGAATTCAATGTCCATGTAAAATACATATCGGACACAGAGTCCTCGCCATTGTATGTATAATGCCCTACAAGCGGCAGATGTTTCGTAGCCTTACCAAGCATGCCTCCATAATAGGCATATATCATCTCGTCCATATCCACATCCAGTATTTCATCAAACAACATCAGGCAGCCCTTATTCTCGATAGGAGCTGTTATATTATCCGTCGTATAGTCTATGGCAGCACTATACTCCCACTCGTCATTGCTGTCGATAATTCCGTCACCATTGAGATCCCCACTAGCTACATAACGTGTGGAAGTCTTCACCACATCTCCATCCTTATAGGTGATGTTCGTTATTTCACCATCGCTTTCAGAGCGTTTCATTACAACCAGATGGCCTTCAGTGTCGTATTCCATCTCCCAAGTAAACTCATCGGCATCGGGAGTACCAGCGTGGTCTATTGAGTTGCAAAATTCCACATAACCATCGCTGTTGAGCTGCAAGTTCAGTTCTGTAACATCGCCCTCTTCATCCGTCACGGTGATTCTTGCTCGGTCCTTTGCAACATCTGCCTTTGTAGTAGCGGGAAAGTACTCAAAGACGGCTTTATCCCCATCTCAGTTGTAATGTTCGTCACCAGCCCTTCTTCATTGTGAGAAATCGCCATGCCCGAAACCGACTTCGGAAGCCCTCCCGTAAACACTTGCGAAGGATTGACCACAGTGGCGGTGTTTTCGCCACCCTCACCATTCTCATTTTCGTCATCGTCACTGCAAGCAGTGAATCCCAAGCACAACGCCACACCCAACATGGAGGCAGCCATCATTTTAAACATTTTCATAAGTTACAAATCTTGTTTTATCCCCATCCCTCTAAGGAAAATCCATAATAACAAAAGTATAAGGAATGCCGTCCGTATCTCACGACAACAAGACTCTGCCATTCAAACCCGGACAGATACTTTTGGCCATTTATCATTCCCAGACAAAGCTTAATATTTTTTGCAAAGTAATAAACTTTTTCCTTTCACTCCTTGTCACTGAAAAAGGTGAATTTTTTCAGCCACATACAGCAAAAAATTCAGCATCTCCAATAAAAAGCAAAATGAATAAGACGTATATTTGCAACAACTAAGCACAGATTGAATTCCACTAAAATATACCGATATGAGGGTACGCCATACTAAGCTATTATCACTCCTCTTTTCTTTAACCACTATCCTGCTTCACGCCGGAGAAATACCAACAGACACTCTGTTGGCACACTTCTACAACCGGGCAGCCAATCTCATGGAAGAAGGACACTACGATGAAGCGCAACGTAGCTTCGACAGCGCCTTTGCCACCCGGAACGTAAAGCACTCCTTCATGTATCCCATCTTGCTGAACGAACAAGCCACACTACTGATCTATGTGGGAAAGACAGAAGAAGCCTTTGCCATGAAAAAAATTGTGCTCCTCTACCGTCAGCACCAAATGAATGACTCTACACTCTACTATTACAATAAAGCACTGGACAGTGCCTTGCAATATGGGGACGAAAGCTGGATAGCCCACATCTGCAACAATGTGTCCATCCTATACTTCAATATCAGGCAGCTGGACGAAGCAGAAAAGTATACCGACATGGCCACCGAACATGCCGCCAGAACCGAAGACCCATTCGTAGCCTTCACCACCTGGCAAATCAGAGCAACCATAAAGGCTGAACTAAACAAGCTGGATGATGCTGAAAAATCCAACCGCAAAGCCTGGAACATTGCCTGCCACGGAGAGGGAAACGAAGACCTATGGAAGATACGCTGCCTGCCCGGCATGCTGAGACTCTTTGAACGAAAAGAACAACCCGATTCCATAGACCACTACTTGAAATTGGGGAACAAACTACTACAACGGGTACCATCCAACTCCATCGCTGCCATAGGATTCATACAATCGAGGGCAGCCACCGAAACAAACCGCAAAAACTATGCCCGCGCCTTGAAGGACTTCCACTGGCTGCGTAACCGGAAAACCGGTACCGAGCCCAAAACATTATTTACACAAATGGCACGATGCTACGATGCCTTGGGAAACCCCAAACTGGCCTACACCTATATGGATAGTGCCCGCATGTGGACTGATACGCTGGCACAGCACAATCTGACGCAACAAATGGCAGAATTCAACGTGAAATATCACACACAAGAAAAGGAATTGGAGATAGCCCACCTGCAACAAGAACAACTGGAACACCAAGCCTTCCTGCTAAAAGCCTCCATTGCTGTAGCCCTTCTGTCCGGTCTTGCTCTCATTACTTTGTTGACGCTCCGCCACAAGAAACGAATAGCCGAAAAGAAGATTGAACTGCTAAAGCAAGAAAACGAACTGAACTCGGCACGCCGTTACATTGAAGGGTTGGAAGAGGAATGCAAATATTTTGCCAAGGAACTGCATGACGGCATAGCCAACGACCTGCTGGGGCTGCAAATGAAGATAGAAACTTCTGCCAGCAAAGGGAATGAGCAGGAACTGGCCTCACTCGTCAGCAAACTGAGAAACAACGTGCGGAATATCTCACACGAACTGATGCCTCCCGAATTCGAGCATCTCAGTCTAGACCAGATACTCGACCGTTATGCTGCCAAACTGACCGAGAACACCGGCATAGAGGTCAGCTATCATCCAACGGAGAACAACGCATCACGCCATCTTCCCAATGAAACCGCTTATGAGCTGTACCGCATCGTACAAGAGCTCACCATGAACATCGTGAAACATGCCTCAGCCAGTCATATAGTCATCAGTCTCCGTGCCGACAATGAAAATAAATATACCCTGCAAATTACAGACAACGGTAAGAATGCAAACAAGCAACAAACAGCAACAAACAACAATGACGGCATAGGATTGCGCACCGTAAACGACCGTATCAGAGCCATCAACGCTACCGCCAATGTATGCTCGTCAACAGAAAACAACGTTTTCACCCTACTGCTTAACATAAACGAATGAAACCAAACAAAGAAACATACAGAATACTGGTAATAGATGACCACCCGATTGTTGCTGAAGGCATCATCGCATTGGCCTCGCAACTCGAAGGAGTGACGTGCAAAGGAGCCACTTGTGCAAAAGACGTGGAACAACTGACCCTCAAAGAGAGATTCGACCTTTGCATCATTGACCTTGAACTACCGGATATGAATGGATTCCAACTCATATCCCACCTTCACAGCCAGATACCCGAATGCGGCATTTTAATCTATACCATGCATGAAGAACCTTGGATCATAGCCAAATTATCCACCCTAAACATCAACGGAGCTGTTTCAAAAAAATGCCAGCACCAGCGAATTGAGAGACGCCATCAGTACACTGAAAAACGGAACCAGATACTTCAGCAATGTTTTCAGCGAACTGGACAAGGAAAAACAAAACACCCTACCACATGCACTTCCCGAATTGTCGAGACGTGAAAAAGAAGTGCTCGCCTATCTCTCGCAAGGACTGAGCACTTCTGAAATATCCCAATTACTATTTCTCAGCATCAATACAATACAGACTTACCGGAAGCGCCTGATGGAAAAACTGGAGGCCCAAAAACGTTGCAGAACTTGTCTACAAGGGGAAGAGCTTATTTTGAGAACACTTGTCATTCGCCCAGACAGTTACAAGCCTCCAGCTTCTCAAGCTTCTCCGTCTGAAAAGGAAGAAAATCAACTTAGCGGATACTCACCGTCATCGGATTGCGCACCTTCTGTGCAAAATCAGCCATGTATCGGTTCCAGGCTTCAGCAGTCTTGATGTCCGCGCGGTCCCAGGCAAAGCCCCAGTAATACACGTAGTCAGCGCCCGGCTCATAGTCGCTGACAACCAGTACATGACCGTCCGCATTGTTACGCATCTTCTTCTCCTCTACGGGGAAAAGCACGGTTTTGGCTTCCTTCACAACGGCAGGGAAAGCGGCACCCATAAATATCTTGCCATTATCCGGTCCGGTAGTGGGGTCTACATACGTCATATAGCCACCGGCGGCATCAGCCACCACAGCACCGTCCGGTTCGTGCAGCACAATACCGGTAACAATGGGCAAAGATTCCTTTAGATTGCTATACGAAACGGCAGTACGGTTCAGATGAGAACCGGCATCCAGCGTAATCAGACGCGTTTCCACCACCGCAGTATCCCCTTTCACAGCCAACGGATTGAACTCCAGCTTCACCGTGAAGCGCAACGGACCGTTGTCCAGCACCTCCTGCGTCTTGTAGCACCACGGATAGATAATGGTATCATTCACCATCAATGCAGACACTCCGGCTCCCAATGTTGGGCCTACTGCATAGCAGTCCATGCCATAACCGTGGTCTATATGATAGGAGAATGTGCGTACCAGCTCATCGGCTGCCTTCGGGTCTGTCTTGCGCAATTCATTAACCTGCTTCCAGGAGTCTGCATCCAGTTCCTTGGCATATATGTCTTCCAGTACCGGTGCAGCAGTGCCTCGCTTCGTAACAAGTCGTAGCCGAAACCGCGTTCACCCCTTGCCTGCAATGCAGGACCGTAGGCACGGAAGCCTACCAAGTCGTTCTCCCAGGCCATGTCGTCCAGACGTTCGGGATACTGCCGCCCACAAGCCCTTACCTCCACATCGACGGGAGTACCGGCCTGGACGGTATATGCAGCCGATGCATTGGCAGCTACCGTCGCAGGGAAGATTAATTTGTCATCGTAGGTCACTTGGTAAGGCACCTGCTCCCCTTCGACATTCAGAACCACAATCTGTGCGGTGTCTGCCAGATTCAGAAGGTTTGAGATTTCGGTCATGGACACCTCTACCATCTCATCGGAACGGTCCATCGCTAACGGATTGGTTACCGTAACAGTCACTATCTTGCTATCGTTGCAAGCAAGACAGCAGAGGGCCGCCATACATAATAAAAGAAAGTTTCTCATATAATCATTGCTTTTTCCTAATCAGTTGTATAACTTTCTTTTAGGCGCGGATTATACGGATTTTCCTTATCCTTTCCGCGAAATCCGCGTAATCCGCGCCCAAAAGAAAAAGGTGACAAGTGACATTATCCTGCCACTTTATCACCTTCTCAATTATCCCTTAAATTTATTTCGGTTGCTTTCCGATATAAGCCAAGATACCTCCGTCTACATAGAGGATGTGACCGTTTACCGCATTAGAGGCTTCCGATGCCAGGAACACTGCCG
>ENA-OQCV01000149-OQCV01000149.1-human-gut-metagenome-genome-assembly--contig:-NODE-149-length-20013-cov-2.636377_pt1 | contig 20013 bp, 25 predicted proteins | sample MGYA00242766_ERZ504592 | MGnify/ENA primary metagenome ERZ504592 (study PRJEB26092, sample SAMD00036315) | human gut metagenome | host: Homo sapiens | study: EMG produced TPA metagenomics assembly of...
GTGCCATCCACATCATCCGATTTCCATATACTCTGCACATTTCTTTTTCATCATACTGTTTTCGTTCTTCCTTAGATTTCATATTATAGCCAGACAAAAATGCAGCGGCCTTTCCATTTGATTTTACAAAGCAGATTCCGAATAAAAACATAATCACTGCCATTCCCAAATCAAAGATAACACAGATTATCATTGCAGACACCTCACTTCCCGCTCTGGCTATCAAATAAAAAAATGCCAAACACAACAGTAAAACTTATTATGTTTGGCTAGGTCAACTTGTTATTTTTTTATCACTTCTTATGGTTGTATTATACTATATATTCCTCTATAGTAAAACAATTTTTTATTTTAATATTATATTTCTACTATCATCAATTTTTTCAGATATTTTCAACGCATAAACAATGCTATTAGCTACAATATTTCCGTAAAATTCATCATAGGTTTGTGTAAACGCAAAGAAACGGCGGCTCTGAAATCAAAGCCGCCGTTCCAAATTGTCTGCTTTTTTCTTTTGCCGTCATGCGGCAGATAATCAATTCATTCTATTTTGAACTTCTTTTATGCTACCTGATGTCTGCAATAGGAATGAATCGCCAAGAATGTAAACACAAATAATTCAATTCCTGCCGAAATCAAAATAACATGCGGTGTCCAGAAACTCATTCCACCGATATTCAGATAATTGAAATCTGCAAGCTGAGAAAGGAAATTGTTCTGCATACCAATTCCGGCAGATGGAAGTATGGTAGAGAGCCATGTTGCTCCCATCGCCACATAAGCAAAAAGCGGCATGAGAAGAACTACAATAGAGATCAGCAAAACTGTCAATGTGTCTTTACATTTTGCAGACAGGAACAACGTACAGCTAACCGTTGCTAATACAGAAAGTAAGCCCGCTGCTGCGAGAATTATCTGCAACTGCCCCAGATTGATGTTTGGCAGATTAATGATAGAGTATCGCATCTGAAACGATGTTTTTAAGCAATCCGTCCCAAACGCTGCATCTAAAATCAGAATGTGTACCGTGATCCCGACAAGGAAAGTAACAACGAAAAGTGTAAATGCCGCCAGAATTTTGGTAATTGCTAATTGTTTATGCCCGTATTTGGTGGTTCGCAGGATGCTGTCACCGCCCGTTTGATATTCTCCGGCGAAAGTAGGTGCTGCGATTGCCACACACAAAATAGCAAGGAACAAAATATAAAACTCAATATAATCAAATGCATCTTTAGAAATTCCAGAATGAAGATAAAATGGCGTATCAAGTTCTGAATATTTTTCAAGAGCTTTCTGTTGTGCGGTTTCGTTTTCTCTTTGCTCATTCCGCATGACATCCCGTAAATGTTCTGCGCACTTTTCATAATAGGCTCCGTCAATGTCATTCGGGTCAATATCCATTAAATCAGCACCAATGCCTGTTAATGGATCAGCAAACGCTTCGGACAGACCCATCAGCAAGTGACGGAACGGGACGATTTTTTCAATAAATACAGCCAGAGGAAAGCCCTCTTCCTCGACTGGCCCATATTCTCGAACGCAGCTTTGATAAGTTTCCAAAGCCGATTTGATCCTATCCGGAGTCACTTCACCAGCGGATGTTTTATATAAATCTTGTTTGTACTTGATAGCTGCCAAGCCATCTAATTCTGTAACCGTGCCATCTTCGTTTGGACGGTTAATACCCTCAAATGAAATAGGCAGGTATGCCATGGCTACGGAAAGCAAAAGTGCGATTGCAAGTAAAATCAGGGTGCGCCGTGACTTCAAAATACGTTTTAGTTCAAGTCTAAAGAGCCGCATATTATCTGTCCTCCTTTTCCAAGTCTGTCTGCGGGAACAACCACAGATACAGATCTTCCAATCGTGGCTCCGTTGTGACAGACCCATCAATTTCCGAATGTTCGGACAGATAACGAATAGAAACCTGATTGTGATCTTCGCCTCGCTGATTGATAATGCGCAGCCGCATTTCACATTCCGGCAGCTTTGAGGTCGGAATTATGCAATTCCAAACCTTGCCCTCAATCCGCTTGACAAGTTCTGCGGTAGTTCCAACATCAACAATTTCTCCGGCTTTCATAATTGCGTTGCGCGTAGAAATATATTCTATATCAGATACGATATGGGTGGAAATCAACACGATTCGATCATGCGAAAACTCGGAAATGAAATTCCGCAGACGCACGCGCTCTCCGGGATCAAGTCCTGCTGTCGGTTCGTCCATGACAAGTATCTCCGGGTCGTTCAACATAGCCTGCGCAATACCAACACGACGCTTCATGCCGCCTGACAGATTGGAGATTTTTTTCTTTTTCACATCGGAGAGCGAAAGAATGTCCAACAAATGATTGATCTTTTGGGTGGTTGCCCTTGTAGGAATATCTTTCAGCGCAGCCATATACTCCAAATAATCTTTGACCGTAAAATCCCGGTGATACCCAAAGTCCTGCGGCAGAAAGCCAAACTTGCTTCGGTAAACTTCACCTAACTCTCGAATGTCTTTTCCGTCATAGTAAACCGCTCCGTTGGTTGGTGTCATAATATCAGCAATCATGCGCATGAGTGTGGTTTTCCCTGCACCATTCGCTCCCAAAAGTCCCCAAATGCCGGGAGTCAATGTCAGATTGACATCATTTACTGCTGTTTTGTCTTTGAACTGCTTGCTTAAATGCTCTATTTTCAGTTCCATGCTTACACTCCTTTCTTTTGCTTCGGCTGAACAATAAAAAGCCCTTGTTCGATAATCATTGTACCGAACAAGGGCTTTTCAATCTCAAAAATCACACGCTTAAATTCCTAAGCAATTCCTAAGATCACATTCTTATTTTCCTAAACGGAAAGGGGTAATGTAATCACAAAGTCTATGGTTTCGTTTTGACTGGATGCAGTAATCTTTCCACCATGTAAATGTATAATTTCTTCCGCAATAGAAAGACCAAGTCCCGCACCACCTGTATTAGAAAGCCGAGCATCATCCAAGCGATTGAATTTTTCAAATATACTGTTAAGCTGTTCCTGTGGAATTGTTTTTCCATGATTTTTCAAAAGTGATCTGAATATCATGCTCTAACCGTTTGGCGGATATAGTGATTTCTGTCTGCGGGTAACTATATGACGCAGCATTTCGTAAAAGATTACTGAAAACTCTCGCCAGCTTTTCGGGATCAGCATTCACAGATAAGTTGTCCTCCGCAGTAAATACTGCCGTGTTGCCATTTGCAGAGAGTGTCGGGTATATTTCATCTATTACCTGCGCAATCAAACAATGTAAATCTACATTTTCTTTTTTGATAATGACCTTATGTGCATTGTACTTGGTAATTTCAAAAAGTTCATTGATGAGCTTTTCAAGGCGTTCTGCCTTATTCAACGCAACTTTTACATACTTTTCCTTTTGCTGTTCAGGCATGTCAGGGGCTTCATGGAGCAGGCTCAAATAGCCGATTACCGTTGTGAGAGGGGTGCGTATATCATGTGCCAGATACATAATAATTTCATTTTTCTTTTCTTCTGCCTGCTTTGCAGCCCGTTTGCTCAACAGAACAGACATTTTGATTTGATTGAGTTGTGCCTCCAATTCTTTCAGTGGGTCAGACAATGATACGGTATGATTGTTCTGCTCATAGACCGTTTGGGTCGCATCAATTACTTCATCCAGATAGCCCCACGGCTTTTTCCAATAGTAATTGAAAATACATACAAAGCCGATCATCAGATACAAAATAAAAAGCAGATCGAGCCGCCAGTAGAGCCATGCAAAAATACCGTTGTCAAATTTTGAAAAGATGTAGTCCAAGATAAGGGTCAAACCATATCCAACAACGGTATAAACCAGCAATGATAGGTATAAGCGCACTTTAAGGCGCTTTTCTGTTGTCATTTCTTTCTTCGACATGAGAATACACCTCCTACCGATTAGCAAACAGAAGAAAGCCAAGTAGGCCAATCACGACAACACTTACTATGCCTGCCAGAATGGAAAACAGTCTGTTTGCTTTTATTCTATTTCCGATTAACCGGGCTGCCATCGAATATACAGCAAGCCCCAAAAGACCACCTGCCGTATTTGTGAGTACATCAGTAACATCAGAACGTCCGACTGCTAAGATATACTGCATAGTTTCCAATAAAAAATCTTGTTCCAGCAATCAGCATGAACTTCACATATAATTTTGTTCTTGGCAGAAGCATTTGAAGATAAATGCCCATAGGAACAAAAATCAAGAAATTTTCGAGTACCTCTGTTAAGTGAAATGCTGCGCCAACTTCTTTGTCATAGTGAAAAGGAATAAGGTTTATACTCCTTACTTTATCCAGATCACTGATTGAAAACTGTAGTTTGAACAGTATGATCCAAACCAGAAGTGCCAGATAAATTAAGAATAAAATAGTTGCCAAACAATTTGATTTTCTCTTCATAGCGTTCTCCTTTCGCTTAAATTTTGTAGCCGACACCCCAAAATCGTTTTAATATACTGCGGAGTATCGGAAGTATCTTTCAGTTTCTCACGCAGATGCCGGATATGCACAGTAATTGTGCTGCTGTTTTTAGAGTAGTATTCATCTTTCCAAACTGCATGAAACAGTTCCTCAATACTTACAACACTACCAGCACTTTCCAAAAGAACCTGGAGGATAGAAAATTCTGTCGGTGTCAGAGAAACCGGCTCACCGTCTAACAAACATTCATGGGTCTGTACATTCAAGCACAATTTGTTATAGGAAAGTTCCGATGGAACTTTCTCTGTGATGATACCGGGCGAATATTTCTTGTAACGTCTTAACTGCGCTTTCACTCTGGCAACTACTTCAAGTGGGCGAAAAGGTTTTGTCACATAATCGTCCGCTCCCAATGTCAGCCCTGTTATTTTATCCGTTTCCTCAATTTTAGCCGTTAGCATGATGATTGGATAAGTGTATTTCTTTCGGATAAGCTGGCAAAGTGAAAAGCCGTTCATATCCGGGAGCATAATATCCAGAATGGCAAGATCAATGTCGCCGCTTTCAATACACGGCATGGCATCCGTTGCGCAGTAAAATTTATAAACGATGTAATTTTCGTTTTTCAAGTAGACCTCTAACAGATCCGCTATATCTTGCTCGTCATCTATAATTAGTATCTTTTCAGACATATTTTCAACTCTCCTTTTTGCTTGTACTCGATTAAGTATAACAAATACAGCATCTAAATTCACAATGGATTGCATGCGAAATTATTAAGATTTTCCTAACTTTCAAATTTAGGCAACTCAAAAATCGCATAAAGCAGATTACATATCTAGTTTTTTATGTATACATTGTACATATATAAAGAAATCCGTTTTAAAAAACGGTTCATCATATAATTCTGCGTCAAAACCTGTGCATCTGCGGATTTTTCCTCTCAATGTCATAAACCGGAACTGAATGTCCGAATGATGTCTGCATAGCTATGATTCCTATTTCATGTAAATCCTTTTTTACTGTATACACTTGAAAACCGTTTTCCTGCAAGCGACTTGGATTATATCCAGTTTTTACTGTTATGATATATTTCAAAGGTTCTCTGTCCGTTAAATCATGAAAAAGCAATGCAGTTCATGAGAAAATACAGCTTGACCACAACGTAAATGCAAAAGGTACATTGCATCTGTCCACGTATCCGGTGATACGTACACACCATGAGAAGCTTGTTTTATCTCATTCATTATGGAATACTATTGAAAGTAGACATCTTTTTTTGTGCAAAACCACGAACTTGTCCATTTATAAGAAAAAGAATAAATTATTAGGGATATTTTTGATTTCTGCACGTCTAATAGATGTAAAGAAAATGCTGGCTGGCAAAAAAAGAGGTGGTGTTTAAATGACAAAGGAACAACTTGGATCTCTGATCCTGGATTCAGAAAGACAATTATACTCAACTGCAAAAACGATTTTATTTAGTGACCATGACTGTGCAGATGCTATTCAGGAAACAATTGTGAAGGCTTTTTCCAACATCGGTACATTAAAAAACGATAACTATGCCCGGACCTGGTTAATCCGTATTTTAATCAACGAATGTTACAGCCTTGTGCGTAAATCCAGTAAATTTATCCCATTGGAAAATCTGGCTGACAGACAGGAACCGGAATCAGAAAAAACAAAGAATTACAGTGAATTGTATACAGCCGTAAAGTCCTTAAAAGAGGAACTGCGTTTACCCGTTATTCTATACTACATAGAAGATTTCAGTGTAAAAGAAATCGCCCAGATCCTTGAAATATCGGAAGGTGCTGTTCAAAAGAGACTTGCAAGGGCAAGAGGAAAATTAAGGCAGGAATTACAGGAGGTGTCAATATGAGATTAGAAGATATGAAAAACGATATTCCCGAAACACCGGATTTTATCCATAATATGATTCAAAACGAGGTGGCAAAGCAGCTGGCGGATAATAAAGTGGCGAATCTGCGAAGAAGAAAACGATGGACAGCTCCGAAAGTTGCCGCAGTGGCAGCTGCGTGCGCGCTGGCAGTTTCCACAGCAGTATATGCAGGAGCGAAATCTAGTATCACTGGATTTTTTGGCAAAAAACAGGGTTCTTATAGGTGTTTCAGTCAAAATTGATGCTGGTGATGCAGCAAAGAAGACCGTGCTTCCAGATGAGGTCCCAGAGGTAGATCTGTCTGCTAAATATGTTCCGGAGGGCATGAGCTGGATTGACGAGTACCATCTCCAGTATCCTGAGCATGACATGACTGGCGGGTTCAGTTTTTCATTTGTCCTGTTGGATAAAAATGATCTGGGACAGGTAGTACAGGATCAGAATGTTATTGATAGTGAAGAGCGTACATTTGGGAAATACCAGGGGATATATCTCAAATATAATAGCATTACCGAAAGCGGGGCTCTTAACCAGAGAATTTATCTTGTCTGCCCGGATTTATATCGTGTCCTTATGATCTACATCGGAGATGATGTGTCAAAGGATGAAGCCATAAAAGTAGCAGAAAATCTGGTGATTGAGGGAAACACGACTATGGTAAAGACCGCCGGATTGCCTACATGGAGCGGAGAGATGATATCTGAAAAGACAGAAGCTGATAATGATGAAATAAGTACTTCTGTAAATGAGAAAAAATCTACCCATTTACCAAATTGGTGACACCTTTGATCTGGATGTGATTGGTGAAAACACAAATGGTGAATATCTGGAAAAACCGATTTCCGCAAAGGTAGATTCTGTTCAAATTTCTGATGATCTTCAGCTTCTCGATCCGGACAAAATACCACAAGAATGGGCGGAAGCCATTGATGCTGATGGAAAGCTATCTACAAACACATTGAATTATGTGAAATCTGGCGACGGAATCGATTCCCTGGATGAAATTATGAAGTCAGAGGAAGTGAATCAGAAACTGGTCTATGTTACAGTTACCTATACCAATCATTCAAATGAGGAAATCGACCATATGCTTTATCTTGGTGCTTTACTGACCCTGACTAAGGAAAATGGAAAAGCACAGCTTTACATTCCAACAGAACAGGCCGGCGATGGTTATGACTACATTAGTTGGACCGGCGTGGCAAAGACTGGAGAAATGGTATATTATAGTGTCTCTGAAAATTATGGCAACGGTGGAAACTATATTTCCTCTATAAAACCAGGCGAAAGTGTACAACTGAACATGGCCTGGATCGTAAATGAAAACGACCTCAAAAATCTGTATCTGAATGTGACTGGAGACGGAGCTTCATATGAGTTCTCTGAATATATACTGAAAAAGGGACTGGTAGATATTCGCAAATAATATGCTATCGTTTATGATCCCATTTTTTTATATGTCATATATGAAAAAAGCGTTTTTCGATTCCTTTTGGTTTCGAAAAACGCTTTCTTTTATTCTGTATAGATGTTCCCATTCTCATCCGTCCAAGTGCCGTCACCATTGTCTGTGTATCCGACCCCATCTGCGTCACAATAATAATAATCTCCGTTTGTTGTTTCTTTTACATTAACGGTACCTTTACTGCCCTGGAGTTCATGCTGTTCCAGTTGGTTTCCGGAATAATAATCTTCGTCATTCCAGGTACGATATGAATTTCCATTGGCATCTGCCCAGTTTCCATCTCCCTGATAACTGTATCGGCTCCCATAATAATCAGAATAGGTCCCATCTCCGTTATCGTAAGAACTCTGGATTCTTCATCTCCTCCACCCGGTGCTACAATTGATGCTACACCGGAAGCAGTACTGAATCCACTGGTATATGGTACGCCTGCTGGCAGACTCTCATAAGATGAAACAGACCCGTTGTTGTCAGAGGTAATTCCATCATCGGTCGTTTCACTTACCTGTCCGCTGTTTTCCCATGGCAGGTTCATCATTTGTTTCCGCATCCGCTTTTTCCTCTTCGTCTACAGAATCCTCTGTATCTGCATTCTCTGTCACTCTTCCTTCGTCCTGTGTTTCAGCAGCTTTCTGCATAGTTACCATTTCAGAAAACGGTGCATAATCCGGTACATTATTTTTCTCTGTATCTGCATTTTTTTACAATACCAGACTTCTCCGTCTCTACTGAAACTGTATCTGTCCCGGCAGAAACATTGCATACCAGATTACCGCCTGCAAGCAGCAGCGTCACAAGAATTCCCGGAAGAATTCCTTTGCGGAGTTTCCGAATGTTCACCATATACAGAATCCGATCTTTAAACACCATTTCGCTGTCATTAAGACTTGCTGTCACATATGGAATCTGATTTTCCATGGCCACTGTCCTGAGAAGCAGCTGTCGATATAATTTATGTTCCTTTTTATTAACTCTGCGAACAACCGCTGTATCACACAGATTTTCAATATCCTTATCCGCTTCTTTCAGCATGATAAGAAGAAAGGGATTGAACCAGTATATCGATGCACAGATTCGAAGGAGCATCTTATACCAGAGATCCCGATGGCAATAATGTGTAAGTTCATGGTAAAAGATAAGTTTTCTTTCTTCTGCTGAATACCCGGTTGCTGGTAGATACAATTTTGTATGTAAAAGTCCTGCAAGAAGCGGTGTGGTAAGACCTGCGTTTTGCCTGAGCTCCGGTATTCTGCGTACGTGCTTCTTTTGACACGCTGCACGGTACATCTGAATACTCACCGTATCACTTACCTGTAGACTCATCCGTTCCAGATTCCTTATAGAAAAATAATATGCCAGCAATTCTCCTGTCAGTTTAAGTACCGCTACGCTCAGCCAGACAGCAACAAAAATCACAGCCACAATTCCCAGCCATTTATCTGATTCGTACCTGACAGTTCTCTTTTGTTCCGGGATTTCTGTCAGATTTTTCATGTCATTGCTCGCAGATGATACGGTTTCTGTTATCTTCTGACTTTCCTCTGGTCTGACTGCGTAATCCGTTATCTGCGGGTTTTGCGTATTCTGTTGACTGCTTCTAAGTACTTTGAAATCCACCAGTGCCAGATTCTCCGGAAGGCGCACCGGAACACAAAGGCTTATCGTAATCAACAGCCAGATAAAGTACTTCCATCTCGCTGATACACGTCCTTTAAACAGAGTCGCAAGCACTTTTACCAGTAAAATTACTACTGCTGCAATGATATTCAGTTTCAGAATGTGCAGAACAAGAACATCCATAATTCGCTATTCCTCCCTGTCCTCCAGGTTCTTAAGAAATTCACTGAGATCCTGGACTTCTTCCGAGCTGATCTTCTTTCCATGATAAAGTGAAGTTACAAATCTTTTTTAGTGAATTCCCATAAAGTTTCTCAAGAACACTCTGGCTTTCATGTGCCTGATAATCTGACTGCGAAACCAAGGGTGTATACAGATTCATTTTTCCCTGTTTCGTCACTTCCACGAAATTTTTGTTCTCCAATCTGGTCAGCAATGACAAAATTGTTGTTGATGCAAGCTTTTTCTTCGTATTGATCACTTTTTCAATCTCCGGTCTGGTCATTGGCGGAGTATTATTCCAAAGAACGAGCATAATATCCAGCTCTGAGTCCGGAAGTCTCTGGTAAGTTTTTTTCACTTTTTCATACCTCCCCTGTTACATATTTTCTACAAATGTAGGAATGATTCTATTTTACCACGGTTCACGGAAATGGCAAGGGCTTTTGCACAATTTGCAAATACCCTTGCCATTCCTGCAGCTACTAACCACTATCAGCCTATTTCTGTATAACTGTTGCCATTTTCATCACTCCATGTCCCGTCTCCGTTGTCCGTAAATCCTGTACCATTTTCGTCCTGGAAATAATAATCACCATTTGTAGTTTCCGTAACCGTCACAGTATTACCATTTGCATCCTGAAGGTCATGCTGCTCCAATGTATGTCCCAGATGATGAGTGTCATCATTCAGAGCTGAGTAGGTATTTCCATTTTCGTCGGTATAAGTTTCATCCCCATTATCGGTATAGTTCATTCCATCATCTCCACGATATTCACAAGAATAATCTTTGTGAAGAATGTAATTAATCTCAATGGTATTTCCATCACTGTCAACTAATGTCATTGGTGAAGTAGTAAGGATATCGGAATCATCATTGCTGTCCGAGGATTTTGTAGAAGCATTTTCTTCTGTATCGGAGGAATCTGAATCTCCTCCTGACTTCTGACTGTCAGTATCTGTAGTTGCCTTATCAGAAGAATCATCGGTCTGGTTTTCGTTCTCCTGTCTGGTAAGTGAAGGATTTCCAGGATAAGAAATATATTCTACAAATTTTCTGACGTCACTGATGTCATCTGCATCTTTTGCATATCCCACTGCCATATACAGGCTGTTTCCCTCTGAATAAATTGTCTGATAGCAGGCATCGTATGTGTCATTGCATTTGGCAATCCCTGTTTTGACATCCTCCAGTGAATATTTATAGATATTTACATAATCATTTCCGTTCGTATAGCTTGCATAGGTACCTTCCGTATCTGCTTTTTTCCCATTCAGATCCAGCCGGCGGCTGTGTATAGAAATCGTTATTTCCTGCTGCCATAACCGTTGCAGCTGGAAAAAAATTCCCCAAGTGTTGCTACCGTCATAAGTGTCATAAAATTTTGTCTTCATCGTGGATTCTCCTAGAATTTTATTTTCTACAACTGTAGAAGTTAATTGTATTCTACAACTGTAGAATACAATTGTCAATTCATTTTTTTTATATATCCTTTTATTTCTTTTATCATCTTTTATTTTAATAAATTTGCGTATAATCATTCCGGTAAGTCTCTGCTCCTCTGCATATGTTTTCAGCTTATCCTTCGTAACTTCATCCTTTGTATACGTCAGATTACGATTAACCTGCTGGGCACTTTCAATTGCACGCATTAAACCTTTTGTTTGGGATGCTTCATTATATCTGTTATAAATATAACATTGTTCTTTCACATATTTCAGAGTCTCGTCCATTTGCCTGGCAACTGCTTTTATGTCAGTTTTTACAGAATAAACTATAGTTATCAGAAACAGAATCAGTCCTGTAGTAATAATGATGATTTGAGTCTGCCCTCTGGACAGTTTAGTTATTTTCAATTTTGTCCACCTCCAGATATCCACTGGTTTCGGGAATGATACTTTTTTATGAATTTTCTCTTCACTTCCATCTTTTCTCATTTCTTTAAAGATTTCTGTGAGATTTTTTCCGGAAGTTCACTATCCGTGTTTTTAGGAAAAGCTACCCCGATTCCTGTAGTCAGGATAGCTTCGTCCAGGATTCTTATCTTTGCCCCGTAATCTTTTATATACTGTTGTATGGAAGTTTCATGAGCTGCTATGGCATCAACATAACCTTTTCCAAGAGAGGTAAAAAGCAGTTTTCGGTTTTCTAAGCTATACACATCTTTTACCAATGGAATAGAAAGATTCGTCCTGTCAAGAAAGATATCCTCAGGCTTTGTGGAAGCCTGTACTGCGATTACTTTTCCCGACAGATCACTAAGCTTCTTTATATTGCTGTTTTTATTGACTGCAACGACCTGCCGGCTCACCATATATGGACCAGCCCACTTATAATCATTCTCCCGACCATCCATGGAAAAGCGCCCCCATAAACAGTCTATCTCCTTATTTTCCAGATCTTTATCTTTATCATCCCATACAATCTTTGTAAATACCGGCTTATAACCAAGGCGTCCCAGAGCTTCATTTGCAATGTCAACATCAATCCCTGCCGGTTCTCCATTTTCATCGGAATAATTAAAAGGTGGAAAATCGTCACTTCCAATGATTATCTCTAGCATATTTTCCTGTGAAGATGTACTTTTCTGTGTTGTAACTGAACATCCTGATATCAGTAATACCCCAAAAGCAAACAAAAACGGTATTACTGCCATGTATTTAGATTTCATGCTATGGTACCTCAACAATTTTCTCTGATTTTTTTTGGATTTTACGTCATTATAATAACTCTGTTCATACTGAATTTACATAACAAAACATGCACAAAATTTTATATTTTTTACAAAGAACAGGTGATTTTTCAAGTGAATCATGTTATGTAAATTTCTCTCAGAGTGGTGCTCCATCACTTTCACTCTGAAACTCCATCTTCATTTTTACTTTTGCCAGTTTTATTTCCGGTATTCCTTCAGAAATGGACATAAAAAGCGCCATAGGTTTTTTCCAATGCCTATGGCGTGTAAATAATTTTCTACTCTGCGGATACCCTGTTTATGATTGTCTGCCTGAACAGGCATCTATGCCAACAGATTTCTCTATACTTTTGAAATTTTATGATACGCTTTTTTCTCTGGAAAATACAAAACTATACAATAAGTTAAATCGTCTGCGTTAACTTCCATTCGCCCATCCATCTGCTCCATCATAATAGAAATATTCTGCAACCCAATCCCTGTTTTTTGATGCTCAGAATCAAACCTAGTAATACTATTTTGAATACTGATCCCTACTTCTTCATTCCCATAACAAAGCTGTATACATACCTCATTTTCATGTTTTCCATATTTTTCAATATTAGAAATAATATTATTCATAATTCTGCCAATAAAATCTGTATTTATACATACAGATATCTGTCTCCACTCCAACCGATCTGTATTTACTTTAAATCCTTCATATTCCAGTAAAGCACACAGTTCAGAAAGATAATCTCCAAAAGCACACATAATATCTTCTGCAGGTTCCAGTTCTATGTGGTGTCGTGAATTTACAAAAAATTATTCAAACATCTGCTCCGACAAATCTCTGATCTGAAGTACACGATCAAAGGCTTTATTTATATATTCCTGAGTAACCGCACCTTCTTTTTGCTGCTTTTTTAGAATCTCAAGATATGCCATCAAACCAGTCAGAGGAGTACGCAGATCATGTGACATTCCTAACACCAGCTTCTCCTGTGCACTCTTCAGGTCATACTCTATCTGCTCTTTTTTGCACCAATGTTTGTCTCATATGTTCCAGTCCACTGGCTAACTGTGCAATTTCATCTGTTCCCTGAACAGTTACATTCCCCTGCAAATTTCCTCTGCTGATTATATTTACCTCTTTCATAAGGCATTGTATATATTTTACATTCTCATACATTCCGGATACAACAATTCCAATACACGCCGCGACTCCAAGTACAACAGAAAAGACCATCAATATGTTAAAATATTTATCCGCTGTTCCTTCATATATATATATCTGCCGTTCCATCCTTAAATGAAATTCTGTGGTACATTCTCCATGTCAGATTTGGTATTTCTCTGCTGCCATACATAATTTTTCCGTTGTAGGAAATATCAAACAACAGCCATTTTCCCCTTGAAATCGTGAAGTCATCAATATTTCGTTCTGTACCCCAATTTTTTAACATTTTATAATCAGATGCACTCAACTTATTTTGTGTGACATATTCCTGAAGTTCTTCTGCACGTTCTGTCTCTTCAGCATAAACATATCCTGTACGAAAGAAAAAGCGTTGCAGTAACCCCTTTCCCCCGAAATATGTCACGCTTAACACTAATAAACCTGCTAATAACCCCTGCATAAGATAGCAAATTATCTTGCCTGTCAAACTATTTCCGCAAATTTTATCCAAGGCGATATCCCTTTCCCCATACGGTTTGAATCATCTTTGGCTTTTGTGGATCATCTTCGATTTTCATTCGTAATCTTCGGATATGCACCATAACAGTATTTCCAGATGAATATAAGAACGGCTCCTCCCACAAACTCTCATAAAGATTTTTTACCGAGAATACCTTTTTCGGGTTTTCCATCATAAGCAATAAGATTCTGTATTCCATTTCTCTGAGACTGATTTCCTTTTCATTGCGGAATACCTCATTACATTGAGTATTCACTTTTACTTTTCCATATTCAATCCAATGTTCTTTTGTCTTCTCACCTTGTAATGTCTGACTATATACATGATATCTTCGTAGTAACGCTTTAACCCGGGCAAGAAGTTCCGCATACGAAAATGGTTTCACGAGATAGTCATCACCTCCTGCCATAAGTCCGAGTAATTTATCAGATTCCTGACTTTTGGCTGTCAGAAACAACACTGGAACATGTGAGATTTTTCGAATTTCTTCACAAGTTTTTATCCCGGATATTCCTGGCATCATAATATCAAGAATAACAAGGTCAATATCATCTGATACTTTTTTCAAACACTGATATCCATCCTCTGCTTCCTGAACAATATATCCCTCACCTTCAAGAAGTATCCTCACTCCTTCTCTAATTGCTGCATCATCTTCTACAACCAAAATATGATTATCCATTTTCATCCTTTCGTCTTCTAAACTGCATATACCCATATTTGCTGACATTGAGAAATCAGGGTCGTATATTCCCATTTTTTTGAACTGTTTGTATAGCTGAATGGATCGTTTACAGAAAATTTCTTTCTGGAATAATCATAAATAACAATAAAATGCCCTGAATTTGTAAAATCTCCGGGACCCATAGCACAGATTATCAGATTTCCATCTTTAAGTCTGTCGGCCATTTCCTGTTCTCCCAGCATATCAAATTGCGAAGCAATTACACCGTAATCCAAAGCAGCTTCTCTCATGAATTTCCAGGATGTTCCAATACCATCCACATAATATCCCTCGTTCATGGATTTTTGCGCAAGCACAGGTGGTATTGCCTCTGTATTTCTGGTTAAACTGTATATTACCATTGCCATGCACGTCGGACCACATCCGGAAATTCCTATATCACTTGTTCCATAAGGTTCATATCCCCATCTTTTATCCCATTGAATAAATAAAGGAACTTTTTCTTCTGTTCCTCAAATGTAAGTCCTTCAGAAGACTTCTTGTGTACATCATTGTATCCTTCGACAAATTCCAGCATTTCCGGATTCCTTTTTAAATCCTCTAAAAGAATATCCGGATAATTTTCTGTATGTAAAAATATCTTCTTCCACTCTGCACTTTCCATTATCTGTTTTTTGTAAGCGTCTGTCAATATAATACCCTCTTCAGTTTTTTTCGCTCTTACTGTCACAACTATCCATGCTGCCAGAATTAAAATCAGAAGAATAATTTTACTACAACTTTTTCCCATATGTTTTTTTGCTTTTTTTGCATCATAAATCACCATTAATATGATCCCGGTAAATCCTGCCATTGTTGGAATTGAAGCTGTAAACCCTACCGAACCATTAATTCCTGTAAGCAACATATTTTTTACTGTTTACAGTATACATCCATATTGCAGGAAAGTTCTGTGCCACATCAATATGAAAAATCTGGCTTTCTCCTGATAGAATATTATACAGACAATGAATCATAACCGAAGACCATATAGAACCTGTCTGCTCTGTAACAAGTGCCAATGCAATTCCTGCAATTTCAACAGAAATAATCATCATAATTACTTTTTTTATATCAGAAGTATCAATCCCATCAAAATTGATAAACAGCGAATAAAAAAACTTGAAACAAACACTGCACATTTCTTTACCAAAAGTATTCATGAAGCAATCTTAAAATCATACCACGAAAGACAATTTCTTCTGTTACTGCCGCTTTAATACCTGATGATAAAATAGAAATTGTAACTACATCTATGATTTCTTTATATGTAAGGTTTCCGTTTTTCAAATGTTCCCTTTGTCAAAAAAATATATTAAAAAAAGGCATATTAATACCGGCATTAATACCGCTGTTATACACCACATTTTTTTTCGGAAGCGGCATTCTAAAAACAAATCCTGCATTTGAATTCTTATAATATACTTCGTATATAAATATATCATGGTCAGCAGGCTCAAAATCGCAAATGTCACATATAGAATTCTCACATATGGATTCTTCTCACATATCCCATATGCAAATGCTATACTAAATTCATCCGTAAGCTGAATAAGAATGAATGCTATTGCAATATGGAACGTACATTTTATTTTCATAAATGCTCCTTTACTTTTCTCCTCATGTATTATTTTCTAAGAGTTATCTCTTAGAATGTACTTATACAATAACATTTAATTCTTACCTGTTCATTTAACTGTACCTTAACTATTCTTAACTATCTTCAAGCAGATGCAAGGCCTATGACGAAAGCTTTGCCTTAGAAGCTATAGCATCATCCATGGTCATGTTCCCCATAAAATTTGTTTTTCATGTCTACCATCCGAATGCGTCCCGGATCAAAGCCCCGGTTTCTCCGTCTATATAAAACAATTCCTGTTCTTCTGGTGAATCCTTCCATTGGTAGGGACAGCAAAAACTCCATACAGGTCTGTAAACAATTCCATCTGCAGTTTCATCAATATAATATTTCAGGCGGATTTTCGTAACTGGAATCGTGATTGGTTCTGTTTTCTCCGTCGTGTCCTCTTCCGTAAAAAATTCCGATTTTTCCTTCTTTTACATATTGTTCCACCGATTTCATAATTTCTTCCATGGGAAGCATAGTAACTGTTTCTTTCTCTTTCACCTGAAGCGGGATTGGTATTTTGAAATAGCAGTCTTCAGGCTTGAGACCAAATCCTGTGCTTCCCTGATAACGATACTGAGAAAGTCCACCTGCCGGTATTCCATTCAACATAACTTCTGTGTCGTAATAATCATATCCTTCCGTCATGTCGCTAATTGGTTTTCTTACAGAAGTTCCAGATAAATCAGCTTTGGAAAACAGTTGATTTATAATATTTAATTTCTCATCTTCCGTATTCTCGCCTAAAAATCCCAGATCTTTTTCACTTAATCCATCACACTCTATCATCCCATCCGAAATAAATAACTGCAGTCCTTTTTCTTTATTTTCCCAGACCGTTTCATCTGTTACAGATTTTTCCCATCCATCTTTCCCACCAAACCAGGAGCAGATATCTTTCTCTGATATACTGCATTTTTTCAGAACTCCCTTTGAAACGTCATCAGTATTTCCGGTAATATCAGCTTCTATTGTAAGGGTTCCTGATTTCCCTGGCAGAGAAGCTGTTACATGGTTTTCCTTTACCTGCAACATTGTTTTCTCCGGATCATATTTTTCATTTACACTCGTAGTATTTGACGAACTTTCCAAATCTGTTGTGTTCTGCGTACTCTCACCCGAAGATGGTTCTACTCCGGTGTCAGCAGCCTGCAATTTCCCTTCTTTTCTATATTTTTCAATGATGTCCCTTACTTCATCCTTTAATGGAAGGGTTAACGTAAGAGTCTGAGGCGTATATCCTCTGTAAACGTCCTCCGCAGGAAGTGCATAAGAAACCCTTCCTTCTGAATCTGTAAAAGAACCAGTTTTAAAAATCTTTTCGTAAGCTTCAGTGTCTTTCCAGGTATAATAAATTTTACCGTCATAAACAGGATATGCCTGAATAGTCATGGAAAGTTCTACTTCAGAATCTTCATTTAATATTTTCTCAATCAAAGCGTCATCATACAAAGTAATATGCCCATAATAAAGATCTTCTCCTTCTATTTTATTTAAAGAAGCCAGTGCATCTTTTCCATTCACCGTTGCATGATCACAGCAAGTGATCATATAATTCTTTGCCTCATTGGAAGGTTCTCCCACAAAACTTAAACCGCCGCCATCAAAATACGCTTCTTTAACAGTCAGCATGGACTGATTCCAATCGACCACCTCGGGAGTTATTGGATAAGAAGTAATATTTTCCACATTTTCTGCAGTTGACTCAGGTTCTGTGACAACCATTTGAGCTGCCTCCTGTTCAGCGACACCCTGTTGTTCAAGTTCTTTATACAGTCGTCCGATATTTGTTGCAAGTACACCAGTACTAACTCCTAATATAGCAGCTACCGGAAGAAGAATCCGAATTATTTTTTTCTTATTTCCTGAATTTTTCGTTCTTTCTCCATCTGTTTTTTTATTTAAAGCCCCCGTTGTTTTCTCGTCTGGGGGAAATTTAAAATTCCACTCAGAACATCTTCCATGGCTTTATCAATATTTTCCGGTATTGCAGTTTCTTCTTTTAAAATCCTTCTGATTTCCCTCATATAGTCTCACCTCCTGATCACCTTTTTTTCAATTTTGCTCTTGCCCGGGAAAGTTTGGTTGATACGGTATTGCTGTTCATTTCAAGAAGGGCACTGATTTCCTTAACTGAAAACTCATCAAAATAATAGAGTTCCACGATTTTCCTACTTTCTTTATCCAGGCATAAAAGCAATTGTTTCCATTCACAGAGATTCAGTTCTTCACAATGTACACCTTCTGCAAAATCATCCAGTTCTGCTGCATGGTTCTTTTGGCGGAGAATGTCCTTGCACTCATTTATAAGGATCCGCATCAGCCAGGTTTTAAAATACTTCGGTTCTCTCAGTCTCTGTATATTTTCATAGCAGGATAGGATTGTATTTTGCAGGGCATCAGCAATGTCCTGCTCATCCCGAAGATAAATCCAGGCAGTCTTATACAGGCTCTGCTTATTCATCCGGATTAATCTGACAAATGCTTCTTTATCTCCATTTTTAGCCTCTGTTATTAAAGCATCCATAAAGTACCTCCTTTTCTTCTTATAATTATTAGACTTGAAAAACAGCCATTTGCTTTCAAGAAAAAAATTTTTTAATAAAAAACGCCATAGGTTTTCGATACCTATGGCGTGTAGATATAGGGAAAAGCTGCCTTTTTTATCGGCAGTGGAGTGTTTTCTGTTATTGCATATTGTTGAATTGGTATAATTACTATTCCTCTTCTTCCACATCAGTAATAACATCTAATTTTTCTCAAAAAAGCCCCAAAATAGAACGTATAGTTTGTTTCTATACACTCTATCTCAAATTTGCTATTAAATGCAGCTCTGTTTTGTCTTCATAGTCTGCAAGTACATATTTCTCCTACAAGGGCCGCTTTTGCATCATTTCCCAATTTAAACGGCATTTCAAAAGTTTCCATTCGTTTTTCCTTAAAAATAAATAAAAGCACTACCGTTTTTAGCGATAATGCTTTCCATATTCTTATCCGAGAAAGAATAACACAATTGAAAGAACAAGAGGGATTATCCAAGCTAAAACGGAAATTGCTACCTTCCAAAACGTCTTTTCTTTTAAGATTTTATTAGATGACGATATGAATTTTCGATAATCTCATACACTCTATGATATTGATTATACGCCGCCTCAAATTCGTTGTATGCGTCTTCCACATCTTCAACCATACCTTCCTTTTGCTTAGCAAGTATTAACTGCATTTTTTGCTTTAGATACGGTTTCACAAAGATCTGACCAAAATTCTCCATTTATCTACAACAGTTAAATCTGTAAAGCGATATTTATGTACAAAATTTTCATAATAATCACTGTACGCAAGGCACAGATACTTATAGCAATCCAGTACACAACGCTTCATATGACTCTTGGCTTTTCCTATATTCTTTTGAATTAGTTCCTCATTTGTAATTTCATAGCATTTTGCTATATGACTCATAATAGCCCTGACTTCATTTAAGATTTCTATCGGAAATTCATTTTCCATACTTAAATGAAAAACTAAATTCCGGTTTTGGACCAAATGCAAGAGTAAATTCCATATAGGTCGAAGTTACTTTTGCACACATATTTGCCATATTGTCTTTGATAATCATTACTCCGTATAATGTACT
>ENA-OQCV01000150-OQCV01000150.1-human-gut-metagenome-genome-assembly--contig:-NODE-150-length-19963-cov-2.047943_pt1 | contig 19963 bp, 33 predicted proteins | sample MGYA00242766_ERZ504592 | MGnify/ENA primary metagenome ERZ504592 (study PRJEB26092, sample SAMD00036315) | human gut metagenome | host: Homo sapiens | study: EMG produced TPA metagenomics assembly of...
CCAAGGGTATAATCGACTCGCAGAAAGTAAAGGTTGAGATGTCTCTCGAAGATATGGATATGTCTGGATTTCAATAGCATGTATTTATAAGTAGATGGATATTATATTATAAGTAATACTAAATTGACCGCATAGCCTTATGCTCGTAAAATAATTTTGTGAATTATTTTATTAAAATTAAGAGTATTAAATATTTTGGAAGGAACCAATGCAAAAAAGACAACGAACTCTTCACCTTACCAGTTTGAGGGCAGAATACCTCTGTCTCAGGCTATTCCGCTTGGACTGCAGCATGTTATGGCTATGTTCATCGGAAACCTTACACCTCTTATCATTGTTATGGGAGCATGCGGGCTCACAGCGGATGCTGGCTTTGCGGAGCTTAGAACTGCTCTCTTACAGAATGCAATGATTATCGCAGGTATTGTAACATTAGTACAGATGTTTTCCATCGGACCTGTCGGCGGAAAGGTACCTATCGTTATGGGAACCTCTTCGGGCTTTCTTGGAGTATTAAATAATACAGTTGCAGCGTGTGGCGGCGGAGTTATAGCATATGGTGCTATTATGGGAGCCTGCCTTGTAGGAGGTATCTTCGAGGGCATACTCGGAGCCTTCTTAAAGCCTTTGCGCAAGTTTTTCCCGGCAATCGTTACAGGCTCAGTTGTTATAGCAATCGGACTTTCACTCCTTGGAGTGGGAATCAACTACTTCTGTGGTGGAACAGGCAAAAATGATTACGGCTCACTGCCAAACCCTTTTTATTGGAATGGTTGTACTTATAGTAATCGTGCTTCTTAAGCATTTTGCACCATCGCGCAGTAATTTTTTCATCATCTGCCATCCCTTTTTGGTATCCTGGCAGGATATGTTGTAGCAATCATTATGACACTTACCATGTCACACACAGGTGTGACCGCTGACGGTGTTAAATACACATACTCATGGGTTGTAAACTTTGATGAGGTTAAAAATGCGGCATGGATAGCAGTTCCAAGCTTTATAGGCTTTGGAAAGCTGTCAGATGTGGGAATTTCCTTCCATGCCAATGCAATCATCCCAATCGGCATCATGTTTATCGTTACTGCAATCGAGACAGTTGGCGATATCTCAGCCTGTGTGGAGGGTGGAATGGACAGAGAGGCTACAGATTCAGAGCTTTCAGGCGGTGTTATCTGTGATGGTCTTGGTTCATCATTTGCAGCGCTTTTCGGAGTACTGCCAAATACCTCATTCTCACAGAATGTAGGTCTTGTTTCAATGACAAAGGTTGTCAATAGATTTGCTATTTCAATGGGAGCTATATTCCTTGTTATTTGCGGCTTCTGCCCAAAGATTGGAGCTCTCATGTCAATCATGCCTCAGTCAGTGCTCGGCGGAGCTGCTGTTATGATGTTTGCCTCTATCCTGATTTCGGGAATTGAGCTCATCACAAAGGAGCCAATCGGCAGCCGTGAGATTACAATTATCTCAGTAGCAATCGGTTTAGGCTACGGACTTGGCGCTACAACCGGTGCTACATCACATCTGCCATACTATGTACAGCTTATATTTGGCGGTTCAGGTATCGTGCCTTGCTCACTTTGCGCTATTCTTCTCAATATTATTTTGCCGAAGAAGTCAAAGAATGCGCCATATATGTGGGATATGGACGAGAAAGACGATGTGAAGCGTGTGGATGACTAACGCTTAGGATTTTGAAGCCGTCTGGTGCATTAAGTACACCGGCGGCTTTATTGTTTGTGGGAAAGTATGGAAATATATGGAAAAAGTGATTTCAATAGTGGGCGCAGGTGGCAAGACCACACTCGTTCATAAGCTTGCAAGGGAATATCACAGGAGTGGAAAAGGTGTGCTTGTCACAACAACAACGCACATGTATGTCGAAGCTGACACTGACCTATCCTGCGAATTTTTTTGCGTTAAGGGATAAAATAATAAAAGATGGATATTGCATGGCGGGGCAGAAAATATCTGAACAGAAAATATCAGAACAGTCAAAGTCAAAGATGTGCGGACTGCCGTATGATTTGCTTGATAAACTGATTAAAGACATGCCACAGGCGTTAGATTATGTTATAATCGAAGCAGATGGAGCAAAGCACCATTCCCTCAAATATCCGGCAGCGGATGAGCCGGTCATATATCCGGGTACCACAGATGTTATCATAGTGCTTGGCACATGGGAAAAGGGCAGGTCATGTAAGGACGTTGTATTTCGATATGAGCTTATGCAAGAGGAGCTTGGAACGGCAGCGGATGCAGTGGTTGATGATTCGATTATAGATACGCTGCGGCAGGTCTATGTCAGAAAGCTGCGCGATAGCGGTTTTGAAGGACGAGTATCGTGCGTTTTTGCGAATGAGCGTGGGTGGTTCTGAATAGTTGCAAATATGGAAATAATAAGGTAACAGGGTAATTAATCAGATGAGCATGAATCAGAGCAATAATCAGATAATAAAGTAAAAAATTTGTTAATCATATGCCGCGGTGCAGGAGACCTTGCGACCGGCATCATCCACAGACTGCACCGGGCAGGACATAGGGTGATAGCGCTTGAGACAGACTATCCGGCTGCCATACGGCGCCAGGTGTCCTTTTGTGAAGCAGTGTATGATGGGAGCGCAGTTGTAGAGGGTGTGACAGCCAGACTAGTTCCTGCCTTGGCTGATGCAGAGACTGATACAGAGACATATTCAGGGGAAAATGACACACCGGCGGCTCATATTGTATCAGAAAAGTGGGATAGTTCAGCCATCGAAGCTGTGCTTGAAGCCGGAGAGGTCCCACTTCTTATAGACCCAAAGGGTTGAGTCAATTGCACTTTTTAAAAGCCCGGATGTTGTGGTAGATGCCATAATAGCAAAGAAAAATCTGGGCACCACAATCGATATGGCACCGCTTGTGATAGGAGTAGGCCCGGGCTTTACGGCAGGGCAAGACGTGCATCTGGTGATTGAGTCAATGCGTGGGCACAATCTGGCGCGCATCATTACCGATGGCATGGCACAGCCCAACACAGGTGTTCCGGGAAATATCGCCGGCTTCACAAGTGAGCGTGTGATTCACGCTCCGGCGGCAGGATATATTCATGACGTCAGAAAAATCGGAGACATCGTGCAAAAGGGCGATGAGATAGCGCGGATATATCCGGATAAAGAAAGCTATGACAATGCATTGTCTGAATATGTCCCTGTGAATGCTACAATTACAGGCATCATACGAGGCCTTATCCGTGAGGGTTATTATTTCAGGAAAGGCTTCAAGATAGCGGATATCGACCCGCGCGAGAGTGAGATAACAAATTGCTTTACAATCTCTGACAAGGCAAGGAGTATAGCAGGCAGTGTGCTTGAGGCGGTATCGGCATTTGAGCACGGCGTAAAGATTTATTAAATAATAAATGAGGGTAACTATTAAGGTGTTTTAGTGGTTCTGAATAGTTACAGTGAGGATAAATAGATTGACGCAGGAAAACGAATTAGATATCAATAATCAGAAACAAAATAAAGGAAAGCTCACACATTTTAATGAGGCAGGGGAAGCTCACATGGTGGATGTGCATGCAAAGGATGACACATACCGCGTGGCGAAAGCCTGTGGCACGATAAAGGTAAATGGCGCCGTATACAGGGCGGTATCTACGGGCACAGCTAAAAAGGGCGATGTGCTGGCAGTAGCGAGGATTGCGGGAATCATGGGCGCAAAGAACAATTCCATGCTCATTCCGCTCTGTCATGCTATTGCCATGACAAAGTGCGATGTTGAGTTTGAGCTGGATGAAAAAAACAGCAGTATCACGGCAATCTGCACGACAGCCTGTGTGGGAAAAACCGGTGTAGAGATGGAGGCCATGACAGGGGTCAGTGTGGCGCTTCTTACCATATATGATATGTGTAAGGCACTGGACCGTGGCATGGAAATCGGGCAGATACATCTGCTGGAAAAATCCGGTGGCAAGAGCGGACATTACGTTACTGATCACAACTAACAATGTGACCGGCAACGATTACAGCTCATTTAAAATGCTGAGAAGTTAAAAATACACAATTAATCAAGGATAACAGGGTGATGTAATGTATACTGTAGGGATTATAACGATAAGCGATAAAGGCGCAGCGGGCCAAGAGAGGATAAAAGCGGTCCGAAAATAAAGGAACTGCTTCCCAAAGATAAGTATGATGTGGTTTCATATAAAATAATACCGGATGAGAGGAAACAGATTGCAGACGAGCTTGTCAGGCTGTGTGATGATGTGAAATGCAATCTGGTGCTTACAACCGGAGGTACCGGTTTTTCACCGAGAGATATCACACCGGAAGCTACAATGGATGTTGCAGAGCGTAATGCACCGGGTATCGCTGAGGCACTGAGAGCGTACAGCATGAGTCTTACACCTAAAGCCATGCTTGGCAGAGGAGCTTCAGTTATCAGGAAAAACACACTGATAGTCAATCTGCCCGGCAGTGTGAAGGCAGTGTCGGAGAGCATGGATTTTCTGATGGGAAATATAGAGCATGGGGCTTGATAGTTTTACTGCAGTATGACAGTGAGTGCGGCCGGTGACAGAAATGCACGGGGTATGGTTTAGGACAGTAACTATTTACAAAAATAATATTTGGAGTGTGGGATTATATGAAGCTTATGAAGACAACGGAGGCAGTCGGACAGGTGCTCTGCCACGATATCACACAGATTATACCCCGGTGTGAAAAAGGATGCGGATTTTTCGCAAGGGACATATTATAACAAAAGAGGATATACCGGTGCTGCTTAGCGTTGGAAAAGACACCATATATATATGGGAAAATGATGAGACCATGATGCACGAAAATGAGGCAGCAGAGGTGCTTTATCGTATGAGCGCATGTGGCACAAATAGCAATGAGGCTGACGCAGAAGGTCATTGTGAAGCCGCAGAATCCGGCGCTTTTGGTGGCACCGCAAGTAAAATGCATCCATGCCCCTGTAAAGGAAGGCAAGATAGAGGTGATTGCTGACTGTGACGGACTGCTTAAGGTGGACAGCGAAAAGCTGAAAAGGTCAACTCCTTTGGTGAAATGATGATAGCAACAAGGCACGGCAATACCACTGTGCAAAAAGGGTGATAAGCTCGCCGGAACAAGAATCATACCGCTTGTCATGAAAAAAGGATAAGCTGGAGGCGGCTTCACACATATGCGATGACGGACCGATTCTTGATATAAAGCCGTTTGTGCTCAGAAAAGCAGCAATAATCACAACCGGAAATGAAGTGTTCCACGGCAGGATACAGGATGCGTTTACCCCTGTCATCGAGAAAAAAAGTAGCAGAGTTTGGTGCACAGATGATGTTTCATGAGGTGTTTGATGATGATGACAAAAAAATTAACAGACGGATGCTTACGTGCAATAGAGGCAGGAGCGGAGATTGTATTCTGCACAGGAGGAATGAGCGTGGATCCTGATGATAAAACACCGCTTGCCATAAAAAATTACAGGCGCTCGGATCGTGTCGTACGGTTCGCCGGTGCTGCCGGGAGCCATGTTTTTGCTGTCGTACTATGATGCAGGTGACAGGCTGGTGCCGATATGTGGACTGCCTGGCTGCGCCATGTACAACAAGCGCACGATATTTGATATTGTATTGCCGAGGCTTATGGCGTGTGATATGATTTTGGCAGATGAGCTTGCCGGACTTGGAGAAGGCGGACTCTGCCTGAATTGTGATGTCTGTACGTTTCCTAACTGCGGTTTCGGGAAGGGCTTTTAATATGCGCGATAGATTTGGCAGAGAGATTGACTACATGCGTATATCGGTGATAGATAGCTGTAATCTGAACTGTTATTATTGCAACCCACAGGACAATAATAAAAATTGTCAGGCAATAAATACACTTAGCGTAAAAAAGGTACTTTGCATAGTCCGCGCAGCCACAAGGCTTGGAATCACGCATTTTCGTCTGACAGGCGGTGAGCCGCTTCTGCATCCGCAGATTGATGAGATGGTTTCACAAATCAAAAAGATACCCCGGTGTCAGGAGTGTATCGCTCACCACAAACGCAGTACTGCTTGCGCAGCATGCAAAGCAGCTTAAGGAGGCCGGCATAGACAGTATAAATGTGAGCCTGGACACGATAGATGCGTCAGAATATGAACATATCACCAAAAAACCGCTGCTTCATAAAGTGGAGCATGGAATCGATGCTGCCATAGAGTGTGGAATAAGAGTGAAAATCAATGTGGTGCTCACACCGCAGACAGATGTGGTGGCTCTCACACGGTATGCTTCCAAAAAAAGGCACAGATATCCGTTTTATAGAGATGATGCCGGTAGGTGAAGGGCATACCAACGGAGTCGAGCCGTATGAGAAGGTTATTGGCGCACTTTTAGAAGTATATGGAACATTTTTGCCATATAGATACTGAAAATAGAGAAGAAATTAATTCGGGATATAATAATTCGGATAACGGTCCGGCAGAGTATTACAGTTTTCATGGACTTAATATCAGAGTAGGGCTGATTCAGGCAATCCATGGGAAGTTCTGCGATACCTGTAACCGCATACGTGTTACGGCTGACGGCAGGCTTATGCCATGCCTGGGAAGCAGCGTGACGATGGATTTAGTACCTGATTCATGCGAATTTACAGATGATTTGGAAAAAACGATTTTGTAATAGTTCAGGCACTAAAGGCTGCCATAAAGGCAAAGCCGGGGTGTCATAATTTTAATGATAATGCAGTGACATATACAAAAACTACAGAGACAAAGACTGTGGAGACAAAGACTACAGAGCTGAAAGCTGCGGAAGTAAATGCAGCAAGAAATATGAGCCGGATAGGAGGCTGATAGCAAATCATGGGAAAGCTTCTTGCAATCAATATAAGCAAAGAGAGAGGAACTGAAAAGAGAGAGGTGCCACAGGCGGAGCTTGTTGCAGACTATGGCATCATGGGAGATGCACATGCCGGAAAGTGGCACAGGCAGGTCAGCCTGCTTTCCGCAGAGAAAATAGATGCCTTCAGGGCAAGAGGAGCGCAGATAGACAACGGCGCATTTGGCGAAAATTTAATTATATCAGGATTTGATTTCAAAAATTTGCCGCTTGGAACACGCTTTTGCATAGGAGATACTATCCTGGAGATGACGCAGATAGGAAAGCAGTGTCATTCGCATTGTGCTATCTACAAGAGGATGGGCGAGTGCATTATGCCAAAGGAGGGCGTGTTTGCAGTAGTCATAAGAGGCGGCCAGATTCATACCGGTGACGAGGTGAAGCTGATTCCGGCAAACATATATGCTTCGATAAAGGACAGACCGGCGGACAGTCGCTGTGAGCTTTTGACAGTCATAGAAGGAGCACATGCCGGTGAAAAGGCGCTTTATATAGATGGCAGAATAAGAGTGGCATCAGGCAGTGCATGGGCAGATGAAATAAATGACAATGATAATTCCATTGTGATGTTTAAACAGCAGATAGGCAGCAGACCACGCCTCATAATCTGCGGAGGAGGTCATGTATCGGCGGCACTTGTACGCATGGCATCACTTTTGGCCTTTGACATATGGGTGATAGAGGACAGACCTCTGTTTGCCGATAATGCAAAGCGCCAAGGCGCAGACCATGTAATTTGTGGCGATTATAAAAAAAACTCTCGCCAGGCTAGAGCCACAGGCGGATGATTACTATGTATGCATGACAAGAGGCCATCGCTTTGATATGGAGTGTCTTACAGAGATATTCAGAAAGCCATACGCCTATGTGGGGATGATGGGCTCAAAGAAAAGAGCTGCCATAGTAAAAAAAGACCTTGAAGAATCGGGATTTTCACAGGAAAACATATCCGGATTACATTCTCCGATAGGCCTTGCAATAGGTGGACAGACACCGGAGGAAATTGCACTTTCGGTGATAAGTGAGATAGTAAAGTGCAAAAATGAGCATACCGGCTGCACACAGGTGGATAACGAAGTGCTTGATGCACTTATTGAGGCATCAGATGAGAAGTATATACTGTGTACCATCATAAAAAAGAATGGCAGTGCACCGCGCGGAGTCGGAACACAGATGCTCGTGAGCTCAGACAATCGGATCATCGGAACTATAGGCGGCGGTTGTGCGGAGGCAGAGGTTATAAGCCATTGCAGGAGATTGTTTCGCAAGCAGGAGTTCAAATGCGGTTTGATGGATGTGAGCATGAACACTGACGATGCCGAGAAAGAGGGCATGGTGTGCGGAGGCAGTATTTCGGTGCTGCTGGAGCAGATTGGATGATGAAAATTATCATATATTAATAAATCAAGATAAGCTGAATATGACACATTAATCACATGCATATTGTCTAAATAAAAAAGAAAGGTTAAAAGTATGAGCTTAAGAATAGCAACAGATACTGACGGATCAGTAAAGGAGCGCAAGGGCTTAAAGAGAAAATTTAAAGCATATGCAGGACTTGCGTTTGGACTTATCCTTATAGCAGGACTTTTTGCGGGCTGTGGAAAAAGGATACAGCAGATGCAGATGTCGATTTATCAATTTTTGCGGCAAAGAGCTTAAACAGTGTTATGGATGAAATTTGTGCAGCCTACACCAGGGCGCATCCAAATGTAAACTTCCGGAACAACTATGACAGCTCCGGAACTCTGATGGCACAGATTAAAGAGGGTGCGAAGTGCAACATCTTTTCTCAGCAGGAGTGGCACAGATGGATGAGCTTCAAAATGGCTACGACGGAGGAAGCGTGGTGGACGGTACTCGTGTTGACCTGTTAAATAATCAGGTGTGCCTTGTTACATATAAGAATAGTGGCACGGCAGTTACCGGCTTTGCAGACATCTCAAAGGCTAAAAATATGGCGCTTGCTGACGGAACTGTTCCTGTAGGACAGTACACCAGAGCAGCGTTAGTAAATTCAAAAATGGTTGAAGGTGATGCTTCAAAGCCACAGGCTATTTCAGATTCTGATATCTCAAAGGCACTTGAAGGTCTGGAAATAAACAGCTGTGCCAATGTTGGTGCGGTTGCATCTGCCGTAGCTGAGGGCGCAAATGAGATAGGAACAGTTTATTACTCAGATACATTCGGATACGAGAATCAGCTTGATATTATAGAAAAGCTTCCAAACAGCTTAACAGGCGATGTCATCTATCCGATAGCAGCCTTAAAGGGAGACAGCACTACATCAGATGAGCTTGAAGCAGCAAAGGAATTTATCGCATACCTTCAGACAGATGAGGCAATGTCAGTATTTGAGAAATATCATTTTTCGGTAAATAAATAATGGGACAGATTGATTTTTCACCGCTTTGGGTAACATTAAAAATCAGGAATAGTAGCGTCAGTTTTTTCTTTTTTTCATAGGAATAGCTTTTGCCGAGCTTGTCATAAACACAAAGGGCAGAGTGAGGGCGTTCTGGGATGGACTGCTGACACTTCCTATGGTACTGCCGCCTACCGTGGCTGGATACATTCTTTTAAGGATTTTCAGCACAAGGCGTCCTTTTGGAAGCTTTTTAAGCCATAGCATGGGGATACAGGTAGTACACACGTGGCTTGGCTGTGTGGTGGCAGCAACCATCATTGCACTCCCTCTCATGTACAGAAATGCGAGAGCGGCATTTGAGCAGATAGATGAAAATGTCATATATGCGGCGCGCACTCTCGGCATAAGTGAGTGGAAGATTTTCTGGAGGATACGTCTGCCTATGGCAAAGCCCGGTATCATATCGGGTGTCACGCTGGCCTTTGCCAGAGCTATCGGTGAGTATGGTGCCACATCGATGCTTGCCGGAAATATAGCAGGAAAAACCTCGACCATATCACAGCAGATAGCAATGGTCGTCCAAAGTGGAGACTATGCCACAGCGGGCTTCTGGTGCATAGTAATCATAGCGATTTCGTTTGCATGCCTTGTATCAATAAATATGATATGCGGCAAAAGCAAGGGCATAAAGAGAAAGAGAAAAATAATGTCGCTCATAGTAAAAATAAAAAACAGTTGGATAATTTCATGCTCTCGGTTGACATGGAGCTTACGGACGAGGTTGTGTCCGTAATCGGTATGTCGGGCTCAGGAAAGAGTATGACATTAAAGTGCATAGCAGGGATAGAGACACCGGACTCAGGCTTTATATCATTAAACGGCCGTGTGCTGTATGATTCGAAAAATGCGTATAAATCTGCACCCGGGTAAGCGCAGGGTAGGCTATCTGTTTCAGGACTATGCATTATTTCCGACAATGACCGTGATGGAAAATTATATGCATAGCAATGGGAACACCGCGACGAGGAAAAATGTGAAGGGCTGGCTGAAGAGTATGGGCTTGAGGGCATGGCGTACACATATCCCAATCATCTCTCCGGTGGTCAGAGGCAGCGCGTGGCAATGCTTCGCATGCTTGCGGCTAAGCCGGAGTGCATACTGCTCGATGAGCCTTTTTTCGGCACTGGATGAGCATGTAAAAAGAAGCATGGAATCAGAGCTTATGGAGATGCTGACAGATTTTAACAATCCTGTTGTTTTTGTGTCACACAATCGCGATGAGGTGTATCGCCTGGCCGAGCGTATCGGAAGCATGGAGAGAGGTGTACTGAGTACAGTCCGCGACAAAAAAGATTTCTTCATGCGGCCTATGTCTGTGGAGCAGGCACTGCTTGTGGGCTGCAGCAATATATCAGAGGTAAAATGGCAGGATAAGCATCATTTGCTTGCTGTGGAATGGGATAGCGTATTTGAGGTCACTGATGAGCAGCTTGAACAGACTGCAATGAGTATGGACGACATATCACACATAGGTGTTTTCCCACAGGATATAATAATATCGGTAGGCAAAGCAAAAACGGCACTTGTATATAATGATAAAAATATAATCAGGATTAAAGATTATAAAATGATTGAAGAATTGAAAAGCTGGGAAGTATTGTGCAAATTAAATAACGATTCAATAATTTACGCAAGCCTTCCGAGGCATACAGAAGCAAATATGCTTAGCAAAAATATAAATGATGAGCTCTATATAAAGAAATTTTTACCTGCTTGGATGAGAAGTAAATGAGGACATACTATGATTTACCTGGACAATGCTGCCACAACAATTAAAAAGCCGGATGCGGTATATGATGCAGTGCTTGATGCAATGAAGCACTGCGGCAATTCCGGGCGCGGGGCATCGGATGCATCGCTTGAATGCGTCGAGGAAAATATATGAGGCCAGAATGTGCCTTGCAGAAGTTTTTTCGGCGGAGATGATGCGGCCAGACTCGTTTTTACGGCAAATGCCACTGAGGCACTAAACATTGCAATCCACGGACTGATTGAGCCGGGGGAGCATGTGATTACAACACAGCTCGAGCATAATTCTGTGCTCAGACCTCTTTATATGCAAAGGGAGCGGGGCGTGGGTGTGGATATTGTACCATGCAGTGATGTAGGAATCAAAAAGGGGGATAATTTCCCCATCGGACATAGAGGCTTTAATCCGTCCGGATACAAAAGCCATCGTCTGCACACATGCTTCAAATCTCACAGGCAACGTGGTGGATATTAAGTCGATAGGGCAAATCGCACGTAAAGCATAACCTTTATTTATAGTCGATGCATCGCAGACAGCCGGTGTACTTCCGATAAATGTCAAAAGACATGAATATTGATGTGCTCTGCTTCACAGGCCATAAGGGGTTGATGGGACCGCAGGGTACCGGAGGACTTTATGTGGGAGAGAGAGCAGATATAAAGCCGTTTAAGAGCGGTGGCACCGGTGTGCTCAGCTTTCTTGAGAACCAGCCTATGGAGCTTCCGACAAGACTTGAGGCCGGTACCTTAAACGGTCCGGGAATCGCAGGGCTTTTAACAGGTGTCATGGAGCTTGAGAAAATCGGACTCGACAATATATACGCTAAAGAGCATGAGCTGATGCAGGCATTTATTGCAAAAAATAAAGACAATCCCCGGAATCAGGATATATGGAGATTTCGATATGCTGCCCGACAATGGTATGCGCTGTGCGATTGTTTCAGTAAATATAGCTGATATGGACTCGGCGGAGGTGTCAGACATACTTATGAATGAGTATGGCATTGCAACAAGGAGCGGCATACACTGCGCACCGCTGATGCATAAATTCTTTGGAACACAAAATCAGGGTATGGTGAGATTCTCATTTTCATATTATAATACAGTTGATGAGATAAATGAGGCCGCTGAAGCGCTTATGCAGATTGCGGCATTGCGATAAATAGTATTAAACAATTGAAAGGAGCAAAAATGCCACAGGAAATAGTGTTTTGCAAGGGCGGTGGCTGTACTGCAAAGCTTGGTCCGGATTTGTTAAGTAATGTTTTAGCAAAGCTGCCAATGGGGGGGAAAAAGACAGCAATCTGCTCATCGGATATGATAGCTGTGATGATGCGGCAGTGTACAAAATTTCAGATGACACGGCGGTAGTCCAGACGCTTGATTTTTTTTCCCGCCGATGGTTGATGATCCGTATACGTTTGGACAGATAGCGGCCGCAAATGCGCTCAGTGATATTTATGCGATGGGCGGCACAGTAAAAGACCGCATTGAACATCGTCTGTTTCCCTGAGAAAATGGACCTGAATATACTCGGCAAAAATAATGCAGGGTGGTGCTGATAAGGTTATAGAGGCAAGGCGGCACACTTGCGGGCGGCCATTCTATAGCAGACAGTGATGTAAAATACGGTCTTTCAGTCATGGGTACGGTCCACCTGGAGCATATTTACAGCAACAACACAGGGCAGCCGTCAGATGTGCGTTATACTTACAAAGAAACTCGGAGTGGGGCTTGTATGCAACGCAAACCGCGTCGGGGAGGCTCCGTTAGGTGCAATTGAGGATGCGGTAAGCTCTATGACCACACTGAATAAGGCAGCATCCGAAATCAGTCATGCTTTCGATATACATGCATGCACAGATGTCACGGGATTTAGCTTTTTAGGACATCTGAGTGAGATGTTAAATGATGATATAACAGCACTTATCGACTCGATTTCCATCCCGGTCATTACCGGAGCACTGCGATGCGCAGATGAGTTTTTCCTCACGGCAGCGGCCCAGCGCAACAGAAACCATGTAGGTGATAAGGTGTGCTTTGCAAAAAATTATACCTTTCTCAATGGAGGAGGTACTTTTCGATCCGCAGACCTCCGGAGGATTGCTGTTTGCAGTAAAAGCCTCTGAGGCAGATGCAATTTTTGCATGAGCTTAAAGCCGCAGGGCTTCCGGCTGCAAGGTGGGACGATTTGTTAAGCGGCGAGATGTGCCGATATATGTGAGTTGATTTAAGCTGCCATAGCTTATGCAAATTTGCTGACAGGCTGCATGCCCTTCATTTTGAGGGCTGACGAGTTAAAATAACATAGGGAGGATTATAAATATGATAACAGTAAATGCAATAGGGGATACATGTCCGATCCCGGTTGTAAAGACAAAGAAGGCGATAGAGGCTCTCACACAGCCGGATACGGTGGAGACACTTGTGGACAATGAAGTTGCAGTGGAAAATTTAAAAAAGATGGCTGCACAGAAGGGCTATAGCTGTGATAGCAGTAAGCTCGACGACGGAAGCTACAGCGTAAAGCTGACAATTGAAGCTGTAAATGCCGATGAGCTTTCGGATACAGACGAGGCTTCACAGTATGCATGCAGGCCGGCCGCAGATAACAGGGTTGTTGTAATCCGCTCTTCATATATGGGAGAGGGCAGCGAGGAGCTTGGCAAGGTACTTATAAAGGGCTTCATCTACGCACTTTCGCAGCAGGACAACCCGCCTGAAACCATGCTTTTCTACAATGGAGGAGCGAAGCTGACCTGTGAGGGCTCAGAGTCACTTGAGGATTTAAAGGAGCTTAAGAGCCGTGGGGTGAAAATTTTTACCTGCGGAACATGCCTGAACTACTATGAGCTGTCAGATAAGCTTGCAGTCGGAGAGGTGACCAACATGTATGATATCGCAGAAAAGATGGCTGGGGCATCTCTTATTGTAAGTCCGTAGAGTTATACAAGGTGTGAGGTAATGGATAAAAATTTGGCAAGAGAAAGAAAAAATCGGCTAATCATCACCTTCGAGACTAACACAGCACCGTTGAAGCTTGATATCAAGGGCAAGGCATGTGGTATTCCGGGACGCACGATTCCTCTTCCGTCTGTCATATCGGCGGGCTGCGGGCTGGCATGGAGAGCAGAGCTTTCTGACAGGGAGTGCCTCATAGCCTTTATGAAGGAGCATGACATCAGGTGGGAAGCGATGTATGAAATCGAAATGAGGTAACTGATAGTTACCTATATAGCAGGATAACAGGAGAAAAATATGTTTTATTACAATCAATATGTGAGGGCGCAAAGCCTTGATGAAGCTTATGAGCTTTATCAGAAAAAATCCGAATTTTGTGCTGGGCGGCATGCTCTGGCTCAAAAGTGAAAAAACTAAGACGCTTGGCACGGCAATTGACCTGTGCGATCTCGGACTTGACCAAATTGATGAGGATGAGAACGAGTTTAGAATCGGTGCATATGCAACACTCAGGCAGATAGAGACACATGAAGCACTGAATGCATATACACACGGCGCAATCGCAGAGTCGGTCAGACACATTGTCGGAGTGCAATTTAGAAATGTGGCAACTGTCGGAGGAAGCATCTGGGGCAGATTCGGATTTTCAGATGTCATGACGATTTTCAGGGCACTGGGAGCAAAGGTGCAGCTTCACAAGGCGGGAATTATGGATTTGGATGAGTTTGCGGCACTTCCAAGAACCACGCGCGATGTGCTTGTGTCAGTAATAGTACCGAAAAATGCAAAGGGCGTAGTTACTTAAGCCAGAGAAACCAGTCAACAGACTTTTCCGGTGCTCACATGTGCAGGTGGCAAACAGAAGCGGCAGGTATGTGGCGGTTATCGGAGCATCACCATATATGGCAGAGCCTGTGTGGGATGAGGAGGGCATACTCGATGGCATAGCAGATGCAAAGACAGATGGTAATGCAGCCTTGACAGATAACTCCGAAACCAATGCCAAATAGATAAATTTGCCGAATATGTTGCAGAGCATATCCGTTTTGGAAGCAATATAAGGGCAGGCGCTGAGTACAGAGAGATGATCTGCAGGGTGCTTACACGCCGCGCTGTTACACAGTCGCTTGACATCTGCGATGATATAATGTAATTGTCGCCAGTCACATGTAAGGTAAACATAATTTTGGCAGCTCTATTAGTGCGATGGCGTCAATGCATTAGCATTAAGAACGAGTATTAAGCACGAGCATTAAATAGGAAGGAATTCATATATATGGATGTTAAAATAAAATTAAATGGAAAGTTAATAACCGACTCGGTAGACCAGGATATGGTCCTTTTAGACTTTTGCCGTAAGCACAATTGCTTTTCGGTGAAGAGAGGCTGTGAGTCAGGCAACTGTGGTCTTTGTACAGTGCTTCTGGATGGAAAGCCTGTGCTGTCATGCAGCACGCCGATAGGCAGGGCAGACGGCAGAGCGGTGGACACCCTCGAGGGACTTGAGGAGGAAGCTAAGCAGTTTACAGGATTTTTTCGCTGCACAGGGAGCGGATCAGTGCGGCTTCTGTAATCCGGGGTATATTGTAAATATTGTGGCGCTTCTGAGAGAAAATCCTGACCCGACTGACGAGGAAATTCTTGAATATCTTTCAGGAAATCTGTGCCGTTGTACAGGATATCAGAGTCAGCTGCGCTCAATCAGAAATTTCTTAAACAGTAAGAAGGAGGGCGCACCTCTTAATCTTGAGGCAGGCGTCTATGGAGAGGATATCGGAAAGGAGTGGCAGGATGAGCACAAATCAAACTAACGAAAACAGCTTCAACCGCGCCAGAAGGGATTACCACGCAGTTGGAAAATGTATACCTAAAAAGGATTCGAGCCAGCTTTTACTCGGAAAGCCGGTATTTACTGATGATATCACACCGCGTGATGCGCTTGTCATAAAGCTTCTGAGAAGCCCGTATGCAAATGCAATTGTCGAGGATGTAAAGACAGATATCGCTCTTAAGGTGCCGGGCATGGTCGCAGTATACACCTGGGAGGATGTTCCGAAAAAAGCGTTTTTCTATCGCAGGCCAGACTTTTCCGGAGCCGTCACCATATGACAGATTAATCCTTGACCGTCATGTGAGAAGCGTAGGTGACGCCGTCGCTATAGTGGTCGGAGAATCTGAAAAGGCGGTGGACAAGGCTCTTAACATGATAAAAGTAAAGTACACGGTGCTTGAGCCGGTGCTTGACTTCAGAAAGTCGCTGGACAACAAGGTGCTCGTGCATCCTGAGGATGACTGGTCATCCAGCATAGATACAGGCGATGTAAAGCGCAATCTCATTCACCACGAGGAGGATGAGCATGGAAACGTGGAGAAAATTCTGTCAGAGTGTGATGAGATAATTGAGCACACATATCGCATAAAGGCAGCGCAGCAGGCATATATGGAGACCTGCAGGGCATACTGTGAGATAGACAGATACGGCAGACTTCACTGTATCAGCTCGACACAGATAGGTTTTCCACCTGCGCCGAATACTGGCAAATGCACTCGATATTCCAAAGTCTATGGTGCGCGCTGAAAAGCCGCGTATCGGAGGAGGCTTTGGTGCCAAGCAGACAGCGGTCTGTGAGGTGTATCCGGCATTTGTTACCTGGAAGACAAAGCGTCCGAGCAAGATAATCTACAGCAGAAAAGAGTGTCAGACTATCGCGTCACCGCGTCATGAGATGGAAGTTACCGTGCGTCTTGGAGCGATGAAAGATGGTCATATAAGGGCGATAGATCTTTATACGCTGTCAAATGGTGGAGCATACGGAGAGCATAGCACTACAACAGTAGGACTTTCCGGTCATAAATCGCTTCCACTTTATACAGGAGGCTGCGAGGCAACAAGATTTTCGTGCGATGTTGTGTATACAAACGTGCAGGCGGCAGGAGCATACAGAGGCTATGGAGCCACACAGGGCATATTTGCACTTGAATCAACCGTCAATGAGCTCGCAGAAAAGCTGCATATAGACCCGGTTGAACTTCGTTTGGAAAAATATTGTACGCGAGGGCATGTTTATGCCGGCATATTTTGGCGAGACAGCAAATGCATGTGCACTTGACAGATGTATAATGCACTGCGCGGACAATTTCCACTGGGCAGAAAAGTATCCTGTCCGCGATATGGGAAATGGCAAGGTTCGTGCGGCAGGCATGGCGCTTGCAATGCAGGGCTCCTGCATATCCAATGTAGATGTCGGCTCGTGTACCTTAAAGCTTTCAGACTGTGGCACCTACAATATGATGATAGGCGCGGCAGACATGGGAACAGGCTGTGATACAATACTTGCGCAGATGGCGGCTGAGGTACTTGACTGCGAGCCGGATGATATAACAGTGTTTGGAGCGGATACAGATGCTTCTCCTTATGACTCGGGTTCATATGCCTCATCAACCACCTACATCACAGGAATGGCCACACAGAATGCAGCACTTGAGCTTCGTGAAAATATAAAGAAAATCGGTGCACAGCTGCTGGGCTGTGATGCATCAGAGGTGGATTTCGACGGTAAAGAGGTGTATATCATAAATCCGGACGGTGCAGACAATGGGGCAGTTTCCGTAAGTCTTTCCGATATAGCAACAAAAGCACAGGTCAACAACACGATACCTGTAGATGTCACCGCCACATATTCATCACCTGTTTCACCGCCACCATACATGGTAGGCATGGTCGAGATAGAGCTTGATAAGGAGACAGGAGCAGTTAAAATACTTGATTATCAGGCTGTCGTGGACTGTGGAATCCCGGTCAATCCAAACCTTGCGCGTGTGCAGACAGAGGGTGGCATAGGTCAGGGAATCGGCATGGCACTTTATGAGAATGTCACCTACAATGCCGGTGGTAAAATCGCAGAAAATGATTTCATGCAGTACAAGATACCGACACGACAGGATGTGGGACATATCAACGTCGAATTTGAGACAAGCTATGAGCCGTCAGGCCCATTCGGAGTCAAGTCAATCGGTGAGATAGTTATCAATACACCGGCTCCTGCGCTGGCACATGCCATTTATCGCGCAACAGGCGTATGGCATAGGACAGTTCCGTTTACCCCTGAGAAAATACTTATGGGAATGGCAGACCCAAACTGGCACGAAAAGGACCTAAGAGTGAAATGATTCATATCATATACATGGCGGCTGGAAACAGCCGCCGTTTTGGAAGTAACAAGCTGTTTTATGAGCTGGATGGAAAACCTATGTACAGGCATCTGCTTGACCACTTGATAGAAATTAAGGATAGATATAATAAATTAAAAAATACCGGAACTAATAAGCCTTTAGACAGTGATGAAATGGATACGGATACTGTTATTGATACTTATATGGGCACAGACATCGGATTTATCAAAAAAGGATGGAAAAAGACAAAAATGCAGAATCGAATAACCCAGTCATAGATATAACCGTCGTTACACGTTACAGGGAAATACTGGACTACTGCTCATCTATCCCTGATTGTCATGCAGTCTTAAGTCCGGACAGCGAAAAAGGCATAGCCTACACCATAAAAGCAGGAATTATGGCGGTGCAGGAGCAGAAAAAGACTGGTATGCAGGACTACTACATGTTTGCAGTAGCTGACCAGCCATATTTAAAAAGTCAAAGCGTGATTAAATTAATAGATAAAGTGCTTGAAAATAAAGGAAATATGAAATCAGATTTTTTCACTTCGCTGTGGAGATACCGTAGGTAATCCGTGTGTATTTCATTCATCACTCATCCCACAGCTTTTATCACTGGAGGGTGATAAGGGTGGCAGAAGTGTGGCAAAGAAGTATGACTGTGTATATGTGGATATCGCAGATGAACGTGAGCTGATGGATATAGATATCTTATCAAATTCAAAACATACTGTGACATTATAAAAGCTATTATGAAAGAGCACTGTATCAGTGCATACCGAATGTATAATTTTATTCAAATTCCCATATACTACCTCCAAAGCATGAATGCAAATGCAAAAAAGTAACCGGAGGACAATAAAGTGAAAATCACAGGATTGACCAGAAGAGTAGATTCCCTCGGCAGAATAGTCATACCAAAGGAGCTTCGCAGGATGCTGCATATAAAAGAGGGAAGCCCACTGGAAATATATATGGATGCGGACGAGACGATAGTGCTAAAGAAGTATTCGCAGGTGGGAAGCCTGAAGAATATATCACAGGCATATGCCCAGAGCCTGTCAAAGGTAACAGGAGCCATGGTATGTGTGGCGGATAGGGATGAGATAATAGCGGCAGCCGGCAAAAACCACAAAAAGTTATATAGGCAAGGCTTTGTCAAAAGAGGCTCGAGAATATTATGGATAAAGAGAAAAAAGGTGTATTGATACAGTAAAAAAAGAACGATACCCTGATACCTGTGGTAAAGGACGATAAAGCTGACTGTGAAGCGCAGGCAATAGCAGTAATAGTGCATGATGGTGATAGTGCAGGAGCCGTTATACTGTGTGTTTACGATGAAAAAGCCGATAAGTCTGAGATTGCCGAAAAGCTGGCGGGTGCAGCAGCAGAATTTCTGGCTGACCAGCTTGGCTAGAGATAGCAAAAAGCATTGTAAAAAAGCTATTTACTTGACTACAACAGTAATAAAGATGTAAAATAGCTTGATAAAGGGAGCAATTAGCTTCCTTTTGTGCTATAAAGGTATAATAGAAAATTAAGCAATTATTAATTATCTGATGTAGAGGCATTGTAGTATAATAGACAGTACATATTGGATATAGTTGTCAATTATCTATAAAGTATGCCGATATACAATGGTATACCGATAGTTTGGAGGTAACGTTTAGAAATGGCAAACAGAAAAGTAAAAAAGAAAAGCAGCATCGCGTTTTCTGGTTTTCATAAAGCTTCAGATTTTCTGATGGTACTGATCCTCGGTGGATTATGCT
>ENA-OQCV01000151-OQCV01000151.1-human-gut-metagenome-genome-assembly--contig:-NODE-151-length-19940-cov-3.414728_pt1 | contig 19940 bp, 23 predicted proteins | sample MGYA00242766_ERZ504592 | MGnify/ENA primary metagenome ERZ504592 (study PRJEB26092, sample SAMD00036315) | human gut metagenome | host: Homo sapiens | study: EMG produced TPA metagenomics assembly of...
GACGCTCCTGTGCACCGCGACCGTCGGCGACTGGGCGAAACCGGCGACGCCGATTCCCCTCGCCGATGGCGAGGGATTCCGCCGCACCGGCGACGCGGGTGATAAGCGGAGCGCGGACACGACCGCTCCCGAAGAAAACTCTTGCGAAGACAACGCAGGCGCGCAATCCCACGAACTCGGCATCATCGAACTGGCACCGCTGCCGGGATTGCCCCGTTCAGCGCGATCTGATCGCGGACATCGACCCGATGCTCGACCAGATCAGGAAGCTCAAGCCGTATCTGCAGGCCGATGGCGTGCTCGCGACCACCAGCGAAGGCAAGGTGGACGTGTTCGAATACCTTCAGCGGCCAGAGCAGCTGGCGAAATACGAGCTGCTCAGCAACTGCATCGCCTGTGGCGTGTGCGAGGGAGCCTGCCCGGTCTACGCCGGCGGCGACGCCTTCATTGGGCCGGCGGCCCTGATCTCGGCCTCCCGCTTCGTGAACGATTCGAGGGACACCGCAACCGACGAGCGACTGGACGCCATCGACACCGCCGACGGCGTGGCCGCTTGCCAATCCGTGCGCGCCTGCTCGCGCCACTGTCCCCGCGGCATCGACGTCGGCGAGGAGATGTGGCAGATCGTCGCCCGCGTCCGAGAGCGCTGACAGACCGAAACAGACACCATTCGACAACGGTTCAGGGGATTGTTTATGGATAAGACCTCATATGCGAATCTCGCCAGGGCATGGGAGTACGTCGAGGATCACGCCTATTCCCGGCAGACGCAAGCGCTGCTGGACGCGCGCGAACAGGCCGCCCAGTGCGGTCTTGCGCAGGGTTCCGCAGCTCAGGCGCAGCTGCTGCATACGCTGGCATGCATGATGCGCAGCACCTCGGTGATCACCATCGGCTCCGGCTCACTCGTGGAGATCGTCCAGCTTGTCGATGCGCTGCACGGTACCGGCCAGTTGACGGCGGTGGATTCCTCGACGCAGGGAATCGCGCTCATCCGCAAGATGTTCTTCGCCCTGTCCGACACGACACAAACGACGCTGCGCGCGGTGAACGCGCCGGTGAACGTGTTTCTGCCGCGTCTCAACGGCACGGATTACGACCTGATCGTCGTCTCCGGCGATGCGACGAACTATTTGGACACGTTTGCCCAGGCGCCGCGGCTGCTCCGGGAGCACGGCGTCATCGTGTTCACCGACATGCTCGCGTTCGAGGGCGACGAGGCGAACGGCGGTGTACCAATCCCGCCGACCGCAGCGACAAGGCGGTGGTCATGCGGCAATTGCTGGACATGGTTCAGGACGACGACCGTTTCGAATCCTCTCTGACTCCGACCGGCACCGGCCTGCTCATCGCCGTCAAGCGCTAGGAGCGATCGGCTGACCGCCACTTCCACGGCCTCGTCGGGTCGTCCGTGATCAGTACCAGACTCGGGTCGAGCGGCGAGATCATACCGTGATCCTGCACGGTCGACGTCAGCCATTCGAACAGGCCACGCCAGTATTCGGTGCCGTACAGGACGATCGGCATCGACATGACCTTGTGCGTCTGCACCAGGGTCAGCAGCTCGAACATCTCATCGAATGTGCCGAATCCTCCGGGGCATACGATCACGCCGGACGAGTATTTGACGAACATGGTCTTGCGCACGAAGAAATAGCGGAAGCTCATGCCCAGGTTCACCCATTGGTTGAGCCCCTGCTCGTGCGGCAGTTCGATGCCCAGTCCGACCGATTTGCCGCCGGCAAGCGCCGCACCACGGTTCGCGGCCTCCATGATGCCCGGCCCTGCCCCCCGGTGATGACGGCCACGCCATGCTTTGCGATTCCACGCCCCATACGCCGCGCCGCCTTATAGTCCGGGTCGGTGCGCGGCGTGCGGGCGGAGCCGAACACGCTGACCGCCGGCCCGAGCTCGGCGAGCGCCCCGAACCCGTCGACGAACTCGGATTGGATGCGCAGCACACGCCACGGATCCATGTGGAGCCAATCGGTCTCCTGATTGGGTTTGAGCAGGTTGGCCGTAGTGTTGTCGTTCGGAATCATCGGGCCGCGCAGAATCACCGGGCCCCGGTGATAGGTGTCGCCCAACGGCGATGCATCCTGCTGAACGCCGGAGACGGCGGCGCGTACCGCCGCGTCACCCGTCTGCCGCCCGGCGGCCGATGATTTCCCTCGTTCGGCACCTGCCGCGGCGATGATGTCGTTCAGCGCGTTGTTCGCCGCCGCGTGGGCGAGCTTCTGCGCGGCCAGTTTACGCAGCTTCTTTTTCTTGCCGCTTTTCTTCGACGCATCCGTTTTCGACATGATCACGCACTCCTTGTCTTGGATGTCTCCAACATACCAGCAGAAGCTCCGTTACGACACCGACTCCAGCTCCTCCTTCTCGAACCGCTTGGACTGACGGCTTAGTAGGATGCCGCTGATGAGCGCCGCGATCAGGGATGCCATCAGCACGCCGAACCGTCCTTCCGCAGACAGCTCCGTGTTCGTGTAGGCCAGAGAGGCGATCAGGAACGATACCGTGAAGCCGATGCCGCACGCGCAGGCTGCGGGGAACATGTCGCGCACGCGCAGTCCCTTCGCCATCGTCAGCCCAGCCACGTGCGTGGACAGCCATGCCGTGATCATGATGCCGAGCGGCTTGCCGATCACCAGCGCCACGATGATGCCGATGACCACGGGCGACAGCATCAGCGCCGGGGACAGCTCGGCGAAGTGCACGCCGGTGGCGAACAGCGCGAATATCGGCAGTGCGAGCAGCGAAGAGAACGGCTGCAGCTTGCTCGCATAGCGTTGCGCGCGCGGCGACTTCTCACTGTGCATTTCACGCGACGGCGTCAGCAGGCCGACCAGCACGCCCGCCAGCGTGGGGTGCACGCCGGCCTCGAACATCATCACCCATGCCAGTACGCCTATCACGGCGACCAGCAGCCATGGGACGCGGCGCAATCTCACCAGGAACGCCCAGATGGCCGCGCATATGGCGATGCCGATGAACCAGTACCATGCGTTGAGCGACGAGAAGAACACCGCGATCAGGATGATCGCCAGCAAGTCATCGACCGTGGCGAGCGTCATCAGGAACGCTCGGATCGAACCGGGCAGCGCCTTGGCGAACAACGCAAGCACCGCCAGCGAGAAGGCGATGTCCGTCGCTGTGGGAATCGCCCACCCCTGCGCCGCTTCGGCGAACGGGACATCCGCGCCGGTCGGGATGGTGACGATTCCCGGCGCAGGCGGCGCGAACCGGGAGAACAGGGAGATGACCGTAATGAACAGCACCGGCGGCATCAGCATACCGCCCACGGCGCACAGCATGGGCACGGCGGCGGCTTTCGGATCGGCGAGCGAACCGGTGGTCAGCTCCTGTTTGAGATCCAATCCGACCGTGAGGAAGAATATCGTCAGCAGGCCATCCTGCGCCCAATGCCCGATCGGCAGGTGATGTTGGTGCCGGGAATGCCAGCTGCGTCTCCGCCACCGCCTCGAACATGTGCGACGTCCATGGCAGATTAGCCAGGACCAGACCAGCAAACGCGAACGCGAGCATAATCAGGCCGGAAATACGATCGGACGCGGCGATTCGCCGGATCCTGGCCCAAACCCTACCCGTGCTATTCATGAACCCTCAATTCCATACCAAATGAACAGCCTGACGCGGACGTATGCCTGACATGTCAGGATTCGGTGCCATCAGACCGACTCCTCATTTTACAGACCCCCATCCCACTCTACGCCCCGGGCTGAGCCTAGCGAAGCGAGACCACAATCACAGGGGCCAAAGGCGAGCCGTGAAGAAACAGCAGAGCTGCTTGTAGGCGAGGAGTAGGGGGAGGAAGGCGACGGACAATCCATATCCGGCGGAAAGTCCCATCTATTCGTCGCCGGATGGGACTTTCGCGGGAAAGGCGTGGGGATGATTCCCTGCCGACCGCCATCCGGCTATCGCCTGTACCACACCATGCGATTTTGGGGTGTTTTTCGCCTGGTGTGGCACACGGGATGAGAGCGAATCAGCCGGACGGATGGGTAGGGACTGAGTGCGGGCTGTTCCATTGAGCTGAGAACCACCCCCAGTCATGCCGCGCATGCCAGTCCCCCCCCGCCAGCGGGGGCGATAATGTCGGGCGTCCCGCTGTTTGCCTCACGGCTCGCCCCGCCAGCGGGCCGAGAGGCAATCCCGGTTGCCGAAATCAGGCGCGCTGTGACAGGGCTACGGCGATGTTGTCCAGCACCTGCTTAAGCAGCGCCTTCGGGCAGGCGAGGTTGACGCGCTCGAATCCGGCTCCGTTCTCGCCGAACAGCACGCCCTCGTCGAAATACACTCGAGCGCGGTCGCGCATGAAATCGCGCAGCTCGTCCGCCGAACCGAAGCCAAGACCGCGGCAGTCCAGCCATGCCAGATACGTGCCTTCCGGCTCGATGAGCCGAAGTCCAGGCGTGCGTTCCGCGAACTCGCGCAGCAGCGAAAGGTTGTCGGCGAGCACGCCCATGAGCGCATCCAGCCACGGTTCGGCCCGCTCATATGCCACTTGGCACGCGACGAGTCCGAAATGGCTGACGGTCAGGCCGGCGATGTTCTCCGCCGCCACGTCGAACGCCCGCTTGAGTTCGGGGTTGACGGTGATGACGTTGGAGCACAGCAGGCCGGCGATGTTGAAGGTCTTGGTCGGGGCGGTGAACGTCATAGCAGTGGCCGGCGTAGCGCTCCCCCAGCGTGCCGAACATCGTCACGTCGTGTCCGGGGTAGGCGAAGTCCGCATGGATCTCATCGGCCAGAATGGTCACGCCGTGGGCGATGCAGATGTCGCCCAGGCGACGCAGCTCGTCGGCGCTCCACACGCGGCCGACCGGGTTGTGCGGGTTGCACAGCATCAGCGCCGTGCACCGCGGATCGGACGCCTTGGCCTCCAGATCGTCGAAATCCATGACGTAATGTCCGTCGTCACCCAGGACGAGGCGGTTGTCGAGTATGGTCAGGCCGTTGTGCTCCGCGGCGGCGGTGAAAGGATAGTAGACGGGTCCTTGCAGGATCACCTTGTCGCCGGGATGGGTGACCGCACGCAGTGCGGTGTTGACCGCGGGCATGACCCCGTCCGACAGGCTCACCCAGGCCGGGTCGATGTCCCAGTTGTGCCGACGACTCATCCATGCCGTCAGCGCGCGGAAATACCCGTCGGTCGCGTAATCGTATCCGAAGATGTCATGTTGGGCGGCTTCGACCAGCGCTTCTACGATTTCCGGAGCCGGCTTGAATTCCATGTCGGCAACGGACATGGCGATCACGTCCTCGCTTCCCACACCCATGTCATCCTCGATCATGTGCCATTTGATGGATGTGGTGCCGCGCCGTTCGACCACGGACTGGAAATCGTACACGTCTGCTCCTCGTATGTATTCGATGGCGCCGGAACACGGTCGTGGGCGGATGCTCCTCGTTGCGCCTGTCTGCTGTGCGCCCATCCATTGGAAAAGCCCTCGGAAGCATTCGCTTTCAAGGGCTTTTTGTGCGCCGAACAGGATTCGAACCTGCGACCTGCTGATCCGTAGTCAGCTGCTCTAATCCGCTGGGCTACCGGCGCATACCGCGCATATTGAATTATGCACAACCGTGAATTACTTCACGGCTCGTGCGCCAGACAGGATTCGAACCTGCGACCTGCTGATCCGTAGTCAGCTGCTCTAATCCGCTGGGCTACTGGCGCATGTTGTCTTGTTTGCGGCAACTCAAATAAATTACATCAATGTAATGACTTTAGCAACTTGGCGTGTCGCGCCGCCGTGTCGCGAGCGTGCCGCGCGCGTCCCCGTCATGCCACGAGGCGCCGTTCCCCACGGACCAGTTTGGGCAGACCCTCACCCCTGACCGAGGCCGCGTCGACGATCACCTGCTGCACGTCATCCATGCCTGGAAGCTCGAACATCGTCTCCTCAAGGGTCTTCTCGATGATCGACCGCAGCCCTCGCGCACCCGTCCCACGCGTTATGGCAGTCGACGCGATGGCGTTCACCGCCTGCTCCGTGAAGGCCAGATCCAGCCCCGTCGACGGCGAACATCTTGCGATACTGCTTGACCAGGGCGTTCTTGGGCTCGGTGAGGATGCGCGCCAGATCGGCCTCGGTCAGCTCGTCGAGCACGCTGACCACGGGCAGACGCCCGATGAACTCGGGCAGCAGACCGAATTCGGCGAGGTCGTCGGCGCTGACCTGTTCGAGCAGTTCCTCGGGCTTGACCTCATGGTCATGCCAGGAGGCCCCGAAGCCGCTCTCGTGGCGTCCGAGCCTACCGGCGACGATATCGCTCAGCCCCACGAACGCACCGCCGCAGATGAACAGGATGCCGCGCGTGTCGATGGTCACCGTGTCCTGGTCGCGATGCTTGCGTGTGCCCTCGACCGGCACCGAGGCGATCGTGCCTTCGAGTATCTTCAGCAGAGCCTGCTGCACGCCCTCGCCGGAGACGTCACGGGTGATAGACGTGTTCTCGCCGGATTTTCTGGCGATCTTGTCGATCTCGTCGATGTAGATGATGCCGTGCTGAGCCCTCTCGACGTCCCCGTCGGCGGCCGAGATGAGCCGCTGCAGCACGGTCTCCACGTCATCTCCCACATACCCGGCCTCGGTGAGCGTCGTGGCGTCGGTGATGACGAACGGCACGTTCATAACCTTGGCGAGGGACTGCGCGAGATACGTCTTGCCGACGCCGGTAGGGCCGAGCAGCAGTAGTTGGATTTGGCGACCTCGACGTCGGCGAGCGGATCCGTGCGGCGGCGACGCCCGAGCGCCTGCTTCTTGCCGTCGAGCTGCCCGGCCGATTCGTGCAGTTCCATGTTGACGCGCTTGTAATGGTTGTAGACGGCGACCGACAGCGTGCGTTTCGCCGCGCTCTGCCCGATGACGTACCGGTCGAGATAGGCGCTGATCTCGGCGGGCTTGGGCAGTGTCAGGGCGTTGACATCGGCGCTGTGCTGACGTTCCTCCGAGACGATGTCGACGCACAGCTCGATGCATTCGTCGCAGATGGCCGCGCTTGGGCCTGCAACCAGCTTGCGTACCTGATGCTCGGTCTTGCCGCAGAACGTGCACCGAGGCACGTCCTCGTTGTAACTCACCACGCGCCCCATGCAGCTCTCCTTCGACTATGCGTCCCGTTATGCGCACTGTTACGAGGATACCCCCGGCCTGACGGCGACGGGGGTATCCACTTGTGAAGATTCATGAACCTCACGAACGGTGTTCGAGCACTTCGTCCACGATGCCGTAATCCTTGGCTTCCTGGGCGGTCAGGAACGTATCGACCTCGATGTCCTTGCGGATCTTCTCGACATCCTGTCCGGTGTGCTTGGCGAGCGTGTTCTCCAGCCATTCGCGCATGCGCAGCATCTCCTTGGCCTGGATCTCGATCTCCGTGGCCTTGCCGAAGCCCTGGTCGATGGCCGGCTGGTGGATGAGCACGCGTGCGTTCGGCAGCATCAGGCGCTTGCCCTTGGCGCCGGCGGCCAGCAGGATCGCCGCGGCGGAGGCAGCCTGACCGAGGCAGACGGTCTGCACGTCGGGCTTGATGTACTGCATCGTGTCGTAGATGGCGGTCATGGCCGTCATCGAGCCGCCGGGCGAGTTGATGTACATCATCACGTCACGGCTCGGATCCTGCGATTCGAGCACAAGCAGCTGGGCCATGATGTCGTCGGCGGACGTGTCGTCGACCTGCACGCCCATGAAGATGATGCGGTCCTCGAACAGCTTGGTGTACGGGTCCTGCGTCTTCATGCCGTACGGCGTCTTCTCGGAGAACTGCGGGAGCACGTAACGGTTCTGCGGCGAGACGGCCGCGGCGCCGCGCAGCGCGCTCTCGCGGGCTGCGGCGGGCATGAACCCGACGACGCCGCGCGGGCCGGCGAGACGGTCGGCGCGGGCTGCGAACTGAGCTTCTTCGGATGCCATTTCGATCATTCTCCCTTCGTCATCGAATCGTGCGTGGTGATGATCTTGTCCACGAACCCGTACTCCAGCGCCTCGGTGGCGGTGAACCAGTGGTCGTACTCGTTGTCGCGGTAGATCTCCTCCACCGTGTGGCCGGTCTGTTCGGCGGTCAGCTCGCTCATGGTCTTCTTCATATCCATGATGAGCTCGGCGTTGATGCGCACGTCGGTGGTGGTGCCGCCGATGCCGCCGGACGGCTGGTGCATCAGCACGCGGGCATGCGAGGTCAGGAACCGCTTGCCCTTGGTGCCGGAGCTCAGCAGGAACTGGCCCATCGACGCGCACATGCCCAGGCCTACGGTCGCCACGTCGGGCTGGATGAGCTGCATGGTGTCGTAGATGGCCATGCCTGCGGTAATCGAGCCGCCGGGCGAGTTGATATACAGCCAGATGTCCTTCTTCGGGTCCTCCGCGGCCAGCATGAGCATCTGTGCGCAAATGCGGTTGGCCATGTCATCCTTGACCTCTTCACCCATCCAGATGATACGGTCCTTCAACAGACGATTGAAAATCGGATCCGGCATCGACGGCATGTCGCCGTCCGCCATCACCGGGGATGATGTCAGCAAATCTGCCACCTTATCTCCTTGACTCACAGTACGTTGTGTCTCACAATACGTTACAGCAATTCACTCTACCTGTCCGAACCGACGGCAGCGCCCTGCACCGCCCTTTTTCGGCTACCCGCATAGCGGGAGGGCGGAATACTTGCTCTATTGAAAATCAATTCGCCGTCCTTTCATGTCGGCAGTGCCCGAGGTTTTGCGCACTACCGTATCTTTCGCCCAACACGATATCGATTCAATCACCATCGACAATAGGAGCGAAGTCATCTTCGCGTACCCCCAGAGAACCGAAGATGGCCACTTTTTCTGATCAAATGAGAATTACCACGGTGATGAATCAACGCCCAACAATCAATTCATCATTGCGACATGCCTGCCAAGAGACCACATCATGAGATGAGAGCACGATGCTCTTCAACAATGTATGGATAAGTCCTCATGGCTAATCTGTAGTCAATGTCCTGAAATATCGAACCATGTTTGCTATTTCAGGACATTTTCTAATGAGAGCAGCAATCAACCCAACCTGTGCAGCAGCCCGGACGATACGAAGGCGGATGCCGCCACGGCCATACCGACCGGCACGAAGAACTCGATCGGAGCCTCGGTGAGTTCCATGACCAGGCACATGGCCATGAGCGGAGCCTGCTGGGATGCGGAGAGCAGCGCGGCGGCCCCGATCAGGGCGCACGCGGTGACCGAATCTACGGGGAAGACGAACAGCCAGAGCAGTCCGAGCATCGTACCCAGCGTGGATCCCAAGGCGATGCCGGGCTGAAGCACGCCGCCCGATGCGCCGGAGCGGATGGTCATCAGAGTGACGAACGCCTTGGCCACGAAGGTGAGCGCCAGCACGCCCAGCAACATCCATAGCCGGTTCAGTTCAAGCGGAGTCCCGGCGTTGACGACCGAGCCCGGAGCGCCGTCCGAGCCGGCGAGGAACGTCCATGGCGAGGCCGCTGCGGACGCGGCCGATTGTGCCGCACCGGAGGTGGCGGCCGTTTCCGGGGATGAATGTGCTGAAGCCGAGCTGCGCCGCGGCACGCCCGTTGCCCATGACCTGCGGCACGACGATAGAGACCAGACCGGTCACCAATCCGGCGATCGGCATCTGCCACATCAGCGACCGTCCGGTGGGCTTGTGCGATTCGGCCCACTGCGAGCCCTTGCGGAACAGTGCGCCGACGACGCCGCACGCCGTTCCGCACAGCAGCGCGAACAGCATCAGGCTCGGCGTGCTGTTCATCTGCATCGCGCCGATGTCGTAGAACATGTGCTCGCCTTTGATGGCGGTCGCGACGAACGCCGCAGTCGCAGACATCCCCAATCCGAATGCGACCTTCTCCAACGTCACGTCGACGAGCAGTATCTCCACCGCGAAGAACATGCCGGCCAGCGGCGCGTTGTACACGCCTCCCAGACCGGCACCGGCGGCGACGGCGACGACCATGCGGCGATCGAGCACGCCATGCGCGTCGCCTTCGCCGTCACCGATATGGAAGATGTCGCAGAACCGCTGCGCCAGCATGGCGCCCAGCTCGCGCGGCGCGACCTCGCGCCCGATGGAGGCACCGGAGCCGACGATGAATATCTGCAGCACCACATGCACGATGGTCTGCCAGAACGGCATGCGGCCCCCGTTCACCGCCTTCTTGACGGACGGCACCTTCTCGGTCTTCGTGCGCAGCAGGTACCATATGACGCCGGCGACGCCCAGTCCCAACGTGACGGAGGCGATGCGGCGGACCGCCGGCACGGTGAATGCGCCGGGAATGAACTCGCTTTCGATGAATCCGAGCATCACGTATTCGACGCCGTACAGCAGCAGCGTCAGCAGGCCGGCGCATGCGCCGATGATCGCGCCGAGCACCAGCGTGGCCGCGGTCAGCCAGCCGATGCGCTTCCAGTCGGTCTTCTCCATGATGCACCTCTTCGATGGCGAGTGGAACGTCCGGGAACGGGAGACCCACCCATGTCAGCTACCCGCGGCATCCTACACCCGCTCCTCACCGCGCATATCCCACCGTATATACGACTTGACCCGGAACCTTTGCGGTTCCGGGTCAAGTCAGTCATTCTGCATCACGGGCACGCCGCGATAGCAGCGATGCCGCGCGATTTACGCTCACTCGGCGTCGGCGGTGTTCTCGTCGTCCTTCTTGGCGAGCTCGTCGGCGACGGCGGCCGCGGCGGAGGCGGCTTCGACGCTCTCGGACTCTTCGTCCTCAGCGGCCTCGCCGAGGAAGGAGCTCAGGTCGAGGGTCTCGCCTTCGGACTTGAAGGTGACGGCGCGCATGCCGGCGAGCAGGCCCTTGGAGCGGCCGACTTCCTGCACGGCGGAGCCGAGCTGGCCGTTCTTGACGATGGCCTGGATGAACGCGGACGGGTCCATGCCGTACTGCTGGGCGATGGAGGCGAGGAAGTTGGTGACATCGGCCTGGGAGACCTTGACGTCCAGCTTCTCGGCCAGGGCGTCGAGCACCATCTGGTCGGTGAGCTCCTTGACGACCTGCTTCTCGGCGTCGGCCTTCTGCTCGTCGGTGGCCTTGGACGGATCGGCGGTCACGTTCTTGAGCTGCTGCTCAAGCATGTCGGCCTTGACGCCCTTCGGCACCGGGATCTCGGCGCCTTCCTCAAGCTTGGCGATGAAGGCGTCGCGGGCCTCGGTGGCCTGACGGCCTTCGGCGTCGCGCTCGGCGGCCTTGCGCACGTCGGCCTTGAGCTCATCCAGGGTATCGAACTCAGAGGCGTCCTGGGCGAAGTCGTCGTCGAGCTCCGGCAACTCCTCGGTCTTCACGGAGTTGACCTTGACCTTGACGAGCGCCTCTTCGCCTTCGTGCTCGCCGCCCTGCAGCTTGCTGTTGAAGGAGGTCTCCTCACCGGCGGACAGGCCTTCGAGGGCCTCGTCCAGACCGTCCAGCATGGTGCCGGAGCCGAGCTCGTAGCTCACGCCTTCCTGGGAGTCGACGGACTCGCCGTCGATCTGGGCGTCGAGGTCGATGTTCGCGAAGTCGCCCTTGGCAGCCGGACGGTCGACGCCGACCAGGGTGCCGAAGCGCTGGCGCAGGGATTCGAGGCGGTTGTTCACGTCCTCATCGGTGACCTGGGCCTTGGGCACGTCGATCTCCAGGCCGTCAAGTTCCGGCAGCTCGATGTCGGGACGACGCTCGACGGTCGCGGTGAACTTCAGCTTGGTCTCGTCCTTGGCGGATTCGGGCACTTCCTGCACGTCAATCTCCGGCTGGGACATCGGATGGATCTTCTTCTCCTCAAGCGCCTTGGAATAGAGCTCCGGCACGCCGTTGTTGACGGCCTCGCCAGCGACGGCTGCGAAGCCGATGCGCTGGTCGATGATCTTGCCGGGGACGTGGCCCTTGCGGAAGCCGGGGATGTTCACCTGCTTGGCGATCTCCTTGCGGGCGGCATCCAGATACGGGTTGAACTCCTCCGGGTCGACGGTGATGGTGAGCTTGACCTTGGTGGGTTCGAGATTCCTAACGCTGATTTTCACGCTTGCGCTCCTGAAAGTCGTTTATTCTACTTCATCTGCCGGTAGGCAACCTCTACATGATAACGCGACTTACGGACGCTGCGATGAGATTCACCTGCCAGTCACGGGCGCCCTGCGATTTGAGGAATTCCGCGACATCGCGCTTGCGCGGTTCGTCGGTCCAGCACAGGTTGCGCAGGATCTGCGGCTTGACGATGATTTCGGCGGGGGTGCGGGTGTCGTCGGCGATCTGGGAGACGACTTTGCGCACGTCTTGCAGCAGCCGCATACGCTGAGGGTGCCTGGTGGCCCAGAGCTTCATCGAGCGAGGTGCGTTCGCATGCTCCTCGTCGGCCACGGGCGCCGGCATCACCGGCCATTGCGACGGCGGCAGCTCCAGCGCGCGCCGAATCGTCTCTCGCCATACCGAGGGCTTGACCTTGCGCTGAATCGGCGCGTACCGTTCGAACATCTTGTCCTGCTCGCCGCCGGTGCGCATGCGCACGCGCTCGTTGAGCGACCTGATCATCCTGAATTCGCGGGCGTTGCGGGGCTTTCGCGACGCGGCCTCGACTATCGAATCGTCGGAGAGCAGCAGTCCGGGCGCGATGTCATAGGCGCGGGCGAGCTCGTCTCGCTTCTCCCACAGCGCCTTGGCCACGGCGAGGCCCTGATGGTCCTGGCTGACGGTGTTGATGTGCGATATGCGCAGCCAGGGCACTGGATGCTCCCGTCTGGGTCCCATGCCGGTCTGCAGCGCATACCGGAACTCCTCGTCGGCCCATCCGTCCTTGCCCTGCGCCTTCAGCTCGCGCTGCATCTTCCGGCGCAGCTCAATCAGCAGTTCGACGTCCAATGCGGCGTAATTGCGCCAGTCCCTCGGCAGCGGCCGATATGACCAGTCAGCGGCGGAATGCTCCTTGGCGAGCGTGACGCCCAGATAATGCTCGGTGACCGCGGCGAGACCGAACCGGTGCAGCCCCAGCATTCTCGCGGCGATCTCGGTGTCGAACAGGGCCTGCGGCGTCAGGCCGATGTCGGCGAATCCGGGCAGGTCCTGCAACGAGTCGTGTAATATCCACACGGCATCGCCGACCGCGTCGTTGAACATGCCCCAGTCGGCACCGGCGCAGGTCAGGGCGACGGGGTCGAGCAGCACTATGCCGGCGCCTTCGCGCTTGAACTGCACCAGCCAGTCCTCGTGGCCGTACCGGAATCCGGAGGCGCGTTCCGCGTCGGCGGCCAACGGCCCGGCCGCCCCGGCCAGACGGTCGCATACCTCCCGAAATCCTTCAAGTGTGTCGGTCACATCCGGAACACCACCTCGCGGCTGCGTCTGCAGCCTCGGCTCATCGGTCAACTGACGGCTCCTCCTCGCATTCGCTGGCGGACTGCACGAATCGCGCCCAGCACTGCACCTGGCCGCCCGCGTCCAAACCGCCATCCATGCTAGCAAGGGGTGTCCATGAGACACGCATCTCGCAGCCGGCGGTTCCTTCCTGAGCGAGTCCGAACGACGTGTTCTGCGTGACGGTGACCGTACCCGACACGTCACCTAAGGAGGCGTCATCCACGAACGAGCGCATCCCGTCCCAGTACATGCTCGGGGCGAGGCCATCGTTCTCGTCGGACGGCAACGGCAGCTGCGCGTAGGCGACGCAACGCCAATGGGAGTGCCAGTCCTCACGTTCGCGCTCGACGTACAGCAGCATGATCCAGCCCGAGGCCATGTGGGCGTCGCCGAACGAACGGGAGTCGTCATCCGCGACGCATCCCATTTCCACGCCGATGCCGTAGTCGGCCAGCGTCGAGGGCACGGGAAGCTCACGGTAGCGCATGCCCGTCACCCGCGGCATGGAACGCACCGATTCCACCGCCGACCAGACCGCGTCCGGCACGCCGACCGGGCGTTCAGGCATGTCGGCGTCCGGGTGCCGCATCGTTGCGGAGCCCCTCGGAAACGCGAAGATTTCAGCCATATATACAGGCTACGGTGTCGTCGAAGATTTTACGGTATTTCCACACGCAAGATTGTGTAGGTTTTCGAGTCCGACACCGCAGAGAACGGTTCCCTATCAGTACACGACGAATCCGTGCGACTGGAATTGCTCTGTCACGCGCTTCTTCAACGCGGCGGACGGGCCCTTCTGATGCTCAAGAGGGTACGGGATGCGCAGCTCATGCCACTTCGGGCGCCCGAGCTGGTGGAATCCCAGCACGTCGATGTGTTCGACGGCCCCGTCGAAGCTCTCGCAGATCCTGGCCACGTTCTCGATGTTCTCCTCCGAGTCGGTCAGCCCCGGCACGAGCACGAACCGCACCCAGATCTTCTTGCCGGCCTTCGCCAGCCGCCGTCCGAAGTCGATGGTGGGCTGCAGCAGCCCCCCGGTGACCTTGTGGTAGGTCTCCTCGTCGCCCGACTTGACGTCGAGCAGGCACAGGTCGATGTCGTCGATCATCTCGTCGGTGTAGTTGGTGTTGAGGAAGCCGGACGTGTCGAGGCAGGTGTGCACGCCCATCTCCTTGGCCGCGTGGAACACGCGCGAGACGAACGCCGGCTGCATCATCGACTCGCCGCCGGAGAACGTGATGCCGCCATGCGTGGCCTTGAACAGGTCCTTGTACCGGTCAACCTTCTTGATCATGGCGTCGAGGTATACGGGCTGCCCGTCGCGCATCTTCCATGTGTCGGGGTTCTGGCAGTACTGGCAGCGCAGAGGGCATCCGGACATGAAGACGGTCATGCGCGTGCCCGGGCCATCGACCGACGTGTTGATGTCCCACGAGTGGACGAAGCCGATGTCGCCGCTTTTGAGCGCGTGGATGCGGTCGCGCCTATCGAGGCCGATGGGCGATTCGAAGCCGGAAAGCCCTCCCATCAGGGTCTGCGAGGCGTATTCCTTCGACGCTTTGAGCATATGCGGCCGTGTGGTGCGGAATTGCGCGATATCAGACATCATCGTCCTCCTTGAAAGTACTTCTTGTATTTCATACTACAAACGTTTTGCGCGGCGTCCGCCCGCTATGGACTTCATGTCGTGTGAGGATCGTCACGCGGATTCCCAAGCGCGCCGTCCTGCCCGACCATATGAGAAGGGGACGAAGCCGGTCGGCCTCGCCCCCCTTCTCATATGGTCGTCACCGTCTGTCAGTCGGTGACCGAACCCTGGTGGAAGGTACGGGAGATCACGTCGAGCTGCTGCTCCTTGGTGAGCTTGACGAAGTTCACCGCGTAGCCGGAGACGCGCACGGTCAGGTGCGGGTACTTCTCCGGGTGCTCGACGGCGTCCTCAAGCTGCTCCTTGCGCAGGACGTTGATGTTCGCGTGGTACAGGCCGTGGCCGTTGCCGGCGTCCAGGATGCCGACCAGGTTGCCGATGCGCTCATCCTCGTCGCGGCCCAGGCCGTCGGGGGTGATCGTGTTGGTCAGCGAGATGCCGTCCAGCGCGTCGTTGTAGTCGATCTTGCCGACCGAGAACATCGACGGCAGCATGCCGTGCGAGTCCATGCCGTTCTCCGGGTTGGCGCCCGGCGCGTACGGCGTGCCCTTCTTGTGGCGGGACGGGAAGGAACCGGTGTTCTTGCCGTACTCCACGTTGGAGGTGATGGTCAGGATGGACTGCGTCGGGACGGCGCCGCGGTACACAGGCAGGCGCTTGACCTGACCCATGACGGTGGAGACGACCCACTTGGCGATGTCGTCGGCGCGGTCGTCGTCGTTGCCGTAGATCGGGAAGTCGCCTTCGGTGCGGTAACCGACGATCAGGTCGTCATCGGCGCCCTCGACGTACTCGTACTCGTGGCCTTCAAGGTTCTTCGCGTCCTTGTTGTAGATCGGGTAGACCTTGGCATACTTGACGGCGGACAGGGAGTCGGCGGCGATGGACAGGCCGGACATGCCGCAACCGAGGGTGCGGTACACCTCCTTGTCGTGCAGCGCCATCTCGATGGACTCGTAGGCGTACTTATCGTGCATGTAGTGGATGATGTTCAGAGCCTTGACATACACTTCAGACAGCCAGTTCAGGGCCTTCTCGTAGTTGTTCTTGACCTTCTCGTAGTCGAGCGTGCCGTCGGCCTCGGGAGTGATGGGCTCGATGACGCCCTTGTCGATGACCTGCATGCCGGTCATCTCGTCACGGCCGCCGTTGATCGCGTACAGCAGGGCCTTGGCGGAGTTCACGCGGGCCGCGAAGAACTGCATCTGCTTGCCGACGCGCATCGGGGACACGCAGCAGGCGATGGCCGCGTCGTCGCCCAGTGGTTGCGGATCTCCTTGTCGGACTCGTACTGGATGGCCGAGGTGTCGAGTCGAGATCTTGGCGCAGAAGCGCTTGTAGCCTTCCGGCAGCTTCGGGTCCCAGAAGATTGTGATGTTCGGCTCTGGGGCCGGGTCCGAGGTGCTCCAGCGTCAGCGTGTTGAGCAGACGGAAGGAGGTCTTGGTTACCATCGGACGGCCGTCGTCGCCGAAGCCGGCGTCGGACCAGGTCGCCCAGTACGGGTCGCCGGAGAAGATCGCGTCGTAGTCCTTGGTGCGCAGGAAGCGCACGATGCGCAGCTTCATGACGATGTTGTCGATGATCTCCTGGGCGTCGGTCTCGGTGATCTTGCCGGACTGCAGGTCACGCTCGAAGTAGCAGTCGAAGAACGCGGAGTTGCGGCCGAAGGACATGGCGGCGCCGTCCTGGCTCTTGACGGAGGCGAGGTAGCCCATGTAGGTCCACTGCACGGCCTCCTGCGCGGTCTGCGCCGGGCGGGTCAGGTCCAGGCCGTACTCGTTGCCGAGGTTGATGAGCTGCTTGAGGGCCTTGATCTGCTCGTCGTGCTCCTCGCGGAAGCGGATCCAGTGCTCGATCTCCGGCTCGGTGAAGTCGTTGCGGTACGGCACGGAATCCTTGTCGCGCTGCTTGAACTTGATCAGCGCGGCGACACCGTACAGGGCCACGCGGCGGTAGTCGCCGATGATGCGGCCGCGGCCGTAGGCGTCCGGCAGACCGGTGAGGATCTTGTTGTGGCGGGCGATCTTGATGTCCTTGGTGTAGACGCCGAAGACGCCGTCGTTGTGGGTCTTGCGGTACTTGGTGAAGATCTTCTTGATCTCCGGGTCCGGCTCCTTGCCGGCCTCCTTGATGGCCTGCTCGACCATGCGCCAGCCGCCGTTCGGCATCATCGCACGCTTGCAGGGGACGTCGGTCTGCAGGCCGACAACGACGTTGTCGACCTCGGGGGAATCGATGTAACCGGCCGGGAAGGCGTCGATGCTGGCCGGGATGTGGGTGTCGACATCGTAGACGCGCTGCTTGCGCTCGACCGCCAGGTAGTTGTCGTCGAGGTACTTCCACAGGTGCTTGGTCTTGTCGGTCGCGTCGGCCAGGAAGGACTCGTCACCGGTGTACGGGGTGTAGTTCTTCTGGATGAAGTCGCGAACGTCGATGTCCTTCTGCCAGTCGCCTTCGACGAAGCCGTCCCAGGCCTTGGCCTGAAGCTCTTCGGCAGTAAGAGCGGTCGCATCAACTGCTGTCATATTCACTCCTTGTGTCGTGCAACGCATCTTCACGTTGTTGTCAAGAAATGATTCTACTAGCCGGTCGATGTGAGCTGGCTGAGAGACGGCGTGACTTATCTCACATTCACGCCGTGTCGTCAGTCGTCGCGGTCGTCGAAGCCGTCGTCGCGGCCGCCCGAGGGCGTGTTCTCGCCCCATTTGCGCCACTTGCGATTGGCTTCCGCCCACAGCGCATTGCGCTCCTTGACGATCTTCCACGCCTCAAGGGCATCCTCGCGAGTCTTGTACGGCCCCATGCGGTGGGAGCTCGGCGAGAGCATGCCCAACTCGGGCTGCTCGGTCTTCGTGTTGAAATACCACTGCTTGTCGGTCATGGCGTCCTCCCCGCACCCATGGTAGCGCGCCGCGGCGCCCGGCACCGCGCCTATGCGGCGGCCGGGCGAGCGCTCCCCTACTCACGGAACGCGTTGGTGACGGGCAGACGCCGGTCGCGGCCGAACGCGAGCGCGGTGACCTTCGGCCCGAGCGGATACTGGCGGCGCTTCCACTCCGCGCGGTCCACCAGTCGCATCACCGTGTCGACGGTCTTCTCGTCGAAGCCGTCGGCCAGCAGGTCGGCGCGACCGTGCGCATGCTCGATGTATGCGGCGAGCACCTTGTCGAGCAGTTCGTATTCGGGCAGCGAATCGGAATCCTTCTGCCCCGGGCGCAGCTCGGCGCTCGGCGCCTTCTCGATGCTGCTGACCGGAATCATCACGCCGCCGGGCAGCGGCGTTCCGGCATCGCCGTTCTCATTGCCGACGATGCGCAGCCCGCCGATGCCGACGCCTGCGGCAGCGGCCCGGTTGCGCCAGCGGGACAGTTCCCAGACACGGGTCTTGAGCAGGTCCTTGATCGGCGCGTATCCGCCGACGGCGTCGCCGTAGATGGTCGAATAGCCGCACGCCAGCTCGGACTTGTTGCCCGTGGCGACGGCGAGCAGACCGAGGCTGTTGGAGTACGCCATGACGATGACGCCGCGGATGCGGGCCTGCAGGTTCTCCGCGGCCACGCCTTCGAGCTTGAGCTGGCCCTGGTACACATTGAACATGGGCTCGATCGGCTGCACGTCGTAATGTGCGCCGATGTTGGCCGCCAGGTCGGCGGCGTCGTCCTTGGAACCGATGGAGGAATACATGCTCGGCATCGAGATGCCATGCACGTTGCGTCCGCCGCAGGCGTCGGCGGCCATCGCCGCCACCAGCGCGGAGTCGATGCCGCCGGACAGGCCCAGGCACACGCCGGAGAACCGGTTCTTCGCCATGTAGTCCTTCAGGCCCAGCACGCAGGCGGTGTACACCTCCTCGTCCGGGTCGGGAAGGTCCGCGATGTCGCCCGTCGTCTGATGCTCGGCGTCCGTGTCGAGGTCGAAGAGTCCCAGATGCTCCATGAACATCGGGGAACGTTCCAGCAGCGTGCCGTCGCGGTCGACAACGAAGCTGCCGCCGTCGAACACCAGGTCATCCTGACCGCCGACCTGGTTCACGTAGATCATCGGGGCGCCGACCTCGGCCGCGCGCCTGACCGCGAGGTCGTAACGCGTATGGGTCTTGCCCTCCTCGTACGGCGAGCCGTTCATCGTCATCAGCACGTCGATATGCTCGTCGGCGAGCCGGGCGACCGGCCCGCCGTCCTGCCAGATGTCCTCGCAGATCGCCACGCCGATGCGCACGCCGTCGATGTCGAGCACGACGGTGCGGTCGCCGGCCGCGAAGATGCGGAACTCGTCGAACACGCCGTAGTTCGGCAGGAAATGCTTGTCGTAGCCGGCCCAGACCATGCCGTCGTGCAGCACGACCATGCGGTTGCGAGGTTTGTCGGACGCGTGGTCGGTGCCGACCGTGCCGACGGCGACATACAGGTCGCCCAATCCGTCGGCCTCCAGCTCGGTCGCCAGCCAGTTCGCCTTGTCCCACGCCGCCTTGCGGAACGTGCGGCGCAACGCCAGATCCTCGATGGGGTATCCGGTCAGCGTCATTTCCGGGAAGATGACGACGTGGGCGCCTTCATGCGCGGCGAGATGCGCGTAGTGCATGATTTTGTCGGCGTTGCCGTCGAGGTCGCCGACGCAGGTGTCGATCTGGGCAAGGGCAAAACGAAGATGGGTCATAGTGCCCTATAGTACCCAGCCGAGATGACGGACGACAGGGGCGGCACATGCCGTCACGCGGGATGATCCGTTCCACCGCCCGTCAGCGAAGCTCGGCGAGCACCCGCAGCGAGGCGTTGACGTAGAAGTCAACGGCGGGCCCGATCGCGCCGTCCACGCCGACGAAGTGCGGACTGTGCCAGTCGGCGCACCCCGGTTCCCCGTTCGAGCCGATGAACGCGAACACCAGACGGGCCCCCGCATCCC
>ENA-OQCV01000152-OQCV01000152.1-human-gut-metagenome-genome-assembly--contig:-NODE-152-length-19872-cov-2.489136_pt1 | contig 19872 bp, 29 predicted proteins | sample MGYA00242766_ERZ504592 | MGnify/ENA primary metagenome ERZ504592 (study PRJEB26092, sample SAMD00036315) | human gut metagenome | host: Homo sapiens | study: EMG produced TPA metagenomics assembly of...
TGATTGCCCCTCTGTATACACCTGCTCTGACAGCGCTGTAAGCTGCTGTAATATAGTGTTTCTGACATCAGCTGTGAGCGTATCTGTAGAGCCGTTTACACACTGTGTACGGATATCTGTGAGGAGTGATTTCCATGTTGCTAAGGGCTGTCTGTGTGACATCCATCCACGAAGAAGCATCCGGGATATTGTTGTCCTTGTACTGGTCAAGATGCGACAGGCTGGTCGACAAGCGAAGCGATCTGATTGCGATAACCGGATCCTCTGATGCCTTGGATATCTTCTTTTGAGTAGTCATCTGGGTATTGTATTTGTCCACCAAAACCTTTGTTGAATTGATATTTGTCTTGGTATTTCCCATTATCATATTGTTTGTGATTCTCATATTATGCCTCCCGCTTCTATGCCACGCCCGTATCGTTTATGAGCTTATCAAGCATCTGGTTCATAACCGATATGATTTTAGATGCCATATTGTATGAATACTGGAACTTCACGAGGTTTAATGCCTCCTCATCCTCATCCACACCTGATACCGATGTTCTTTGGTTTGCAATAGTCTGCTCCAGATTGCTATAGAGCTTGTTGTAGGTCTCTGCCTTTTCCGTATCCACTGACACATTGGAGATGATTGTCTCAAGGAATGATTCCGCTTTATCGCCTCTGTATACTGTTTTCTCCGACTGCAGCTTCTTTAACTCATCAACTATATCACATGAATCTGTCTTGACATAGTCTGTGGAAGTCGCAAAAAGCGATACATCGTTCATCACATCCTTGTTTACGGAGAAATTGGCCGCTGTCATCCTGTAATACGTGTTGGAGCTGCTGTTTATTGTGGCAGTCTGTCCATCAGGCAGCTTGCTGTAAGCCTCTGATTCCGAGAAATCATATACCTTGGCTGTGTTTGTGATTGCTTCAAAAAATGTAGGTGGTGTATCCCCATTCAGATTCTGTCCTTTGCTCTCTATCTGATTGAACATCTCTGAAAAATTTCTGACAAACTCGTTGAGCTGTGTCATATAGTAAGGGATTCCCCTCGCATTTATTGCAGAGCCCGCATTTAAAAGATATCCCTCTGCCACAGTCTTTTCAGGGTCTGCTATGGCCTTGTCCTTGCTCAGATTAAATGTTACAGACTTGATATTGCCCTGCGCATCCACCTGTGCCTCCCAGCTGTCATAGCTGTAGCTGATATTATTTACAGTGATTTTGCCGTCCTTGTCCGGCAGATTGAGTGATTTTATATTGTCTATTGATATATTCTCCACTGTGAGCGAATACGAATCAGCCTTTGTGACCTTACCCTTGAAATTCTCCAGATTATCACCGTCTCTCACCTCAAAGAGAGCTTTCAGGCTTCCCCCTGCGGTTCCGGCTGTCGCGGAAAACTCCATCTTAGTATCTTCCCAATATATTTTATACAGATCGTCGTTGTCTGTCTGATTGTTTTTCCGTCTTTGACGACTCACAGATGAGCTTTCGGTAATCCTTGCCCTCCACAACCTTCTCTCCATTTATATAGAGCGAGAAATTTGTGCCGCCCAAGTTGTCTCCATTGGTGTTTTGCACCTCTGTCTCATTATAAGATACATTAACAATCTTGGACAGGCTGTCGATGAGATTCGCCCTCTCATCCCTAAGTGAGCCGGCCTCGACACCGGTTCCTGTCTCTATCTGGTTAATCTCCTTATTTAACAGTGAAATTTTCTCACTGATTGAATTGATTTTGTCTACGTTGTTTCTGATTTCTTCGTTGCAGTCATCCTGCAGCTTTGAGAGATTGTCACTCATCTGGTTGAAATATGTACAAAGACTCTGTGCACTGCTGATAAACTGATTTCTCACTGTCTTGTCGGACGGCTTGCTGCGCAGTGTATCAAGGTCTGAAAACATCTGTGAAAAAATCACTCGAAAAGCCCTTTAACCGATGAGCCGTTATCCTTAAAGTAGTTCTGAATCTGTTCCATGTAATACAGCTTCTGCTCATAGCGTCCATAGCAGGAATTGTTTTCCCATGTATTTATTGTCGTAGTACAGGTCACGCTGCTGTTTGATTGAGGTGACTGTAACACCTGTGCCGACGCTTCCGTAGCGGGCTGTGACATTTATGGCATCCTTTGCCTGCAGGGTAGCCTCCTGCCTGGTGTATCCGGTCGTCTTGACATTGGCTATGTTGTTTGCAGTTGTATTGGTCGCTACCTGAAATGAGCTCAGAGCGCTTGACCCTATATGTAATCCAAAAAATGTTGAAGCCATATCGACTCCTCCTGTTCATACTCTCTTGTCGTATCCTAAAACTATATGAGCTGTACTATGAGCTCAGTCATCTGACTGATTACAGTGATAAAACGGCTTGATGCGTTGTATGCTGACTGATACTTGATCATGTTTGTCAGCTCCTCGTCACTCGACACACCCATTATCTGGTTTCTCTGGTTGTCTATGGCCGCTGCTGTCGATGTCATAGTGTCTGATGACGCCTTATATATGCTGCCGTTTGTTCCGAGATGCGAGATTATCTTGTCATAATATCCCTCAAAATTGCACTTCGACGTATCCTTTGGGTTGATGTATAGATTCTCTGCTGACCACGCCTTTGTAATCTGGTCTGCAAGACCATAATTTGCGGATCCGTCCTGCTTGTATGACGGCATCAGTGTCACCTGCGCTGCAAGCTTTGGATTTACTGAAACATTTCCAAGCTTGTACCATGATGAGTTGTTAGCCTTTGTCTCATCATTGTATACATAAAACTGTTTGCCATCTATTTCCATCTGCGTGTAACGGTCATATCCTTCTCTTGCAAAGAGCTCATGCGGTGGCAGGCTGCCATCAGCTCCTACCGAGCAGTTTGCCGTATCCAAAACCGTGTATGTGGTACCGTCTGCCGCTGTGTATGTGGTATTCGGACAAAATATATCGTTCATGGCCATCATGATGTTTCGCGCCAGATATGATATCTCGGCCTGTGTCTCCATGACCACATTGTCCTCCACCCTACTGTAATTCTCCTCGCTCATGAAATCATAGGTGCCATACTCTGAGCCTCTTGATACAAGGAGTGCCTTCAGGCTTCCTATATCATTATTCAGGCTGGTTGCTATGTTGGTGGTCTGCGTGCAGCCGACTCTTTCAGCCAGCGCTGACGGCAGCGCAACGTCGCTAAACACCGGCATATAGCTCTCCTGTGTAGTAATATGAGGCCAGTACGGTGTATAAAAGCCTGTACCCTTTTCCTCGGTCAGGCCTATATGGTTACACTTGTTATCCTGTACAAACTGCTGTCCCTCGAGCTTGATACGCACGTAGCCGGTGGAATCCTCCTCAGCCTCTATCTTAGCGTAACCTGCGAGCTCATCAATCAGACTGTCCCTGGCATCGCGCGCTGTCATGGCAGTCTCTACACCGCCTGACTCTGTCTTTTGAATCTCAAGGTTGAGCGCATAAATCTTGTCGCCGATTTCGTTGATTCTGTCAACCTGGTCTTTAATTTGTAAGTTGATATTTGACTGGTATTTCTGAAGATCAGAATAAACCGTATTGCATCTGGTCAGAAAAAGCTCGCTCTTTTGGATAATAAGGTTCTGATTCGTCGAATTCGTCGGATCCTTGCCATACTCCTGAAAAGCCTGCCATAGCTCTGATATACTCTCCTTAAACTCAGCACCGTTCATCTCCTGCATGATATCCTCCACATATGATGTGGTGCTGTAAAGTGTCGAGTAAAAGCCCTTTCGACCATTCTCCTGCCTATACGATTTATCTAAGAATATATCCCTGACATGTGCCACATCCGATACGGAAACACCCAGTCCGCTCTGCTGGATGTTGGTGCCCGCTGTAGGGTTATTTCTGGTGATATAATGTTTATCTGAAAATCTTACCTGCTGGCGCACATAGCCTGTCGTATTGACATTGGCCATGTTGTTTGCTGTTGTATTAAGAGCATTCTGCGAATTTTTAAGTCCGGAACTGCCTACGTAAAAACTTCCGAATCCATTTGCCATGTCCCTGTCCTCCCGGTTAATGATTATTGCTTTGCATCAAAACCGCTGCTGCCTAAGATATCGCCTGTGTTATATGCATTTCTGTCATAATTGGCGGTCTCCGGCGCCTGTTTCATGCTCTTGAACAGGGTGATGTCAAACTCTGTAAGCTCTATTGCCTGAGCAAGTAATTGTGAGTTTAAATCGTTGATTTCTTTCATCTGTGCAGCTGCTTCAATCAGACTGTCGCGCGCTGCTGTAAGCTTCGCCTGAATATCCGGCTGTGTGCCGAGATATCCAATCAGCCTTGTGACTGTCATCTTCTCATCTGATTTGCCCAATACATTGGCAATATCTGTGAGAAGTGAAACCTGCTTATTGCTCATAATAAGAAGCTCATCGCCTGCCTGCTGATCCAAATCAGTTATTGCTTCAAGCGCAGGGATATCGGCATCTATGATTATCTGACGTTTCTTCTCCCCATTTGCAGCGAGTGTTCTGTATACTTTTTCTTCCTCTGTGAGCACATTTATAAGCTCTTCCACTAAACTAGCCACTATAAAATCCTCTTTTACCTTTGATATATGATATGATTATCATATTACAGAGAGTTGTACCTCTCTAACAGCTTGCTGGCGAAATCATCTCCACTGACCTCATACTGTCCGGAGTCTACCATGTTCTTAAGCAAAGCGACTTTATCTTCCCTGATGTCCGAAGCCTCTGATACTGCATTTTTTCGCAATCTGGTAATCTTTACCGGCCTGCGAAATTGATACCTGATCAGACATCCTCGACGCGCTTTGTGTCTTTGCTGTCTTTGTTGTTCTTGATACGCCATACAACTGGGCTATCTGATTATATGCATCTATACGCATAACAGGATCTCCTTTCTATTTATATTTCATCCTTGAAATATGTAAATTTTGCTTCCTGACATATTTATCGGATGTTTTTTTCATTTCTTTATAGACCGTGGAAAATTTTTGGTTACCGTTCGCATCCGCCTGTGAGAATCGTTGTGATGTGAGTGGATTTAATCCCCTCTGTCACTGTCTGCAAAAGTATGCGGTATGTATCCTCCACAAGCTCACAGTCCGATGGTTCAATCCCAAGCTCTGCTGCTTTTTTAAGAATGAACCTGACCTTGTCATCATCATGCTCCACCGCATAGATGTCATCAAACATACCCGCATAGTATCTGTCTAAAAATCTGCGCTTTGCAGCTGTCTCGATTTTTGTGCCTGATGTGGTAAGCACATACAGCTTCGTGCCTTTTTCCTTTGCCTTCATGGCATACTCCTTTACCTGCATCACAGGACGGCACCACTCATATGTATCCTCACCATGCTTACTGCAGTAGTCTGCCCACTGCACATCTGACATTCCTATCTGAAATTTTCCGTTTACCTTGTAGCACGGACTGCTTAAAGTGCCGTCTACGTCTATGAACATTGCCTGCATAGTGTCTGCTCCTATATAGTTAGTTTATGCAACTATAATAACATAAATCAGTGGAAGTTTCCTTAATCCTACCTGCTCATATCATAATAGCGCGCATATATTCCATCCAATGCCAAAAGCTCCTCGTGTGTGCCTCTCTCAGCAATGCCACAGTCAGCTACCACGAGAATTTCGTCCGCATTTCTGATTGTCGAAAGCCTGTGGGCAATTGTGATAGTCGTTCTGTCCTTTGCCAGCTCCTCCAGACTTTTCTGGATAAAGCGCTCGCTCTCATTGTCAAGGGCACTGGTTGCCTCATCAAGTATTAGCACAGGCGGATTTTTAAGGAACACCCTCGCAATGGAAATCCTCTGCTTCTGCCCTCCTGACAATCGGGTGCCTCTCTCACCGACAAACGTATCGTACTTATCCGGCAGCTCCATGATAAAATCGTGTATATTCGCCTTTTTTGCCGCATCTACAATCTCATCCATCGTCGCATCCGGTTTTCCATAGGCGATATTGTCCTTTATACTTCCGCCAAACAGATAAACATCCTGCGAAACCAGTCCAATCTGCGAGCGAAGGCTCTCAAGCGTGAGCTTTCTCACATCATTTCCATCTATTGTGACCCTGCCTCCGTCACGTCATAAAACCGCGGAAGCAGTGAGCATATTGTCGTCTTTCCGCTTCCTGACGGTCCAACAAGCGCAATTGATTTTCCTGCCGGTATCTCAAAGGATACGTGCGAAAGCACCGGTGTATCATCATCGCTATAGTGGAACGAAACATCCTCGTAACAGACATTTCCCTTTACATTTTTAAGCGGTTTTGCATCAGCAGCATCAACTATATCCGGCTCAGTTTCCACCACCTCTAAGAATCTTCTAAATCCCGAAAGTCCCTTCTGCATCATCTCAGTCAGCTCTACAAGTATCTGGATAGGACTGATAAAGATGCCTATATACAGCGCATACATGGCAAGGTCGGATGCCTCCATCCTTCCATGCGCTATCAAAAAACCACCGAATACCAGTGTGACAAGATACATCATCCCCTGAAAAAATGCATTTCCGCTCATAAAGCTTCCCATACATCTGTAATTTGCATCCTTTGAAATCAGGAAAATTTTCATTACTTCTGTTAAAATTTTTCCTGCTCGATACGCTCATTGGCAAATGACTGCACCACCCTTATGCCCGCCAGAGTATCCTGAAGACTCGAATTAATATCACCGATTTTCGCCTGTTATCCATAAAGGTTCCTGCATTTCTTATTCTGGCCATATGAAAATACAAGCATAAGCACCACAAGAATAAGCATAGGAACCGCAAGCATACGGTTTATCATAAACAGAAAAATGAACGAACCGATTATCTTTATAAGCGATATAAAAAGATTCTCCGGTCCGTGATGCGCAAGCTCCGATATATCAAACAAATCGGATACGAGCTTGCTCATCATCTGTCCGGAATTATTCTGATCATAATACGAAAAAGAAAGCTTTTCATATTGGTCGAAAAGCTCCTTTCTCATGTCGCGCTCCATCCTCGCTCCCATCATGTGCCCCGCATATGTCACATAATACCTGCACGCAGTCTGTATGATATATGCCACCAAAAGGCCTATTGTAATAGGAATAAGCGCAGAAATGACTTTTTTCCCGGTGCTCCTGCAAAAAAGGGTTTTGGTCAGCGTGCGAAGCAGCTGCGGGAAACGCCAGATCTATGGCACTGATTATTGTTGCGCAAAGCAGATCTATGAAAAAGACTGCTTTGTAGGGTTTGTAGTATTTGATGAATTTCTTTAATGTTTGCATGGTGTTCTCCTGGGATGTTCTTTTTAAAACAATTTGTTTCTCAACGTACATCATTATATATAGGTAAACCTATATATGCAATAGGATAACCAATGAAAACACAGGATAACACCTGATAAATAACATAGCATTTCGTTTGTAGACGAAATCTATGCGAAATTTCCATATTGTTATGCGAAATCCATGTGAAATCACAGTTGTTATATTTCGCATAAATGACATATAATATAATCAAAGTATTGCTATTAAATTATTATGCGGAGGTGCCACATGGAATATTTATCTTGCTCAGATGCATCAAAAGCAATGGGATTTTCTGTACGAAGAATCCAGCAGATGTGCAAAAACGGTGAATTGTCCGGTGCAATAAAGGAAGGACGTAAATGGTTAATCCCTGACGAAACCATACACATGAATCATTTCGCGAAAAATAAATCTCTGCCAATAGGTGTATCTGATTTTAAGCTTGCAACCACCGGCTATTATTATGTAGATAAGACTCTGATGATACGTGATTTTCTGGATAAAAAACCGATGGTATCTCTTTTCACACGCCCAAGGCGTTTTGGAAAAACTCTGAATATGGATATGCTGCGCGTATTTTTTGCAAAAAACAAACGAGGATACATCTGTTTATTTCAAAGACAAACAGATATGGCAATGCGGCGATTACTACACTAAACACCAAGGACAGTATCCTGTCACTTTTTTTGACCTTCAAAGATGTTAAAAGCATGACCTGGGAAGAAACCTTTCAGAAAATCCGCAGGCTTATATCTCTAGAATTTATACGACATAACGAGCTTGAGACAAGTTCTGTTTTAACCGCTTACGAAAAAGAACAATATCATCTTCTTGCTGGAGACAACGGGGATGAAGTCGATTGTCAGATGGGTCTGCAGCTTTTATCATTACTGCTTCATAAGCATTATGGAAGGGAATGTATCATTATCATTGATGAATATGACACACCCATCCAGCAGGGGCATACCTGCAATTTCTATCCGGAAATTGTAAATTTCATGCGCAATTTTTTCCTCAGGAGGACTCAAGGACAATCCACACCTTGCCTTTGGCTTTCTTACAGGAATACTACGTGTAGCAAAGGAAAGTATCTTCAGCGGCATGAACAATCTGAAAACCTATTCTATTCTCGATGATGGCTACAGCTCTTATTTTGGTTTTACTGAAAAAGAGGTAAAAGACATGCTGCGATACTATGGAAAAGATGATAAATATAATGAGCTCAGCGAATGGTACGATGGATATCGATTTTGGCAATACAGAAATCTTTAATCCATGGTCTGTAATCAATTATATCTCTGACAACTGCTTTCCGAAAGCATTCTGGCAATCCACCGGCAGCAATGAGATAATCGGAGAAATTATCCAGACAGCTACGCCTGAAATTACCAAAGACCTTTATAAGCTGCTCTGTGGTGAAAAAATCGCAGCCTATATTGATACCGGTGTTATCTATCCCGAGGTTCAGAATAATCCATATAGTATATACAGCTTTCTTCTGGTAGCCGGATACCTGAAGGTTGCCAATATTTATCCGCAAAGCGATGGAAATTTCATGTGTGACGTTGCTATTCCGAACAAAGAAATTACTTTTGTTTACGAAAAGGAGGTTCTAAACCGCACCAACCAAAATAGCCATTGCCATATCTATCAGTCAGGCTATCTTTTCCAAGGACACACAAAAGCTCCAGGCTCTGCTGGAGGATTTTATGGTAAAAAGCATTTCTTCTATTGATGGAGCTAATGAAGGCTTCTATCACGGAATGATGCTTGGTCTTTGTGCCATACTTGGAAACCGCTACAAGATACGCTCAAACCGCGAATCAGGCCTCGGTCGATTTGATATTCAGCTTATGCCTTTAACAAAGGGAATGCCCGGATTTATCTTTGAATTTAAACACACTAAAGATGAACATACCGATTTATCTGCATTAGCCGACAGCGCCCTGCAACAGATAGAAGCAAAGAAATACGACACTGAGCTGCGCGATAATGGTGTGAATTCAATTATAAGCATCGGTATTGCTTTTAGAGGGAAAAGTGCTGTGGTGAGGAGAGGCTAAAAAAGTCTCACCGAATATTAGTATAATCCAAAAAAGAAGCACATGCAGCTTGCCACCCTATCACCATCATTGCGATACAAATGAGGCTGATCGGTCTCAAACTTATACACCTGTCCCCTATGGATTTCCTGCACATGGTCGTGACACTCGACCGTTAGCACACCGTCTGTGACTGTAAGATATTCGCGTGTTTTCTCGCCGTGCCCACCGCTTGTATACACGCCGCCCGGCTCCACATCGATACGGTATACCTCGACCTCCCTTGAGTCCTCGTATGGGAAGCAGGTCCATACCCTGTACTGTCCCAAAAAGTTCCTTTTGTCGGAACCAGATCATCCGGAGATATGAGCGCATAGTCCACTCTCGGCGGATCTATAAGTCTTTGAAACTCAATTCGCAGACCGCTTGTGATTTTACCAAGCACTCCGATAGATGGATTCGCTGTGCCCTTTTCTATCTGAGCAAGCATGCTTTTACTCACACCGGTCTGCTCTGCTACCTGATCTAAGCTCATGCCCTTTGACTGACGTATTCTTTTTAAATTTTCAGATACATTGTGTGACAGATAATCCATACTCATATCTCCGTTTTTGTATTTTATAAGTTTACAGTGCCCTGCGATACAGCATCTCAATATCGCACTGGCGTGAAGCCCTTGGATTGACAGCAATGTTGCCGCTCTTCATGGCATCGACAGCCATCGGCTCTATCTTGCTTTCTATCTCTTCCTTTGTGACTGTTCCGCTTTTTGCTGGCATTGTTGATTGCGATGGTCAGATTCTCAGGGATTCCGATGTCTGTGCAAAGCTCCCTGATTGCATCTACAAGCATCATAGGCTCAAATTCGTCCGCATATGCAGGAATCGGGCTTATATCATTGTAGATGGTCAGATACTTTCCATGATCTGCAAGTGCATTGTACTCTGCGATTACAGGAAGCAGCACTGCATTTGCCACTCCGTGAGGCACATCGAAAAATGCGCTGACCGGATGACTCATCGCATGCACATTTCCAAGCCTTGCAAATGAGAATGCTATTCCTGCAAAAAGCGAGCCTGTCATCATGGCTTCAGCAGCCTCGATATCGTTTCTGTTTGCTACAAATCTGCGGATATTTTACCGATAAGTGCCATCGCTTTTTCTGCCAGTGCATCAGAAAATGGCGATGCCGCTGTGGATACATACGCCTCCTCGGCATGGATAAATGCATCAATTCCGCAGGCTGCCGCTACGCTTGCCGGTGCTGTTGTGATGAGTTCTGCATCGAGAATTGCATATTTTGGCAATATCTCGTAGCTGAATACTGTGAGCTTATAGTTTCTGCTATGATCTGTGATTACAGAGAATGCTGTCACCTCTGAGCCGGTTCCTGCGGTGGTTGGTATCGCAATGAGCGGTACGATTGGTCCCGGCACCTTGTGTGCTCCCTCATAGTCTGTGACGCTTCCGCCATATTTGGCAACCACACCCACTGCTTTTGCCACATCCATCGGTGAGCCACCTCCGAATGCCACGATAAAGTCTGCGCCCGACTCCAGGTATTTTGCTGTGGCTTTCTCCACTGTTGTGACAGATGGATTTGCCTCTATATCTGTAAAAGTGTCTGCTTTTATGTCAACTGATGCCAGATAATCTGCTGCCTTTTTTACAAGTCCCATCTTCTCAAGATGAGGTCCTGAAATGATGAGTGCATGCTTACCTCCAAGTTTTTTGGCTATTTCCGGCAGCTTTGAAAGACTGCCCTTTCCCACTGTGATGTCCTGTGGCACCGAGAAATTAAATGTTTCCATATATAATCTGTCCTTTCCGAATTTTTGTATCTTATTTCATTTTCAGTATATAATTTTACGCTTTTTGCGTTTTATTTTGCCTTCTTACATCCCGTTTTTCAATCTTACGTTTTTGGATGTACTAGCTTGCTTTCTTTGCAAGTACCCTGTCTATTGCAGCATCGATAACCTTATCCAGTTCAACCTCATCTGCCTCCGGCATAAGTGTTGCAGCATCCTCATCTGAGATGAGCTCAACAAGTGTACCAAATGACTCCTTGTATTTCCTTTTTACAGAAGACGAAGAATACCACGCCGAGCGCACACCATGCAAGCACGATGCCCCACTCCTGGGCGATAAGTGTTCCGCCGCTTCCCGGTATACAGTACATGGCAACCATGAAGCCTGACATGATGACCGCCATCGTTCCAAAGAACTTGTATGCGGGAACCTTGTAAGGTCTTGGCATATCCGGCTTCTTCTTGCGAAGAATAATAAATGAAAGAGCAACCATGCAATATGCCACACAGCAGCCAAAGTTTCCGGCATCACTGATCCATACAAGCATTTTTCTGCCTGCAAAAGGTGCAAGCATTGTGAGAGATCCGATGAGAATCAGTGCATTGATAGGTGTCTTGTGCTTTGGATGAAGCTTTGCGAAAAAACTTCGGAATCATATATGACTCTGCCATTGAGTACATGGCACGCGAGCCCCCGAGCAAAAATGAGTTCCATGAGGTTACGATACCGCACATTCCGCCGACTATTATAACCTTTGCCATTATCTTTGTGTTGAATGCGGCAGCCATTGCATCTGCTGTGACAAGTCCTGTTGCCTGCTCTGAATCAACAATTGCCTGTGGGCCCATGACAAGACCTACCGCAACAATGACAAGTGCATAGAACACAACTGCCAGAACTACTGATAAGATAAGTATTGAGCCGATTTTCTTTGCCGGAACATTGATCTCCTCAGCCGCCTGAGGTATTACGTCAAATCCGATAAAGTAAAATGGTGACAGAGCTGCCACTCCGATAATTGCCTTTACGTTCAGACCTGCAGAGCTGCCTGCAAACATCTGTCCATCCAGGTTATCAACTGTTCCATTGATTACCGATGCAATTATCAACAAAATTCCGGCGCCACCAATAATACATGTGAGCACAGTCTGCAAAATCGCTGCTGTCTTTGCGCCGATAATGTTTATCATCATGATTAAAAAATGCCACAACTATCGCCACAATAAGCCATGAAGCATAGATATCAAAGCCTGCTACCGTATACAGATATCCCTTCAAAAAAGCCCGGCCACAGATATGTGATGATTGTTGGGAAAGCGCATGCCTCAAAGCATGCCACACTGACATATCCAAGGATAATCATCCACGTACATATGAATGAACCTGTCGAACCCATTGCCTTGTAGCTGAATACATGCTCGCCACCGCACTGAGGCATGGCTGCTGTCAGCTCCGCGTAGGTCATTCCCACGAAAAATATCATGATACCGCCGATTACAAAGCCGATTGCGGCACCGAGCACTCCGCCCTTTTCAATCCAGCCTCCGGTTGAGACAACCCAGCCCCAGCCAATCATGGCTCCAAATGCAATTACAAGTACGTCCCAGGCATTCAGGACTTTGTTAAATTCTGATTTTTTCTGTTCCATTACTTGTCACCTCCAGCTTCTGTCTTACTTTCATTCTCTACCACTTTTCTTGCCAGAGACTCAATAAGCTCCGCTGTGCCATCCACTCCTAACAGGCTGCTGTCTATAAGCATATCCCTGTTGTGTCTATCGCCTCGGTTGCTTCCTGTCAGCGCCATATGACGCTTATGATAACGCTTATCCTTTTCAGTAATAAAAAGCTTTGCATCATCCTCCGACAAATTGTGGCTCTTCATTACGGTTTTCAATCCTCACTTCATCCGGTGAATATATGAAAATACGTAAAATCGGTTTATGTTCCTTTAGTATATAGTCTGCTGAACGACCGATAATCACGCATGACTCACGGTCTGATAATTTTCTGATTATGGTTTTCTGGACGTGAATTGCACGCTCTGTGAGGTCTGCATATTTGGAGAAAGAGCCTCTGACATCACCCTCTGCACCTTTTCCGGCGATAGTGATACCTTCCTCAACCTTTTCCATGATATCCTTCGGAATACCGACCTCTTTTATGATTTCATCTACAGTATCCCTGTCATAAAATTTGATTCCCAGGTCTTTAGCAACCTTTTTGCCAATCTGGTTTCCTTTAGCGCCATATTCGCATCCTATTGTAATAACAAGATGTGCCATTTCGTTCCCCTCGCTTTTCTTATATATACATCTTTATGCTATGTTGATATGAAAGTCGCTAAGGTATGCATCGACGATACCTTTTGACCCTTTAATCATATGTTGTTATATAAACTTGTTCCGCTTAGTTACCTATATTCTTTGTTCAAAAGAAGGGCGCACGAAGCTAATCGTGACGCCCTTGTCCTTTATCCGGCTCGTAAAATCTGCCGCAATATATTCTGTTGCCTGCCTCAAATATAATTCAAACCTTCTATGAAAGTGACTCAACAGTCTCCTTTATAATATCAAATGCCTTGTCGCACTCTTCCTCACTTACGATAAGCGGTGGAACCATACGGATGATATGGCTTCCGATTGCTGTGATAAGCATATGACGGTCGAAGCAGCCATGCTTTACATCTACACCTGAGATTGTATCGTCAAACTCAACACCAACTAAGAGTCCCTGATGTCTTACCTCTTTTACGTGTGGAAGCTTCTCAAGCTTAGCTGCGAAATAATCACCAACCTTCTTTGCATTTCCGGCAAGATCTCTGTCAAGCAGCTCGTTTACTTCTGCAAGTGCTGCTGCACAGCATACAGGATGTCCACCAAAGGTTGTACCGTGTGAACCGGCTGAGAATGCTTTTGAAACCTCTTCTGTCGCACAGATAGCACCGATTGGCATTCCACCGCCAAGGCCCTTTGCCATAGAAACGATATCAGGTTTGATGCCGTAGTTCATGTAGCTCATTACAGCTCCGGTTCTGCACCATCCTGTCTGAACCTCATCGATAAGGAGGAGCATGCCCTTCTCATCACAGAACTCGCGAAGTCCCTTCATGAATTCAGGTGTTGCAGGATGAACACCGCCCTCGCCCTGTACAGGCTCAATCATGATAGCGATTGTATTCTCTGTACAAGCATCCTTGAATGCCTTTAAGTCATTGTAAGGAGCGTATGAGAAGCCGTATGTCATTGGACCAAAGCCCACCTGGCATCCGTTTCCAGGCTGTCCTGTAGCTGACATAGCACCGAAGGTTCTGCCGTGGAAGCCATCCTTAGCAGTTACGATGTGATATCTGTTTGGACCATATTTCTCTATACCATATTTACGAGCCATCTTAATCATAGCCTCATTTGCCTCAGTTCCTGAGTTCTGGTAGAAAATCTTGTCCATTCCGATAGTCTTGCAGACCTTCTCAGCAAGCAGCGCCTGTGGAATGGTGTATGGATAGTTGAATGTATGCATGATGTCATCCACCTGATCCTTGACTGCTGCAACAACCTTAGGGTTTCTGCTGCCGGCATTGTTTACGGCGATTCCTGCGTAAAAGTCAAGGTATGGTGTGCCATTCTCATCATACAGATACATGCCCTCAGCAGTCTCAGCGATGAAATCAAAACGCTCATATGTCTCAATCATATACTTCTTTACTTTGTCTTTGATGTCCTGTGCTGTTAATCCTGTGTCTTTTAATTTCATAATATATTGCCTCCTAATTTAAATATCCTTGTGAATTTTGATAAATCAAAAAAGAGCAAAGTGCTTCACCGGTTAGCGTCTTTGCTCTTAAATATTCATAATTAATATGTAGTTGATTTGTTCGTTTTCATTTTTGTGTTATTATTTTGAACAAGTAAACAATATCACGTTCAATATATTGTGTCAACAATTTTCATTAAAATGCGAAATACCTCACAATTATCAGTTTAAAGAGGTTTTATCCTTTAAAATTATTAACACAAATTGCCATTTAATGCTTAAAATATCATTTTAATGTAATGTTTTGTGCATTATATTGTCTGTACATTATTCTGTTGCTATGTTCCATTTTTCATCATCTATATGCATTATAAAGAACACGCTATGCGTTCTTTACAAGCTCCTGTTTACGGAAGGTACGGAACAATCCAATCTGCTCCAGTGCCTTTGCAATGCCGAAAAAGACAATTGAATCTATCGGCCACATAATAAGGTTCTTAAGTGCACGCATTGGAAGAATTGCCATAATTGCCTGTCCATACAGTACCTGCAGACACAGAGTATTGAGAATGACATTGCAGATGAGCATTACTACAAACTTCGCAGCAAGCACTCTCCATATGGTAAGCTTTTTCTTATAAAAGAAACATCCATATAAAACACCTGCAAGCATTACAACAAGTGTAAGCTGTGGACAAAATGATCCTGTAGGCTTCATCAGATACTTGATGATGTCAAGCGCTCCGTGGAAAACAGCTCCGGCAACCGGCCCAAACAGGTAATCAACGATACCATTTGGAATACCGGAAAAACCCGATACGGATAAACTGTCCATATTCGATGGAGAAATATCCAAGGATAACGGCAACTGCAGCAAGCATTGCCATAGTTGTGATGGTTCTGACCGATTTAAGCTCTCGGGCAGAATCGGTGAACAAAGTAACGAATTTTTTACATTAAAAATTACCTCCTTTGCAGAACCTCACCGAACTACAACAGGAGATAATTAATATCTTCGGATGCAGCGGGATGCGACTCATGTACCGCAAGATTTTCTTTTCGTCCGGGTGACAACTCCCTGTTCATCCGGCACTTAACGCACATGTGTCTACTCTGCTAAAATTTATTTATTTGTAACGTATTAAAGTATATCACACTCTAATATCAAATCAAGTCTTTTTTATTCAATACAATAATTAAAGGGTCCAAAACACCTTTTGACCCTCATATCTTATCATATCATATTATTTTATTTACTCTATCTTGGATCCGGACGATGCTTCATGTCACGGATAGGAATATTGGCAACGAGTGCCGGAACCATTCCGTTGTTAGAATCAGACTCTGTCTCTGTGATTTTCACATCAAGAGCTTCCGCATCAATATCCATATAGCGGGAAATAACCTCAATGATATCCCTTTTCATCATCTCCATCATCTCCGATGAGCAGTTTGCACGGTCAGAAACCAGCACCAGCTTCAGGCGATCCTTTGCAACATTACCAGAAGATTTCTTTTTAAATAAATCCATTATACCCATGGTACGTATCCCCCTTTAATTTTTCTTAAACATATCCTTTAGCTTTTCAAATACACCATGCTTCTGATTTAAATCAAGTAAAGGAACCTCCTCGCCCATTATACGGTGGCAGATATTCATATATGCCTTTCCTGCAAGGCTGTCTGAGCCAACTAACGGCTCACCACGGTTTGTAGAAATAACAATCTGCTCATCATCCGGTACTGCACCTATTAAGTTGACTGCAAGGATCTCTGTTACATCATCCACATTCATCATATCACCGCGCTTAACCATATCGACACGCAGACGGTTGACAATCAGATCAATGCGCTTCATCTCATTTGCCTCGAGAAGGCCAACAATACGGTCAGCGTCACGGATTGCTGATACCTCAGGTGTAGTGACAACGAGTGCACGGTCAGCTCCTGCAACGGCATTCTTGAAGCCCTGCTCGATACCTGCCGGGCAGTCAAGCAGAATATAGTCAAACTCCTCACGAAGCTCATTGATAAGCTCAACCATCTGCTCAGGTGTAACAGCATCCTTGTCCCTTGTCTGGGCTGATGGAAGCAGACACAGATCAGGATATTTCTTATCCTTGATAAGAGCCTGACGGATACGGCATTTACCCTCAACGACGTCTACGAGATTGTATACAATACGATTCTCAAGTCCCATAACAACATCCAGGTTACGCAGTCCGATGTCAGTATCAATCATAACAACCTTTTTATTTAACTGTGCAAGACCTGTACCAATATTTGCTGTGGTTGTGGTCTTGCCCACACCACCCTTTCCTGATGTGATAACGATTACTTCGCTCATGAACTTTCTTCCTCCTACGTTCCTAAATGCTATTTAAAATATTTTTAGTAATTGGTTCGATGTAAATATATCCATCCTTTGCGATGGCTATCTGTGCCTGCTCCTGTGCCGGTTTTTCCTTGCGCCTTACCCTGTGCTTTGGCTGAGGCTCGTCCGGACTCTTCGCAATCAGATCACCAATCTGAATCTGAATCGGCTGCATATCAAGTGCAAATACAAAGCAGCTCCTGTCACCTGTACATCCGGCGTGGACATTGCCCTTTAATGCACCAAGAATAACGATATTGCCCTGAGCTATAATCTTGGCTCCCGGATTGACATCACCTATGATTGTGACCGAAGACTCGCTGGTAATCACCTGGCCTGACCTGAGCGTACCACGGTAAAACTGCTCCGGAACACTGACTGTTGCAACATTCTCGCACTGCTTCTGCACTGCCTCATTAAATGCCTCAACCTGCTCCTTCATAATGGCTTCCTGCTCGGTACCACTCTCCACAATGCACAAAATCTCAATTGTGGTATTTTCCTCAATAGCTGCAATTATCTGCTGCTGCTCTTCATCTGAAAGATGCCTTCCCTCAAATGAAATAGCAAGCTTTGCGTTTTTTAAAAAAATTGGCGGATGCCTTAAACTTCTCTACAACTGCCTTTATCAAATCTGCAAATGGCATATCCGCATCTAAAACTAAATTGATTCCATATTTATTACTCTTTATCGTAACCGACTGTGACATGAGTACCTCCAATATCATTTAATATGAAATTCATTACTCCTAATTATACACTTTTTATGCGGCTTCACGCAACCTTTTTCTGTAGGCTTCATTAGGCTTCATTAGGCTATACTGCCCAACAGACCTTTTATAATCTATTTCTGTTCTGTTTCCTTATCTTCTTTATCCTACTGCCGAAGACAAAACATCAGATTGTCTACACACCATGTCGATAATTTCAAGGAAGTCTTATAAACTACTTCTTAAATTTATATTTCCCGTTTCCGTGACCAGATACCGGTTCAATAATATCCGCCTTTACCAAATTGGAAAGAAGTTTTGAAGCACCTGAACCCTTCAGCTCAAGAAGTTCCATAACCGCACTTCTTCCAAACACCTCATCAAAGCCAAACTTCTCAAAAAGTCTATGGATATGAATCGTCGTTTTTACCGAGAAATCACTACCTTTTTCGGAAAGTACACTGTCAATATCCACTTTTTTCGTCCTGAATGTCCACTTTTCCATTCTCAATATCCACTTTTGTATCCCCAATGTCCACTTTCTCTTCGTTCAAGAGTCCACTTATATGAAGATTTCGATTATGAAGCTCATTTTTCTCGTTCAAAAGCAGATTTCTGAGAAATGCTTCCAGATCTGCTACTGGGTACTTCGGATAGAAGCCATATGTAGTATAAAACTTGTTCATTAATGGAATAAACAATCCATATCTGAGCGATACTGATTTACATCAACAACAGCAATGTATTCATCTGCAACACCGACCTGTACATTATAAGCTGGAAGCAACTGGTCATTTCCCATGTAGTCTGTCTTGATTCGCATAAAAGTGGCTGAATGATCTGTTTTCGAGTAGCTGTTGCGCTCTTCTCCACAGATTTTGATTTTTTCCACGTATTCTTCCATCTTAGCAGCATACTCTTTGAGTTTCTCATAATGACGTTGTTGTGTAGTTTTGCGATGTCCCCTGCCATGAACAAACATTGCTTCATTAATCTGCCAGACTTCTGCATACTGTCCAGCAGCCTCCTTCAGATACTCTGGTGCGTACTCACTATTGATACAAAGTTTCATACCTGTACATGAAAGTTCCTCATTGATTTCCTCAAAGAGTGTATGTGATCTTACCAAAGAGACGGTATCTGGAATTTTTTGGTTGCTTTTTTCCATACCCAGGAGTATTTATTCGCATTTGCTTCAAACTTGGATCCATCAATGTATAGATGTTGAAGATCCACATGCTCTGTCTCAAATATTTTTTTGTTTATATCTTGAAATATTTCTTCAATGGAATCAGCAAGTACTTGGTTGATGAAGTAGCCGAAAGTACGGTAAGAATGTGCTTGATAATCCATAAGATACATGAAGCGGAGATTGATTTTACACTGATCCTCCAGTTCACGCAATGATATATAGCCATTTGCCATAAATCCAAACAAAACTGTTTTCAGCATGCTGACCGGGTCATACCTGAGTCTTCCTGTATAATGTTGAGGAATATTTTTCAGATATTTCTCCAGTTCGATTTCTCCCATAAATCTGTCAAAAGTCAGCACTGGATCACAGATGTCCAAATAATCTTGAATTAGCATTGGCAAAACTGCCTGTTTTGGGTTAGAATAGATTATGTTATTAATTTTTTTCACAAGTTAATTATAACAGAAAGAAAGATCCTTGAGTTCATTATAAACTCTTGGTCTTTCTTTTTTTCGGGACTATTCTTTTTTCACAGCCCCTTAATCTTCTTAATTTCTAGTGTTAATATTATATTATTTTTTCAAAAAGAAGTCTATAAAGATTTAGGACAAATTTCAACTTTTATGTACTATAAAGGTGTAACAAACAACAAATCTCATAAATTTAAACTGAAAGGAGACAATTTTATGAATTTAAAAATCTCACTCGCCTT
>ENA-OQCV01000153-OQCV01000153.1-human-gut-metagenome-genome-assembly--contig:-NODE-153-length-19824-cov-2.399909_pt1 | contig 19824 bp, 26 predicted proteins | sample MGYA00242766_ERZ504592 | MGnify/ENA primary metagenome ERZ504592 (study PRJEB26092, sample SAMD00036315) | human gut metagenome | host: Homo sapiens | study: EMG produced TPA metagenomics assembly of...
ATAGGATATGGAAAAGAAGTACAACGGAATTTTTTATGGATTGCCCTACTGGTACTGGGAACCATCTGGATACTTGCCCGCCACAACCAAGTCACTCCTTATCAGACGGATAACGGACTGATATTCGGTACGGTATATAAAGTGACTTATCAATGTGACCAAAATCTGAAGGCGGAGATAGAAGCGGAACTCAAACGTTTCGACGGTTCCTTGTCCCCTTTCAATGACACGGCGACCATTACGCGCATCAACCGCAACGAGGACATTGTGCCCGACACATTCTTTACCAACGTCTTCCGACGTAGCATGGAAATCTCCCGGGAGACCGATGGTGCCTTCGATATCACCGTTGCCCCTCTTGCCAATGCCTGGGGATTTGGCTTCAAGAAGGGTAACTTCCCCGACTCTGCCATGATAGACAGCCTGCTGGAGATGACAGGATACGAAAAAGGTAAAATTGTCCGATGAAGGGAAAGTGGTGAAAACAGACTCGCGTATAATGCTCTCGTGCAGCGCTGTGGCAAAAGGATATGCAGTAGATGTCATAGCCCAACTTCTGAAGAAGAAAGGTATCCGCAACTTCATGGTCGATATAGGCGGAGAAGTAGTTGTTCACGGGCAAAACCCTCAAAATGGACTTTGGCGCATCGGTTTGAACAAGCCGATAGACGACTCACTGGCAGTGAACCAAGAATTGCAAGCAGTGCTGCAAGTCACAGATTTAGGCATGGCTACATCGGGCAATTATCGCAACTACTACTATAAAGACGGAAAGAAATATGCGCATACCATCGACCCGCGTACCGGCTATCCGGTACAGCACAGCATCTTGTCCGCCACCGTCATCGCCAAAGATTGCATGAGTGCAGACGCCTATGCCACGGCATTCATGGTGATGGGGCTGGAAGAAGCAGAACGCGTGGCGGATGCACATCCGGATATCGACGCCTGTTTCATTTATACGGATGAAGAAGGAAAGCTTCAAACGTTCTTAACAAAAGGAATGGAGAAGTATATGAAATAATGTGCAAATGCGATTAACCCATCATTTATAAAATACAAAATATACCGCCAGTACCAGACATACAAAAGCGGCAAAATGATTCCAATGCAGCGTTTCCCCCTTGAAAAGAACCGTTGTAAACACCGTAAAGATTATCAAAGTGATTACTTCCTGAATCACTTTGAGTTGCATCAATGAGAACGGGCCTCCATTGCCTAAAAAGCCTATCCGATTGGCCGGAACCTGACAAGAATACTCAGCCAGAGCTATTACCCAAGAAAACAGCACCACGGCATACAACGGCCAGTTGGAGATGACTTTTGTCTCTTGTAGCTTCAGATGCCCATACCAGGCAAATCGTCATGAAAAACTATTAGATACAATCAATAGCAAAATGGTATAAAATGCTTTCATATAGTGATTAATGATTAGTGATTAATGATTAAATGATTGCAGGCAGCAATTCCTCTTGCACATTCGTCATACTCCCCCAATAGACTATAGCGTGCCTCAGGATTCATTTCCTCCAACTGTTTCAGAATGCCTTTCATTGTACTACGGCTGGATTGTGACTCATACGGACAATTCTTCACCTGCTTACGATACCCCCCTCACTTGCGCCAACTCCATCAAATCCGCCTCATGTACCAGACACATCGGACGGATAATCGTCATATCAAACTTCTTCATTACCAGCCGAGGAGGCATGGAGCTGAACGCTCCCTGATAGGTGATATTCATCAGCAAGGTCTCCAGAATATCATCCATGTGATGGCCTAACGCGATTTTATTGCATCCCTGCTCCTTGGCTACGGTAAACAATGCCTTCCGTCTATTCCAAGAGCAAAGAAAACAAGGAGACTTGCGGGTATCTGTCGTGGCATCAAACTCCGTTTCAAAGAGAACAAAAGGCACTCCCCACGACTCTACGTACTCCCTCAGATAGTCCACATCACTTTGATAAGGTATATTCTTCATCACTACATGTACGGCGACAACGGAAAAATCGGGGTTTTATAGACACGGGCACGCCGTGCCAACAATTCCACCAGCGCCAAAGAGTCCTTGCCTCCCGAAAGCCCGATGAGAATCTTATCGCCGTCCTCTATCAGCCCATATTCCACCACACCTTTGCTAAACCGCTTGTCTATGCGGCGCAACATCTTTTCTTCTTCAGTAAATCGTGCCATTGATACGAGTTATGAGTTATAAGTTATGAATTATAGCTCTTCCGGTTGCAAAAGTAAGGCAAAAGAACGATTTAAAGAAGAATTAACAAAATAGAATTACGGAAACCAGCTTTATTCACGATAAATTTGTATTTTGACCTTCTGAACAAATCAGCATGTATCAATATGAATAAAAAATATATCCTTTTCTTTCTATTCGGCCTTTTGAGCATAACAATTTCCGCACAAAGCCTGGCAGAAGCCAAAGCCTTGTACGAGAAGGGAGAATACGAAGAAGCCAAGCCCGCCTTCAAAAAACTCGTCAAGACACAATCTGGCAATGGAAATTACAACCTATGGTACGGTGTATGTTGCCTGGAAACCGGCGAACCCGCAGAAGCCTTGAAACACCTGGAAAGCGCCGTCAAGAGACGCGTCCCCAGCGGGCAACTCTATTTGGCCCGGGCATACAATGATTTATATCGGTTCGAAGAAGCCATCGAGACTTATGAGACCTACATTTCCGACCTGAGAAAGAGAAAACGCTCCACCGAAGAGGCCGAACAATTATTGGAAAAAGCAAATCCAACTTGCGCATGCTGAAAGGTGTGGAAGAGGTCTGCTTCATCGACAGCTTTGTGGTAGACAAGGAAAAAATTCCTGGATGCATACAAAATCAGCCCCGAATCGGGCAAGCTGTTCATGTACGACACCTACTTCAATGATTCCGGTAAGGAAGGCGGAACGGTATACGAAACGGAGCTGGGCAATAAACTATATTATAGCGAAATGCAACCGGACAGCACCCTCAGTATCCTTTCGCGCAACAAGTTGCTGGACAAATGGAGTGATGGCAGCTTGTTGCCCGGAAGCATCAATGAGGCCATGAATGCAGACTATCCCTATGTACTTACGGACGGTATCACTATCTACTATGCTTCGGATGGCCCTGGCTCGATGGGAGGATATGACATTTTCGTCACCCGTTACAATACGAATACCGACTCCTATCTGATGCCGGAAAATGTGGGCATGCCGTTCAATTCGCCCTACAACGACTATATGTACGTCATTGACGAATTCAACGACTTGGGATGGTTTGCCTCCGACCGCTACCAGCCCGAAGGCAAAGTGTGCATCTATGTATTCATTCCCAACTCATCCAAGCAAGTGTACAACTACGAAGGGATGGACCCGGACAAGATGATATCATTGGCGCAACTTCACTCTATCAAGGACACATGGACGGACACCGATGCGGTAAAGGCCGCCCGAGAAAGGCTTCGGACCGCTGCCAACGCAAAGCCGCGGACCACTAAGAAGCACGATTTCCAATTCGTCATTGATGACCACTCCACCTATTACCAGCTGGACGATTTCCGTTCCCCGCAGGCCAAAGCCTTGTATGGCAAATACAATCAGCTGGAGCAGAGCCACAAACAACTGCAGGAGAAACTGGAAGATATGCGTTCGGAATACTCCCGAGCCAACAAGCAGGAAAAGGACAAGATGTCCGCCGCCATCCTCGACCTGGAGCAACGTGTACGGCAATTGTCCACTGAGATGGAGCAAACTGCCATTCAAGTGCGCAACCTGGAAAAACAAGCCACCAAATAAAGACAACTATGGATATACTCATTATCGCCTCATTGATTATAGGAGCAGTAATCTTGTTCTTAGTGGAATTATTCGTAATTCCGGGCATCAGCGTTGCCGGTTTTCTGGCAGGAGGTTGCATCATCTTTGCCAACTACTATGCCTTTGCCTATATGGGCACCACGGCAGGTGTCATTACGCTTATCATATCTGCCCTGGCTTGTATCGGCTCGTTGGTATGGTTCATGCGCTCCAAGACACTCGACAAAATTGCATTGCAAAAAAAACATCACCTCCAAAGTAGACCGTAGTGCCGAGGAAAAAAGTCAAGGTAGGCGATATAGGCGTAACCACTACCCGCCTGGCTCTTATCGGCTATGCCGAAATCAACGGAGACATCGTGGAAGTGAAGTCATCAGATGGCTTCATGAACGAAAAGACTCCGATTATCGTAGAGCGTATTGCCGACGGAGTCCTCTTAGTGGAACGGCTCAAGCAGTGAAATTTCAGAAATCAACCTATTTATAACTAACAATTAATATTTAATCTCATGGATCCAAGCACAATGTATTTAACCGCCTTCCTCATTATAGGAGGCATTATCTTCCTGGTACTTTTCTTCCATTATGTACCGTTCTTCTTGTGGCTGTCCGCCAAAGTATCGGGAGTAAACATCTCGCTGGTACAACTTTTCCTGATGCGCATCCGTAATGTTCCTCCTTATATCATTGTGCCCGGCATGATTGAAGCTCATAAAGCAGGATTGCAAAACATCACGCGCGACGAACTGGAAGCGCACTACCTTGCCGGAGGTCACGTAGAGCGGGTGGTACACGCACTGGTATCCGCCTCTAAAGCCAATATCGAGCTGCCGTTCCAGATGGCAACCGCCATCGACCTTGCCGGCCGTGACGTGTTCGAAGCCGTACAGATGTCCGTTAACCCCAAAGTAATCGATACCCCTCCCGTGACGGCTGTTGCCAAAGACGGTATCCAGTTGATTGCCAAGGCCCGTGTAACGGTGCGCGCCAATATCCGCCAATTGGTGGGAGGTGCCGGAGAAGACACGATTCTGGCCCGTGTAGGCGAAGGTATTGTCTCCTCCATCGGTTCGTCAGAGAATCATAAATCGGTATTGGAGAATCCAGATTCTATCTCCAAACTGGTATTGCGCAAGGGGTTGGATGCAGGAACAGCATTCGAAATTCTGTCCATTGACATTGCTGATATTGACATAGGTAAGAATATCGGTGCCGCCCTGCAGATAGACCAAGCCAATGCCGACAAGAACATTGCTCAAGCCAAGGCAGAGGAACGCCGCGCCATGGCCGTAGCCACAGAGCAGGAAATGAAGGCAAAGGCCCAGGAAGCCCGTGCCAAAGTTATCGAGGCAGAAGCGGAAGTACCCAAGGCCATGGCCGAAGCATTCCGCAACGGCAATCTGGGTATCATGGACTATTACCGGATGAAGAATATAGAAGCCGACACTTCCATGCGCGAAAACATTGCCAAACCGACGACGGGCAATACCAGCCAGCCGTTGAGCAAATAACTCGAAAAGTAACTGACAGAAACGCCGGAACCGGTGAACAAGAATCGGTTCCCGGCGTTTCTATTTATAAACAAAAGATTAAAAGCTCAATCAAATGAAAAAATATTTCGCCTCTTCCGAACTGATCATCAATGAAGACGGTTCTGTATTTCATCTTCACGTAAAGCCCGAATGGCTGGCAGACAAAGTCATCTTGGTAGGTGACCCCGGACGGGTGGCACTGGTTGCCTCCCATTTCGAGAACAAGGAATGTGAAGTGGAAAGCCGCGAGTTCAAGACTATCACCGGTACTTACCAGGGGAAACGTATTACGGTGGTTTCCACCGGTATCGGATGTGACAACATCGATATCGTGATGAACGAACTGGATGCCCTGGCAAACATCGACTTCGAGACGCGCGAAGAAAAGCCCCGCCTACGTAGCCTTGAGCTGGTACGTATCGGCACCTGCGGCGGCTTGCAACCCTACACTCCGGTGGGTACATTTGTATGTTCTGAAAAAATCCATCGGTTTCGACGGTCTGCTCAACTTCTATGCCGGACGCAACTCCGTGTGCGACCTACCCATGGAGCGTGCCTTCCTCAACCATATGGGATGGTCCGGCAACATGTGTGCCCCTGCCCCCTACGTCATTGATGCAAGCACTGAACTGATAGACCGCATCGCACAAAACGACATGGTACGTGGCGTAACGATTGCCGCCGGGGGCTTCTTCGGACCTCAAGGACGCGAGTTACGCGTGCCGCTTGCCGACCCGCATCAGAACGAGAAGATTGAAAAATTTGAATACAACGGCTACCATATCACCAACTTCGAGATGGAAAGTTCTGCCTTGGCAGGCTTGAGCCGTCTGATGGGACACAAGGCCATGACGGTATGCATGGTCATTGCCAACCGCCTGATAAAAGAAGCGAACACGGGATACAAAAATACGATAGATACTCTTATCAAAACAGTACTCGACCGTATCTAAGTATCCTTCAAGAAATGCTCCTCCCTTTCCTTCAGCCAATCCTAGGAGTAAGGTTTAGTAATGACTTCATCACATCCTGCCTGACGTGCCCGTTGCTGGTCTGTATAGTGTAGCAATGTCCTGCTATACCCACAATGGGCACAGAGGCGGATTAGGCTTTATAAGCATCTATCCATTATCTGATTTGCACAAAGTTACGATAAAAGCCCATAAAGTTGAATCACCATCTCTCCTTTTTTGTAAAGAAACCATTATCTTTGCTGAATAAAAATAAGCCGGATAAAATGAACCAAGATACCATTTGTGCCATAGCCACCGCCCAACGGGGGAGCCATAGGATGCATCCGTGTCTCCGGACCGGATGCCATAGAGATAACATCCCGCATATTTACCCCTGCCCGGAAGGGGAAGAAGCTGAAGGATGCCAAGCCATACACACTTACCTTCGGTCATATCCATGAAGAAGAAAACATCATAGACGAAGTACTTGTAAGCTTATTCCGTGCCCCCACTCGTACACGGGCGAGGATAGCACGGAAATCATGTGCCACGGTTCGAGCTATATTCTTCAGAAGGTGTTGCAACTGCTCATCGGTAATGGTTGCCGCCTGGCCGCTCCCGGTGAGTACACGCAACGGGCCTTCTTGGGTGGCAAAATGGACCTAAGCCAGGCCGAAGCCGTGGCCGACCTCATCGCCTCCACCTCTGCCGCCACTCACCGCCTCGCCATGAGCCAAATGCGCGGTGGGTTCAGTAAAGAGCTGGCCTCACTACGCGACCAATTGCTGCACTTCACATCACTCATAGAACTGGAGCTGGACTTCAGCGACCACGAAGAACTGGAATTTGCCGACCGCTCCGAGCTATGTCTCCTAGCAGACGGCATAGAGCAGGTAAATTTCCCGTTTAGTACAATCCTTCAGTGTAGGCAATGCCATCAAGAACGGCGTGCCCGTAGCCATCATCGGCGAAACGAACGCTGGTAAATCCACCCTGTTGAATGCACTACTAAACGAGGAACGAGCCATTGTAAGCGACATACACGGGACAACCCGCGATGTGATAGAAGACACAGTCAATCTTGGCGGGATAACTTTCCGATTTATTGATACGGCAGGCATACGCGAAACGAACGACACCATCGAGAACCTAGGAATTGAGCGAACCTTCCAGAAATTGGAGCAGGCGGAAATCGTGCTCTGGATAGTTGATGCCACGAATGCCGTCTCACGGATACCACAACTAACTACCCAAGATACTTCCCCGTTGCGAAGGGGAAAACCGGCTCATTCTCGTATTCAACAAGACCGATCTGGTGCAAGATGCCTCAACCATCCCCGAACTCCAGTTTCACCGTGGCCGCTACTAATGTGCAATGCATCTCCATCTCTGCCAAAGGACGTACCAACCTCGACAAGCTTCAGCAAATGCTAATCTCTGCCGCTAACCTGCCCACGGTTACCCAAAACGATGTCATTGTCACGAATATACGCCACTACGAGGCTTTGACCCATGCCTTGGAAGCCATCCACCGGGTCCAACAAGGACTAGCAGAAAATCTATCCGGAGATTTTGTTTCACAAGATATCCGCGAATGCATTTTCCATCTAAGCGATATTGCAGGGGAAGTTACGAACGATATGGTACTTGGGAATATTTTCGAACATTTTTGCGTCGGCAAGTAAGTGGTGATTACCAACGATTAGCATATATCATCAACGATTATCAAGGCGTTCATTTTGAGCGCCTTTCTTTTTAGCCTTATAAGCGATAGTTATCGTTTATAGGGCTTATTCAGCTCATTTTTGTACCGCATTTGTTGCTCGCTTGTTAAAGCCTTGTTTCTCACCAGCAAGGTAGTAGAGATTTGAGACACAGTGAGACGTGGTGAGACGCACTGAAACAAAATTGGAGAAATAAACCGGAGAAAAGAATGAGCAGCAACATTGAAATCAAGAAGAAATGCAAATGGTGTGGGCAAATTTTCATAGCTCGCAAAACGACTACGAACTATTGTTCTCATAGGTGCAACAATGCAGCCTATAAAGAACGGATTAGGCAAGAGCGTATAGCGACTTATCAAAAAGGAGTTCTCAATAAAGACGGAAAAACCATCTATTGAGGACAAGGAATTCTATACCCCACCTGAAGCAGCAAAACTCTTAAGGATTAGTCGAGCCAGTATTTATCGCTAATATGGCAGATAACATCATAAAAGTAGTTCAATTCAAAGGTAAGACATTAGTCAGAAGAAAAGATATAGAGCTTCTGATTTGAAAATGCAGCGGAATACAAAAAGAGAGTACCCATTGAGAAAGCCCCTATCACCGACTTCTACACCACCGCAGAAGTCAAAGAGAAATATCATGTAAACGAGTCATGGATATTTGTGGTAGCCAAGAAGAACAACATCCCCCGAACTTTCAATCGTGGTAAGACCTACTGGAGCAAGAAACATATTGACGCTTACTTTGCCAAGAAAGCCCCGAATCCAGACATTACCGAATGGTACAGCTCCCAAGAAATGCAGGAGAAGTTCGGCATGACCCTATCTGCCATCTATTGTTTCGTTTCCAAGAATGCCATCCCCAAGAAGAAAGAGGGCATCATGGTGTACTATTCCAAGAAGCACGTAGATATAGCCAAGGGAATTGCCATACCAGAAGAACCGCAATATTATACGGTAGCCGAAGCGATGGAGAAGTTCAACCTCACTCGTGACCAACTCTATCACTATGCGAAGTACCATAATATCCCCAAGGTCAAGAAAGGCAAATACACGTTTATCTCCAAGCCCGAATTAGATAAGTTGCTTGCAGCCCCAAAGATTGAATAAGTTATTTCTTGGTGAATATACCCACCATTGAATCACCTTATTCCTTTGCACCAAACAAATGTAAAATTCTAAATATCAAACAGTATGTCACACACATGTACAAAAGTAACAGTTCGTCAGAGAGCGATTCGGAATAATCGCATCTCCTTGTATCTGGATTATTATCCGGCAGTCCGTAACCCCCGAAACGATGCAGATGAGCCGCAGGGAATACCTCGGCATCTACATCTATGCCCATCCGAAGAACGAAATGGAACGGGAGTTCAACAACGATATGTTGAACAAGGCAGAGGCTATCCGCTGCATCCGGGTACAATCGCTCATCAATGAAGAGTTTGGCTTCTTGGATAAGACCAAACAGAAAGCCGACTTCCTCGCCTACTTCAAGAAAATGTGCCGGAATAAAGACCAGAAATGGCAGTTTGTCTATCAGCATTTCTACAACTTCGTCAAGGGACAATGTACCTTTGGCGATGTGAATGTGGATTTATGCAAGAAGTTCCGTGAGTACTTGCTGAACGCCAAGCAACTCAAACACAGCAACCGCCACATTTCCCTCAATTCGGCATCCGGCTACTACTCTACATTCAGAGGATTGTTAAAGATTGCCTATCGAGACAAATGGTTTCGAGAAAACATCAATGACTATCTTGATAAAATAGAGCCACAAGATGTGAAGAAAGAGTATCTGACGCTGGACGAAGTGAAGCAACTCGCTGCCACACCTTGCGACATTCCTGTTCTGAAAGCTGCTTCTCTATTCGCTTGTCTGACAGGCTTACGTATCAGTGACATTCTCAATCTGCAATGGGAAGATTTCACTATCGCTCCCGACCAAGGTTATTGCTTGCGCATCAGGACACAGAAAACACAAACGGAAGCGACACTCCCCATCAGTTACGAAGCCTACGAACTATGCGGAACACCCGGAACAGGCAAAGTATTCAAGGATTTGAAACGGAGCATGATTAATTATCCGCTGAAAAGCTGGCTCAAAAAAGCAGGAATAACGAAACCGATAAGCTTCCATTGCTTCAGGCACAGCTACGCCGTCATACAAATATCCTTAGGTACAGATATTTACACGGTATCAAAGATGCTAACGCATAAGAATGTGTCCACAACTCAGATTTATGCCGATTTGGTCAATTCCAAGAAACGAGAAACAGCCAATAAAATATCACTCAAATAGATATAACTATGAAACGAGGAATCATAACAAACAACGAACAAAGCATCCATATTTCCGATGGTGAAATATGGATGACCGCTTGGGAGCTTGCAGACTTGTTTTATACAACTGCTTGGACTATCCATGCAGCAATTAAGAGAATCCTGAAAGCTAATGTTTTGAGGAGCCACGAAGTTTGTAAGTACATCAAATTGGAGAATGGGAACAATGCCGATGTGTATAATCTCGATATGGTTATAGCCCTATCCTATCAGATAGACACCGGGCATTCCGCAGCATTTAGGAAATAGCTAATAAACAAAGTCGCTCGTAAACAAGATTACAACCTCTTGTTATATTTCAACAAGGATACAAACCATACATTGTATTGCTAATAAGCAATATCTCTATACCCTATTGATTATCTGCATTGTTTACATTAAATGATGCAGATAATTTTTGTTTTTAAGATACACAAGCCTATTTACCCAACTATTTTCATCCAAAAAATCAAGAAATTTGCAATGCGCTTATTATTAAGAGTGTAACGTGGTGAAAAGTGATGAAATATATCGTCAAAAGCCCATTAACAGGCAAAACTATGGATTTTTCAAAAAATTAATCCTATATATTTGCACACAAACGATTAATACATACCACTATGGAGCAGAAAAAGATAGAACATATAACATTGCATCTGATTGTTTTTGGTACAATCGCAATCATTGGTGTTTTAGCCCGCCAGACCGTGCTACACTATGGTTGGGATGAGTTCAGCAGCTACCTCATTTTAGTGGTAAGCTCCATTATCATGGGAGCTATCTATCTCAATCTGCAAATGGTATTCAGACAACTCCTTTCACCTACAATAGAGAAGTGCTTTATGAGATTTGAATGCTATCGCAACAAGGCTGTAGTCGTAGAAGCTCCAGCAGCAAACTCGGAACTTGCCGGAAGTTCTATAAATTCAAAACCTATCATTTCTGAACCTGAACCCGAAATTGAAATCGAAACTACATCTGACATAACAGAAGAAGTTTCTACTCTATCATATTACGAACCCAACGAAGATGTGGCAGAACTTCCAAAGGAGGAAACCACGCCTTCTACCAACAACACATCTATCGAAGAATCCGACCAGCCATCAGAATACGAGACTCTTCGTGCAAACGCTATGGCAGAGAAAGAACGTGCCTCACAAGAAAAACTCAATAAGGTTATCGCATACACAAAACAAACTTTGGTTTCCTATCTTGATGAAACGGCACTTAATCGCTTGTGTGGATATGTGGCAGAATATTACTTGTTAGATACTCTGCCTAAAGTTGAACCAATAAAGGTCGATTCTCAGTTAAAGACCATTGACATCATGCACTTTGGATGGAATATCGGCAAGGCATTCAGTAAGCCACGCTTACAGACCGCCACTTTTATAAAGAGGGTATTTACCCATACCCTCCGTGATTCGGAAATATCTACTATTGAACGTAAAATGTCGCATACAGAATCAGAATGCAAGATTAAATTAGATAGAAAAATTGCATAACGCAATACCATTAGGCATTGTCCATTGCATCCCAGTAGTCCATATCCATTTTCATGACTTTAAGGACTTTCTCTGTTTGCAATCCCAAGCCATAGTCATAAATATATTCTGTTAATTGCTGACCATTTATCAGGATAATAGTTGGTGAACCGTTAAGGCTTTCCACATATTCCATCGCACCTTTAGAATAATCAGAGGTGGTGATGAATACACCTTTCTTGGATGGTGTTCCTGCAACAGCTCCTACAAAGCTCTGAACCTCATGACGCTGAACATTATTATCTAAAGCATATCGCTTTGCCTGTATGGATATATGATTAAATCCTAAAATATCTTCTTTAATGATACCATCTATACCACCATCATTAGATAGTTTCGTTACAACACCTGAGTTTTTGACCTCGCCACCATACCCCATTGCTTGAAGTAATTTCACAACTAACCGTTCAAATTCTTGTGGCTTTTTACTTAATATAGTTGTCAGAATTTGAGATTGCACATTCTGCTTTATCCTATCATAAGAATCAGCTAATTCTTCTTCCGGTGTACGTTCATCATCATTTCCCAAATGGGAAGAAGTGTTGTTAGCATCCTTATTTTTAGAACTTTTCTTCGGAGTTTTCGCATTCACTGTTACTTTGATGAACTCATTTATTTGTTTCTCCGTGCATGAAGAAAGCATAGACAGTCCCTTTTCGCTGATTTTATAATCACCTCTTTGGGGCTTTTCTACAAGACCTGCAATAAAAAGATACGATAAAGCCCACGAAATACGGTCTAAGAATATTTCGCCATTACCAGAAGGATACCAAGCATTCATTTCCTCATCGGTCAATCCAAAATGCTTAGCCAAAGGAATGCGTAAATCTTTAGCTCTCATAACTATCCCGGCACTTAATTCTTTCAATGCCTGTATCCGTATTTCTTCAAATTGCGGTATCATAAACGACAAATTTGTTTTATAGCTTCAATAACCACTGGTATTTCATGACACAAAGGTACTTAAATTACTCGTAATCATCACTTATTACCATCAAAAAGTTATTCATCAGTTATATTTTGGTGAATGATTCCACCATTGAAACACCTGTTTCCTTTGCCGTCGAACAATTAAAAACGATTGGCGTATGCAAAAAGAAACAGTAACATTTGATAAGCTGCCCGAAGCGGTAGGTTATCTGACCGAACAGGTCATCGAGTTGAAAAAGATGGTAGCGGAACTCCAGCCACAGCCATCTGACAAACATGTGTTGGTAGAAATAGAGGATGCTTGCCGTATCATCCGAAAAGCCAAGCCTACCATTTATACATTGGTACGCAAAGGACTGCTTCCTGCCTATAAGAAAGGTAAGAAACTCTATTTCTATGAAGACGAACTTCTTTCTTGGATTGAGAACGGGCGTAGAAAGAGTGCAGAACAGACTTACGAGGAGATGCTGGCAAATATGCAAGGCGGTGTCCGTCATAAGTCCAAATCATCCATGAAGTTTTAATGAGTAGAACTATGGATACATCCTCTATTAATCCGGCATCCATCATTGACGAAGCGGTTGATTTAAGTATGCGATTGGCTGGCACTGATTTTCCTGTCAGCATATTCCCGACAAAAATTCCAACGCATCATCAGTGAGGTTCACGAATGCCATAACTACCCGACTGACTACATTGCCTCTGCAATTTTTGCAGCGATTGCAGTTGGCATCGGTAACACGCATCTTGCCCAAAATCAAGCAAGGCTGGATAGAAAGCCCTATCCTGTATATGGCATTGATAGGAAGACCGGGAGCAAACAAAAGTCATCCGCTCAGCTTTGCGATGAAACCGTTTCTTGATTACGACTATCAGCAGAATCAAGTCTTTGAAAAGGCTCTTGCCAAGTATGATGAACTGATGAGTATGAGCCGCAAAGAACGAGCGGAAAGCGGTGAAGAACAATTTCCTCAGGAGCCAGTTCGTAAACGCTTCTTAATTTCGGATGTAACGCCTGAAGGTTTGAGCCTTATCCATGCGCAAAACAAACGTGGTTTATGCTTGTGGGCTGACGAGTTATCCGCTTGGTTCAAGAACTTCAACCGTTATAACAACGGTTCGGAAGAACAGTTCTGGCTGTCGGTGTTCAGTGCCAAGACCACTATATCCGACCGCAAAAATGCCAAGAGTTCCATCTTCATCAAGCGACCGTATATCTCAGTTATTGGTACTATTCAAAAGAAGATTCTCAGTGAGTTGGCTAAAGGTGAACGTTCCAGTAACGGATTCATCGACCGCATTCTGTTTGTGATGCCCAATCTGCAACAGAAGGCTCGTTGGAATGACAAGGAACTACCGGAGAACATCGAACAAGAATGGAATGCCATTATTGACAAACTGATACAACAAGAGTATGCCCTCAATGAGTTTGGAGAGATAGAACCGCAGATTCTTCTTTTCACGGAGGATGCCAAGAGACGGCTTTACGAATGGCAGCACCACTTCTCAGAATTGTGCGACCAAGAGACAAATGACACCATTGTGAGTATCTATTGCAAGCTGGAGATATACATCATCCGTTTCTGCCTGATTATCCAATTAGCGCGATGGACCTGCGGAGAGTGTGGTAAAACATATATCGACCTGTTGACGGTAGAACGAGCCATTAAACTGACGGAGTATTTCAAGGAATCCGCATTGAGCGTTCAAAATATACTCAATGAGAACATGCTCAACAGCCAACAACAGGCGATAGTCAATCTACTTCCTCCATCCTTTACAACTGCCCAAGCTATACAGATAGCCGAGCAAAATGGAATGAAGGAGCGCACATTTCAACGCTTTCTCAATGACAACATCGGGACATTGTTCCGCAAAGAGAAGCATGGAGAATATTCAAAGATTAACCCGTGACATTTTTGTCGGTTTTGACACTTTTCCAGCGAAAACGACAATAACGACAAAAGTGACACACCCAAAAAGAAACATACAATGAGTACACATAGATTCATATTAGAACCCTACAAAGGTGTCAGCACTCGACACACTTGCCCGAACTGCCACCACCAAAAGATGTTTTTCCAAAGTACATTGATACGGAGAAGCAAATCCAGTTCCCTGAGTACGTGGGGCGTTGTGACCATGAGCAGAAATGCGGTTATCACTTCACGCCTCGTGATTACTTTGAGCAGAACCCGTCTGAGAAAGAAAAGTTTGCGGAGAAGGAGAATAGTTTCAGGAACTATGCCCCTATTAAGGAAGCACAACCAATAGCTACTTCCTACATTGATTTGGATATAGTCAACCAATCATTGCGTGGCTATTCTGCAAACAAGTTGTTTCAATTTCTATCGGCTCAGTTCGGAGAGACGGAGACATTGGAACTCATGAAAAGATACAAGGTTGGTACTTCCAAGTATTGGGACGGTGCAACCGTATTCTGGCAAACGGACAATCAGAATAAAATCCGTACAGGTAAGATAATGCTTTACAATTCCGAAACAGGTAAGCGGATAAAAGAACCATACAATCATGTTACGTGGGTGCACTCCGTATTACACAAAGGTGATTACAATTTGAAGCAATGCTTCTTCGGTGAGCATCTGCTTCCTGAAGACAAAAGCCGTCCTGTCGCACTGGTCGAAAGCGAGAAAACGGCACTCATTGCTTCCTACTATCTGCCGCAGTTTCTATGGATAGCATCAGGTGGAAAGAACGGTTGCTTCAATGCCAACAGCCTATCCGTTCTGGTAGGAAGAAGCGTTGTGTTATTCCCCGATTTGGGGGCGACCGACTATTGGCAGAGCAAAATCGGTCTGATGAAAAGCTACGGGATTGAGGTACGAATGTTCGATTATATGGAAACCAATGCCACCGAAAACGAGCGAAAAGAGGGGTACGACATAGCCGATTATCTGCTCAAAGTGAAGCCCGACGAAGCTATCCTGCAACAGATGATAAAGAGAAATCCAGTCTTGAAAACACTGATAGATATATTCGATCTGAAGCTCATCAGCATACAAAAAGACACTCCGCTGCCGAAAGTTTCACAGCCTAAGAAACGAGGATTCAGACTTTGAATACCGGAAGAGGAATCGAGACTTTTTTACTGTAGCAAGTTAATGTCGGTGTATTACATTTCCCGACCACTTGCTCCTCAAAAAGTCTGAGGAGGCAGCTCCCGATGGTCACAAATTATTCACTAAAAACAATTCACATGGAAAAGAAATATACAATAACACTCCGTCTGTCATATCAACAACACGCATGGCTTGGTGCGCTTTGCAGACGGAGCAAGCAAACTCAAAGCGAAGTCATCCGTTCACTCATCGAGAATGGTTCGGTACGTGAACGAATCACGCAAGAGCATATCCACATCATCCGTCAACTGATTGGCGAAAGCACCAATCTTACCAGTTGGCAAGACAGGCAAACACCTACGGTTTCTTTGCTGTTGCGGACAGATGCGAAGAAATGGCTCAACACATTAATCAACTTATAAAACGACTGAAAGATGATAGGTAAACAAACTAAAGGAACGTCATTCGGTGGTTGCGTCCGCTATGTCCTCAAAGAGGGCAAAAAATCCAAGCTATTGGAGGCGGTAGGAGTAGAAGGTACACCCGAACAGATGGCAGAGCAATTTGAGTTACAAGCATTACTCAACGATAAGGTAAAGAATATTGTCGGACACACTTCGCTCAACTTCTCACCGGAAGATAGTGCAAGGCTAAAGTCCGATGACACCCTGATGCTGAGCATAGCGCACGACTATATGAAACTGATGGGTATTGAGAATACGCAATACATCATTGCTCGACATATCGACCGTGAGCATCCTCATTGCCATATCGCTTTTCAACCGAGTGAATAATGACGGCAAGACGATTAGCGACAAGAATGATTTTCGCAGGAATGAGAAAGTTTGCAAAATGTTGACCGCCAAATATCGCTTGCACTTTGCCAATGGTAAAGACCATATCAAAGAGGAACGCTTGCGCCCATACGATAAGGCAAAGCACGAGATATACAAGGCATTGAAAGAAGAACTGCCCACAGCTCATAGTTGGGATAATTTGAAAGATGCGCTTGCCGACCGGGAGATTGATATGAAATTCAAAGTCAGCCGGACTACACGGGAAATACAAGGTGTCAAGTTTGAACATAACGGCTTTTCTTTCTCCGGCTCAAAAGTAGGTCGAGAGTTCAGCTACTTGAATATCGACAACCGACTGGAAGAGAATGCTTGTGCATCTTTGTTGGAGTCTGCCAAACAGGAATCCAAACAACAAAAAGAAGAGGTACAGCAAAGCGTTTCCCATTCCGATGATAGCTTTGGCATCAGTCTCGGTTTGCTAAACGGTAGCTCATCCTACGATGCCACTGCCGCAGAAGAAGCAGAGTTCAATCGCCTAATGAAAAAGAAAAAGGCTAAGCGTAAGCGAGGCTTTCATTTATAATTCTCTATTTATTAATTTTTAAAACCCAATTATTTATGGTACAAAAAGATTTAATTCTTGATTTCAATCTCTACTTGTGTGAGAAATTTTGGCTACAGAGAAAGCTGTAGCGTGATGTCCCATGCCAACGGCTTTTGTGTGGACATTCGTGAACGTGATTTAGACTGCTATATCCGCTTCTGGGAGTATAGCTGTGGAAGAGGCAACTTTCCCGACTGGTCTATCATCATTGTGCGCAGTAATTTCAAAAAGAACCAAGAAGAAAGCCTGAAAGACTTGGCTCGGTTCTTCAAGGAGTACATGCCACGCTATGGTTACAAATACCTATGTACCGAAGATGATGACCACAAGTACTATCAGACACTTGGTTTAAAGTGTATAATGGACGGTTTTTGTCCCAATTATGCACTAGCACTGAAAGATTTAAATATCTGATACATGGTCTTTAAGTTAAGGAGGGGATTTTTCCTCTCCTTTTCTCTTTCCGATACGCCCCATTATGAGAACGTGCCGTTTGAAGTGCCGGAGGGATGGATGTGGACAACTTTGGGAGTTATCGGTACTTGGCAATCAGGCGGAACACCTAGCCGTTCAAATAAATCATATTATGGTGGGAATATACCTTGGCTTAAAACTGGAGACTTAAACGATGGATATATTACTCATATTCCTGAATTTATTACAGAAGAAGCAGTCGTGAATTCTTCTGCAAAATTAAATCCTGTAGGAAGTGTTTTAATTGCAATGTATGGAGCGACGATTGGCAAACTGGGTATTCTTACATTCCCGGCAACAACAAACCAAGCATGTTGTGCTTGTATTGAATACGATGCTATCGACCCAATGTTTTTGTTTTATTTCCTTTTGTCTCAAAGAACAGCATTCATCGCAAAAGGTGGTGGCGGAGCCCAACCGAACATTTCAAAAGAAATAATAGTAAAGACCTATATCCCTTTACCTCCATTTCTAGAGCAACAGCGTATTGTAGCTGAAATAGAAAGATGGTTCTCGTTAATTGATATTATCGAGAATGGGAAAAATGATTTGCAAAACATTATCAAGCAAACCAAAAACAAAATTCTTGACCTTGCCATTCATGGAAAACTCGTATCGCAAGATCCGAATGATGAACCAGCCATTGAACTCTTGAAACGTATAAATCCCGGCTTTACACCTTGTGATAACGGGCATTATACACAGTTGCCTGAAGGATGGGCTATTTGTAAAATGAAACAGATTACAAGTATAACGAATGGGAAGTCTCTAAAAAAAATGTTGAAACACTTAACGGCATATATCCAATTTATGGTAGTGGCGGTGTTATAGGCAGAGCTAATCAGTATCTTTGCATCGCAGGTTCTACAATAATTGGAAGAAAAGGTACAATTAATAATCCTATATTCGTAGAGGAACAATTTTTGGAACGTTGATACAGCTTTTGGCTTGAAGGCTAATGATGCTATACTTGATAAATATCTGTATTATTTCTGCTTATCATTTGATTTTAGCAAATTAGATAAAAGTACGGCTATGCCCAGTTTAACAAAAACATCTATTGGTAATGTTTTAATACCCATACCGCCATATAAAGAGCAAGAACGAATTGTGGCTAAAATAGATATGGTGCTTGATACGATGAATGAAATATTACGGGCTGTATAAACATCCGTTTTTGTTCTGCCTTCGGTGGTATAGGTATCTCTTATTTTGAGTATTCAGAAATCCAATATCGTTTATGAGTGTCACCTATCAATCTGGTTACACTCATAAACATTGCCACATAATCAATCTCAATATCACTGTGTATTTTTAGAATCTTCATTACTGATGATTTTACCTTGAAAGGAAAAACAACTAGTTTTGAATCTGTTGTAAAATCATCAAAGATTATACAAGGAAGATTTGAGCATATCCCTGTCGTTTCATTGGTATAACCAATTATAAAAGACTTACCTGCTGTTAAGACTGGTATTGAGTAGGAATCATCATAAGCCGTTGAATTTATAATATAAGCAGTAGGTTGTTCATAATCTACAACTTATTCAAGCCTGCACATAGCCCATCCTTCAGGCAACTTCTTATCATGTTCGATATATTCTCATTATATTGTTACTGTATTCATTATCAAATCAATGTAGTATGGTAACCAAAAATTCCAAAAAATCATTTGGCAAAGACTAATCTCGCCAAGAACACCGTTACATCGTATGTGTGGACGGTACAGTATTTCCTCAATCATTATGGAGAAGTAAACAAGAAGAACCTCTTGGCATATAAGGGGTACTTGGTGGAGAACTTTAAGCCACAGACGGTGAACCTTCGGCTGCAAGGTATCAATAAGTATCTGGAGTTTACGAAACAAGAAAAACTAAAAGTGAAGTTCGTAAAAGTACAGCAAAAGAACTTCTTGGAAAATGTAATCAGCGATGCTGATTATAAATTTCTTAAAGCCCAACTTAAAGTAGATGGTTATGAGGAGTGGTATTTTATTGTGTGGTTTATGGCGGCTACAGGGGCACGTGTCAGCGAACTACTCCATATCAAAGCA
>ENA-OQCV01000154-OQCV01000154.1-human-gut-metagenome-genome-assembly--contig:-NODE-154-length-19799-cov-3.771604_pt1 | contig 19799 bp, 9 predicted proteins | sample MGYA00242766_ERZ504592 | MGnify/ENA primary metagenome ERZ504592 (study PRJEB26092, sample SAMD00036315) | human gut metagenome | host: Homo sapiens | study: EMG produced TPA metagenomics assembly of...
CCACCCATCATGGCGTTGCCTATGGCCATGGACAAGCCCCCGTACCCCACTTCACCACGGGTCTTGAACGCCCGAGAGTCCTGCTCGAAGAGGATGTCCATGTGACGGCCGACAACGGTGGTCGCCAGCTGTATGGCACCGGCCTGGCTGAGCGGCTGCGTGTTCTGGTCGAAGCCGACAAGCAGGCCGTATTGCCGCACGATGGTCTGGAAGAACGCATCGTACGTCGACACCTCCGGCTTGAGGAACGCCCGGTTCGCAAAGCGCTCGTCTCCCCCGTCCGCCAGCACGGCGGCGGACACGCGCGACAGCAGTTCCGACGCGGCCTTGCGCGTGAATGTGAGGCCGAGGATGCGCTCGGCCGGCACGCCCTGTGCGATGAGGTTGATGATGCGGCGGGTCATCGTATAGGTCTTGCCGCTGCCCGCTCCGGCCACGACGAGCACGTCATCGCCGGTGGGCGCGTTGACGACTTTTGCCTGCTCGGGGCTGTCGGTAAATCGTGGTGCGTTCATGACTGCCTCGTTTCGAAGACGGTGTTGATTTCGCCGGCGCATGCCGGGCATGCCGCTTTCATGCGGCAATACTGGAGATGATCCGGTTTCGGCCTTGCCTGTATATGGGTCGACCGACTCGCCGCGGCGGCGTAGAACACTCTCGCGATCATGGAGAGCGACCATACGGCCTGCGTGCCGCGCATGCCGAGGAACTGTCGCCATGCCGCTGCGCTTACACCGGTCGGAGGCTCTTCAATCAAATCGGGAGCATCCGAAAGCTTATCGAGGGTCTTGTAGCGGTTCCGCGGCATGAACGATGACGTGTTCAGACTGCCGTCGGCGAACAGCGCCGGCTGGTACATTCCCTCCTGCGCGTTGCTGGTTCCGGACGTCGCGGGTGCATCCTTCTGTGCGACATGGAACAGACCACTTTGCGCGATGTCCGGCATGACTTGCAGCGCTTCGGCTCCGCGCGGCCCGTTTTCCGGGAATGCGAGTCCCAGTTGGTAGCAGACCAGCTGAAGATCGTTGAATATGGCCTTGGTCGAAGGCACCTTCCCGGTCTTGTAGTCGATCAGGCGAACGTGACGCTTCCCGTCGGGCATGATTCTGGTCTCCATACGGTCGATGCGCCCGGACAGACGCACGGTCAGCCGGTCGTTCATGGCTTCGGGCCACCCGCCAACCAGCGATCCCATGATGGCGGCGAGTTCATCGCGGCCGATCGGGTCGACGCCGTCCATCGCGTTATAGGCGGCAAGAATGTCGTCCAAGCCGAATACCGCGATGAACGAACGCTCGCATTGTGCGCTTTCCAATGTACCGATCTGGAAGTTCTTGACGTTGTTTACCGGGTATTCGTCGGTGTTGGACATGACGAAGTAGCTGGCGATGTGGCCCAGTACGTCATGCGCGGTATTGTCCTTGCGCGTCGCGTTGTATTGATCGGCCGGGTTGGTGTTGGCCGTCGGATCGTCGCGCAGCTCCTCATAGATGGCGATCATACGGTCCCGTACCGTGCTGACGCGTTCCGGAATCGGCAGGTCATCGCGCCAGTCCGCCGCGTCCAGGCCCTCGTTGCTGGCGGTTTCGGCGACGGCGTGGATCAGCGAGCCGAACGAGGTCGCCACACTGCCGGCGCGCGGACCAGTGAACCGGTTTTCCATCATCCAACAGACGGGACATCCCCAGATGCTGTCCACGGCGGATGGCGACAATGTTGCGATCCGCGGCACCGATGATTGGCCTGTTCCCTCCGCGGCCTTGTCCGGTTCCGGAGCCGCCGCCCGCGATCCCACCGTGCGGGAGCCGGAAGACGCATCCTCGACCTCGTCGAGGAACGGCCAACGCGTGATGTCAGCGGCTTCGACACCATTGCTTGCCAGCAGTCGCAGCGCATCCACGGCATCTTGAGATTCCTTGGAACCTCGTGGGTGTACGGCGAGCGCCACGCGGGCGGCGGCGACCAGGCCGCGAGGATCGGCGTCCAGACCTTGGAGCCGTCCGGCTTCACCGACCTGGGTATATTCCCGCCCTTCGGCCGACGCATGCCGTTCGCGGTTGAATCGTTCCGGCATGTATCCGTACAGGAAGTCAGATGGGGTCAGATCGTCGTTGTACACCGCACTTGCCGTGACCTGCTCCGATGCGCGGGTCAGCGCGACCAGCAGGCTTTTCTGCTCCGCATACAGCACGGATTCCAGTTTGTTGTCGCCATGCTCTCCGGAATCATCGGACAGCCCTCCATACAGCATGACATCAGCCAGATCCTCACCACCGAACATCGTGTTTCGGGCTGCCAGGTTCGGCCATATGCCTTGCTGGATGGCCGGAATCCACACCAACGGCCAGTGTCTCCCCGAGGAGCCCGCCGGCGTGGTCAGCGTCACGGCCTCGTCGATGGGGGCCACTTTGGCCAGGGAATCCGCTTCGATGCGCATCGCCCTCACCTGCGCGAAGAATTCGGGCAGATCCCGGCTTGCGGCCGAGCCGGATGCATAGTCGAACAGCCGCATGGCTGTATCCAGACGGTCGTTGGCGGCACGTCCGGCATCCGTGTTGTTCAGGGCCTCGCGCTGCCAACGGGAGGCGACGTCGCACGCGTTCCAAGCCACGGACAACGCATACTGTGGTTCCTTCGCCGGCAGTTGTCTCAGGCCTTGGGCCACCGTCCCCACCAGATTCCACAGGTGGGCAAACACGCGGGAATGCGGGTCTCCCCGCCCGCACACCTCCTGAACGGCGGCGAGCACGTCATCGGCGGTTATACCGGACGCGCCCTTCGTGCCTGCCCCGACAGCGGAACCGGCATCGTCGACAACGTCGCCTGTACCGCCTAGACCGGCGACACCGCCACGCATCGCATGCGCGTCATCCGCGAATTCCAGCAACAGGTACATGGCATCGACGCCGAACTGTAGTTCGTCGCCTTGCGGTGCTTTGACATCGATGATCGTGTCGTCGGTGATGGTCTTCCGATCGCGCCTGGAGACGGCCCATTCGCGCCATTGCTCCCATCCGTGCATGAGCCTGCCCAAGGCATGCATTCGAGCGGTGTCACCAGCAATTCCAGCGTCCCCGGTCTTCCCCGCATCGTCGGCGGCACCGCCAGGCACATCGTCGGACGCATACCCCCTTGCATATGTCCTCGCACGTGACGATCTTGCCGAGTGATGCCAACGCGTTCATGGCGGCGTCCACCGGCTCCAGCCTGGCCGGGTATCCCTCATGATCCCGTCCGCCGCCGACGCTGACCAGCGGGCATCCCATCACCGCGGCAACCCGAGAGCGCACATACAGTGCGGTCTGCTGCAGATTCATGCCCAGCGCGGGCACTGTCTGGTTCCTGAGCATCGCCAATTCGAGCAGCGCGAACAATCCCTGCACGAACGGCTCGTCCTTCAACGGTCGTGTGACCGATGAATACCGTACAGGCACGCCGTCATGACGCAGCCGTTCGCCGATCGTGCGCACGGTGGCGTTGTCGTGCGCGATGACAGCCATGTCGTTCCAGTTGCGTCCTTCAAGGATGTGGGCTTGCTTGATGCGCCATACGACGTCTTCCGTCTCTTCGTCGGCCGAGCGGTACAGCGCGGTTTTCAGACTGCCATCGCCCGGCAGCGGATCGGCCTGGGGCAATGCGACAATCGGCAGGCTCGCCGGCAGCTGCGGCAATTTGCCCGGCCTCTGCGGCAGAGGAACCGTCTCGTCCTGCGTGGATCGGATGGACAGGGAGATACGGGATGCGACCAGATCGCGATACGTATGACCGTCGACGTGGTCCACCGCACGCTCCTCAACTCGGCCATTTCCGGCACCGCCAGCCGGCAGACGAACCATGTCGGCGCCAAGCTGACGACGAATCTGGTCGAACAGGTATTCCGGATATGACCCACGGAAGGTCTGCACGGCCTCGTCCGGATTGCCGACCAGCAGCAGCCGCGTCCCCGCACCGCGCAACGCCTTCAGGAACGTGAACCCGGCGAAGGTGAGGTCCTGACAGTCGTCGACGACCAGCAAACGCGGCAGATCGTCATCGCCGACCATCCCGACCGCCTTGGCCCCCTCGACCAGCAGACGAGACGAGTCCAACCGGTACTCGCCCGGGTACATACGACTCACCGCGGTCTCGTATTCGCGGCGCAACGCGAACGCGAGACGCCACTGCACATGCAAACGCTCGACGCGCGGCGACCAATGCCTCAACGCCGACAGGGCCGTTCCTTCACGATCCTCGGAGACGCCCAGCTCATCCATGCGGGCCAACATGTCGCGCAGCTGCATGACGAAGGCGGCATTGACGCCTACGCCGGAATCCGCATCACCACCCTCGCCGTCGTTCCCGGCCACGGCATCGGCCAGCACGCCGTCCCAATCATCCCTGGCGAAGTATTCGCGCAGCAACGAGCACGTGCCGCATGGATCCCCCGCCCGCACATGAGCCACATGGACGGAGCACACCGAACGCAGCAGCGCATCCTGCTCGGCGCCGTTCAGCAACCTCGGCAGCGGCTCGCCCGACCTCGAACGCATGACGGTGATCAGCCGGAACGCGATGGCCGACAGCGTCGTGACCGGTCGCGCCTGGGAGGTCGCCCCCAGCTCGCGAATCACCTGATCGCCTATCACATCGGCGATCTGACGCCCGGATACCGTCATCATCGCTCCGGATTCGCCGAACCGTCGCAGCCCGGCCATCAAGGCATCACGGGCCAGCGTGCTCTTGCCCACGCAAGGAGCACCAACCACCAGCAGCGCCTTGCCGGATTCCCCCTCAAGCAGTGCTTCAACCGCCTTCATGGCACCTCCATTCCCGTCGCCGGCCCCGTCGTCCGGCAGACAGTTCCTCCATCATATGTCGACAATCGAAAACCGAACCATATGTTCCGTTTTTTATATCAGTTTTATTCTGGACTAACTGCGTCATCGCACGGCAGCTCCTGCCTGCGGCGGGCACTCCTCAGCGCTCCCCATCAAGGGTTGTGCGTGGGAACACCTCGGAATAGAGTAAGAAGAAGAGATGCCGTAAGGGGGATAGCCAAATGCCGGCACAGCCAACACCGCCGCGGATATCCGGCTATGATTTCATCCAGCCACTCGGCACCGGCGCCACAGCCAGCGTATACCGGTACCATCAGCGTGTCCCCAGCCGCGACGTCGCCATCAAGGTCAGCAGCGCCACCCTCGACCCCCGCGCAGCCGTCCGATTCCGCAATGAGGCGAACTACATGGCGGAGCTTTCCGCGCACCCCTACATCCTTTCCATCCACGACGCCGGCGTGACCAGCACCGGACTTGGCTACATCGTGCTGGAATACGCACCCGGCGGCTCCTATAAGGAGCTGATCCGCAAGCGACCACTCACCGCCGACCAGATGCTCGACCTGGGCATCAAACTTTGCAGCGCCCTGTTCACCGCGCACTGCAAAGGCATCCTGCACCGCGACATCAAGCCCGCGAACATCCTCATCACCCCGCAGGGACTGCCGGTGCTCGCCGATTTCGGCATCTCCACGAACGTGTATCAGGCGGGAACCCAGACCGGTTTCTCCGTGCCATGGGCCGCGCCGGAAGTGCTGACCGGACGCAGCGGCGGCACCGAAGCCGCCGACATCTACTCCTTGGTGGCGACCCTGTACGCCACACTGACCGGCCGTTCGCCGTATGAGCACGGTTATCAGGCGCATACGCAGCAGGAACTCGCGCAGGTCATCGTCAGTCGCCGCCTGCCGCCAATCGGCCGCCCTGATGTGCCCGCGGACGTCGAACGTGTACTCGCCAAGGGGCTCGACAAGAACCCGGACAACCGTTACGGCACGGCGCTGGAATTCGCCCGCGCGATGCAGCAGGTGCAACAGGCCTACTACGGCCATGCCACGCCCGTCACCGTGGAAGGCGTCCCCGAATATCCCAGCAGCATGACCGGCAAGCGCCGCGTCGCGCCCGGCCCCGCGAACGTGACACGAATGGACGCTCCCACCGGTGCGTGGAAGAAGCCGCTGGCCATCACGGCCGTGGTCGTGGCTGCGCTGACGGCGGTCGTCCTGACGTTCGTCTTCGTCGTAATGCCGCACATGGATGACGCCGCGACGCGCAACCGCACATCGGTCTCCACGCCGGGCGCCACCGGCGACTCCAACGGAACGGACTGCAATCCCGCCGACATCACGGGAGCCGAAGTGGTGCCGACGCCCGAAAACCTGAACGGAACCTACGACGGCACCACCGTCACGTTCACCTGGACGAACCCGCAGCCCAAGGACGGCGACATGTACGCATGGTCGCCGGTACAGGGCAATTCTGCCACTTCCGTCCCCAGTACCAGCACCAACATCGTGGCCGACCGCAAAGTCGAGCTGCATGACGTGACCGACAAACAAACCTGCATCGAAGTGAAGATCGTGCGCAGCGACAAGCAGATGTCCCAGAATCCGGCCATCGCATGCGCGGTGAGGCAATAGGAACGCACTATATGAAGGACTGCACCATGCGGCACGGCATCGCACGAGAAGCGAGCAAACGAGAGAGAAGAGGATGCCATGAGCAAGCAGCCTAACCAGCGCCAACGCGAGCGGGCGTTCCGCTCCTCCATGCGCCGCCTGGTCTCGCCTGACGCGCACCGTTGGGCGATGCCCGTCATCGCGCTCGTCATGCTGATCGGCATCATCGCCGGCGCCATCTGGGTGAGCTCCATCACCCGCCAACACGTGCATCTCGACGACGGCACCGTTTGGGTCACCTCGCTCAAGAACCGCAAGGCGGCCCGCTTCAACGTCAAGCTCAAGGAACCGGATTCGGCGGTGGCCTCGTCTGCAGCCCGTTTCGACATCGTCCAGCACGACAGCGACACGGTGCTCACCGAAGGCGCGAAGGCCACCGGCATCTCCTCCGCCACGCTGGGTACCACCGGCAGGACGGAGACCAAGGGAGACACGACCGCGGTGACCGGCGGCGGCACCATCGCCTTCCTGAACACGAAAAACGGCAACGTGTGGGTCGGCCGCAGCTCCGACCTCGACTCCGTCAACCCCGCCACCAGCGACCCGTCCATGCGGCTGGGCACCGGAGGCAAGATCGCGGTCACCCATGACGGCACCGTGTACGGATACCGGCCCTCCGACGGTACCGTGCTCACGATGCAGGATCCGACAGACAAGGCCGTGCAGGGTGGCTCCCTCACCGAAGGGAAGACCGTATCCGCCGACGATTTCACCGTGGTGGACGGCACCGCGGTCGTCACATCCGAGGGCAGACTGTACTGGCACAAGGGCAGCGCCGACACCGGCGCCAACAGCCCGTTGACGCTGCAGTACCCCGACACGGACGGCCGTCAGGAGTCCTGGGTCGCGGCCGCCGGCAAGAACGGCCTGTACCTGGTCGAACTGGGCAAGGGAGAGAAGAAAGTCAACACGCTCGTCTCCGGCGGTGCCGGAGACGCAGCCAAACCGGTCTCCACCGACGGCTGCGTGTCGGCCGCGTGGGCGCAAAGCGCGAACAATTACGTGCGTGTATGCTCGCCGAACGTCAGCAACCCGGAATTCGGCTCGCTGCAATCGGTCAGCGCCACGTCGGATTTGGTGTTCCGCACCAACCACCGCCTGACCGTACTCAACGACGTGGTCGACGGCAACGTGTGGAACCCTTCGGACTCCACCAAGGTCATCAAGATACAGTGGAACACCATCCAGACCGAGCAGACCGCCCAGCAGAAGCAGAACGACCAGTCCGCCAACAACCAGCGCAACTTCAACAAGACCTGTTCCGCGCAATCCGGGCAGATCAAGGCGCAGGACGACGAGATCGGCGCCCGCGCGGGCGGACAACAGATCCTCGACGTGCTGCGCAACGACGAGCAGACAGACTGCTCCGTGCTGCAGATCACCAAAGTCGGAGCCCCGGCGGGCGGCGATATGACCGTATCGCCGGTGTACGACGGCCGGTACCTGCAGCTGGATGCCTCGGCGGCCTCGGCAGGCACGGTGACGTTCACCTATGACATCAGCGACGGGCGCGGCCAGACCTCGACGGCCAAGGTGACGGTCACGCTGACCGGCTCGTCCGCCAATCACGCTCCCAAGCAGGCCGACACGCCGCCCGAATACGACGTGGAGCAGGGTGCCACGTACACGACGAACGCACTCGGCAGTTTCCAAGATCCCGACGGCGATCCGATGACATTGGTGTCGGCGGTCCCGCAGAACAGCGACCAGGTCGTCGTCTCCACCCGCGCAGACGGGCAGCTCGTGTTCAACACCGGTTCCGCCACCTCGGGGCGAGTGGGCGTGCAGGTCACCGTCTCCGACGGGCAGAACACCGGCACCGGACTCGTGTACTTCTCCATCCGCCCGGCAAACACGCTGCCGGCGACCATCGACGCCGTGGTCAAGCAGACCACACCGAACACCGAGACCACGGTCAACCTCAAGCCGTACGTGCATGGCACATCGGCGCAGCCCGCGCAGCTGTCCACCGTGGAACCGCCCGCGAAAACCAGCGCGACCATGAACGCGGCGGACCTGTCCTTCACATTCAAGGCCACCGCCACGGGCACGTATTACGTGCCTTACACCGTCACCCAAGGCTCCATCCCGTCCACCGGCCTCGCACGTCTTGAGGTGCAGCCGGCCGCGGGCAAATCCGCCAAGCCAGTCGCGGCCAACGATGTGGCGCTGCTCGGTTCGAACAACACCGCCATCGTCGAACCGCTCGCCAACGACGTGGATCCGATGGGTGGCGTGCTGTCGGTCACGTCGGTCGATGCCGACCCGTCGCTGGGCATCAAGACCGGCCTGGTGAGCCACAAGCGCGTGTATCTGACCGCACGGCAGGTGCCGACCAAGCCCGTGGAGATCACGTACACCGTCGCCAACGCGGCCGGCTCATCCACCGGCACGATAGTGCTGCAGCCGCCGGCACTGACCGCCGGCAACTCCGCGCCCAAGGCGTCGAACGTCAACACGCAGGTGCGCACCGACGGCATCGTGTCGGTGAACGTGCTCGACCATGTCTCGCATTCCGACGGCACCACGGTGACGCTGCAGCAGAAGCTGCAGTACGACAAGGACACGTTCAAGGGACTGGTGTTCGTTTCCGGCGACACCGTGCGTTATCAGGCTTCCAAACAGACGGGCGTGTTCCCGGTGACCTACACCGTCAAGGACAATCTCGGCAACTCGGCCTCCGGCACAATCACCATCACCGTGCATCAGAAGGACGCCAAGAACAAGGCCGCCCCCACTCCGCAGGACGTCGAGGCGCAGGTGGCCGCGGGTCAGAAAGTGCGCATACCGATCACACTGACCGGCATCGACGTGGACGGCGACGACGACCAGCTGCTCGGCCTGGGCAACAAGGCCCCGCAACTGGGACGCATCACCGAGGTCGGCGCGAACTACATGATCTACGAGGCGTACGAGGACTCGTCGGGCACCGACACGTTCTCCTACGCGGTGGAGGATTGGACCGGCCAGCGCGCACAGGCACAGGTCAGGGTGGGCGTGTTCCAGGGCGCGTCCGACTCCGGCGTGTACGCGCGGGACGACGAGATCACGCTGCGCCCGCACACGGCGGCCACGGTGCCGGTGGCGCTCAACGACATTTCCGGGGACAACACCGATCTGACCGTTTCGAGGAAACTGGAGTCACAGGGTATCTCCGGGGCGAGCGTGAAGGACAACATGATCTCGTTCACCACGCCCGACCAGGCGGGAACGTTCTACATCATGCACACGGTCGCCGATAAGGCCGGCCTGAGCGACACCGCGACGTTGACGGTCAACGTCGACCCGAATGCGACCATCGAGCCGCCCACCGCCTATGACTACCGCGTACCGTCCGCCGCGACCATCGACAAGCGGACCGTCGAGGTCGATGTCTCGCAGTGGATCGCCAACCCGTCCGGCACCGCGAACGAACTGAAGGTCGGCGTCGACCCGTCCGCCACCGACCACGCGAAGGTCAAGGGCGGCGAGAAGTCGACCGTCATCTCCGTGGATCTGACCGACGAGGCCCGTTCGGTGCCGTACACGGTAACGAACACGACGTACGGCATCACCTCCACCGCGTTCATCCAAGTGCCCGCATACGGCGTGTTCCCGCCGACGCTGCGTCCGAAGGCGCCGCCGCTGAAGGTGAACTCGCGCGAGACCATCACCATCAACATCGCCGACTATGTGCGTGTGGGCGCCGGCAAGACCGCTTACGTGCAGTCCCCCGAATCGGTCAGCGCCACCAAATCGGATGGCGGCGACCTCTACGTGAACGACACGACGCTGAAATTCACCGCGCCAAAGGATTACGGCGGTCCCGCCTCGATCACGTTCACCGCGGCGGACGGCAAGGGCAACGACAAGACGCAGATCATCAACTCCGCAGTGCTGACCCTGCCGATCACGGTCATCGGCCGCGAAGTGCCACCGCCGACCTTCTCGTCGTCCACGATCGACGTGGTGGCAGGTGAGGATGCGAAGATCATCGACCTGACCGCGCTGACCCACTCCCCCCGCCGGCACATACGAAGATGAGAAGCAGTACACATATTCCGGCGGCAGCGAATCGGGCGGCATCACCGCGCGCGTCAGCGCCTCCGGCCAGTTGACCGTCAGCGCCCCCAAGGACGCTACCGTGGGATCGCTGGCCAGCATCCCCGTGACCATCATCTATTCGGGCGGCACGGTCAAGGCCGGCATGACCGCCCGCGTGGTGCAGTCGAACCGCCCGCTTGCCCGTGTCGGCGCGAAGACGGTGAAGCTCAAGGCCGGTTCGACCGAACGGGTGGACCTGTTCTCCGACGCCTACAATCCGTTCCCGGATTCGTCGCTGACCGCCGTCAGCTGCAAGTCCGACGATTCGGCGAAGCTGACCGTGAACTGCTCTTCGAACGGCAACATCAGCATCACCGCCGGAACCGATATCGGCGCATCCTCGAACACCGTGCTCGTCACCGTGCAGGACGGCACCCGTTCGCGCGACCGACAGGTGACCGTCACCATCACCGTCTCCGTGGTGGACAAGCCCGGCGCGCCGCTGCTCTCCCCTGTCTCCGGGCAGCCGGCTGACGGTTCGGTGAACCTCTCGTGGACCGCAGGCGCGGCCAACGGCAGCCCGATCACCGACTACGAGGTCGATTGGGACGGCGGCAGCAAGTCGTGCGGCGCGGTCACCACCTGCCAGATCACCGGGCTGACCAACGGCAAGGAATACTCGTTCACCGTCAAGGCGAAGAACGAGGTCGGCTGGTCGAAGCCGTCTACCTCGGTCAAAGCCATGCCCGACAAGGTGCCCGATCCACCGAAGAAGGTCACCACCGAGGCCGGCTACCAGCGTGTGACGGTCAAGTGGGATGTTCCGGATTATGTCGGTACGAAGCCGGACAGCTACACGGTGACGCTGACCGGTTCGGGCGGCGGTTCCGTCACCAAGGAGACCTCCGGCAATTCCCTAGTGTTCCCAATCGACAACAGCGCCACCGGCGATGGCACCTCATACACCGCCACCGTCAAAGGAAAGAACCGTGCCGGCGAAGGCCAGCCCAGTGCCGCCAGCAACGCGGCGACGCCCTGGGGCGACCCGGACGCGCCGACGGTCAGCCTATCGGTAATAAAGGGCAATACATTGAAGGCCACGTTGACGCTCGGCAACATGCACAACGCGGGATGTTCCAGCGTGGAACTGAGCGGCGCAATCTCCATGTCGTCCCCCTGCGGCACCCACACCTTCACCGATACGATCAGCCGCGATCAGTGGTATGAGGAGCTCAGTGTCAAGGCGACCGTGAACCCGCAGCAAAGCGGCGCCAAACCAGCTTCGGCTGACTCGAACAAGGTGACGCCGCAGTACAAGATACAGCCTCCGAAAAACCTGCAGGTGACGCTCAAAGGTGACGAGTGCTCCGTGTCAGTTGGCGGTAATGGCGAGCATGACGGACTCTCCATTTTCGCCAACGGTCAGGAGTACAGGGGCAACGGCGATTCAGCCGCCGCAACTTACCGCATCAACCCGTGGGAAACCTGCGGCACTGTATCAGCTACGCAGTCGTTCAAGGGGCACTCCAGCGAAGCCATCATATTTGACGGTAAGGGCCTTGTATACAAGACCCCAGCGAAGATCGAACCGCCTACGCTGGCGTGGAGCACGACAGACCGTAACCGCATCACGGTGTCCGGCGGCAGCGTGAACCTCTACGGCCAGCCGGCAACGGTCCTTGTCGCGTTCTCCACTACCAGCGGCAAGCCGACCGGTGAAAGTGATTGGAACGTCACATGGAGCACAGCTTCGAAGCAGGGGTACATCGATATCTCATCGTTCAGGATCGACACGGAAAAGCTGTATTGGTACATCAGCGTGACCGGTGCCGACTCCGCGCTGAACACCGCCGACGACATCAGGGAAGTCCAAGGAATGCGCAAACCGGCCGAGGGATCCGGAACGGTCACGGAAGGCGTAGACCCGAGCCGCATCCGACGCCGGTCGTTCGGTTCCATGCCATCCATCAGCACACTGGCCTCAAACCGACCATGATTTATCAACCATCCATCAACCGATACGACAACACCGTCCACCACACACATCAAGGAGTATCACGATGAGCGAGAGCAACGAACTCGACGACGCCACGCAACTGTCCGACAGGACGGTGTTGTCGGACAAGACCGTCCTGTCGTCCGGCAACACGGCTCAGTCCGCCGAGGCCACGACGAATGCAGCCGCACCGAGCACAGTGAAAAACAGTGCCGGGGAAAACGCAGCCGAGAAAAACGACACCGCGGAAGGCAACGCGGAAAAGAGCACAGTAGCGCAGTCCGTCTCATCAGCGAGCGGCGATGGGACTGAGGTCTCCGATGAGACGGTGTTGTCCGACGGCACCGTGATTTCCGAGACACCGCATGCCAAGGGCGGTGCCGCGGTTGGTGAGGCCGACAAGTCGAAGGGGGCACCGACCGTGGCCATTCCTACGTTGCCGAAGCGCCGCGGAGGTGCTGCTGCTGCCGGCAAGGCAATCCGAGGCAAAAAGTCGGCACAAGCCAAGCCGTCACAAGCCAAGAGTGTACAGAACAAGTCGGCGCAGTCCCCGGTGCAGAACAAGACGAACGGCGAGGCCGTCTCGCCCGTCAGTGACACCGGCGACAACACCACGAAACAACGGCCCCGACCAAGACCGGCGTCGATCTCGATGCGACGCAGCTGAGCTCCATACAGCACCCGACCACCGCACCCGCGGCCAAGATTCCGAACGTCGCCTTTCCCAAAGCCAGAACCGCGAATACTCCCGTGGCGGCAGCCGCGCGCCCAGTGACCGCGAACCCGGCCGTCGCGAACACCAACCCGCAGACCCCGGCCAGCGCCGACGACATCGCCTACTTCAAGCAGGCGTTCGACGCGCTGCTCGCGAACGTCTCCACCGTCGTGGTCGGCAAGGCACATCCGATCCGTCTATGCCTGACCGCCCTGCTCGTCGGTGGCCATGTCCTGCTCGAAGACAACCCAGGCACCGGCAAGACTCAGCTGGCACGAGGCATCGCGAGCTCGATCAGCGCGTCGTTCAAGCGCATCCAGTTCACGCCCGACCTGCTGCCGTCCGACGTGGTCGGCATCACCTTCTACGACCAGAAGCACGGCGAGTTCGAGTTCCGCGAGGGCCCGGTATTCGCGTCCATCGTGCTCGCCGACGAGATCAACCGAGCCTCGCCGAAGACCCAGTCCGCACTGCTGGAGGTCATGGAGGAGCAGAAAGTCACCGTGGACGGCGTCACGCACGACGTGCCGCAGCCGTTCATCGTGATCGCCACGCAGAACCCGATCGAACAGCTCGGCACATACAAGCTGCCCGAAGCCCAGATGGACCGTTTCCTCATCAAGACGTCGGTCGGGTACCCGGCCATCAGTAAGCGTCGATCTCCTGCGGCAGGTCAACATCCGCGACCGCGCGCAGACCGTCTCCCCGTGCTCGCCGGCGATGACATCCTCGCGCTGCGCGGCATCGGAGAGCGCATCCACATCGACGACAACATCCTCGAATACATCGTGCGCATCGTCGAGGCGACCCGTCATGACGAGAACATCGCCATCGGCTCGTCCATGCGAGGCGCGTTGGCGCTGACCGCTGCGCGCGCATGCTGGGCCGTCCGACCGGACGGCGCGGATACGTGGTGCCGGACGATGTCAAGGATCTGGCGGTCGCCGTGCTGTCGCACCGCATCAAGCTCACCGCCGAAGCCACCTTCGCCGGTCTGACGACGAACGAGGCCATCAGCCGGATGCTGGAGACCGTGCCGGCGCCGTCGCTCGGCGCGTGAAAGGCGTTCCATGCGCAGGCACAACGACAGTTCATCATCCGAAGCAAGGCCGCAGAAGCCGCGGAAACCGCGCAAGCCGAAACCACGGAACGAGCGAGGCCAACAGGCATCGGGCAAGTCGACGCGCCACAGGCGACGGCTTAGCTCGGCACGCCTGTGGCGCCGCTGCAAGCGCGCGGTCAGGCGATTCTTCACCTCGTTCATATCCCCACTGGGCTGGACCGTGGTCGTCATCGGCATCGTATGCGCGGCCGGATTCCCGTTGGTTCGCTGGCATGAGCTGCTCGCCATCGCCGCGGTGGCGCTGATGATGATCCTCTGCGCCATCGTGCTCTCGCTTGGCAATACCGGGTTCAAGGCGTCCATCGCCGTGTCGCGCCGCCGCGTCACCGTCGGCGACGACGTCCATGTGACCGTGGACATCGACAATCCCGGGCGCACCCCCACCACGACCGCACGCGGCGACCTGCCGTTGGGCGAGGCTCACGAGCGGTTCGGCATCCCCATGCTGGCGCCGGGCCAGTCCAAGCAGACCGATATCGAGTTCACCACCGTCTCCCGCGCCGTCCTGACCGTCGGACCGTTGAACATCCGCAAAGGAGACCCGTTCGGACTGGTGCGCCACGAGAAGGCGCTGGCCGAACGCATCACCGTCTATATCCATCCGAACATCGTGCGGCTCAACACGCTCAACGCCGGCGTCGCACGGGATCTGGAAGGCCAGCCCAGCGGTCAGATCGTCGACGACGACCTCGACTTCTACGGGCTGCGCGAATACGAGCCGGGCGACGATGTGCGCAACGTGCACTGGCTCAGCTCGGCGAAGACCGGCACGCTGATGATCCGCCAGTACGAGGCGACGCGGCGGACCGACACGAGTATGACGCTCGACGTGAACCCGCAGGATTACGTCAGTCAAGAGGAGTTCGAGATGGCCGTGAGCGTGCACGCCTCGCTGGGCGTGCAGTGCCTCAAACAGGACCGTCCGCTGCAGACGCATGCCGGCCGCGCGCATGACACGCCGAAAATCCCGATGGGGTTCCTGGACGATTGCAGCGCCATCACCCCGCGGACCGACGACAACCCGAATCTGGTGGAGAGCACGCTGCGACACTCGCCCGACAGCTCGTTCTACTTCTTCACCGTCGGCTCACTCAAGCAGCTCGACCATATCAAGCGCATGGTGCTCGCGCTGCCGAAATCCGCCACGTGCCTCGTGCTGCAGACCTCGCCGGGCGACGTGCGCGCAATCAAGCATTTCACGGACTTCACGCTGGCCACCGTCGGCTCGCTTGACGACCTGCCGCTCATCATGGAGGTGCTCGCATGAACGATGTGATCGACAGCTCACTCGGCTCGGACTCCGCCACGTCGGCCGTGGACGCCCTGCCCGGTCAGGTCGGGCAGACCAGGCGTCCGTTCTCCGGTCTCGGCTCGACCGTGACCGGCACGGGCACCACCACCGGCTCATGGGCGGAGTCCACCCATTCAGTGATCTGGCTGACACGCGGCGGCAACCGTCTGCCGCTCGCCCGCGTCGGACGCCGCTCCTGGAGCACGAACCTCATCAGCGTGGCCGTCATCGCGCTGACGTCGCTGATTGCCGCATCCAATCTTCTCGACGTGTACGGATCAGCCGCCATGTGGGCCGTCGCCGCTGTACCGGCCACCCTGCTCGGCGCCCTCATCGCCTATGCAGGGACCGCACCCGCGCTGCGCCTGTGGTGGCAGATCGTGTTCCTGATCGTTGCGCAGGGCGTCATCGGCCCGGTCATCGCGCTGAACGACACCGCCATCAGCCATGTGATTCCCTCTGTGGAAACGCTGTCACAGGGGTTCGTCAGCACCTTCGGCGCGTTCAAATACCTTATCGCCATACCGCCGCCGACCGGTTCCGGCGATGGCAGCCTGATGGCGGCATGGACGATATGCCTATGGCTGTCATTCCTCGCCGGCGTGTTCGCCATCGGCGACAAACGGCAGCTCAGCGTGCTGAGCCTGCTGCCGATCGCCATCGAACTGGTGGTCTGCGCCCTGTTGGGCACGCAGACCGGTTTCCAGCCCATAGCCTCCGGCGTTCTCATCGGCCTCATCATGATCGTCTGGCTGTCATGGCGATGGCAACTTCTGGAACTGGGACGCTGGATCAGCGCCACGATCATCCTGCTGCTGGCGGCCGGCCTGGGCGTGGGCGCATGCATGGGCATCGGGCAGTCACGTCTGATCCTGCGCGACTACTACGATCCGCCGCTCAGCCCGTACGATTACGCAAGCCCGCTCAGCGGCCTGCGCTCCTACGTCAAGGACCACAAGGATGACACGCTGCTCACGGTCACGAATCTGCCCGAGGGCACGCCGGTCAGGCTCGCGGTGATGGACCAGTTCGACGGCAACGTGTGGAACCTGTCCGACTCCACCGAAGCCTCGGACTCATCCGACTACCGACGCGTCGGCACCCGCATCCCCAATACGGTGGACGGCAAGAAGTTCACCGCCACGTTCACCATCGACAAGGGTCTGAGCGACAAATGGCTGCCGCTGGCAGGAGCGGCGAGCAGCATCGACGTCACGTCAGCGGGAAAGACCGGAGGCGCCAACGGAAACGGCGGCGGCGAATCCCGATCCTCCGCCGGCCACACGCTCTTCTACTACAACGAGAGCACGCAGTCGGCCATCATCCCGGCCGGGCTGTCCACCGGCATGACCTATACGGAAAGCGGCATCATCGCCCCCACACCCACCGACAAGGAGATCGCCAAGGCCAACGCGGCGGTCACCAACCAGCCGGGCACCAAGGACGTGCCTGACTCGGTGGGCAAGTTCGCCTCGTCGGTGGCGGGCGGTGAGGACACGGCCGGCGCGCAGGCGCAGGCGCTGGTCGCGCAGCTCAAGGATTCTGGTTGGTTCTCGCACGGCCTGACCGGCGACTATCCGTCGCTGCCCGGACATGGCAGCTATCGCATCAACGCGCTGCTCGCTGGATCCGCGATGGTCGGCGACAGCGAGCAGTATGCCTCCGCCATGGCGCTGATGGCCCGAGAACTCGGCCTGCCATCCCGCGTGGTCATGGGCTTCCTGCCCAAGAACGACGACGGCGACATCAGCAACGGCCGCACCGAAACGGTCAACGGCACCTCGACCGTCAAATTCACCGGCAACGACATCGAAGCATGGGTGGAGATCAATCTCGAAGGCTACGGCTGGGTCGCGTTCTATCCGACGCCTAAAGAGACGAAGATACCCGACGACAACCAGAACCTCACCCCACCCAACCCGCAGACGCTGGTCCGACAGCCTCCCGTGCCGCTCACCGACCCGCTGCGCGACGAGGAGCAGGCACACGGCAAATCGGCGCTGGCCGGCGAGGAGGCCACCGATGAGCCGGCGGCATCCATCTGGAGCACCATCGGACGCATCGCGGCGAAAGTCGCCATCTACGGCAGCCCGGTATGGATACCGCTGCTGATCTGTCTGCTGATCCTCGCACTCAAGACCGTCGCCCTGGCCCGCCTGCGCCGGCACGGCGACGCGCGGCAGCGCATCACCTCCGGTTGGCAGGCCGTGCACGCGCTCGCCGGGCAGAGCGGCATACCCGTCACCGGCACGCGCCGCGACCAGGCGCAGGCCATCGCACGGCAGCTCAACATCGACGGTGCCCCACTGATTGCGCTGGGACGACAAGCCGATTACGCGGCGTTCTCCGGCCAGCCGGTCACGCCCGAACAGGCAGGCGCCTACTGGCGTTCCGTACTGACGACCCGCAAGCTCATGCTCGCCTCGCAGTCCTTCATGCGCAGGCTGCGAACCCGCCTGTCATTGCGCGGAGTTTTCCATAACGTTCGTATACTGTCAAGTATTCGTACATGGCGGCACGGAGACAAGAGGAAGCCAGACGGGCGGCAACCCGCCAAACAGCGGCCCGTCAAGCGGAAATCCTCCACGAAACAGCCCGCTGGCCAGAAGCCCGCCACGCAACAACCATCCGCACGGCAACCCTCCTCACAGAAAGGCCGACAGTCATGAACGACATGCAAATTCACGTGGCAGCGGACAGCAACATCGGCCTGAGGCGACGCGCCAATCAGGATTCGTTCATCATCGACGACGGCGTGTTCCTCGTCTGTGACGGCATGGGCGGCGGCGTCGGCGGGCAACGGGCCAGCAGCGCCGCGGTGGATCGTTTCGAGACACTGGCGTCACGTTTCAGCCGGAGCCGCACGACCATCGGGCATACGATCGACCTCGCCCAGGCCGACGTGCTCGCCATCGGCCAGGAGCTCGGCGGCGTGTCCGGCACCACGGTGACCGGACTGATCGCGCCGGGGCGAATCGAACGGGACGCGCCCGGCGATGTGGCGCTCGAAATCAACCCCGACATGGACTGGTACGTCATCAATATCGGCGACTCGCGCACATATCACATGGATGTCGACAGCGACGGCCAGTGGGACGCCTCCACGCTGTGTCGCATCACGCGCGACCACTCCCGCCGTCAGGAGGCCATCGACTCCGGTGAGATGCTGCCGGAAGATGCCGTCATCATCCCGCGCAACATCATCACCCAGTGCATCGGCGACCCGGACGGCATCAACCCGGACTTCTTCGCGGTCCGACCGACCGGCAGGTTCATCATCTGCTCGGACGGCCTGCACGGCGAAGTCGATGACGCCGCCATCGCCGCCACTGCTGCGGCATGCGCGGACCCGCAGACCGCCGTCGACGAACTGATCCGCGTCGCTCTGGAAGCGGGCGGTACGGATAATGTCACCGTAATTGTTCTGGACATAACGGGCGAGTATGCTGGGCAGAAGGTGTGGCATGCCAGTAGGCTCGCGCAGCAGGAGGATCTCGAAACGGTCAGTGACGAGACGCTTGACACCATACGCATCCAGAAACCGGCCAACCAAATCTGAGCATCAAGGAAAGAGGTCACGATGGTTGATTATGACAAGGCCGTCGCAACAGTGCAGGATCCCAATGCCGATCCGGTCTTGCTGGCGAAAATCGCCTATGAAAACCCCGGAATTCGGCGCCAATGTGGCAGTGAACCCGCGCTGCTATCCGGGATTGAAGCGTTGGCTGGCAACGTTCGGCGATGAGCGCGCGCGGCAGACGCTTGCGCAGATGGGCGTCACCGCCGAGGACGGCCCCGTGGCCGACGCGCAGCCGGCACAGGATGTCGCCGCCGACTCCGCCGCTGCAGACCAGTATTCCGCAGATTCGTACAGCGCGGACCAATATTCCGCAGATTCGTATGCGGCATCGGCCGCGCAGCAGCAGCCGGCGCAGGACCAGTACACGGCGGCGCAGTACACGACGCAGCAGGAGCCCCAAGCCACCAATCCATACGGGTACACGGCTCAGATGGCGCTGGAGACCACAGATCAGGAGCTCATCGCCAAGATCGCGCAGTACGCGCCGGAATTGCGCCCCTGCATCGCGCATAACCCCAGCACCTACCCGGCACTGGTCGACTGGCTCGCCCAGCTGAACGACCCCGCGGTCAACG
>ENA-OQCV01000155-OQCV01000155.1-human-gut-metagenome-genome-assembly--contig:-NODE-155-length-19774-cov-3.386624_pt1 | contig 19774 bp, 33 predicted proteins | sample MGYA00242766_ERZ504592 | MGnify/ENA primary metagenome ERZ504592 (study PRJEB26092, sample SAMD00036315) | human gut metagenome | host: Homo sapiens | study: EMG produced TPA metagenomics assembly of...
CAGTATATCACTGCATTTTTTCTTGCGTCAAGCGGATGTAATATTACAAATTACAGCTGTATAATCTGGTTTTCTTTTATAATATATCCACAGTAAATCTCCTCATTCTTTAAATAGAAAGTAGAAATTCTGTTAAGTTTTCAATAGCATCTGGTTTTTCTGATAGTTCTTTCCCCATCAGTCCCTCTCCCATAATACTGGGATCCGCGCCAAGAGATACAGCGACTCGACTTGAATTCCATACAGCTTCATACATCATTTCCTGATTCTCTTTTGTTACTTTATTGAGAACGTAATAAAATGGTTTTCGAATACTTTCCGTATAATTCCCCTGATTTTTTTTAGGAAAGCTGTAGGGATTCATAGGATGGATCTATGATTATCAATATCAAATCTACACCGTTATCAATTCCACGTCCAAAGTGTTCAATACCAGCCTCCATATCCATTAGCGCAAATTGGTCTTCTGTAAGCCTGAGATTTTGGATAAATTGAGTCATAACAGTTCCCATAGCACAAGAACACCCTTCATTTGCTTGATGAATTTTTCCCACTGCTCATCAGTTTTACACCGTCCTTCAGACTATAATAATCTTCCGGTATATCATCTATAGTCCAGGTTTCCTCAAAAAACTGATGAGTAAATTTTGATAACATCATATCATTTAAAACATTTTGCTTACCACCGAAATAGTCTGTAAAATCTCTGGGAAGCTTCATACCTAGCTGTCGGTGTAGACCATAATTAGATTCATCGGAATCAATTACCAAAATTTCTTTTCCTCGTCTGGCTAAAGCCTTAGCCAAAAGACTGGTTACTGTACTTTTTCCACATCCACCTTTTCCGCAAACTGCTATTTTCATCTGTTATCTCCTTTACCCGTAATCTATTATGATTTATAATTCCAGTTTCTCTATAATACCTTTTAAGGCTTCTTACTCCACTTCCTCCAGTTCTGTTCCTTCCGGAAGAATATATCCGCAGTTATCACATACTCCGTCCTCTGCGAGTATCCCGTCTTTCACAAAGGCTTCAATGCCTCCCGGTTCATGACAGCGTGGACAATCTAATTCCTGTATCTTTTTCTGATTTCTTACATCCTGGCAATTGGCAAATTCAATTTTACCCATAGTGATTCCTCCATTTTCATTCCATATCAATTTGTCTTCGCAAAAAAGTTCCTACCATACGGGAAAAATTGCTGATATTACGAATATAGGCAAAATCTTTTCCATAGATTCTCTTTTCCACGGAGAGCTCTTCTTCATTCCCTACAAAAATACCAATTACGAAAATTCCCTGATTTCTGGCCCGACGCACCTCATATGCAGTATCTTTCACAGCTCCTTCTCCGTCATAGATCTTGGGCTGGCGGGTTCCTGGTCGTTGTATGCTCATATCACAGGGTTTTCCATCACTTAATACGATTAAAAATCTTATTTTTTTCCCGGTCGCCCCATGAGAGAGGAAGAGACTGTTTTCAGTGCAAGCCCATCTCTGTTATTGGCATACGCCCGAAATTGAAAGATTCTTTCATTTGTTTCCCTTGGATCTTCATAATCCCGAAATCTCTGAAGTACTGTATATCCCCAGAAAGCACAGTATCCTGTCACCCGATGAGGAATTCCTGCCTGGCTTAATGCTTCACTGATAATATATCCCTGCGCCGCTACCTGAGCCTGTCTGCCAGCTTGGGAACCACTGGAATCAATCAGGACATCTATTACAAATTCAGAATCTTCTGATCTCTTTTTTCCTATTAAATAGCTTGTCATCGTCTGTTCTTCCAATTTTCCATAACCGTTCTGGAACAAGCTGCCCTGCATCAGATCTGCTGACAAAATCATCCTTTCGGATTATAAATGCCCGTTTCAGTGACTCTGCCAACACAGAAATATTTCTTTTGATGATCCAGTGATTATTTCCATAATAGGCTTTATTTTTTTCCAAACTGCAGCTGAGCAAAACTGGTATTGATTATTTTTATCATAGGGTTCTGTAAATTCCGTCTGTAAGATACAGGTTACAGTTTTTGTGGATTCCTGTACAAAATTTCCGGTTGACTCTGGCCTGTTCCGATTCACTTAGATACGATTTTCCGTAATTCAGTTCCACATATTCCCGTATCCGTCGCACTGCCTGTGGATTTATATTCTCCGGGCTTTCCGGAACTTCTTCTTTTTCCCGGAGAAAAATTAAGATCTTTTTTTCCTTTTTCGTTTCTGATATCCAGACTCATCATCTTTTTTTTGGAGATTAGAAAGATATTTTTTGGAATGATGTCTTCCATCTGTTCATCCGTCATGCATTCCTGCCACGCGTCATTGGCCAATGCCATATCCGGTAAATTCAGAATCTTCTCCAGATTTCCATTCTTTTTTCAAAAGAAGGATCCAGAACATGATTATAAATCTCATCTATCACGTTTATGACATCTTCCGTATTTTCCGCATCCTTCAGAGATAGAATCTTGTACAATGCAATCTCTGCCTGTGGATCCATTCCCTTATCGTCTGTGTTCTCCAGAACATGCCTTATATACAGAAGCCTGATCCTGTGAATCAGGTCTGTTCCGGCTTTGTCTGATACCTGCTCTTCTTCGGCCTTTTCCAATTCTCTGAATGCCTGTTCTCTGATTTCCTTTGTTCCCAAACGTTCTCGAATGATAAACCGATTCACTGCAGCATCCATGCATAATCCAGCAAGAGGCAAAAGTATATCTTCTCCAGCAGAAAAATGTAAGTTTTTTCATCAAATACATGCCAAGTTTCTTCTGATCAAAATATCGTGCAAAGGCACCCTGCTTCACTGCCTCATATAGAACCGTTTGTTTTGAATAAACATAATTTTTCTGTGTCCGGTTCAAATTCCATATCATAATCACCACTGACTGTCCAAAAAAGATTTCTGATACGATTGCTGATCTCCAGACGATGTTCTTCCAGTTGTTTCGCCGGCCATCTGACATCCTCCATACAAGTTTACCCCCTATATGTCTTTTCCGGTCCAGGAAGATGGGATTCTGGTAGAAACCACATCTTCTATGATCTCTTTTTCAAATACATCAAAACTTTTATTTATGATCCCCATCTGGATTGCATCAATTGGAGAAAGTCCGCTTTTTGTTGCTTTTACAGCAGAAACCAGTCCTCTCAGGTCAAGAGATTTTGTTGAGATTTCTCCATGATAAGCTTTGATCTGCAAATCCAGAAACAGTCCTGCAAAAGCTTTCAGTGCACTTTTTTCCCCCATCTGGAAAATGTTGTCTTAATACAAAAAGGACACTATCCTCATCCATTTCAGGCATATCAATTACCATAAACCTTGAAACCAATGCTTCATTTAGCTCTCTGGTACCTGCGTAGCCATAATTCATCGTGCCGATAAATCGTGTTGCCGGATGAAGTAAAATCCTGTTATATCCTGGAATATCGATTCTGCGCCGATGATCCAGTGTGGCATGCAGTACAGAAACCGCATCATTTTTTGCCATATTGATTTCGTCCAGGATTCCAAATCCTCCAAATTCCGCACATTGGTAAATGGGACCTTTCCGAAGGCGAACTTCATTATTTATAAAGGTATCCGTTCCAATCAGATCGGCACTGTCTGTATTTACGTGAAAAGAAATGTCGTATTCCGGTCTTCCGAATATCCATGCCAGTGTCTCACATAGTACATTTTTTCCTGTAGCTTTCGCACCGGAAAGTAACAGGTTATCTCCCTGAAGAAGCGCTGCTATTGACATTTCTAGAATCATTTTTCCCATAGAATAGGATATCCGGATTTTTCTATCCGTTCCTTTACTTGATCCTCCACCTCATAACGCATGTGAAAATCTCTCAGTTCTCCAATCAGTTCCTGCGCTATCTTCTGGTCTTCTAAATATTTTTCTATTTCTGTCCAATGATTTCTCATGAAGTTTTTCCTTTCTTTGCAATTATAGCAATCCTCGTAAATAATGCATTTAAGACAGTTCAGCAGAGTGCGAAAGACAAGGAAGATATCTGCTGGCGTGCTGACGCACGGCAAAGATATCTGACGCAGGATTTCACACTCTGATGGGCTGGATTAAGATGCATTATTTCAGAGGATTGCTATAGTTATACCAAATCAGATAATATTTCTGTTTACTCAATCTTCAAACTTTCAATCCCCCAACTCACAATCCTAACTTCTTTATAATTTCTCCCAGTGCACTTCTTACAGGAGAATCTTTCGGAAGCTGTATGATCGGCTTTCCATTACAGTCATACTGATATACCTGGTCATCATGTGGTACAACCCCTAACAGCTCCAGTCCCTGATTTCGGATTTCTTCCAGAGTTCCGGCATCCAGTTTTCCATCTGGAACACGATTCACGATCAATCCAGTTTTCTGTGGTTTAAAGTTTAACTCCTTCATCAGCTTTGCAATACGTCCGGCTGCCTGAACACCTCTTCTGGAACAGTCACTTACAAGAATGGCAACTTCCATCATTGGCAGGATTCCTCTGCTGATATGTTCCATACCTGCTTCGTTATCAACCACAATATATGGATAATGACTTTGCAGTTTCTGAACCTGGGTCTGCACAAGGCCATTTACAAAACAATAGCAGCCCTGTCCCTGGGTTCGTCCCATTACCATCAAATCATAATCGTCTTCTTCTGCAATCGCATCAGAAAGACGCATTTCCAGATATGCCTGTTTTGTCATACCGGAGGGAATCTGATATCGTGGGTCTATGCCTGCCCGCTCAATTTCTTCTCTCAGCTCCCCAAGTGTGACCTCCGGCTCAACACCGAGCACTTCGTTCAAATTTGCATTTGCATCTGCATCCACCGCCAGGACCGGACGTTTTCCGCTTTCACATAAATACTGAATCAACAATCCACAAAGAGTTGTTTTTCCTACGCCGCCTTTTCCTGATACTGCAATTACATGTCCCATGTTTTTCCTCCTAAAATTCTGAACAATCTGTTGACTTTTTCTTTAAACCTCATTATAGTTGTTACTATATAAATTACAATAATCAATCTGTGAGATTTGTATGGTTACTCAACACATCAGAAAAATTGTTGAGAAATCATATGATACTAACTAATACAGGAGTATATAATGTCAGAAAAAACGAGAAAACAAGATCGCCGTACCCGCTATACCAGGCAAACCATAAAAGATACGTTCTTAGAATTGTTAAATCAGAAAAGTTTTACGAAAATTACAGTTACAGAGATCTGCAAAAATGCTGAAATCAACCGTGGCACTTTTTATCTTCATTACTACGATATCCATGATGTATTATCAGATATTTTTAATGATATGACTCAGGATATGTTAACAACTGTAGATCATTTATTCTGTCTAAATCAAAAAAGCTGTTCCTATCCGTTCTGTCAGAAAATACAGATGGAATCACAATACAGGGCACTGTTTCTGGATGATGCAATTGCCCCTATTCTTCTGGGAAAAAATAGCAGAAAATACAAAAGAAGGCTATGTGACCTGGCTTATGTCACACAGCCTCCTGACCTTTGAACAGGCAGAATCGGTTTTTATTTTCAAATGAATGGCTGCCTTTCCATCAACAGACTGATGCTCCGCAATCACTGTAATGACTGGAAACAGATTCAGACAGTAATCGACAAATTTATCAAAGCCGGGCTGGAAAGTTTTCTGATCCATGATCAGAGGGAAGAAAATGCTTCCGATAATTTTTGCAGCAGAATTTCTCCAACTGTTACCGCATCTTCTACACTCAGATAATGATCGGCATGATCCTGAAGAAATATTTTGCCAGATGCAGGAAATTCTTCATCTGCAAACCATATCTTTAAAGTTACCGGATATCTTGGCAGAACTGGAAAAATCAGCACACAGATCCGCCTTTGTCTCTGTGAATTCTGCACCCAGGTTTTTACATGCTTTCTGAATTTTCTCAGGATCTTTATCCTGCAAAAGCTTTTCCAGTTTCTGCTCTGCAGTCCGGTCAAACTTGGTTCCTCGAATCAATCCATCTTTCAGGTTACCAAAAGTAATGAGCTTCTGTGAACCTTCTGTTCCATCGGCCATATCCAGATAATGCAGCAATGTCAGATAATGCCATTCGTCCATGTCTGAGTTAATACGAAACTCAGGGGAGTTGAATTTCAATCGTTTCATAAAAACTCAGTACTTCAAGCACATTTCGGCTGCTATGAAAAACAGCCCCGCTTTTTGCAGCAATATCCTCTCCGTAACGATTTTGCAGCCGTTTTACTGCTGCCTGCAACATTTCCTGAAATGCACGATTTTCTGTTTGATTTTTGTATTCCATAAGTTCTCCTTTGTAAATATTTTATCGCATCATGTAATAATCAATGTTTATTCAAGGATTTTGGTGGTTTCATAAATTTGTCTACGATCTGCATATTATACAATCCTCCGTAAATTTCATTCCTGTATTGACTTTTCCTTTAAATTTCATTATAGTTGTAATTATATTATTTACAATCATCAAAATAGTAAATATGCACAGTTTCTCAACATATTGGAAAGAACTGTTGCGAACTTGAAATGTTTTAGACAAACCAGAAATATTTTTGTCTCAAAAATGTGAAAGCAAAATCATTATATCATACTACAAGGAGTTTCTTATCATGAAATATTCAACGAAATTAAGTGATACTGTTCATGTGATGGTTCTGATTGCTATCAACCAGGAAAAATCTCTCTCCAGTGCCTCAATTGCAGAAAGTGTCCATACAAATCCCGGCTTTGTACGCCAGCTTATGTTAAAACTAAAAAAGGCCGGACTTATGACCAGTGTAGCCGGACATGCCCATCCTTCTCTTTCAAAACCGGCAGACCAGATTACATTGCTGGATATTTATAAGGCAGTTGAAGGTGAGAAACCGCTGCTTCATTTAGATACTCATACCAATCCTGATTGTGGTGTTGGTATTAATATTCAGTTATCTTTGCAGGGATTTTATAATGAAATTCAAAAAAATCGCTGAAGAAAAGATGAATACGATTACTTTACAGGATATCATAAATACTTATTACCAGAGAACATCCATGCAAAATGATTTACAGAATATTATATAGAAGGAGAAACGAAAAAGAACTTCCAGATATGGATTATCTTTGACTATTATCAGTCTACACCATCGGTTCTCTCAAGTCCAGCTAACCCCTGAACAATAACTGAAGTTCTTTTAAAGCGTTGGAAAAAATTGATTTTGGGTATTTTCATTTTTATCATTTTGGTATATCATAAGTTCAGCACCTTTTCCTTTGAGTATTTATTTGTGGTGAACTTATTATATCAAAGATCAGGTGCTATTTTTATGTCAAGGTACCAATTATTTTAAAATTTTAGTTGAAAATCAACTGTTATGCCAGTTTTACTGGTGGGAAAGTTGAGTAATAAATAAAAAGCATCACTACCTATAGCACAGAAAAATCACACACCAAATGCAAGCATTTAAATCTCGGGCAACTTTACTATCTAAGTTTTTAGCTCATAATGATAGCAAATAGAGTTTCACTACCTTGATAGAAGATAGTATTTTATTACATTTGGAAGTTTCATTACGAATAACAAATGTGTTCTATGACATCCCCTAGACAAATAGATGAAGCCAGTAACCGAACACAGTCAAAGTTGCCCGCCATATGCCGCATGCTATAATGAACACGAGATATCTCCTAGCTGTTTTTACAATATTTGATTGCAAATCAAAAAGCGTTCACAGCTCACCCTGACAGATGCTATGAACGCTCTAAAAAGAACAAAGACCAGAAAACGCCTTCTCATAAGACGCACGTCTCTAAACACGCATATAAGATATACCCATTATTCACCACTCAGCAACAGATCCGTCAGCATGTCTCCATATTGGATTCTTCCACTGATGCTTTGTCAGATTCTCTTCCAAAACAAGTTCTTTATTCACTTCAATCCCCAGGCCAGGTTTCGTTGGCATTGCACAGAAACCGTCAACAAACTGAAAATCTTGTTTATTTAATGCATAATCAAGCACACTTTTCCCAACATTATAATGTATGCCGATACTCTGTTCCTGAATAACTGCATTATAGCATGTTGCATCTACATTCAGACACGCAGCCAATGCGATTGGACCAAGTGGGCAATGCGGAGCGAGTGCCACGTCATACGCTTCTGCCATAGACGCAATCTTCTTCACTTCGGTAAGCCCCCCTGCATGAGACAGATCCGGTTGAATAATATCTACACCACCAGCTTGCAGAAGTCTCTTGAAATCATATTTAGTAAAGAGCCTCTCTCCCGTAGCAATTGGAATATTACAGGCAACGGCAATCTCTTTAAACACTTCCATATTTTCACACAGCACCGGCTCTTCAATAAACATCGGGTCGAACTCTTCCAGTTTTTTAGCTAGTATTTTTGCCATCGGCTTATGAACACGTCCATGAAAATCAATTGCAATACCAAAATACTTGCCACATGATTCTCTAATCGCAGCAACTCTTTCAAGAACAGCATCTATTTTGTCATAACTATCAATCATCTGCAGCTCTTCTGTCGCATTCATTTTGATTGCTTTAAACCCTGCGTCCTGCCTTTCTTTTGCCGCTGTGCCAACATCCGATGGCCTATCTCCACCAATCCAGGAATATACTTTAATCTTATCTCTACATTTTCCTCCCATCAATTCATATGCTGGTGTACCAAACGCTTTGCCCTTAATATCCCAAAGCGCTTGATCGATACCTGAAAGAGCACTCATTAAAACACCGCCGCCACGATAAAATCCAGCACGAAAGATTGTAGCCGAAATGTCTTCGATTCGGAATGGATCCTGTCCTATCAAATACGATCTATATTCTTGCACACATGCCAGAACAGCATCACAATGTCCTTCAAGTACTGCCTCACCCCATCCAGTGATTCCTTCATCTGTAATAATTTCTACAAATCCCCATCGTGGTCGCACATGGTAAGCATTAACTTCGACTATTTTCACCTTCTTATGTCCTCCTTCAACAGAATATCTTTATTTTAGAATGATCATCACACCCTTCGTTTTACCCTTGATACATATTTTTTGGACATAAGATACTCCCAAATCCCAATTTTTATCTTTCAACACAGATAACGGCATAAGGTTACTCGCCAGCCCTACCCCCATATATCCTTCTTTAAAATAGTCATTAATATTATCAATAGTTACGCCACCAATTGCAATATAATTTGCCTCATCATATGGTCCTTTTAGCGCTTTGAGATATCCTTTCGGAGCACACCCTGCCGGAAACAATTTCATTGTTTTATAGCCAAATTCCAAACTTGTTGCAACATCTCCAGGTGTAAACACCCCAGGCAATAACATAATGTCTTTTTTTCGCACAATACTGAAGCACATCAATCGGTGTACCTGGCGTAAGCAAAAATTGAGCTCCTGCTCCTATTGCCGCTTTTGCAAGATCCACACTTATTGCTGTACCTGCTCCTATCATACATTTTTGCCCCAAAGCGATCTCGTAGTATTGCAATCTGTTTTAAACCATGCTCGCTGTTCAAAGCCACTTCAAAAAATCGAAATCCCCCCAATCTACAATTGCCTGCGCATAATCAACCGTATATTCCAATGGGATATTTCTCAGTATTGCAAGTATCGGATTTTCTTTTACAACAGAATACATATCCATTCTATTTTCCTCCTAGTATTATTGAAAATCAGATATGATCAGTAATAGCAACCATCGCTACAGGAGCAGCTTCCAACTGTGAAAAATCGAATTGGAAATGCACAAATTTCTTTTATTCTTTCCACACCTAATAACTTCTGAATATTTACATCTTCAAAAATGAAGCAATGTTCGTTCTTTCTGTTCACTATTTGTTTCCAACAACGCATGATGGCATGGAAACCCTTCATCTCCACCTGTAATAGCACTATCATAACTAATAGAATCCATTGCTATTGCCTTTAATTCAGGGAATTCTTTTCGTAAATATTTCGCAGCCATTACCTCCATACATGGGAAATTATCCACAAAATCCTCCGGAGAAATATCTCTCAAACGCGAATGACCTGTATATAAGAACAAAATATCACATTCCTTTTATTTCAGATTCATGCGATTTTAAATCCTCATATCGAATTCTCTCCCCTTTTCCTTTTGCAATTTCCAGAACTAATGGTTTTGTATAATGGAAATCCTCTATCGGAATCTGGTCGATTGTTTTTCCATTAGCATCAAAATGAAACGGTGCATCTACATGTGTTCCTGTATGCAAATGGTGAAATACAGAAGATGCATTGCTTGGATCTCCATTTTGTATTACTGTATTATATTCAATTCTTTCTGCTGGATTCGTTGGCCATTTAGGCATATCCAAGCTTATTATGTAACTTAATTCTATTAACATTTTTTGACTCCTCATCTGGTTTACGGAAAATATATCCTTTACGTACCATATCAAACAGAATTGCCATAATAATAATCAATCCCATAACTACCTGCTGCAGATATGCATTAACACTCATAAGGTTCATTGCATTACTGATAATTGTTAAAATTAAAGCTCCAACAATCGTACCAACAACGCTGCCTTCTCCACCTGACATGCTTGCTCCGCCGATTACTACTGCTGCAATCGCATTTACTTCCATACCATTACCAATTGTACTGGTACATGTTAACAATTTTGACGTTAATACAACTCCAACCAGAGCAGACATGACACCCTGAATAACATAAACTGAAAACTCAATCAGTCTTACATTGATTCCGCTTAGCCATGCAGATTTACGATTACTTCCTGTAGCATATACCTTACGTCCGTATCCTGTATATTTCAATACAATATACGCGACTATATATAAGCAAATCATCAGTAATACGCAAAATGGCACACCTGCAATCTTTTTAAGACCAATAAAACTATATTCCAAAGGAAGCCCTATAATCGTCTTTCCCATAGAAATATAAAGTGCTAATCCCGCTGTTACATTAGACGAAGCAAGCGTAGCAATAAATGCCGGCATTTTTAATACCGTAATTAAAAAGCCATTAAAAAGCACCAACCAATACGCCTAACAAAAGCATTATGATGATTGCTGTTCCTACTCCTACTTTCCCTTCTGACAATAACTTTGTTCCAATCGTTGCCGAAAAAACAATACAACCTCCGACAGACAGATCAATACCACCTGTCAGAATAACAAATGTCATGCCAATCGCTGCGATGCCACAGGTTACAGACTGTGTCAACACATTGCTAAGGTTTGAAACAGAAAGAAATTTGTCTGTAAATATTGATGCAATAATACACATTACCAGCAATATAATAAATACCGACCCTTGTGACTTCATGAAAGTTTTTTACAATGGTTTGTTCCGTTGGATTCCATTTTTCATTTTATAACCCTCCACCTTTACATTACGAGTCTTTGTAAATCTGTTTCATTTACTTTTATTTATTTCATCCATGCCATATTCTCCTGTAATCTGGCCATCTTTCAACACTAAGATTCTATCAGCCATACCAAATACTTCCGGTACTTCTGATGATAACAATATCACCCCTATACCTGCTTCTACCATTTCATTGATCAGCTTATATACCTCTACTTTTGCTCCAATATCAATTCCTCGCGTTGGTTCATCCAAAACAATAATCCTGGCTTTTGATGCAAACCATTTGGCAATAACAACTTTCTGCTGATTTCCACCACTTAAGTTTGTCACCTTTTGTTTCATACTTTCACATTTAACCTGCAATTTTTCAATTAATTTCTGATTAACTGCTTTCTCTTTTTTTAAATCCAGAAAAATCACCTCTTCTGATATGTTTTAATGCCGCTAGCGAAATTATTAAAATCAATTGCCTGATTAACCTGCAGTCCCTCTCCGCCTCTGTCTTCTGAAATATATCCTATTCCGGCATTCACCGCCTCTACCGGAGATGCATATCTTGCATTTTTGCCATTAAACCAGATATTTCCTGTCAGCTTGTCATTACCCTTTCCATATACTCCAAAAAGAGCCTTTGCTATTTCTGTTTTTCCAGCACCGAGAAGTCCCACAATTCCAAGAACTTCACCACGTTTTAATTCAAACGAAATATCATTCAAATGGTTTTTCAATGTAATATGTTCAAATCTCAGCAATGTTTCGCCCTTTTCATAGCGAACTTTAGGATACTTGTTTTGATGGTTTTCCAACAACCATTTCTGCCAACAACTCTTCATTAATATCTGATGTTTGCACTGTAGCTACTTTTTTTGCCATTGTTTAATATAGTTATTCTATCTGTGATATCCATCATCTCATCTAATTTGTGAGAAATAAATACAACAGAAATTCCTTCCTTTTTCAAATTTCTGACAATGGCAAATAAATTTTCAACATCTTTTTTGGGCAACGCAGAAGTCGGCTCGTCCAGAAGAATAAATTTACAATTTCCGTTTAAAGCTCTTGCAATTGCTGCAATCTGTTGCTGAGCAATACTAAGACGATCCATCCTTTCATTTACATTAATGTCCACTTTAATCAATTTAAGGAGTTCTTTTGATACCCTTTCCATTTCTTTCCAGTCAACCATGCCAGCCTTATTCTTAGGAATATTTCCCTGGCAGATATTCTCTGCCACGGTCAGATGCGGAAACAGATCTAGTTCTTGATACACCATTCGTATTCCATGATTAGCTGCTGCATGAGGAGAGTCAAAATGACATTTTTTCCCCGATCAATATATATATTACCAGTTGTAGGTGTAAGCGCTCCATTGATAATCTTCATCAAAGTTGACTTTCCTGCTCCATTTTCTCCAAGAAGACCATGTATCTCACCTGGAAGGATTTCAAAATCGATATCAGACAGTACTGTAATTCCATAAAACTGTTTTCCAATGCCATTCAATACTAAACCTTGTTTATCCATTGTAAGTTCCTTTCAGAAAATAGTTTATAATTGCAATGAGGTGCTATAAATATAACACCTCATGTGTAAGTTACTATTCAATTGCATACGTATTCCATGTGTTTGCGGTTTCACTCCAATATCCGTCTTCCAGATCGAAATTACCCCAGAATTCCGCTTCATCTACATTATCTTTTGTAATAACGGATGCGTTAACTTTTGTTACACCGCCACCTAATTCTTCTCCTTTGACAGTTTTTGTCAATACTGCTTTTACAGCAATGGTCGCTAAAGCAAGCGGTGAGTTATCCACTGTCATATCCACATATTCCTGACGAATATAATCCATCGCAGATGCAGCTCCATCAATAGATACAATCATTACATGTTCTGGATCGTCTAATGTTTTCAAATTTTTCTGACTGCGTTAAACCGGAAATAACACCTGCTAACATGCAATCACTATGAAGGAATACAGCATCAATGTCTTCATTTGTTGTAAGGATATCATTCATAGCAGCCATAGATGATTCTGAAGACCAATCACAAGGATTATCTCTGATATCATCCAATCCATATTCTTCTACACCCTCTGCAAATCCTGTTGTTCTATCATCTGCAGAAGCAGTTCCTAAAGTCCCCTGCATTGTTGTTACTGTTGCACCTTCTCCAGCATTATCAGCAACATATTCTGCCGCCAGTTTACCCATTGCCACATCATCAATAAGCGCACTATAGTCAACTGTACAATCTCCATTGATAGCTCTTCCTACCGCTATAGCCGTAACTCCCGCTTCATTGCATGCTTTTACGGCAGGTGCAACAGCATTACTATCTGCTGCCTGAATTAAAACAACATCTACTCCTTTTTCAATAAAGTCATAAATCTGATTGCACTGATTCTCAACATCGCCATCTGCACTGCTTACTGTTACTTCTGCTCCAGCTGTTTCAAGTAAGTACTGTGCATACTTCTGTACTGCAATTACATATTCACTGTCTAATTCTGCAACAGTAATAGCTACCTTTAACGGTGTTCCGTCCTCTTTAATAGCAAGGTTCGGTAAAATTTCACTTTCAAAATTATCTACCGTCACTTCTGTTTCCGCATTCGCCCATGCTGTTATAGACATTGTAGGCATCAGAAGCGCTCCTACCATAATTGAACCCACGATCATTTTCATTTGTTTCCATTTAGCCATTTTCTTGTCCTCCTTAGTATTTATTGTGTTATGAAATAACAAATGCTTGTACCACGATAATATAAATTTTTTTATTGTTATGTCAAGTCGTTTTGCAAAATTACATATTTTTTATAATTTATCCTCATTTTAATTGTGCATATTGTATATATCACGATAAAATAATTTTAGTTTTTTTACATTTTTTATTTGATTATTTGTAAAACTTGTGTTATATTGGATTTAAATTAAAAGGAAAGGGGGAGAAACGATAGATATGGACACTATCCAGTATCCTACATTGATAAAAATCAATGAAATGTATCCTCAAATGACTCAAAGTCAGCAACAGCTTGCTACTTATATTTTGGAAAATCCATCCATCGTAGTAAATACATCGATAACTGATCTTATGAGTCACACTAATTTTCGAAGCGAAGCTTCTGTTGTAAAATTCTGCCGACTACTTGGATTTGACGGATTTAAATCTTTTAAAATCAAACTTACACAGGAATATTTAAATCGAACATTTTATCATTCTCAAAACGATATTACCTTAGACGACACACCTGGGGATATTAAGAAAAAATGTATTCCTTGGCGCTATTAACTCATTGAACAAAAATTCAGACACCATTATAGATGAATGTACAGAAGCCCAGCGTCTTATCATCTCTGCTAACCGCATTATAATTATCGGCCATGGAGCTTCAGCTGCAATATGCCAGTATGCCTATTTTCGTTTTACTGAACTTGGCCTTAATTGTGTCTACAACCTGGATGCACACATGACCGCCGCATTGCTTTCACATTCTAAGACTAATGATTTGATTTTATGCGTATCACAATCTGGTGAAACAGCTGACATTTATAAACAAATTGAAAACGCATACAGAAATAGAATTGCAACAATTCTAATTACAGGAAATCCCAATTCTTCTATTGCAAAGATTTCTACTGTCGTATTAAGCACACTTAGTGAAGAGTTCAGTATTTTGACAGATGCATTAAATTCGCGCATATCTCAATTCTGTTTAATTGATGCTCTTTTTCTATGATCAGTATAAAAGATGCAAATAGAATGATTCCACGTCTTCAGGAAACCAGAAATACTTTTAAGAAATACAAGATAGAACAGAATAATTTGTAGAATTACATTTCATTTACTTTAAGAATGGATAACAAATGCTTACAACATCCACGTTAGAAAGGACAATCAGAAATGGATACATACACAATTACAATAGACGGCGGTACTACTAATACACGTTGCATTCTTTGGAACAGTAGTCGTCAACGAATAGATGAACAGAAACGTGAGGTCGGCGTACGCAATACGGCCATAGATGGCAATAATTCCAAATTAAAAATGCTGTTAAAGAATGCCTTGAGCAGTTGCTTGAAGACCATTCTCTTACTTACGATAACATCAATCATATTATTGCCAGCGGTATGATTACTTCCGATGTAGGAATTGTTGTCGTTCCGCACCTCACAGCTCCTGCCGATTTAGAACAGATAGCTCGTTCTACTGTTGCAATAAGGCTTCCAGAAATATGTCCAATCCCAATCCACTTTATACCTGGAATCAAAAACTCATGTAGTAATATTTCTCTTGAAAATTACGAAGCAATGGATATCATGCGTGGCGAAGAAGTAGAAAGTCTCGCCATTATTGATAAATACCATAATGGTTCCCCAATGATCCTAGTACTTCCAGGATCACACAATAAGTTTGTCGCAGTAAATGCCGATAAAGAAATAACCGGTTGCCTTACTTCTATTTCCGGAGAACTACTTTCTGCAATTATCAACGATACAATCATTGCCAAGTCAGTAAACAGAAGTTTTGTTACTGCTGACCAATATGACAGAAAATGGCTTCTTCTAGGCTATAATACCGCAAAAGAAACCGGACTTGGACGTGCATGCTTTTCCGGTCGTATACTCGGACTTTTCTGCAACGCCGAGCCTTCAAAAATTATCAAACTATATTTTAGGTGCAGCACTTCAGGGTGACATTCAGGCTATCAGAAATTCCTCCGCACTTTGTGTAACTGACGATACTCAGTTTGTTGTCTGTGGAAAAGATCCTTTTAAACAGGCATTAGTTGACATCTTCACAGAAGAAAAACTAAGTAACCAAATAACTATATTTGAACCCGAAGCTGGATTTTCTGCTTCTGCTTTAGGTGCATATCTTGTAGCTGAAAAATGTAAAATTATATAGGAGAAAATATATTATGAAAGTTGTAATTACAGATTATCAATACGAAAATATAGATTCAGAACGTTCAATTATCACTGGTGCAGGTTATGAATTATTTGATTACCAAGTTAAAACTACTCCAGATCTTATTCCAGTTGTAAAAGATGCAGATGCAGTCATCACACAGTATTCTGATATTAATGCAGAAGTAATCGAACACATGCAGAATTGTAAAATCATCATAAAGTACGGAATTGGCGTAAATAATATTGATTGTGAAGCTGCTTCCAAGAAAGGAATTTATGTGTGCAATGTACCTGATTATGGTGTGGATGAAGTATCCGACCATGCGTGTACCATGCTTCTCGCTTTAGGAAAAAAGCTACCCATCTTAGCAAAATCTTTCCGCAAAGGTGAATGGGGATATTCCAGTGTTGTCCCTCTTTTAAGATTATCAGAATGCACTCTTGGATTGGTAGGCTTTGGTCGCATCCCTAAAATGGTTGCCCGCAAAATGAGTGCATTTGGAATGAAAGTGATCGCATACGATCCTTATATAAATGAGACTGCTGCTCAGGAGCTAAATGTAACACCTGTTACTTTAGAACAGCTTCTCAAAGATAGCGATCTTATCTCTGTTCATTGCCCACTTACAAAAGATACTTACCATCTTATCGGGAAAGAAGAAATGACATTATTAAAACCAAACGCTATTCTTGTGAATACAGCTCGTGGCGGAATCATCGACGAGGCCGCTCTTATCGAAGCACTGCAAAACGGCAAGATTTCTGGTGCCGGAGTAGATGTATTTGAAAACGAACCAGTTACTCCAGAACATCCATTACTCCATATGGATAATGTAATCGCAACTCCACATAGCGCATGGTATAGCGAAACTGCAATTCATACATTGCAAAGAAAAGTAGCCGAAGAAGTAGTTAATGTATTAAATGGTAATCCTCCTTTTAATTGCGTAAATATGAAATAATTGAAGCAAGCGTCTCGTAACTAGGTAATCATTCGTATATTAACATCTTATAAAAGCCATCTGATACTGTTCTTGGCTGTCTGCCAGATTCTCTATCAGATGGCTTAGTATTAGTTTTTTCAGTTTAGTACGGCAGTATTCCGAAAGATCCTCTGGTAGTGTAAAATAGTTTGTGTTTTTGGATCGATTATCTTCTAAATGATGACAAATCTGATAACGATTTGGCGAGGAAAATTTTTATATTTTCTAATCCAGGGCTTTTCTTGTTATCATGCCCGCCTCCGTGCGGGCATTTTTAAATTCAGCAGAGCACCGCAGGCGGTCCTTCCTGTACAGAAAAAAGAAGCGCTCATACAGGCGCTTCTTCTTACCATATTAGAACTTCGATCAAAAGTTAATGATCCACAAAGTGGGCCATTTTTCAAAAATTACATGAATTTATATAGAGTTTTATCCAAGTCGGAAATCCGCTAAATGCTCTAGCTATCAGCATTTAAAGGCATTTAACAACTTATATGGACATGTATGAAATCGGCCTCGTAATAACGATTCCTAATTTCATTTTTGTCTATATCTCCTTTTAAGTGTATTGATTTTACATTTTAAAATCTCTTCCTGTTATAATCTGCGCTCCTTTTCATTAAAAAAATGCCCCAGATACGCATGAATTATATCACATCAGGATTCTTTTGTACACCTCTTGTATATGTATTTCCAACTCATTCAACCATAAAACAGGGCTATCGCCCTGTAAATTTATCTGCAGATGCGACAGCCCTTCAAAACCTCAATCATCCCAAAAACAGTTTTTAAGTTACAGGCAGAAATGTTTCTTTCTGACATATTCAAAGGTCAGGGGCTTGTTGGATAGTTTGACTTAGTTATCTTTTTACAACTTCAATCTTAAATTTTGCTGCCTTTTTACCACATTCAACAGTAATTACTGCCTTACCTTTTTTCCTGGCAGTAATCACACCTTTAGAGTTCACTGATGCAATCTTTTCATTCGAAGAACTATAGGTAAATTGGGGTTTACTGGTAACCGGTACAGCAGCAGCTGACAAGGTCAGCTTTTCTCCAACTTTCATACGAACTGTCTTTTGGATCTTTTTGTCTGTCACCTTGTTGAATATTTTAAATGAGCTTATTCTCACAGCACCTTTCTGTACTTTTACAGTGAATCTGGCAGTTAAACCACTCCGTAATTTAATTTTAATGACTGCCTCTCCTACCTTATTTCCTGTGATCTTGCCCTTGTCAGTAACAGAAACAATCTTCTTATTACTGCTTGTCCAGGAAACTACCTTGTCACCTGCTGCCAGCCCTGATACTTTAACCTGGAATGACTGATTCAATTTTAACGGAAGTACCTGATCAACAGGTACATTCAATTTTATAGTTGGTTTCAGCTTCTTGATCATTTTTTGTTTCTTTCGCATCACCACACACTGTACACTGTCGTTCCTTTAGTCCTTCTTTCACAGCAGTTGCAGATCGTATCACCTTCCAGTCTCCCATTACATGTCCTTTTGCCGGAATCTTCTCTGTCTTTCCTGTCTTGAAACAATCTAAACATACTTCCTGTCTGCTTCCGTCTTCTGCACATGTTGGTTCTATATCGGTCTTCCACTGGTAATTGTGAACAGCAGGAAGAAAATCTTCATTTTCTTGCCCGCAGTTTTCACATTTTTTATAGGCTCTCCCTAAAAAACTGTATCCAGCATTATAAAAAGAAAATATGTTCGATATTTTATTGCGAAATTTTTGATATCATGGTATCATATATGTATGAAAGAAAATCTTATACATTACCGCACTTGTGTGTGCAATATTAATTACCATATGGTATGGTCAGTGAAATTCCGGCGGAAGATATTAAATGCAGAGGTCGAGGCATGTCTGCAGGAACTGGTGCAGGAGACCATGTACACTGTTTTGTGTCAGCCCCTCCGAAATTATCCATAACTGCGATCGTGAAATACCTGAAGGGGATCTCTGGCAGGAAACTTTTTTGAACGTTTTCCGGAAATAAGAAACCAGCTTTGGAAAGGGGAGTTGTGGAACCATTCCTATTATGTGGAAACGGTCGGAGCTGTATCGGAAGAAAATATCCGCAGGTATATCGAACATCAGAGCAAAGCTTACTGATATGATGGAGGAGAGGAAATGCTGCTGTCAAAGAAAACATCCATAAAGGTCAGCCGGGAATATGCAAACCTCATCGGGCATATGTGTTATGCAGCATCCAAGCTCTGGAATGTCTGTAATTACGAGCGTCAGCATTACAAAGAAACAGGGATGGCGCAGTATCCTGACTGGTACTATCAGAAAAAAGCCCATAAAGAGGATCTGTGGTATAAACAGCTCCCGTCCCAGACTGCCCAGGAAGTCTGCAGGCTGCTGGACAAGGCATGGAAGTCTTTTATGCCCTGAAAAGATCCGGGGGGATCGAGGCTCCCAGACCGCCGCGGTTTAAGCAGGAAAGTATCCCCATTACCTATATGCAGATGGGGAT
>ENA-OQCV01000156-OQCV01000156.1-human-gut-metagenome-genome-assembly--contig:-NODE-156-length-19768-cov-2.362100_pt1 | contig 19768 bp, 21 predicted proteins | sample MGYA00242766_ERZ504592 | MGnify/ENA primary metagenome ERZ504592 (study PRJEB26092, sample SAMD00036315) | human gut metagenome | host: Homo sapiens | study: EMG produced TPA metagenomics assembly of...
CACAGAGCGGCCAGATCACCATTATCAAGGTGCCGGGTCTGGGCTGCTGGCGCGCCGAGACCATCCCGGTGGAGGGCCTGCGTCCCCTGCTGGGCATTGAGGAGTAAGCCATGAAAAATACATTCGGCAGCGACCTTTCGCTGACCATTTTCGGCGAGAGCCATGGCCGCGCCATCGGCGCGGTGTTGGACGGCATGGCCGCAGGCCTGCCGGTGGACGAGACTTTTCTCGCCGCCTGCATGGACAAGCGCCGCGCCCGGGGCGACGGCCTGTCCACTCCCCGGGTGGAGGCAGATGCCGTGCAGCTGCTGTCCGGCGTGGTGAACGGCCGCACCACCGGCACCGCCATTGCCCTGATGATCGAAAATACCAACACCCGCAGCGGCGATTACGCCAAAACGGCAGACCTTCTGCGCCCCGGCCATGCAGACTACACCGCCTACGCCAAGTACCACGGCTTTCAGGATGCGCGCGGCGGCGGGCACTTCTCCGGCCGGGTGACGGCCGCCCTTGTGGCGGGCGGTGCCATTGTGCTGAGCGCACTGCGCCGTGCGGGCATCGACATCACCACCCATATCGCAGAGTGCGCTGGCATTGCGGACACCCGCTTTGCACAGGATGATGCCGCACAGCTCTCTGCTCAGGTGGAAGCCCTTGCCAGCAAGCCCGAGGGCTTTGCGGTGCTGGATGAAACCGTAGAAGAACCCATGAAAGCCGCCATCCGTGCCGCCGGTGCGGAGGGCGACAGCGTGGGCGGGATGCTGGAAACCGCCATCCTCGGCCTGCCGGCAGGCATCGGTGAGCCCTATTTTGACAGCGTGGAAAGCGAGATCGCACATCTGGTGTTCTCCGTCCCCGCCGTCAAGGGCATCGAGTTCGGCACCGGCTTCGGCTTTGCCGGGATGCGCGGCTCCGAAGCAAACGACGCCTTCCGCATGACACCGGAGGGTGCGGTGGTGACCGCCACCAACCACAATGCGGGCATCAACGGCGGCATCGCCAACGGGATGCCGGTGGTGTTCCGCACCGTGGTCAAACCCACACCCAGCATCTACAAGCAGCAGGATACCGTAGACTATCTTGCCAAAAAGGGACGCACAGCTGTCCATTCAGGGCCGTCACGACCCCTGCATCGTGCCCAGAGCCGCCATCGTGCAGACCTGCGCCGCCGCACTGGCTGTGGGCGACCTGCTCACGGCACGCTACGGCGCGGCATGGATGACCCACCCCACCAGCTTCCGGAAGGAGGACGAGTAAAATGGAATACGGACTCATCGGCGCAAAACTCGGCCACTCCTACTCCAAGATCATCCACGAGATGCTCTGCGGCTACCACTACGACCTGTGCCCTCTGCCCACCGAGGAAGAGGCCCGGGCCTTTCTGGCAAAGCGGCAGTTCAAGGCCATCAATGTGACCATCCCCTATAAAAAGCTGGTGATGGAATACTGCTCCTACATCGATCCGCGGGCCAAGGCCATCGGGGCGGTGAACACGGTGGTGAACAAAAACGGCCTGCTCTACGGCTATAACACCGATTATATGGGCTTTGCCCACCTGTGCGACGCCCACGGCGTGAATTTTTCAGGCAGGACCGTGCTCATTCTGGGCACCGGCGGCACCCACAATACCACCAGCGCTGTGGCCCGGGACAAGGGCGCGGCAAAGGTGCTCACCGTCAGCCGCCATCCGGACCCGGAAAAGGGCGAGCTGAGCTATGCCGAGGCCGTTTCCAGCGGGGCGCAGATCGTGGTAAACACCACACCGGCCGGCATGTACCCCAATGTAGGTGTGTGCACTCTGGACGTTGCCGCCATGCCGGACCTCGAGGCTGTAGTGGATGTGGTGTACAACCCCGACAAGACCGAGCTCATCCTCCGCGCCGAGGAAGCGGGCGTGCCGGTGGCTGTGGGCGGCCTTGAAATGCTGGTGGCGCAGGCAGTGTATGCCGCAGAATATTTTCTGGACCGCAAGTTTGAGGATGCGCCGGTTGAAATTCGGCGCATCACCGCCGCACTGCGCCGGGATATGCTGAACATTGCCCTCATCGGGATGCCCTCTTCCGGCAAGACCACCCTCGGCAGGATGCTGGCAAAGAGCCTTGGCCGTACCTTTGTGGATCTGGATGAGGAGATCGTAAAGACCGATGGCCGCAGCATCCCGGATATCTTTGCAGCCGAGGGCGAGGACGGCTTCCGCACAAAGGAAACTGCCGAAACACAGCGCTTTGGCAAAGAGGGCCGACAGCTCATTTCCTGCGGCGGCGGCATTGTAAAAAATGCCGGAGAATCTGCGTGCTCTGCACCAGAACGGTGTCATTCTGTTCATCGACCGGCCGGTGGATGCGCTGGCCGTGGGCGGCGGCAGGCCGCTTTCTTCCAGCATGGACGCACTGCGCCAGATGGAAGCACAGCGCCGTCCGCTGTATCTGGCAGCGGCAGATGCCGTCATTCCCAACAACGGCACGCTGGACGATGCCCTGCATGCCGCCATGGAGGCACTGGATGGAAAATTTTTGATTCTTAACGGCCCGAACCTCAACATCATGCGCTGGTCAGAGCCGGGCGTGCCCGGGGAGCTGGATTATAACGCCATCATGGACTATGTGCAGGCAGGCTGTGAGCAGCTGGGCATTGAGACCGACTGCTGCCAGTCCAACCACGAGGGCGACCTCGTGGACGAAATCCAGGCCGCAGCGGGCCGGGTGGACGGCATCGTGCTGAACCCTGGTGCCTACGCCCACTACAGCGTGGCCATTCTGGATGCGCTGCGCCTGTGCGGCGTACCCGCCGTGGAAGTGATGCTGCACGCCCCGGACGAGCGGGAGCCTTTCCGCAAGACGGACGTGGTATCCTTTGGCTGTCAGGGCCACTTCATCGGGGAAGGCCCGCAGGGCTACCTGCACGCCTGCATTTATCTGGCCCAGCTGCTGCGCACCGACGGCTCCAGCAAGGCGCATATCGTGATGTAAAAACGAAAGGAAATTATCACTATGATCATCTCCACCCAAAAAAGGGACTCCGAAGGACGAACTGGAAAAGATCGTTGACAAATTCGAGAAGCAGGGTCTGGACGTGACCCTGATCACCGGCAAGGACTACAACGTGTTCGGTCTGGTGGGCGACACCACCAAGATCGACGAACGGGATGTGCTGGCAAACCCGTGGATCGACAACGTCACCGCGTGTCCGCGCCCTATAAGCGTGCAAACCGCCTGTTCCACCCGGCAGATTCCGTGATCGACTGCGGCGGCGTGAAGATCGGCGGCAAGGAAAAGATCGCCGTCATGGCAGGCCCCTGCAGCATCGAGGGCGCAGAGCAGGCTCTGCGCATTGCACAGGGCGTGAAGGCCGGCGGTGCCACCCTGTTCCGCGGCGGTGCCTACAAGCCCCGCACCTCTCCCCTACTCCTTCCAGGGCCCTTGAGACCGAGGGCATTCTGGATATGGTAAAGGCCCGCGAGGCCACCGGCATGCCCATCGTCTCCGAGCTGATGAGCGAGGACCGCATCCCGGAGTTTGAGGAGTACGTGGACGTGGTGCAGATCGGTGCCCGCAACATGCAGAACTTCCAGCTGCTCAAGGCCGTGGGCAAGATGCACAAGCCGGTGCTGCTCAAGCGCGGTCTGTGCAACACCATTGAGGAGTGGATCATGAGCGCCGAGTACATCATGGCCGGCGGCAACGAGCAGGTCATTCTGTGCGAGCGCGGCATCCGCACCTTCGAGAAGTACACCCGCAACACTCTCGATCTCTCTGCAGTGCCCATCATCCACGAAAAGACCCACCTGCCCATCATCGTGGATCCCAGCCACGCCACCGGCAAGGCCAATCTGGTCGAGCCTATGATGATCGCTGCCGTGGCCGCCGGTGCCGACGGTCTGGAAGTGGAGGTCCACTACGACCCGCAGCACGCATGGAGCGACGGCGCACAGTGCCTGACCCCGGATTCCTTCGCGCAGGCCATGGCAAAGTGCCGTCAGGTGGCATGGGCCATTGGCCGGGATATGTAACGGCCTATGCTGGTAACGATTCAGAACGCGCGTTCCGTGGGCGGCACTATCACCGCACCTCCCAGCAAGAGCATGGCTCACCGTGCTGTGCTCTGCGCGGCACTGGCCGAGGGCCGCAGCCACATCACCAATCTGGAATTCAGCAAGGACATCTCTGCCACGCTGGGCGCAGCGGCACAGCTGTGCGCCCGTGTGCGCACCGGCGCAGACGACGCTGTAGTGGAAGGGCTGGGGCATTTTGTGCCCCTTGCCGCGCCGGTGGACTGCTGCGAGAGCGGCAGCACCCTGCGCTTTCTCATCCCCATCGCCAGCCTGACCGGACAGGCAGTTTCCTTCACCGGCCGCGGGCGGCTGATGGAGCGGCCTCAGTCGGTGTATGAAGCTCTGTACCGGGAGCAGGGCCTGCGGTTTGAGCAGAGCGCTGCCGGGCTGACCGTGGAAGGGGCACTGACCCCCGGCGAATACCGCCTTGCAGGCAATGTATCCAGCCAGTTCATCAGTGGGCTGCTGTTTGCTCTGCCGCTGCTTTCCGGCAACAGCACGCTGCACCTCATCCCGCCGGTGGAGAGCCGCAGCTACATCGATATGACCCGCTCTGTGCAGGCAGCCTTCGGTGTGCAGAGCCATTGGCTGGACGAAAACACTCTTGCCATCCCGGGCGGGCAGCACTATCACCCCTGCGATTACACCGTGGAGGGCGATTACAGTCAGGCCGCGTTCCCGGCGGTGCTGGGTGCAGTGTGCGGCGGCGTGACCATCACCGGCCTTGCCCCGGAAACGCTGCAGGGCGATGCCGCCATTCTGGACATCCTGCGCCGGTGCGGCGCGGTGTTTACCCGCACGGCAGAGGGCATCTCTTTTGAAAAAGGGCCCCCGCTGCACGGGGTGGACATCGACCTTGCGGACTGCCCGGACCTTGGCCCTGTGCTCATGGTGCTGGGCCTGCTGTGCGAAGGCACTACAGTCATCCGCAACGCAGAGCGTTTACGCCTGAAGGAGAGTGACCGCATCGCTGCCATGGAGGCCGAGCTGCGTGCCTGCGGCGGCGTGCTGGAAAGCGAGGGCGGCACCATTACGGTGCACGGCTGCGCGAACAGGCTGCACGCTCCGGCAGGTGTTCTGCATGGGCACAATGACCACCGTGTGGTCATGAGCCTTGCGGTGCTGGCCCCTGAGTACGGGCATTCCCCTGACCGTGGACGATAGCCGAAGCCATTACAAAAAGCTGGCCGAATTTCTTTGAAGCCATCAAGCCCTTGGGCGCGGAGGTGGAATATGCTTGATAAACAAAACGTTATCTCGTGGTGGGCCTTGGCCTGCTGGGCGGCAAATACGCGCTGGAACTGACGAAAGCCGGTTTCCATGTGGACGGCATCAACCGCAGCGAAGGGCATTTGCAGTACGCGCTAGAGCACGGCTATATCGCCAGCGGCAAGACCCACGATTTTGAGGACCTTGTGAGCAGCGCCGACCACATCATCTTTGGTCTGTACCCCACGGCCCTCATCGAGTGGTTCCGCACCTACGGCCATCTGCTCAAGCCCGGCTGCATCTTTACCGATGTTTCCGGCGTAAAGACCGGCCTTGTGGAGCCGGTGCAGGCCATGTGCCCGGCGGGCGTGGAGTTCATTGCCAGCCACCCGATGGCAGGCCGTGAGACTTCCAGCGTGGAGCACGCCGCCGAGGTGAACTTTGCCCCGGCCAACTTCATCATCACCCCCACGGAAAAGAACACGCCAGAGGCCATTCAGTGGGCAAAGGACCTGGCCGAAGTGCTGGGCTTCCACCACATCTGCACCCTGACGGTGCAGGAGCACGACAAGATGATCGGCTATGTGAGCCAGCTGTGCCATGCCATCGCCGTGAGCCTGATGTGCGCCAACGATAACTCTTCGCTGTGCGAGTACACCGGCGACTCCTTCCGTGATCTGACCCGCATTGCACGCATCAACGATAAAATGTGGGCAGAGCTGTTTTTGTGGAACAAACAGAACTTGATCAGCGAGATCGACCAGTTCGATGCCGCTCTGCAGCAGATGCGCTCTGCTCTTGTGGCCGACGACCGGGATAAGCTGGAAGAGATGTTCCGTCTTTCCACCCAGCGCCGCGCGGCGTTCGACAAAAAACTGCCCGAATAAACCGGAGGTGCTCCCATGCCCAAGCAGGAAGGCCAGAAATCCAAGCTTTTGACCCTTTTGCGCATTCTGGAACAAAAGACCGACGAAGAACACCTGCTCAATGTACCGCAGCTGGTAGAGCTGCTGGAACAGCAGGACATTCTTGCCGAGCGCAAAAGCATCTACAGCGATATCGACACCCTGCGCAGTCTGGGGTATGACATCCAGCTGCGGCGCGGGCGCGGCGGCGGCTACTGGCTGGCCAGCCGCACCTTTGAGCTTTCTGAGCTGAAGCTGCTGGTGGATGCCGTACAGGCCAGCAAGGTTGTGTCGGCACGCACCAGCAGTAAACTCATCCATAAACTGGAAGCCCTCTGCTCCGACTACGAGGGCACCCAGCTGCAGCGTCAGGTGTACGTGGATGGCCGCCCCAAAAGCGACAGCCACACCCTGCTTTACAGCATCGATGCGCTGCACAGCGCCATCAATGCGGGCAGAATGGTGCGGTTCCGCTACAAGGACGGCGGCACCCGCACCGTCAGCCCATGGCAGCTGGCATGGGAAAACGGCTGCTACTACCTTATCGCTTATCAGGACGAGAAAGAGCCTGCGGGCATCCGCAACTACCGCGTGGACCGCATGTCTTCCGTGACGGTGCTGGGCGATGCCCGCCGGGGCAAGGCCGAGTTCCGCCAGTTCGACCTGCCCGCCTATCTGCGCAAGCACTTCAACATGTTCGGCGGGCCGGAGCACCGGGTCACCCTGCGCTGCACCGCCGACCTGGAAAGCGCCATGCGCGACCGCTTTGGCAGAACGCCGCTGTTCGTGCCGGAGAAAGACGGTGCATATTTTCACTTTGATGTTCCGGTATGCGTCAGCCCCCAGTTCTACGGCTGGGTGTGCGGCTTTGGCGGCAAGGTGGAAGTAACGGCTCCCGCCGAGGTGCGCAAGGGGATACACGATATGGTGCAGGCCCTTGCGAAGCAGCACGATTAAAATGGCCTCCGCTTCGCTCTGGCCATCATCAGATGAAATGATATTTATAATCAGGTTCCGGAAAAATCTGCGGATTTTTCCGGAACCTTTTTTCACAGGGAAGGCCCGGACCGGGAGATGCAGCGTTTCCGGCAGGAAATAATTTCACGGCACCGTCCTGCCCTGTGGAGCCAGAGCGCCAGATGCTGCTTTCCGGTACGACTCTATCCGTGAAAAATGCAAACCCCGGCAGGCCGCAGCCTGCCGGGGTTTGCTGTTCCTATAAATAATTCTTCCGCTGAGCATGGCCAGAGCGAAGCGGAGGCCATTCTGAATCTCTCACTCCTCAAATTCCAGATCGCTGGGCAAAATCAGGTCCAGCTCGGCGGCAGGTTCTGCCACAAGGCGGCGGCTCTGGTGGAAGATGGCCTTTTCCAGCGTGTTGCGGGCAAGACGGCCGTTGCCGGCGGTGCGGCTGTCCAGCGCCTGACGGCGCTTGTAGTAGCCCAAAAGCGGGAAGGTACAGCCCTCGGCAAGGCGGTAGCCCTTGCCCTTTGCCAGCACGTTGGTGATGTCCAGCAGCTCGTCTGCTGTGTAGTCCGGGAACTCGATCTTGTTGGGGGAAGCGGCTGGCAAGACCGCTGTTGGCGGTAAGGAACACCTCCATCTCCCGGGTGTAGCCCGCCAGAACGACCACCAGCTCGTCCCGGTGATCCTCCATGCCCTTCACAAGGGTGTCGATGGCTTCGAGACCAAAGCTGTCCTGCTCGCCGCGGTAGAGGCTGTAGGCTTCATCGATAAACAGCACACCGCCGAGGGCACTCTCGATGACGCTGTTTGTCAGCGGGGCGGTGTGGCCGGTGTAGCGGCCCACAAGGTCGGCACGGGTCACTTCCACCAGCTGGCCGCCCTTCAGCGCGCCGATGGCCTTGAGGTACTTTGCCACCAGCCGGGCAATGGTGGTCTTGCCGGTGCCCGGGTTGCCGGTGAAGATCATGTGCATGGAAAGGCTGGCGGTCTTGAAGCCTGCCGCCGCGCGGCGCTGCTGCACCTGCAGGTTATCCGCCAGACCGAACACATACTCCTTGACCGCCCCAAGGCCCACAAGACCGTCAAGCTCTGCGCGGACCGCTTCTGCGGCCCCCGTGTACTCGGCAGGCAGCAGGGCAGACAGCTCCTGCTCGGGCTGGTCGTTCAGGCTGAACCACACACCCTCCGGCTTTGCGGTCAGGGTGACGGTGCCGGTAAGCTTTGCATCAGTCTGCAGGCAGTATTCACTCAGGGCACGGAACATTTTATTGCAGCATTCCGCAAGGTCCGCCGCACCCTTTTCCTTAGAGCACTGGGCGGCTACATAGTCCCGCACATCGGCCCCGGCAGAGAGGGTCAGCCCAAGGCGTGCGCTCACCTTCTGGGCCAGCGCATTCAGCTGCTGCGCCGCCAGCGCTGCAAGGTCCTCGCGGGCAAAGACGCTGGTGGCACACACATCGCCCACCGCCGCCACAAAGGGCGCACCGAACTTATCTGCCAGCGCGTCCCGGCCCTTGCGGGAAAAGAAGATGAGGTACTTGCCGCAGGGCGTGATACTGCTCACAGCGCCCGGAGCCAGCGCCGTACCTGCATCCACAAGGATGCCCTCCTTGTTCACAAGATACCGGCTGGAAAGCGGTGCGCTGCCCTTCACAGCAAGGTCTGCAAGGGTCTTGAGGAAGGCCGCATGGCAGCTCTCGTAATGCTCAAAGATCACGATCTCCCCGGGGGGCGTGCAGGGCCGCATACAGATCCTGCAAAAACAGCTTTTCCGCACCGGAATTGGGGTAGAGGGCAAGGCCACCACCGCGGCGTTTTGTCGCTCTGCAAAAGGCCCCAGCGCCGCCATGATGCGGGCGGTCTCTGCCAGCGCAAAATGCCGCCCCGTACCGGCTCCGCCGCACAGCAGGATCACATTGCGTGCTGCCGGGCGCTCGGTGCCCAGCACAAAGGGCCGGCGCATGGCGCGCACCACGCTGTCCACAAAGGCATCCTGCCCGAGAACGGTCTTTTTCACCTCGGCGGCAAGGCCCTCAAAGCTGCCAAGGTGCTCTGCGGTCACATCGGCAGTGCCCTTGGCAAGCAGGCCGTCCGCTTCCATATCCCGCAGCATCTGGCGGCTGTCCTCCAGAGCAGACTGCACCGCAGTGTCCTGCGTTTTCAGCTGGGCGTTCTGATTTTTTGAGCAGGGCATCCAGCTGCTTCTGGTTTTCCAGCAGAGCAGCGTTCAGGTCCGGCACGGCTGAGGTCCCGGATTTCTGTGGCTTTGCCTCCGGCTGGGCGGTGCCGCCAAAGCGCGGCCTGCCCCCTGCACCGAACACACCGTTCATAAGGTTTTCCCAATCGTCGGTATATGCCATGGTTTGCCCTCCGTTTTTGTCGTTTTCTTCCAGTATAGTGTACCCGGACAGCTTTTGCAATTCCCTCTTGCAAAAAAGACCGCCGGTGTTTACACTTATATCTGATAGGAAATCTGCAAGAAGGAATGAAGAAACTATGACCGTCAAAACGCCCGCCGAACTGAAAACGCTATACGAGAGCATCTCCTTTGACCTTCAAACCACCTACACCGGCCCGCTGGGGCAGGAATATGCTGTTTCCGGCACCCATCTGCGCCTGTGGGCACCCACGGCGCAGAGGGTGGAGGTCAGCCTTTACCGCAAAGGCAGCGGCGGTGAGCCCATAGGCACTCTGCCGCTGGAGCGGGGGCAGCAGGGGGTGTGGAGCATCTATCTGCCCGGCGACCAGCACGGACGATACTATACCTATACGGTCACAGTGGATGGCATTTCGCGCCAGACCGGCGACCCCTATGCCCGTGCGGCAGGCGTGAACGGCACCCGCAGCATGATCGTGGACCTTGCCCGCACCGTCCCCCCTCCGGGTGGGAGCATGATGTGCGTCCGGTCATCCCGCCGGAGCAGCGCGCGATGTGGGAGGTGAGCGTGCGTCCGGTCATCCCGCCGGAGCAGCGCGCGGTGTGGGAGGTGAGCGTGCGCGACTTCTCGCAGGACGCTGCCAGCGGCGTGCGCCCGGCATGGCGGGGCCAAGTTCATGGCCTTTACCCAGCAGGGCACCACCCTGCACGGGGACGGCATCCACCCCACCTGCCTGAACTACCTCCGGCGTCTGGGCGTGAAGTATGTGCAGCTGATGCCCATTTTTGATTTTGGCAGCGTGACGAGGCAAAGCCGCTGCTGCGGCAGTACAACTGGGGCTATGACCCCACCAACTACAATGTGCCCGAAGGCAGCTATTCCACCGACCCCACCCGCGGCGAGGTGCGCATCCGGGAGTGCAGGGAAATGATCGCAGCCCTGCACGCGGCGGGCATCGGTGTGGTGATGGATGTGGTGTATAACCACATGTACCGCAATAAGAACCCGCTGAACGACACCGTGCCCTGCTACTTTTTCCGCCAGAACGAGGACGGCAGCTTTTCCAACGGCAGCGGCTGCGGCAACGAATTTGCCAGCGAGCGGCCCATGGCCCGGCGGTATATGATCGATTCCATCCTCTACTGGGCGCAGGAATACCACATCGACGGCTTCCGGTTCGACCTGATGGGCCTGTACGACGTGGAGACCATCAACGCGGTGCGCGCCGCGCTGGATACGCTGCCCGGCGGACGGGATATCCTGATGTACGGCGAGCCGTGGCAGGGCGGCGGCAGCCAGCTGCACCGGTACGAGGCCAACAAGGCGAATCTTGCCATGCTGAACGATCGCATCGGCATCTTCTGCGACGACACCCGCGACACCATCAAGGGCGGCTGCTTCAACGCCCGGGAGCCGGGCTATGTGGAGGGCAGGCCCGGCAGCTTCTGGGACATCGGCGGCGCGGTGGCGGCATGGTGCCTCAGCGACCGTCTGCCGCCCCACGCGCCCAGCCAGATCGTGAGCTATGTTTCCGCCCACGACAACTTCACCCTGTGGGACAAGCTGCTGCCTGGTGCGGTACGAAAACGCCGGTAGTTCACGGCGGCAGACAGCACAGCCCTTGCCCAGAACCGGCTGGCGGCGGGCATTTACCTGACCAGCTTCGGCCTGCCTTTCCTGCAGGCGGGCGAGGAGTTTGCCCGCACCCAAAAAAGGGAAGGGCAACAGCTACCGCTCTTCGCCTGCGCTGAACCGGCTGGACTGGGAGCGGGCCGAAAATATCATGCACTGGTGGACTACTACCGCGGCCTGCTGGCTCTGCGGGCAAGGTTTCCGCGGCTTTCCAGCACCGACCCCCACGCGCCGGATGCCCTGTACTTTTTCTCACTGGAGCAGCCGCTGGTGGGCTGGCAGCTGCCCGCGCAGTGGGGCGACGGCGCAGCATGGCAGGCGCTGTGCGTGTTCTATAACCCCACCGAGATCAGCAAGGTCGTGCCGCTGCCGGTTGGGCGCTGGCAGATGCTGAGCGACGGCATCTCGTCCAGCCTGTGGCGCGGCCCGGCAAGAGTGTATGAGCACGAGGCCGTGCTGATGCCTTACAGTGCCACCATCTTTGGACAGATATAAAAACAGGAGCGGATGGAAAACTCTCATCCGCTCCTGTTTTCTATTTTGCTCAGCTGTTGGAAGCCGTCTTTTCGCCCAGTGTCACATTGACCGTCTGCATCTGGCCGTCGCGTGCAATGGTGATGGAAAGCGTATCGCCTGCTGCGTGCTTCTGCATCAGGGTGCCAAGGTCGTCCTTGGAGGCGATCTCGGTGCCGTCCACGCTCACGATGCGGTCACCGGCCTGCAGGCCTGCCTTTTCGGCAGGGCCGCCCTTGACCACCTCCACAACGTAAACGCCGTAGGCATTCACGCCCAGTTGAGAAGCAGTCTGTGCGTCGGTCACGGCCAGATAGGTGATGCCCAAATAAGGCCGTCCGGTCACATAGCCGTTCTCCAGCAGTTCCTGTGCCACCTTGATGGCATCGTTGATGGGGATGGCAAAGCCCAGACCCTCTGCATCGCTGGAAGAGGATTTTGCATTCACAATGCCGACCAGCTCGCCGTTCATATTGAACAGGCCGCCGCCGGAGTTGCCGGGGCTGACCGAAGCATCCATCTGGATCAGGGACATGGTGTTCACAGAGCTGCTGCCCTGAATGGTGACGCTGCGGTTCAAAGCGCTGATCATGCCGCCGGTCACGGTGCCGCCCAGCTCACCCAGCGGGTTGCCCACAGCCATCACGCTCTGGCCCACCTTCAGGCTGTCGCTGTTGCCCACGGTGGCGGGGGTTCAGGCCGTCAGCATCGATCTTGATGACCGCGATATCGCTGGTGGTATCTTCGCCCACAAGGGTGGCGGTGTAGTCCTTGTCACCAATGGTAACGGTGATGGTGGAAGCGCCGTCCACCACATGTGCACAGGTGAGGATGTAGCCGTCCGAGCTGATGATCACGCCGCTGCCGGCACCGCTCTCCACCTGATTCTGGCCGTACCACGACCACTGAGAGTAGACCACCTGCTCCGTAGTGATGACCACCACGCTGGGGCTGACCAGATCAGCCACCTGTTCAGTGGTCAGGCTGCTGCCGCTGCTGGATGCTGCGGTGATGGAACTATCCGAACCGGATGCACTGTCGGCCGTAGAGGAAGGTGCCACCTGCTGAATGACCACCTTGCCGCTGCCGCCAAACTTTGCCCCCACAAAGCCGCCCGAAAGCCCATGGCTGCGGCCAGCACCAGCGCCACGGCGCTGCGTACAACGCGCTTGCCGTTGAACTTTTCTTCTTTTTAGGGGGCTGCGCGTCCTGCGGCTGTACCGGATGTACCGGCGGCGTTGCACCGCCTGCGCCGTTGTCTGTCTGCGGGGCGGTGTAAGCGGTCTCCGGTTCCGGCTGCGGGTCGTTGTACTGGTTGGCGGTGTTCATGCCGCTGCTGCCCACATTGGGATAACCGGTATCTCCGCTTTCGTTTTTATCCTGAGAGGAATAATCATATTCCCATTTGTTCTCATTGTCCATGCTGATACTTCCTTTCCGTAAGGGATACGTCCACAGGAGCCCTGTTCCTTTGAACTGCTCCTATTGTAACCATCAATTGTGAAAATCAATCGCGCGCGCCGTGAAGAAACTGTGAAATAAAGACGCACTTTCCGCCCATTGACAGCGGCCTTTGCGCTTGCTATTGTAAAAGCGTAAATTCAGGAGGAACACACCATGGAACTGCACCGCACAGACGAGGGCTTTGCCCTCTATAAGGAAAAAAGCACAGATCGGCTTCTGCGCGCTCACGCCCGCCGCAAAGGGGGCTGCCATCACCGCGTTTGGCATCGAACCGCAGTGGCGGCGCAAAGGCTACGGCTCCTATCTATTAAAAGAAACTTTGCGCGCCTACGCCGGATACGACCGCGAAAAGGCTACCGTATTTACCGCCCCGCTGCCCGCCGATGCCGCAGAGCTTGCGTTCTGGGCAAAGTTCGGCTTTGCGGCAGAAGGCAGGCAGCTGGTACGCCGCCGCACGCCGGACCTGACCGCCGTCAAGTTCGTGCAGGACTTTCTGGCCGCACGGCTGGCACAGCCGCGCCTTTGCATCGATGCTACCTGCGGCAACGGCGGCGACACGGCCTTCCTGTGCGGCATCACCGCGCCGGAAGGAAAGGTAGTCGGCTTTGACGTGCAGGAAGCTGCCATTGCATCCACCCGGAAGCATCTGGAGCAGCTGGGCGTGCCTGCCGCCCGGTATGAGCTGCACTGCCAAAGCCACGCAGACCTTTTTACAGGTTGTGCAGCCCGGCACGGCAGATGCGGTGATGTTCAACTTTTGGCTGGCTGCCCGGGGCCGACCACGCAGTGTTCTCCACCGCGCAGAGCAGCATCCCCGCCCTGCAGGCGGCTTTGGAAGCCGTGCGCCCCGGCGGCGTGGTGAGCGCCATCCTCTACAGCGGGCAGGTCATCGGCACGGATGAAAAGCAGACGGTGCTGGAATATCTCCGGGCCACTTCCGCTCAAAAGGTTTTCACCGTTCTGGTGTGTGATTTTCGCCAACTGGGCCGAAACCGCCCCTCTGCCCTGCATCATCCTGAAAAAAGTAACGAAAACACTTGCATTATGGAGCGTTTTCGGATAAAATAGGGTACGTATGTGTAAAAATATACTCCTTCCGTCATCGCTGCGCGATGCCACCTCCCTCTGAGAGGGAGGCTTTGGCAGGGCGAGAAGCTTTTCCTTTTCGCCAGAGGCTCCCTCATTGAGGGAGCTGTCACGGCATCAGCCGTGACTGAAGGAGTTCCATCCATTTCAGGAGAAATACTAGTTTATGACAAATCGTGAAGAAATCGAGCGCCGCCGGACGTTTGCGATCATCAGCCATCCCGACGCCGGTAAGACCACTCTGACCGAAAAGCTGCTGCTGTACGGCGGAGCCATCAATCAGGCAGGCTCCGTCAAGGGCAAGCAGAGCGCAAAGCACGCCGTGTCCGACTGGATGGACATTGAGAAGCAGCGCGGTATTTCCGTCACCTCTTCTGTCCTGCAGTTCAACTACGCGGGCAAGTGCGTGAACATTCTGGACACCCCGGGCCATCAGGACTTCTCGGAGGACACCTACCGCACCCTGATGGCGGCAGACTCTGCCGTCATGGTCATCGACGCCGCAAAGGGCGTTGAGGCACAGACCATCAAGCTGTTCAAGGTGTGCACCCTGCGCCACATCCCCATCTTCACCTTCATCAACAAGATGGACCGCGAAGCCCGCGACCCCCTTTGAGCTGATGGAGAACATTGAGGAGATTTTGGGCATCAAGACCTACCCCATGAACTGGCCCATCGGCTGCGGCAAGGAGTTCAAGGGCGTGTTCGACCGCAACACCCGCAAGGTGCTGGCATTTTTCCAGCGACGGCCGCGCCAACGGCGTGAAGAAGGTGGATGAGACCGAGGCCGAGCTGGGCGATCCCGCACTGGACGAGCTGCTCACCCCGTATCTGCACCAGCAGCTGGTGGATGAAATCGAGCTGTTGGACGGCGCTGCCGAGGAATTTGACCTCGACAAAGTGCTGCGCGGCGAGCTGAGCCCTGTGTTCTTTGGTTCCGCTCTGACCAACTTCGGCGTGGAGCCCTTTCTGGAGAACTTCCTGCGGCTCACCCCCACCCCGCTGGCCCGCGTGGACAGCCTGACCGGCGAGACCGTGGACCCCTGCCGCGACGAGTTCTCTGCCTTCATCTTTAAAATTCAGGCCAACATGAACAAGGCCCACCGCGACCGCATCGCCTTTTATGCGCATCTGCTCCGGCAAGTTCGAGCGCGGCATGGAGGCCTTCCATGTGCAGGAGGGCAAGAACATCAAGCTGGCCACCGGCACCCAGCTGATGGCGCAGGACCGCGCCATCGTGGACGAGGCCTACGCCGGCGACATCATCGGCCTGTTCGACCCGGGCATCTTCTCCATCGGCGACACGTTGTGCACCGGCAAAAAGAAGGTCCAGTTCGCAGGCATCCCCACCTTCTCGCCGGAGCACTTTGCCCGCATTGAGCAGAAGGACACCATGAAGCGCAAGCAGTTCGTGAAGGGCATGGAGCAGATCGCGCAGGAGGGTGCCATCCAGATCTTCCGCGAAGTGGGCGGCGGCATGGAAGAAGTGGTGGTCGGCGTGGTTGGCGTGCTGCAGCTGGAAGTGCTGGAGTACCGCCTGAACACCGAGTACAACGTGGAGATCCGGATGCAGCAGCTGCCCTTTGAACAGCTGCGCTGGGTGCAGAACGACCCCGACACCTACAACCTGCGGGATCTGGACCTGACCAGCGACACCAAGGCTGTGGAGGATATGAAGGGCAACCGCCTGCTGCTGTTCACCTCCGACTGGGCGGTGCGCTGGGCTGAGACCCACAACGAAACGCTGAAACTGAGCGAGTTCGGCAATATCTGAGTTGAAAGAGAGCTGCGGTGCGGGAATATCCCGCAGCTGCGGTTCTTTTTTCATAAACAATAAACTCTTTAAAGTTCATCTAAATGCAATCTCTTTCCCCATGCCCTTTTACAAGCGCACGACTTCCAAACACTTCGGAAATAACGTTTTTTCCGTCAGAGGGTTTGTTGCCATTGTCACAATGGACAGCAGCAGACAGACAGAAGTTCCTATTACAAATTATATTATGAAACCCTTGAACTGTTGCATACTTTTGCACGGATACCGCCGGAATTATATCCGACATAATCTATAATCATCCCTAAAACACTGACGCCGGACGCAGCGGCTAAATTTCTGGGATACGGTTGCCATAGAATAAAACAACCCTTCCCGTCTTTCACCGCTCATCAATTCATCGACTTCTACGCAGTCAGAAATCATGGCATAAATAACCTGATACAGTGCGTTTAACCCAACTACGAGAATGCTCGTCATAATGATCGGCGCTGCGGTTGAACCCGGCTTTAAGAAGAACAAAGGGAACACGATCATACACAAAAGCCAGATTCCCATAGAAATCGTCCATGAAACAACTTTTGAATATTTCGTAGACCAATGATCTATCGGGAAAAGCCCCAAAAACAACGCTACGATCCACATAATGATATTCACAAGGGATACCTGCGTGTCGTTCAGGTTCAGGTTATATCTCAGATAATATACCAATACTCCGAGAAAAATCGCCTGTGCCAAAATTGCAAATATAAACGCAATCGTTAAATGAAGAAACGGCTTGTTCCGAAGAGGACCTTCCAGCATTTCTTTTATGGAATAAGATTTTTTTGTAATAATATCTTTATTTTCGTATCCTTCACTCGCCTTATAACCGATCCAGATACTAAGCGTACAGATAATGCCGAAAAATGCAAAACATACGGACCAAGCTTGTCTGCTGCCGCCGACAACAGGCTCTAAAAAATTCGGTATATGCCATGATCCCGCCGCCGATTGCCACTCCGATGATCGCCCAAAACGTTCTTATTGTAGCCAGCTTACTTCGCAGGTCATAGTTATCGGTAACTTCGCCGCTTAAGGAAGTATACGGAACGTCGATCAAAGTCTGAAATGTATAAAATAACAAAGCAACTATAATAAAATAAATTTTCTGCTGAATTTCAACAAAATCCCATGCCGTAAACAGTAGCCACGTTACAATTCCAAACGGAATCGCACATACTAATAAAAAACGGTCTTCTTCTCCCTTTACGGGGATCGCGGTTATCTGAGATGATTCCGACCAAAGGATCTGTAACAGCATCCCATAAAGTTCCGATCGTCATGATCAGACCCGCGAATTTTCCTGACAATCCGACAATATTTGTAAAAAAACTACAAGCCATATGTCGTAAACATGGTAAATGTAAAAAGCGTTGCCAAGCCGGGCAGTCCATATGCTATCGCCCTTGCAGGTGACATCCTTTTCATCTTACTTGCCTTTCTTATTTTCTTTTTTCATTCCTGCCACAGCAAATGAGAACGGCTCAATAATCCCCATCAGCCTGTCTATGATCGGTCCGTATGCAACAACTGCGATCAATGTTCCGATTCCCCATGACGATCCTAACGCCACTCCGATTACAAATAAGATTGCATAAGATATGATCAGACCGATTCCGTAACTCATTTTTTAACAAGATCAGCCGCCATAAACGCAAATATATCGGATGTCTGATATCCTAAACCGATCGGGATATAATAAGCCAATGTCAAAATAATAATGATCGAACCTATTAAAATACACGCTATTTTCAGTCCGACACTCATTTCCGGAGCTGTCGGCAGCATCGGTGCAAGAACGTCTAACCAGAAATTTTCAAAAGGTCCTATTAAAAAGCACCATGCAAGAGTTCCTAAATGTACCAAATCTCTTCTTACAAAGAAAAATACAAAAAACATGATTCCTTCAAACACAAGAGCAACAGTACCAAACTGAACGTGAAATACATTTGATAACCCAATCTCAAATGTTGTCAGCGGATCACATCCCATTCCGGCCAAACCAAAAGCGCTACTCCAAGAGCACAGATGAAAATAGAAGGGATAATTGCGAGCAGCCTTCTGGCATAACTCCAGATTTTTTTGCGCATCCATTATTCTTCCTCCCACTGTACCGCGATCGCTCTTACAGGCGAACCGTCGCATCCTATAAGTTTCATCGGCAGTGCGATAACATACGGACGTTCAAAATCGATCTGATCAAAAATGCCCAGTTTTCTCCAGATCATCAATCATTTTTTCAGTAGAACAGATCGTGTAACCTGGAAATTCCGTTCCACCAGTCTGATCCGCATTGATCGTATCAATTCCGATAAAGCGAACCCCATTATCAACTAAATATTTTGCTACATCTCCGTTTACATATGGATGGTGGAAAAATTCATCTGTACCTCTTGTTTTATACCAGTTTGTATTAAAAGAACGATTTTTCCTTCACAAATTTCTTCTTTATACGGTTCGATATCTTCTAATGTAATTGCTTCGTCAGCCTTTTTATCCGTTACTCTTACAACAACAGCTTCTCCCAAGAAGAAATCTAATTCCATATTATCGATCGTTTCACCGCTGTTTGAAAAAATGATACGGCGCATCTACATGAGTACCGGTCTGTGTTCCCATTACCAATGTAGATAGATTGTAACCTTCGTTTTCCAGTGTAGTAGCAACTGTAACAGACGGTTCCGGATCTCCCGGGTATATCGGTGTTTCGGCAGTAAATTCCCATGATAAATCTACAATCTTTTTAACTTTTTCTCATAATCTCATATCCTCATTATTCATTGTAAGCATTTTTTTAACAGCTCCAAGTAATCTTCTTTCGTAATTTTCTGGCATTGTCATTTGATAAAACATTGTTAGCAGATCTTTCCGCGATCGCCTCAAATCTCTCTTCCGTGATTCCTTTGATTTCTTTAATTGTAGGAATGTTTAATTTTCTGTTCAAAGCTTTCACATATTCTACCGCTTTCAATGCGTATTGCTCGTCAGACATACTTTCTTCTCTTTCGATTCCCATTGCATCCGCAATATCTGCAAACCGCTCAGGACATGCCGGAATATTAAATTCCATGATATATGGCAGAAACAGTGAATTTGCCACACCGTGCGGCGTATCAAACCAAGCGCCTACTGTCTCGGCAAAAGCATGTACCGCTCCGACATTTGAAGAAATGAACGCCATACCGCCGATCGTACTTGCGATCATCATGTTTCTTCTTGCTTCTCTGTCTTCGCCGTTCTCGTATGCTTTTTCCAGATTCTCTGCGATCATAGAAATCCCTTTCAGCGCCAGAGCATCTGTGATCGGCTGATGTAACTGAACCGTATACGCTTCGATACAATGTGTTAAAGCGTCGACACCGCATGCCGCAGTTAAAGATTTCGGCAGTCCGATCGTAATTTCAGGATCACAGATCGCTAAGACAGGAATCATATGAACAGGATCTCCGACTGTCATTTTGTACTGTCTTTCTGTATCTGTTATAACGGCACACCATGTCACTTCTGCTCCTGTTCCCGAAGTAGACGGAATGCAGATCAGCGGAAGTATATTTGTATCCAATTCCGTATCTGCCCCACTCTACAGTGGATTTTCCGTTCGTGACAACCGCGCCGACAGCTTTCGCCTGATCCATCGCAGATGCCCCCGCCTAACGCGATCAGTGCATCAACATGATTCTTTTTCGCAAACTCTGCCATTTCGTCACAATCTTCCGCTCTTGGATTCGGCTTCACATTCGTCAGCAAAAAG
>ENA-OQCV01000157-OQCV01000157.1-human-gut-metagenome-genome-assembly--contig:-NODE-157-length-19748-cov-2.887569_pt1 | contig 19748 bp, 16 predicted proteins | sample MGYA00242766_ERZ504592 | MGnify/ENA primary metagenome ERZ504592 (study PRJEB26092, sample SAMD00036315) | human gut metagenome | host: Homo sapiens | study: EMG produced TPA metagenomics assembly of...
TCCAAAAGGTTCGAGATGGAGCTCCATGCGCCCGTTCTCCACCTTCCGGAAATCAAGTATCTGGTTGACCAGGCGAAGCAGGATATGCACATTCTTTTTCATCAGCTCGAGGAGCTGGCGCGGCTGTCCGTCAAGGGTGCGGTTGGCAAGAAGCTGCTCTATGGGATCGGCTATCAGCGTCAGCGGAGTACGGAAATCGTGTGAAATATTCGTGAAGAACACCAGCTTGGCGTGCGTAGCCTCCTCCAGTTCATGGGAAAGCTGTTCCAACTGCGACTTCTGCACTTCCAACAGTTCCTTCTGCTGTATCAACTGAGTTTTCTGTTCTTCCAGTTTCTTTTTCTGCATGGACAGCTCACGGTTCAACCGGTTCTTGGCACGCAAGGAGAGGTAGACAGCCACCAACAAACCGACCAGCAACAATAGGGCAGACAGACTGCCGTACAAGACAACCTGCTGCGTGGCATAACTGGCCAAATACTGGTTTATCTTTCCGTTCAGGGTTTCTATCTTTCCATCCAGGGTGCCGATGTGGGCGGTCTGCATCTTCATGATGAGAGCATTGTCGCGGTCGACGACGGAAGTGCCCAGGATAGTTTCACGGGGGAAATCACGCTTGTTCAGGATATCCATGGCAATCTGCATCACGCGGTCGCCACCGGTAGGATATATAAACGTGGCATCCAGTTCGCCGGCAAGCACTTTCTCCACTCCGTAGTCTTTGCCGGGCAGGGCGTCTATGCCGATAAACCGCATTTCCTTCTCCCGCCCCTTGCGGGCAGCGGCAGCATAGGCTCCGGCCGCCATACGGTCATTCTGCGCATACACCAGGTCGATATGCGGAAAGCGGCTCAGCAGGGTATCCATTTTCTCTCCGGCCTTGAGTTGCAACCAGGCACCGTCTTCAGCGGCCAGCAACCGGATACCAGGATAATCGGATATAGCCTTCACAAATCCTTGATGACGGTCTACGGCAGGTGTGGAGCCCACCAAACCGGAGATTTCCACCACATCTCCCTGCCCATGCAGCACATTGGCCACATACTCTCCCACAGCTTTCCCTATCTCGTAGTTGTCTGCACCGACGTAGGCCGTGTATTTGTCCGAAAGGATTTTACGGTCCACTACAATCACCGGAATGCCCCGGTTGTATGCCTCCTCCACAACCGGAGTTATCGGAGTGGCTTCATTAGGGGCCACAATCAGCAGATCCACCCCTTCGGCTATCAGTTCACGAATATCTTTTGCCTGACGGTCATTATCGTCGACGGCAGTACGGATGTCCACCTCCACATCCTCGTAGAAATGGGCTTCACGGAGTATCTCACTGTTCATCTGGCGCCGCCATTCATCCTCGCTACATTGGGAAACGCCGATACGGAAACGTGGCTCGCGCCGGGAGCAGGCAACCGCCACTCCCCAAAGCACGAGCAGAAAGAATAAAATCCGAAGGTTATGCTGTCTCATCTTCACTTTCCTCTGATTTTAAAGATTGCAGATGAGCAAAGATAACGAAAAATGTGAAAAGAATAAGAAAAATTCTATGCCAGCCTTTCTTTCAAGGCCACCGGCAATTCCGGCATGGCACCGCTCTGGGTACATACATAGGCAGAGACTTCCACCGCCAGTTTATGGGCATCGGGCACCTGCTTCCCGCTGAGAATGGCAGCGGTGAAGGCTGCCGTGAACGAGTCACCGGCTCCAACGGTGTCCGCCACCGGTACCTTGGGCGTCTCCTGGAAGGAAACCACTCCCGGAGTGAACACATAGCTGCCGTTCGTTCCGCAAGTCAAGATAAGCATCTTCAGGTTATACTTGGCCAGCAGAATCCAGCATTTGTCCTGCAAGTCGATGCCCGGGTAGCCGAAAATACGGCTGATGGTCACCAGCTCCTCATCGTTTATCTTGAGGATGTTGCAGCGGCGCATGGATTCGCAGAGTATCTCTTTGGTATAGAACCCTTGGCGGAGATTGATGTCGAATATCTTCAGTTGCCCCTCCGCATCGGGCATCGTGTCGAGAAAACGGTTGATGGTGATGCGGCTTGTTTCACTGCGTTGCGCCAAAGAGCCGAAACATACGGCACGCGTGTTCAGTGCCAGACGCTTCAGTTCGTCGGTAAAGGGAATGTTGTCCCAGGCCACGCCTTCTTTTATCTCATAGCACGGCACGCCCACGGCATCGAGCGTCACCTGCACCGTTCCCGTGGGGTAAGGCACGCGCTCAATCTGCGTGCGCAGCCCCTTCCGGGCGAACACATCCAGAATCTCGTCCCCATCCGCATCGGCACCTACGGCACTGACCACACGGCTGTCGAAACCAAACTGCGATGCATGGTAAGCAAAGTTTGCCGGAGCACCGCCTATCTTCTTTCCTTCGGGGAGGCAGTCCCACAGAGCCTCGCCCATACCTACTATTATCTTATTCATAATATTATATTGTTTAATGAATGATATATTTTATTCACGGCAAACTCAATGTCCTACCCGCTGCAAACCTAATAAAAAACGTTCCTAACTATAGAATGAAAAGTTGCCAATTATCTATTAAAAAGTCTCTAAGAACTAAGGATTATCTCTATCCCAAGGCTTGGGATAGACATCCGCAACCTTGGGACAGATATCCGCAGCCTTGGGATATGTGTCCGCAGCCTGCGAACAAAGATTACCGCTTCATACGCAGCATATAGAAGAACAAGTACACTACCCCCACCGTCATTACAGCCACGGCACCGCTTTGTCCTACAGCATCACTTGCCAAGCCCATTGCTATCGGAAATACCGTACCGCCGAAGAGCCCCATAATCATCAAGCCGGAAACCTCGTTCTTCTTTTGTGGCATAGCCAAGCAACGCTTGGGAGAAGATAACCGGAAAGATGTTCGAATTGCCGAAACCGATAAGGGCAATGCAGATGTATATCATTGCCTTTTCATGGAAAACGAACAACCCTACCATCGCAGCCAACATACATAACACGCTGATGCCGAAGAAGGTTCGGGGAGCCATCTTCTGAAGGATGAAGGCTCCGAGAAAGCAACCCGCCGTGCGGAAAATGAAGTAAAGGCTGGTGGCAAAGCCGGCATCGGCCAGCGTCATGCCCAGACGCTCCATCAGGATTTTTGGGCGCTGTGGTATTCGTACCTACATCAATGCCCACATGGCACATGATGCCCAGGAAGCAGAGAAAGATAAACGGCTTGCCCAGCAGGGCGAGGCACTCCCCGAAGGTGGAAGGGCGTCCCTCTTCCTTTTCCTCGCGGATGGAAGTACCGCTCAGCCAGAGAATGGCAATCACCGCAATGACCATATAGACCGGGAACAGCACCCTCCAGCCCATGCCCAGAGACGGAATGGCCTGCGTAGCTCCCCACATGGCGATGTATGGAGCCAGAAACGAAGCAATGGCTTTTACAAACTGTCCGAAGGTGAGCGAACTTGCCAGCCGCTCGCCGCTTACGATATTGGAAAGCAGCGGGTTGAGCGACGTTTGCATCAGCGCATTGCCGATGCCCAGCAATGAGAACGAGAGCAGCATCAGCACGTAGCCGTCTCCGAAAACCGGGAGAAGCAAAGAGGCAAACGTGATGACAAGGCTGAGAAGCACCGTCTTCTTGCGTCCGATGCGGTTCATCAGCATACCCGTAGGTACGGAGAAGATGAGGAACCAGAAGAACACCAGAGACGGGAATATGTTGGCTTGCGAGTCGGTCAGGTTCAAGTCGGCCTTCACGTAGTTGGAGGCGATGCCCACCAAATCCACAAAGCCCATGGCGAAGAAGCAAAGCATGACCGGAAAGAGCTTTGCCAAAGAAGAATTCTTAGTATTTTCCATGCTGAAGATTATTATCTGTTATTTTAATCCGAGTTTGTACACAGTAAACGAGGTGACATTGCAGCTTCCACCTTTAGCATAGAAACTGATGCGGTTGTAAGGTTCCGACGGGAATACGAGATTTGTCACGGCAAAACGTCCGTCGTTGCCAAACGCTTCAATGCTCGACTTGTCTACGAACAAGCGGAGTTTCATTTCATTGCCACCCTCGACAGGAGCCACGGTCACTGCAGGGAAGTCCTTGCTGAACGACACCTCACCACTCTTGGTACGGTCTATGGTGAACGTCTTTTCCGCCAGGTTATAGTACATCTCCACCTCCTCGCCTTTCGAGTTAAAGAGCTGGAATCCTATCACATCCGCATCCTTGTTCTTGATGGTCATTTCGATTTCATACGTTCCGGAATTGTCATTCAGCAGTTTGTCCAGATTATACGTGCGGTCTACCTTGAAGCACGCTTCTTGCTGCCTTTATCCCTCAGTTTCAGCAATTCGGGAGACGGGGTTACCTTTACATAGGGTTTCACCCTCCGAGGTATAGAGCGAAAGGTCACGCGGCACGGAGTTGGCACTACGGTATTGACGGGTGGGCACATCATTGGCATATTGCCAGTTGCTCATCCATGCCAATGCAATGGCACGTCCTGCAGGAGCATTGCTCCAAGTGACAGTTGCATAATGGTCTTTTCCCCAGTCCATCCATTTCGTCACTGCGGGAGACTCGTTCACGAATTTCTTACCGTCAAATGTCCCTACGAAATATTGTGTGGCAGAGCCACCGAACGGTCCGCCCGGATTGAGGTTACAGACGAGTACCCACTTCTTCAGTTCCGTACCTTCAACCGGCAGTTCAAGCAGTCGGGACACTCCCAGACTCCGCCGTGAGCACCTTGTCCTTCACCGAATTTGCTCTCCAGCGTCCAGTTCTTCAGGTCGGCAGAAGAGTATATCTCCATTTCCTGCCCTACGGCAAGAACCATAATCCATTTCTTGGTATCTTCGTGCCAGATGACTTTAGGGTCACGGAAGTCGCGCTGCGTGGAAGTCAGGATGGGATTTCGCGCATACTTCTTGAAGGTTTTCCGTTGTCAAGGCTATAGGCCATGCTCTGCACTTGACGGTCGCTTGCCGATGTATAGAAGGCAATGACGGCACCGGCACCGAACCCGGCCGTATTATCCTTGTCGACAACACAAGAGCCACTGAATATTGTTCCCAGCGCATCGGGCGAAATGGCATCTCCGTGATGCTCCCAAGTGACGAGGTCCGTACTGGTGGCATGTCCCCAATGCATGTTCCCCCCAACATGGAGCCGTAGGGATTATGCTGGTAGAACAAATGGTAAACCCCGTCTTTGTAGAACATTCCGTTAGGATCATTCATCCAACCGTAAGCCGGGCTGAAATGATACACCGGACGGAACTTCTCCCGGTTCGAAACATCGAATTCATCCGACAGTTTCATTTCTTCCCAGCATAAGGCCGAATCCGGAATAAGCTGGAAGTTGAAAGAGAGATGTTTATTATCGAAGCCAGTCAAATCGACCGGAACAAAATAGTCAACCTTATTGACTGCCAATCGCACGTTCATACTGCGTACAACATCATTGTCTGCTATCATATACAATTTTGCCTCCGGAGAAGCCTCTTCCACCGGCAGCAGCAAAAACTTCTTCTGCTCGTCAATTTGGACGATACTCTGTCCGTCACCCAGATGTTTAATCACGAAAGGAGGATTTATGGCCTGGCATGTGAAGACAGCCACGGTAGTTCCTAATATAAATACGGTAAGCGTCCTTCTGATTGTCCGCCAAAAGTCTTTTAAATGAATCATGTTTCTGTTGGTATTAAATTAATTATGTTTTTCTACCATGCAAAGATACGCCACCAAGCAGCAGGAGGCTATCTTTTTTGTTTCAAAGCATACTACAAATGTTACATTCAGTCTAAAATAATACAAATTAAATTCCTCATCTCCATATTGATTTAAGCATCCAGGCATCCAACTCCATCTTCGTCCCCTTCTTCTGCGCAAAAAGTTCGATACCGGTTTGAGCCTCGCCCGGATAGGTTAATAATGTGAATACATCCTTCCCGTCATTGGCAAAGATTTCAATACTCGATTTGTCTACAAATATATGCAAATGTATCTTATTATCTACCGGTTCCACCCTGGCATATGCCATACGGCTGAATTTAGGAATCTGCACATCGGAGCAATGGGTACGGTCAATCACCAGATTATGTGAATCCGTATCATAGCTGACCACCACTTTGCGCCCTTCACCCACACACAAATTCAAGCCAAAGGTGTTGGATACGTCAGTAGAAAACGAAGCATCGAGTTCGTAGACATTCTCATCGGGAACAAAGCCGGGTAACCTCTGTGTTCCCACCGATAAAGCACGTTTCACCGACGCAGGCTTATGGCGAAGTGTTTGCAACTGTTCCACCGGCTTCTGTACCAGCCTCACACCTTCCTTGTATGTCTTCAGTTCCAGGTTGCGGGGAATAGACCAGAAGCCCTTCCCATACCTCGATGGAGCTACCGGTGCATAGTCCCAGGTTGCAACCCAGCCCATCGAAATTTTGGAATCCAACGTTCCGTCAAAATCCTGAAATGTGCGGGATGCATAAAAGTCCAGCCCTTTGTCCACATATAGAGGCTCTGCAGGATGGTTCTCCATCAGCTTAAAAGAAGTGCCGTCGAAGTCTCCTATAAAGTATTGTTCTTGCGCCCAGTTTACAGATACGACCATCACCCACCTTTTCTTGTCAGAATTCCCGTCAACCGGCAACTGGAATAAATCCGGGCACTCCCAAGACTTTTCACTGTCACCGACAGGGCCGAAATCACTGGTCCAAGTCCAGTTCTTCAAATCAGGAGAGGTATAAAACTTGATTTTCTTCTCCAGGGCCTTGGCTACAGCCATCACCCATTTTTGGGTCGGCTCGTGCCAGAAGACGGTAGGGTCCCTGAATTCCGTACTCCAAAGGTCCAGAACCGGGTTACCTTCGTAATAATGAAATGTCTTTCCGTCATGACTGAAAGAGATGCCCTGCGCTTGTTTCTTGGAGTCCTTCTCAAAAACGGTGTAAGCCGCCACATAAGCACCCTTGCCGAAGCCGGCCGTGTTGTTCTTGTCTATGACCGCAGAACCGGTGAAGTAACTGATATTGTCATCCGCTCCGGTCATGGCATAAGGGGTTATCTGCTGGTAATGTACCAAATCTGTAGATTCGACTTTGCCCCACCAGTACATATGATATTTACCCTGATAGTACATGAATCCCGAGGGGTCACCAATCCATCCCTTCTCCGGACTGAAATGATACTGAGGACGATAAGGCTCTTTGTATAAACTGTCTGAATTCATTTGTGCACCGGCAGACAATGTTCCTGCCACTAAAAGTGCACCCAATATAGTAGGTATCTTCATTTTCTGTATTTTCATTAAAAGTTCATCTTTACCCTTGCATCTTTCAGTCTCCAAACTTCGGCAGCAACTTCCGTTGTATTTCCATCAGAGAATAGTTCCAATAGCGTACTGTTTTCTTTCAGAGGAAAGATTCTTGTAGTGAATGCATCCTCATCATTAATAAATCCTTCCACCACAGAACCGTCTATAAATAGACGAATCTCCACCGGCTTGGTTGTATCCAACCGATACCAGTCCTTACGAATCTTCAAAGGAATGTGTGCACGCGAGGAAGAATGCGTCTGGTCCACAATAAGTTCCTCCTTCTCCACATCATAATAAATCAGGCTATATTCGCTATTATCCGGATTCTTACACAATGTAAATCCAAACCGTTTTGCGTCACCGGGATAAAAAGTCGCCTTGACTTCAAGCTGATGTTCCCTTCTGCTCACAATGCACGGTTTCGCAGCAGTCAATGCCTGTCTGGAATAAACCGTCGGTTGTTCACGCAATTGTTTCATCACGGGATGGGGTGTTTGGCATAGTTTCCCATCTTTCAGCTGCCATCTTCTGGGCATACTGTAGAGATGTGCCCATCCTTGTTCATAAGTGGCCTCCCCTCCTATTTCATCGGGTATAATGGCAATGGCAGCAACATCCCCTTCCGGAGTCTCCACAACAGAGGGGGACAGCAAGCGGTTGATGACCTCTAGATTTTGAGGAACCGGATTGTCCGGTATAAACTTTTCATTCTTGAAATCTCCTATCCAATACTGGCAACGCGCAGGTATGCCTTTATGAGGAACCCTATTCACCAAAAGAACATACTTGCCGCCCATCTTCTTAAAGACCGGCATTTCCCAGAAAATACCGGAGTCATCCACTTCCGGATTGCCCTCAAACAGCAAATGTACAAAATCCCATTTCTTCAAGTCTGCCGATTTATAAAGCAGCAAAGCCCCGTGGGGTGTATCGGTCTGCTCAATGCCGAAACCGATAATCATATACCAGACATCACCCTCTTTCCAGACATACTGGTCACGCATGTCCGTACGGGTATATCCGGCAGGCTTCTCGGCAATAACCGGATTACCCGCATATTTCTCCCATTCTATCAACGCAGTATCTTTTGGGAAAAAGCAATACCCACTCCCATCTTGTCTCCACCGGCTGTGTATATCAGCTGGGGGGATATCGTCATCATTGATAACAGCATGCCCGGACCATATTCCATTCTTGTCATAAGCAGCATCAGGAGTCAAAGCCGGCTTTTCCTCCGTCCAATGAAGCATATCGGGACTGCTGAAATGTCCCCAATTTATCTGTCCCAGGAAGATTGCAGAAGCATTCTTCTGATTGAATATATGATATTTACCTTTATAAAGAAGTAAACCATGCGTCTCATTCGTCCAGTTGGCAGCCGGCAACAGATGATAGCGGGGACGGTTGAAGTCCTTCGCAAAACGGGTTTCCGGAATAGCCAAAAGCCGGAGTCTTCTTCAATCCTAAGGCAATCTCGTCTCTCCATGCAGACGAATCATCGGAAAAGGGAGTGAGGCTTATCCCGTCAATCAACCCGTTTATAGCCGTAACATCGTACATCCAAACCTTCTTTTCCCTGAAATCCTTACCTACCCGAAGCATCATTTCACCATCCTGCAAGTTCCGGGGCCATACCTCTGCACTCATCCTCTGCCCATTCAGGCAAACCGATTCATTACTTAAATCAAGGACCACATGCAGCCACTTGAAACGGTCGACTTTTGTCTTTAATGAACAGTAAGAGTATGAGCCATTCTGCCCCATTCCCAACAGCAACTCACCATAACGGTCTACACATACCGCTACAGATGTTCCTGCCATGTCTCTGATTCCCATAAAGGCAGCAGTATCCGTCGGATAAGATTCCAGAGCAAACCATCCGGACAACGACGAAACATCTCCTTCCGTGGTTGTATCCATCCAAGTGGAATACCCGTCTGTACGAAGGGCTTTACCTTCGACTCCGGTAACAAATTCCGGTATTTCCTTTATAGTGTACAAATTCAACAATGACTTGCCGTCACTGGAAAGTAAGGGGTCCTGCCCGTCAAACGACCATGTTTTTTGAGCAAAAGCTGCATTCAAAGAAAGCAATAGACAGCCCAATATAGAATAGGCAAAGTGTTTCATAATAAAAGATTGTTTAAAGGAAGAGGGGAAACAAACGTTTCCCCTCCCTTGCGTTTTCATTTCAAAATATAATTAGTTGAACGGAGCATAACCGGGATTCTGTACATACTTGCCTCCAGAAAATCCGTATTGATTGTTCGGAACCGGATAATACTCATCCTTTCCACCCGTAAAGTGCGCATTGGCATAATAAATGCGATTGTCTGACTCCGCGGTAATGTACTTGTTCATGGTTGTTTCCACTATGCCCCAACGGACCAGGTCGAAGAAACGTTCACCTTCCAAAGCCTTCTCCAGACGTGTTTCCCAACGGAGGGCCTGACGGGCATAATCCTGATTCCAGACATCAGCAGGATAAGGATTGACAAGGTAGTTGGCCGCATATTTGGAATGGTCGTTGAAATCCTTTACATAGGCACTGTTCCGGGCACGATTGCGTATCTGATTAATCAAATCACGGGCAGTTTCGAGTCCATCGCCTTCATTGAGTTCAATAAGAGCCTCAGCTTTCCAAAGAAGAATATCTGCGTAACGTATAATCTGCCAGTTCAACTGTGAAGCCCCCCTAAGGCCAGCCATTAAACATATCACTACTTTCCGGAGAAACCCAGAAGCGCTTCGTGCAATTATAGCCATAAGTTTCCTTATCACGCACCATCCTCACATGGCTTGTCTGGGTAAGTTTTCCAAGTTATAGTAGGACGGCCCACAACAAAATCGAGACGCGGGTCTACATTGGGAGTCGTGTTTTGTAAAGTATAAACCCCATTGTTCAATACCGCCCAACTATAATCAGACTTTGACTGATAATTAAAATCGGGCAGACCGTTTGCATCTGTCTGATAAGCATTAATCAGGTCTTGGCTGGGCAGGAAGAAACCGTCACCTCCGTAAGGGCTGCCTCCACCCGGAGAATTCAACAGATTGCTCCAGTTGATGCGGCCGGCACTTTCGGTACCGTCATTCATGGAATATTGAATGGCAAAAACAGACTCTTTACCGTTTTCATTAGCTACTAAATCCAATCCCTGGAAATCGTCAAGCAAACCGTAACGGTTGCTGGCAGTCACTTGGTCGCAAAGCGAAACGACTTCCCTCAGCAGCTCTTTATTGATGGAAGTTACGGCATGCGTAGTCTCATCTTGCTGATACGCTTGGTACAGCTTGATTTTAGCCGCATAGGCCAGTGCTATATATTTATGAATACGCCCTACCTCCGACTGTGATGCAGGAAGCAGTTCGGCGGCATCAAGCATCTCCTTGGCCAGCATACTCAGAATCTCGTCACGGGTAAACTCATTGTTCGGAATATCCGGATATTGGGAAATCTCAACGTTCTCATCAAAATAAGGTATCTTGTTGAAAAGGCGGCTCAATTCAAAGTAATAATGGGCACGAAGCACTTTCATCTCCGCAATACGGGATACACGTCCGTTCACCTGCTCATCTGTTGCAGCATTCAGAACGCGCAATGCAGAGTTACAACGCTGTACACTGCAATATAGATGGTACCACTTGCTGTCCAGAAATCCATTGGTTGCATCCATATCAAATGTCTCCATACGGTGCACTTCATTAAGGTCACCAACACCACCACCGCCTTTATAGGCATTATCCGAACGTACCTCACCATAGGTCCAATTGGAAGTAGGATGACACCATACACTCCAGCTCTGTCCTTCGGGACCACCCAAAGCTGCATACGCGGCATTCACCAAAAGGTCGGCACCTTCTGTAGAAGTCATAATATCTTCATTCAAGCTACCCTGGGGCTTCAAATCCAGGAAACGGTCTTCATTACAGCTTGCAGTCATCAGCGCTACTACGCCAAGCATATATAAATGTTTCAATTTCATGATAGTATAGTTTTAAAGTTTAGAAACCAAATGATAATCCCAAAGAGAACGTACGGGGCAACGGATAAGGATAACCCAGACCTTCAGGGTCGGCACCTGTATAACCGGTAATCGTAAACAAATTCTGAGCCTGGAAATAAATGCGCGCATGACGCATCTTCATCTTGTCGAGAACTGCTTTAGGAAGCGTGTAACCCAATGTCAGACTTTTCAGCTTGATATACGAACCATTTTCAATATAGAACTCAGATACTTCGTGCTCATTGTTGCTGTTAAGAGTGGTCAAAGCAGGTACACTGCTATTGTAAACACCCGTCTTTTCAAAGTTCTCATAAGCATGCATGGCATCGAGCAGGCGGGTAGAGTGATTACCGGTCCAGCATTGGAATAAATCCGTATAATATTTGGAGTTGTTATAGGCATCACGAATCATACCGTTGAAGAACATGCTGAGGTCAAAGCCTTTCCAAGATGCCCCAAGATTCAGACCTGCAATCACTTTCGGATTGTCAGAACCCAACCATACACGGTCGTTCGTATCAATCGTACCGTTACCATCAGCATCCACGTATTTGATACGTCCTACTCCGGGAGCGCCAAACTGCACATTATATTTGGATTTATACTCATCCACCTCCTGCTGGGTACGGAACACTCCATCTGTCTTGAAGCCCATCCATGAACCGAACGGTTGGCCAACCAAAGTCTTGTCAACCCCATTACCGCCACCATAAGTATAGTAAATTTCTTCCGTCAGCTCTGTCACTTCATTTTTGTAATATGAAAGGTTGAATGCTACATTATACTGGAAATCCTTTACCTTATCATTCCAGGTCAGTGCCATCTCGAAACCTTTATTGTTCATCGTACCACCATTATACCAGCAGTAACCACCCTCGCCAATGACAGCGATATACGGTTTCTCCACAAGCATATCACTTGTCTTCTTATCAAAATAATCGAGAGAAGCACTCAGACGTCCGTTCAGGAAAGCGGCGTCCACACCGATATTGAGCTGTCTTGTACTCTCCCACTTCAAATCGGGATTGGTAGACCTCACTTTGTAACCACCGGGAGCCAAAGTCGTTCCATCACCGTTCATGTTGTAGCTTGCATCCTTCAGACTAATCAAGTATTTTGTATAGGGAGCCTCATTATCAATAATATCGTTACCATTGACACCCCATGAAGCACGTAGTTTCAAATCAGCCAACCAATCCCTGGTCGCTTCCATAAACTTCTCACTTGAAATGCGCCAGCCTGCCGACACTGAAGGGAAGTAATCCACATTATTACCCTTTGCCAAGCGGGAAGAAGCATCACGGCGCACCGTAACAGAGGCCAAATACCGTCCTTCATAATCATAGTTCACTTTACCAAAGTAAGACACCATACCATAATTGGAAGCACCGGCACCTACATTCTTACCGGCAGTCACACCGTCGAGATAAATATAATCTTCATCTTCTACAGCCAGTCCCGTACCATAACCGAACATGGATTCCGAATGGTTCTTCTTGGCTTCTGTACCAAGAAGTGCAGTCAGATTGTTCTTTCCAAAAGCTTTGCTATAAGTCACGGTATTGGTCCATACCCAATCCAGTCTTTTGTTGGATGATTGAGTCAGCTTATTGACCTCATCGCGTGCCCATGCCGGCTCAAAAGTTTTGTTGGTTTCATCATAATAATTCATACCGAAATTGGTTTTCAGCACCAGGTTCTTAATCGGTTCAATTTCAAGGAATGCATTACCAAAGATACGCCAGTAATCATGTTTGTTCTGTTTTTCATTCTCCAACAAACGTGCCATATTGGGGGCATCACCCAAAACATCATTGATGGCATCGTTATAATTGCCATTCTCATCATAAACCGTCTTGGCAGGATGCTGTTTGATGGCATTCTCATCTACACCGGCCGGACTGAGGGTCTGTGTCCAACGATTGATGGCAACGTTCTCGCCGATACGCAAGCGATTGTCAAGATAATGATAGTTAGAACTGATGCGGGTATTGATACGCTGGAAATTCGTATTCTCTACCAGACCGTCATGGTCGAGATAGTTCAACGCTAACGAGAAGGCACCATTGTCAGAGCCCTTTGAAAGTGTCGCACTATAATTCTGCATCAAGGCAGTGCGATAAACCACATCGCGCCAATCCGTATCAACGGCATGTACTTTAGCTCCATTCAGGCCGATATAGTCTTGAAGTTGGGGAGTTGCACCATTACCATATATTTCGCTGCTTGGCGTAGCTCCATTATTGGCATACTTATAAGCCGACCAATAAACCTGACCCCACGCATCTGCATTCAACATATCAAAGCCACATTGATAGGTCTGCAAAGTCAACGACATATCAAAAATCCAACACGGGTCTCCCCTTTGACTTGGCACGTTTGGTAGTAATGATAATCACACCATTGGCAGCCTGTGCACCATAAATAGAAGCGGAAGCGGCATCCTTCAATACCTGAATGGATTCTACATCATTGGAAGAAAGGATAGACGAGATGTTCTCACGGGTCATCACACCGTCAATGACATAAAGCGGGGAATTGGCATCATTTCGGAAAGATGACTTACCACGGACCAATGTAGAAGTATTTCCACCGCCCGGTGTGCCGTCAGTCGTAATGTTCATACCGGCAACACGTCCCTGCAAGCTCGACAACACATTTCCCGTAGGAATATCTGCTACATCCTTCATCTTGACCACAGCCACCGAACCAGTCAAACTGGCCTTCTTCTCGGACATATAGCCGGTCACTACTACTTCATCAATCAACTGGGAATCTTCCGTCAACTCAATGCGTAAAGTGGGCCGTGCCTTTACTGTAACGGTTTTATATCCTATATAGGATACAGACAATGTGGCACCGGAAGCTACAGACAGAGTGAAATTTCCGTCAATATCCGTAATTGTTCCATTACTGTTGGAACCTACTTCCATGACAGAAGCACCGATAATGGATTCACCACTCGAATTTTTCAACGACAGTACCTTTTACCTGGACTTGCTGGGCAAAGGAATAGATGCCCGCAAAGAGAAGCACAATTAGTGTGCAAAGCCTGAGACTAATGCTTTTCAACATATCTATTAATTTAAAGTTAGTAATAAACCAATTCTGCAATTGAGATTTTGTGTCAGCAAAATTAAGCGAAACCAGGATTTGCACCTATAACAAATGTTACGAAAGGTGGTATTTTTGATACATCCCCTTTCTAAAGGTATTCTACGCGTGTTTTTTGCTAAATAAACTTTAGCTTTAGCAGCAAATTAATAGAAAAGAATGAAAACAATATGGGAGCAGATGCTAATTGCACCAGCTCTCATAGTATACTCTCTCAGAATCAAAAACGAAAAGCAAAATGTTCCGCACACCGGTATCCTTCTTCATAAAGCTCCGTCAGCTTCTTGATGTCACGCTCGATGCGGTCTACCACTACCGGCTTCTGTGGACGGATCACAACGATTTCCCCGGCGGCTTCCATCCGTTCCACCTGCTCCAACTGTTGATTATAGACAATACTGCGGCGGTTGATGGCTTCACGCAATAGCGGATATTTCTTATATATAAAAGGTGGAACCTTCGTTCCCTGAATTTCCTTACGGTACCCATGATTGCGCGTCAACACCACTACATTATTGGTAAATCCATCCTGACGGGCACGCATCAAAGGGATACTGTCCACAATACCTCCATCCAGCATCGGGATGTTGTCCACGTAGGTAATGGGACAGACAAACGGCAGACTGCTCGAAGCACGCACAATATCAATGACGCGCTCTTTACTCCGCTTCTCCTCAAAATAGTTCGCTTCGCCCGTCTCGCAGTTGGTAGTTACCATCACATAACGTTCGGGACAATGAAAGTATGCCTCGTAGTCGTAGGGAAGTATGTGTTCCGGAAACTCCTGGAACAACAAGTCGAAATCCATGATATTCCGCTTCTTCAACAGATACTTCAATCCGATGTAATTGTATTTTTGCCAGCAAGTCGATATTGCTGTACTTGGCACGCCCGCGCTGACCGGACATATAAGAAAGTCCGTTGCAGGCTCCGGCACTGACGCCGATGGTATAGGGAAAGCGAATGCCACGATCCATAAAGCTGTCGAGCACACCGCAAGTGAAGACGCCGCGCATACCGCCGCCCTCCAAAACAAGACCGCTATGGTCGTCGATACGTATTATTTTCTCCATAAGTGTCAGAATTAACGCTTCAAAGATAGCTTTTGTTTACGATATTCTGCCTATATTTGCAGTTGCAACTATAAATCTATAACATTTTAATTATGATGAAGAAATCAATACTGATGGCTGCATTGGGTTTATTAAGTTTAAACACAATAGCACAAGACACTCCGAAAGAGGAAGGTTTCATTTTTACAACCGTAAAAGAAAATCCTATCACTTCTGTTAAGAACCAAAACCGTGCCGGTACATGCTGGTGCTATTCCGGACTGGCATTCATCGAATCCGAACTGCTCCGCATGGGCAAAGGCGAATACGACTTTTCTGAAATGTTTATCGTACACAACACCTATCTGGACCGTGCCGACAAGGCAGTGCGTACACATGGTGACGTTTCGTTCTCACAAGGCGGTTCGTTCTACGATGTAATTTATGGTATGAAAACTTTCGGTCTGGTGCCCGAAGAGGAAATGCGTCCGGGCGTTATGTATGGCGACACGCTGAGCAACCACACCGAATTGACAGCCGTATCTGATGCCGTAGTGGCAGCCATTGCCAAGGGAAGACACCGCAGCCTGCAAGCAGACAAGGAAAATAACCCGCTTTGGAAGAAGGCCATCACTGCCATCCACGACATCTATCTGGGCGAACGTCCCGAGAAGTTCACCTACAAAGGCAAGGAATATACTCCGAAGTCTTTCTATGAATCTACCGGACTGAATGCAGATGACTATATCTCACTGACTTCCTATACCCACCATCCCTTCTACCAGCCGTTCGTCCTGGAAATACAAGACAACTGGCGTTGGGCTTCTTCCTACAACTTGCCTATCGACGAGTTGATGGAAGTGTTTGACAACGCTATCAATAAGGGTTACACCATTGCATGGGGTAGTGACGTAAGCGAACAAGGCTTGCACACGCGACGGTATAGCCGTAATGCCCGATGCAGAAAAGGTGCAAGAACTGAGCGGTTCGGACATGGCACACTGGCTGAAAATGAAACCCGAAGAAAAGAAACTGAACAGCAAGCCTCAACCGCAGAAGTGGTGCACACAAGAAGAGCGCCAGCTGGCATACGACAACTGGGAAACTACTGACGACCACGGTATGCTGATTTACGGTATAGCCAAAGACCAGGAAGGCAACGAATACTATATGGTAAAGAACTCTTGGGGTGAAGCCGGAAAGTACAAAGGGCTGTGGTATGCTTCCAAAGCTTTCGTGCGCTATAAAACAATGAACATCATTGTGCACAAGGATGCACTGCCTAAGGATATTGCCAAGAAACTGGGTATTAAATAAATAAAAGAAGGAGATGCAGTTTGATGCATCTCCTTCTTCAATTCTTACCAAATCCTACAGATATCTTCCACAATCTGCGGAACCGTCAACCGATTCTTCTTCAACTGCTCCTCCACATCGTAACGGTCGATAAACTCTTTCTTCACACCATAGTTCAACACCTTCATATCCGACGGACCGTAGTAGCGGGCAATCTTCTCGCCAAAGCCACCATCCAGCACTCCGTCCTCAAGAGTAATGACCAGTGCATGGTCCTGCTTCAGGTCATCGAGCAAAGCCTCGTCCACACCCGTGATGTAGCGGGGATTGACAAGCGTGGCATCCACTCCATTTTTCTTCCTTCAACCGGGCAGCCACGGCTTCGCCCAACTGATAGAAAGAGCCCAGTCCCAATATGGCAACCTTCTCTCCACGATGGGACACCTCATAACGGTTCAGCGTCTTGCCGTAATCCTTCTCCGGTTCTACATTCCTGCGGACAACCCCATTGGCCGGCACGCGGATGGCAACCGGATGTTCCGTCTGACGGATCCCCCACTCCAGCATTGCCATATACTCCTCACGACAAGTAGGTGCCAGATAAACCATATTCGGAATATTGCCAATGACCGGAATATCGAAAAGACAAAGATGGGTAACGTCGTTCATACTCGACAAGCTTCCCCAGAAAACAAGAATCAGTGCAGGATTATTGTTGATGCAGAGGTCTTGCGACAGCTGGTCGTAGGCGCGCTGGATAAAGGTGCTGTAGACGCCGAATACCGGCTTTCCACCTCCGGCAGCAATGGCAGAAGCCATGGCAACAGCCTGTTCTTCGGCAATGCCCATATCGATGAACTGGCGACCAGCCTCCTTGCGTCGCTCCGGTGTAAAGCCGAATACCGTGGGTGTGCCTGCGGTGATGCCCACCACAGTCGGGTCTTTCTTCATCTCCTGCAACAGATAACCAGCGGTAAGGTCGGCATAGTCTTCATCCTCTCCAGGCTCACCGGTCAGATTGCCGGTCTCAAGGTCGAACGGAACACTGTAATGGAAACGTTCTTTTTGCTCTTCCGCCAATTTGTATCCTTTACCTTTCAAGGTATTGATATGTACCACAACCGGATGCTTCTTGTCCTTCACTTCACGGAAAGCCTCTATCAATTGCTCCACGTTATTGCCATCCTTCACATAGAGATAATCATATCCCATTGCCTTAAAATAGTTGCAGGGAGCCTGCCCCTCCGTTTCGCGCAACTGTTGCAGATTACGGTATAGCCCGCCATGATTCTCGGCAATGGACATCTGGTTATCGTTGACAATGACGATGAAGTTCGTGCCCCAGTTCGGCACCTACATTCAATCCTTCGAAAGCTTCACCACCACTTAGCGAGCCATCGCCGATGACCGCAATCACATTACCCGTCTCACCCTTCACGGTCGCGTGCCTTGGCAAGCCCGCTTGCCAGACTGACGGAGGTAGAGGTATGCCCGATAACGAAAAAGTCATGCTCACTTTCCGACGGTTCGGAATATCCGGAGACTTCGTCATACTCGTCCGCATTCATAAACGCTGCCCGGCGGCCTGTCAATATCTTATGGGTATAACTTTGGTGAGACACGTCATAGACTATCTTGTCCGTTGGTGAATCGAACACGTAATGCAGGGCTATGGTGGCTTCTACCATTCCCAGGTTGGGACCTACGTGTCCTCCGTGAGAGCTTAACTTGTTTAACAACACCTGGCGGATTTCTCCACCTAATCCGTTCATCTCGCTGACTGATAACTTTTTCACGTCAGCAGGGGAATTTACTTTTTCAATATACATATTCTATAATAACATTTAAGTAGCGATGCTTGTTTATCCGATGCCGCCCGTCGTGCAGGCCTCATCCGGACGCTGCAAAAGTACAGAGGAAACGGGAACGGAAAGGTAGATAAATTACCGGTTTTATTACCTTTTTACAGATATAGAGCCAACTGATATTTGCGCAAAATCCCTCAACTTGTGCATTTTTCACCCCATTTTCTTGTCAAACCCAACTCTTTCCGTAAATTTGCAGGCTGATAATGAGTTAACCGGCCAATTTCAGTAGCAGGATTCTACTACTCCTATTCCCGGTACTGACATACAAAGAAATACTAATACTAATAATTAATAGCATGAGTTTGAAAATTGTTGTATTGGCAAAACAAGTTCCCGACACACGCAACGTTGGGAAAGATGCCATGAAAGCCGACGGAACCATCAACCGCGCGGCACTCCCTGCCATCTTCAACCCCGAAGACCTGAACGCTCTTGAGCAGGCTCTCCGACTGAAAGATGAACATCCGGGCTCCACCGTTACCATCCTGACCATGGGACCGGGACGTGCAGCCGAAGTTATTCGTGAAGGACTTTACCGTGGTGCCGACAACGGCTATCTGCTGACCGACCGCGCCTTTGCAGGTGCCGATACGCTTGCCACTTCGTATGCCCTTGCCACAGCCATCAAGAAGATAGGCGACTATGACGTCATCATTGGCGGACGCCAGGCCATCGACGGCGATACCGCCCAAGTAGGCCCGCAGGTTGCCGAAAAGCTGGGGCTGACGCAAGTGACCTACGCAGAAGAGATTCTGAACGTGGACAAAGCCGCCAAGAAAATTACCGTGAAACGTCATATCGACGGGGATGTGGAAACCGTTGAGGCTCCCCTGCCCATAGTCATCACCGTAAACGGAAGTGCCGCTCCCTGCCGCCCGCGCAATGCCAAACTGGTGCAGAAGTACAAACGCGCCCTCGGTGCCCAGGAAAAAGCTGCCATCACCAAGGAAAGCGCTGGGCTTGCCTACGCCGACCTCTACGAGAAATATCCCTATCTGAACATCACGGAATGGAGCGTTGCCGACGTGAACGCGAGCCTTGCACAATGCGGTCTGAGCGGCTCGCCCACCAAGGTGAAGACCATTCAGAACATTTCATTCCAGGCCAAAGAAAGC
>ENA-OQCV01000158-OQCV01000158.1-human-gut-metagenome-genome-assembly--contig:-NODE-158-length-19664-cov-3.449455_pt1 | contig 19664 bp, 28 predicted proteins | sample MGYA00242766_ERZ504592 | MGnify/ENA primary metagenome ERZ504592 (study PRJEB26092, sample SAMD00036315) | human gut metagenome | host: Homo sapiens | study: EMG produced TPA metagenomics assembly of...
CAAAAAAATAACGTCAAAAAACTAACAAAGTATGAGAAGGTGATTTGACAAATGGCCATTGGACTGGTAAAATAAGACTCGCTCAACGGAACCAACAGACGTTGCAGCGTTTAAAAATTATCTGGATGAAGTAAAAAGCCGTCTTATATACGGCGCGGCGCGGGCAGATGGGGTCCGGGCCGGGAGGGTAACTGCACCCTCCGCAGCGGAGTCCAAATTGTATACGATGCTCGATTTTACCAAAAAGAGGGCATCGTATTTGATTGTGGGGCCAGATGGCTTCTGCCCGCCCCGCAGTCCGGGCGGCCGGGGCATGAAAAACATGTCCGGAGCCGCAGCCAATTTTGAAAAGAGAGGAGTTGTCTCGTATCGCTTCCGTAAAATTGAAGAAAGCATTGTCTGACTGCAAGCATGCAGTCTCTCCCCGTGTGCTGGCGTTTTGTGTCATGGTCGTGTGCCTTGTGGCTACACTCAGTGTGACCGCTGCGAATCTGCGGCTGACCTACGTCACAGACTCCAATGGTGCCCGGCAGGTGATCCTCACCTCCGAGACCGACCCTGCACAGGTTATGAACCTTTCCGGCATCCAGTCCGAAGAGGGCGATCAGGTCTATTACACGGCCTACAGCGGCAACCTTGCCGCCCTGAACATTGAGCGCGCATTCTCCGTCAGCATCACTGCCGACGGTCAGGAGTACCCCGTCAAAATGGTGTTCGGCACCGTGGCGGATGCCCTGAAGCGTGCCGGTATCACCCTGGAGGGTGACGACTACACCGAGCCTGCTCTGGACCAGCTGGTGAGCGCAGGTTCCACCATCACGGTGCACCGCGTGGACTACACCGACCGTGTGGAGACGCAGGCCATCCCCTACGATACCGAGTACGTCTACACCAGCCTGTATTTCCGCAACACCGGCCGCGCCACCACGGTGCGCCATGGTGCGGAAGGCCAGCAGACGATCACCACCCGCGACCGCTATGTGGACGGCGAGCTGGAAAACAGCATCGTGGTGGATTCCACCACCACTGTGGAGCCGACCAACCACATCGTAAAGACCTATGGCGCAGGCGCGCCGGTCTCCCCGCTGACCGGCCCGGACGGCACCACCAATGCACCCGCCTCTTACAGCAAGGTGCTCACCGGAAAGGCCACCGGCTACTATTCCAAGACCGGCAAGGGTTCTTCCGGTCTGGGTCTGGGCTACGGCACTGTGGCTGTGGACCCGGATGTGATCCCCTACGGCACCAAGCTGTATATCACCTCCACCGACGGCAAGTTCGTGTACGGCTATGCGGTGGCTACCGATACCGGCATTGCCGTGCAGAAGGGCCAGATCCTTGTGGACCTGTTCTACGAGACCTACGCCGAGAGCGTGATCAATGGAGCCATTCAGGTGAACGTCTACGTGGTGGACTGAGCAGGCCGAAAAGAACCGGGGAAACCGGAACTGAAAATTTTCAACAGAAACAGAGAGCTTCTGTACACCTTCCCTTTGGGAGGGTGCGCAGAGGCTCTTTTTTATGTCAGATTGGCAGGATTCACCATAAAATTTGTAAAAATTTGGCGGGTATATATATAAGGAAAAAATATCAACGAAAAGATTATGGTAAATTTTACAGTAAAATGCGGCGAAACTCTTGAAAAACAGACCGAAATTCTTTAATATAAAAGGGTAAAAAGCTACAGGTGCGCTTTGTGCATCTGTACGGGGAGGAGCAGTCTATGAAACCGACCGAGGAGAAGATCCAGAGCAATGCATCGGACCTGCCGGTGTATTTGTTCAAACAGGGCAATAACTGTGAAGCATACCGCTACTTTGGCGCACACATGGAAACGCGTGCCGGTGAAGCAGGTGTGGTGTTCCGCGTGTGGGCACCCCATGCTGTAGCCATCAGCGTGGTGGGCGACTTTAACAGCTGGAAGCCGGGCAGCCACCCGATGCGCAAGGTGGATGGCGATTCCGTATGGGAATTGTTCATCCCGGGCATGAAGGAATATGATGTTTATAAATACTGCGTGACCACCCGCGCAGGTGATCTGGTCTATAAGGCCGATCCCTATGCGTTTCACGCCGAGACCCGCCCGTCCAACGGCAGCAAGGTCTACGATATCAGTGGTTTTGCGTGGCACGATGATGCATGGCAGGCAGCACAGAAAAAGGCTGATGTAATCAACAGCCCGATGAATATTTACGAGATGCACGCCGGCAGCTGGAAGATGAAGGAGGGCGGTAAGCCCTACAATTATTCCGAGCTGGCAGACGAGCTGATCCCGTATATCACAGAGATGGGCTATACCCATGTGGAACTGCTGCCGGTCATGGAATATCCGTTTGACGGCAGCTGGGGCTATCAGGTCACCGGCTATTTTGCACCCACCAGCCGCTACGGCACCCCCAAGGACCTGATGGCCTTTGTGGATAAGCTCCATGCCGCCGGCATTGGTGTGATCATGGACTGGGTGCCTGCTCACTTCCCGAAGGATCAGTTCGGCCTGTACAACTTTGATGGCGAAGCCTGCTACGAGGACCCAAATCCGAAGCGCGGCGAACATAAGGAGTGGGGCACCATGGTGTTCGACTTCGGCCGCAGCGAGGTGCAGAGCTTCCTGATCTCCAGCGCACTGTATTGGCTGGAGCAGTACCATATCGACGGTCTGCGCGTGGACGCGGTGGCATCCATGCTGTATCTGGACTATAACCGCAAGCAGGGCGAGTGGGAGCCGAACAAGGACGGCGGCAAGGAAAATCTGGAGGCTGTTGCTTTCCTGCGCAAGCTGAACGACACCGTGCTGGGCCGTCACCCCCACAAGTACATGATCGCGGAAGAGTCCACTGCATGGCCCCATGGTCACAAAGCCTGCTTCGGACGGCGGCCTTGGCTTCAACTTCAAGTGGAACATGGGCTGGATGAACGATATGCTCAGCTACATGAAGACCGACCCGCTCTTCCGTTCCGGCAACCACAACAAGGTCACCTTCAGCTTCTTCTACGCCTTCAGCGAGAACTTTGTGCTGCCCATCAGCCACGATGAGGTGGTGCACGGCAAGGGCAGCCTGATCAACAAGATGCCCGGTGAGTACGACGCCAAGTTTGCAAACCTGCGCACCTTCTTTGGCTACATGATGGCCCACCCAGGCAAGAAGCTGCTGTTCATGGGTCAGGAGTTCGGCCAGTTCGCTGAGTGGAACGAGACAAAGCCGCTGGACTGGATGCTGCTGGGCTACGATAAGCACACCGAGCTGCAGACCTACGTCAAGACCCTGAACGCCTTCTACAAGGAGCACCCCGCCTTCTGGCAGGTGGATTACAGCTGGGAGGGCTTCCAGTGGATCGTGCCGGATGACTCGCAGCAGAGCGTCATCGCCTTCCTGCGCAAGGACACCTCCGGCAAGCAGATCCTTGTGGTGTGCAACTTCAACCCCGTCCTGCGCGAGGGCTACACGCTGGGCGCACCGGTGGCAGGCTCCTACAAGGAGATCCTGAACAGCGACGATGCAGAGTTCGGCGGTTCCGGCGCAGTCCACAACAAGGCCGTGCGCACCCACAAAAAGCCGATGCACGGCTTTGAGCAGAGCATCACGATCACCCTGCCGCCTATGAGCACCCTGTATTTTGAAGTGCCCGCCAAGCGCACCCGCAAGGCCGCAGCGGACAAGACCGATAAGGCGGGAAAAAAGACTGCAGCCAAAAAGACAAAGACCGTTGCGGAGAAAGCTGCAGCAAAGGTGGTAAAGAAGCCGGGCCGCAAGCCCAAGGCAGAAGCTGCCGCTGCAGAGGAAAAGCCGGTGAAAAAGACCGCCCGCAAGGCAAAGGTTGAGCCGGAAAAGGCCGAGGAAGCACCCAAAAAGCGCGGACGCAAGCCCAAGGCAGAGGCAGAACCCAAGGCGGAAAAAGCACCCGCAAAACGCACCCGCAAACCGAAGGAGCCCAAGGAATGACCCGGCTCTTCGGCCGACCCATACCGCACATGTTGACGCTCATTTCCGAACAACGGAAATGTTAATGTTAAAGGGGAGAATAAAGCTATGGCAAAAGAAATTGTGGCAATGATCCTTGCCGGTGGACGTGGCTCGCGCTTGTACGCGCTGACACAGAAAACGGCAAAACCCGCAGTGTCCTTCGGCGGTAAGTACCGCATCGTGGACTTCCCGCTGTCCAACTGCGTGAACTCCAACATCGACACCGTTGGCATCGCGACCCAGTATCAGCCCCAGAAGCTGAACGAGTACATCGGCAATGGCCAGCCCTGGGATCTGGATCGTCTGCACGGCGGCGTGCACACCCTGCCGCCCTACGAGCAGGCAAAGGGCACCGACTGGTACAAGGGCACTGCAAACGCCATCTACCAGAACATCGGCTTCATCGACAGCTACGATTCCCGAGTATGTGATCATCCTGTCCGGCGACCAGATCTGCAAGCAGGACTATGCCGACTTCCTGCGCTTCCACAAGGAAAAGGGCGCAGAGTTCTCTGTGGCTGTTATGGAAGTGGACTGGAAGGAAGCCTCCCGCTTCGGCCTGATGGTGGCTGATGAGAACGACCGCATCACCGAGTTCCAGGAGAAGCCCCGTACCAGTCCAATCTGGCTTCCATGGGCATCTACATCTTCAACTGGGATGTGCTGAAGAAGTATCTGGAAGAGGACGAAGCAGACCCCAACTCTAAGAACGATTTTGGCATGAACATCATCCCCGCCCTGCTGCGCGACGGCCGCAAGATGTACGCCTACCGCTTTGCCGGCTACTGGCGTGACGTGGGCACGATCGACAGCCTGTGGGAAGCCAACATGGAAGTGCTGGATCCCGAAAAACTCCGGCATCGATATCTTCGATGAGAAGTGGAAGATCTACAGCCGCAACCCGGTCCTGCCTCCGCAGAAGATCGGCCCCCGCGCTGTGGTGCAGGATTCCCTCGTCACGGAGGGCTGCAAGATCTACGGCAATGTGCATCACTCTGTGCTGAGCGCAGGCGTTGTTGTGGAAGAGGGCGCTACCGTTGAGGACGCAGTCCTGATGGACGGCGTTGTGGTCAAGGCTGGTGCTGTTGTCAAGCGCTGCATCCTGGCGGAGGATGTTGTGGTCGGTGCAGGTGCACGAGTGGGCGGCGATGGCCCCATTGCCCATGTGGGCACCGGCCTGACCGTCGGCGCAGGCGCAACCGTCAAGGAAGGTGCCAAAGTCTTTGAATCCGTCAAGGAGGGTATGGAAGTATGCTGAGCCAGAACACCAATGCGTTGGGTATTATTTTCCCCAACAGTTATGATAATACCGTCCCCGAGCTGGTGACCGAGCGCGCAATGGCTTCGATCCCCTTCGCGGGCCGCTACCGTATGGTGGACTTTGTTCTGTCCAGCATGGCAAACTGCGGTATCTCCAATGTCTCCATCGTGGTGCGCAAGAACTACCACTCCCTGATGGATCATCTGGGCACCGGCCGTGAGTGGGATATGGCCCGCCGTCACGGCGGCCTGAACATCGTGCCGCCTTTCGCTGAGAAGGGCGTGCGCATCTATTCCGGCCGTGTGGAAGCTCTGGGCTCCATCATGAACTTCCTGGAGAACCAGAAGGAAAAGTACGTGGTCATGAGCGATGCCAACGTTGCCCTGAACTACGACTTCAACGCTCTGCTGGCTGCTCATCAGGCAAGCGGTGCCGATGTGACCGTCGCTTACCAGAAGACCGAGATCCCCGAGGGCCGCAAGAATGACAACTACACCCTGACCGTTGATGCCGACGGCCGTGTGACCGAGCTGCTGTTCAACGATTACCGCCCCGGCGTGCAGAACCTTGACCTGAACATCTATGTTCTGGAGCGCGAGACCCTGCTCAAGCTGGTCCGGGATGCGACCTCCCGCGGCCTGATCTACTTCGAGCGCGATATTCTGGCCCACAATGTCAACATCCTGAACATCCACGCTCTGGAGTACACCGGCTATGTGGCACATGTCTGTGACATGAAGAGCTACTTCGACGAGAACCTCAAGCTGACCGATGACGAGAATCTGGAAAAGCTGTTCCCCAAGAAGAGCCCGGTCTACACCAAAATCCGCGACGACAACCCCACCCGCTATGTGCCGGGCTGCAAGGTGACCGACTCCATTCTGGCCGACGGCTGCGTCATCGAGGGCACAGTGGAGAACTGCGTGCTGTTCCGCGGCGTCAAGGTCAAGAAGGGTGCCGTCGTCAAGAACTGCGTGCTGATGCAGGATACGGTGGTGGAAGCCAATGCCGAGCTGGACTGCGTTGTTACCGATAAGAACGTGAAGATCACTGCCGGCAAGAAGCTGTCCGGCACCGAGAGCTTCCCGGTGTACGTGCAGAAGAAGCACACCGTCTGATTTTACTGAGTTATCCATAGGGGCGGCTTCCTCCCCGGTAGCCCCTCTTGAGAGGGGCGGGGGCATCTGTGTGCCCCCGCCTGCTCTTTTGTAAAAATGGTTCGTGACTGCCATGCAAGGGCGGTGGGGGAGAACGAAAATATCCCACTATATGGAAGGAGCGATCCTATGAGAATTCCTGTATGCTGCTTCGGAAGCTGCCCCCTTTTTGCAAAAGTCCGGCGGTCTGGCCGACGTTGCGGGTGCCCTGCCCAAAGGCTCTGGTCAAGGACGGCGTGGATGCCCGCGTCATTATGCCCCTGTACGGCGACCTGAAGTTCCCGTGATACGCTGGAGTACGTGACCAATTATTCCGTCCCCGTGGGCTGGCGCAGCCAGTACTGCGGCCTGTTCAAGACCGAGCGGAACGGCGTGACCTACTACTTCCTGGACAACGAGTATTACTTCAAGCGCCGCGGCCTATACGGCTTCTATGATGACGGCGAGCGTTTCGCCTTCTTCTCCCGCGCCGTTTTAGAGACCCTGTTCTACATCGATTTCACCCCCGATATCATCAACTGCAACGACTGGCAGACCGCTCTGGTGCCGGTGTACCTGAACCTGTACTATCGCCATCTGGATAAGTTCAACCGCATCAAGACCATCTTCACCATCCATAATATCGCTTATCAGGGCAAGTACGGCACCGACATTCTGGAGGACACCTGCGGCATCGGCCGCCGCGACCAGCACATCGTAGAGTACGACGGCTGCGCAAACTTCATGAAGGGTGCTTTCGAGACTGCCGATAAGATCACCACTGTCAGCCCCACCTATGCCATGGAGATCCTCGACCCGTGGTTCAGCTATGGTCTGGACGCTCTGCTGCGCGAGAAGCAGTACAAGCTGTGCGGCATCCTGAACGGCATCGATACCGATTCCAACGATCCCGCTACGGATAAGAACATCCCCTTCAACTATGACATCACCAACTTTGAAGAGGGCAAGGCAAAGTGCAAGGAAGCCCTGCAGGATAAGTTCGGCCTGAACAAGGATGGCAGCCCCGTCTTTGCCATGGTCAGCCGCATGGTCGGCATGAAGGGCTTTGATCTGGTGCAGAGCATCGCCGATGGCCTGGTGGATCGCGGCATCGAGCTGGTCATTCTGGGCAGCGGCGAGAGCCAGTACGAGAACTTCTTCTCTGACCTGTGCGCACGCCATCCGGGCCGCGTTGGCACCTACATCGGCTTCGAGCCGGCCCTGTCGCAGGAGATCTACGCAGGTGCAGATGCCTTCATCATGCCTTCCAAGAGCGAGCCCTGCGGTCTGGCACAGATGGTGGCCTGCCGCTACGGCACGCCTCCCATCGTCCGCGAGACCGGCGGTCTGCGCGACTCCATCCACGACAGCACCATGGGTGAGGGCAACGGCTTTACCTTTGCGGGCTACAATGCCCACGAGCTGTATGTGGCCTGCTGCAACGCACAGAATGCTTACTATGACAAGGAGAACTGGAAGAACCTCGTGCACCACTGCATGGAGTGCGACTTCAGCTGGGATGTCTCCGCCAAGAGCTATGAGGGCCTGTACAACGAGACCGCAAACCTCTGGTAATGTCCTGAAAACTGCATAACGGCTGCCGCCCGGTTCCCAAAGAGCCGGGCGGCTTTTTTTTAGGTGACCCTCTCAGCTTCGCTTCGCTCAGCAGCTCCCCCGGAAGGGGGAGCTTTATTTGTGCTGCCCGAAAGATGCATAAAAGCTCGCCCTTCGGGAGAGCTGGCGCGTCAGCGCCTGAGAGGGTTCGCCCGTTTTTTGCATTCTGCACAACAGATCCATCAAACTTTTGGTATTGATGCGCCCGCAGACGCACAAACTCCATACAGGGCGTACAGTTACGGCATTAGTGTAAACAAACTATGAAATTTTACTAGAAAACAGTGGAAAATTGATTGAAAAAACGATCGGTTTGAATTATACTATCGTTATAAGATTTTTTGCTGATTGCAAATCCTTGGCAAAGAATCCAGAATCTGGCTTTTGCAAAGGCACATCACACAGGGAGGAAACGCAGGTTGAAGGGCTGGTATAAGGCACTGGAGGATCTTGTCTGGCTGACCCAGCTGGGCCTGAATATGCTGCTGCCGCTGGTCATGTGTCTGGGCGGTGCATGGTGGGCGGTGAACAACTGGAGCTGGCCGGAATGGGTGTTCCTGCCGGCCATCCTGCTGGGGCTTGCTGCCGGGGCACAGAACTTCTGGTATTTTGCAAAGGAACACATGGACCGCACCAAAAAGGAAAAACCAAAGCGGGTGGGGTTCAACTCGCATCAGTAAACTTAACAGGAGGTTTCCCTTTATGAAACTGCAGCCGGAATCCAAAAAGGAGCTGACCCGCATCGCCTGCGGCACGGCCATCTGTACCGCCGTCATGTGGGTGATCTTTGCAGCTCTGCACCTGGTTGGCTGGGTGAAATTTGATTACACTGTTGTTCTGGGCAGTCTCATCGGCGCGGCCGTGGCCATCGGCAACTTTGCGGGCATCTGCCTCGTATGCCAGAAGGTCATCGACGAGCAGGATGAGAAACGGCGCAAAGCGACATTGCAGGCTTCCTACAATGTCCGGATGCTTTTGCAGGCGGTGTGGATCATCGTTGCCATCGGGGCACCGGTGTTCCAGCCGTTTGCCGGTGTTCTGCCGCTGCTTTTCCCGCGCGTTACGATCTACTACCTGCAAATAACCGGCAAGTACAAGCCTCTTGCACCGGCCGGGCCTTCGGTGGACGTCTCTGTGGAGGACGACCCCGAACCCGCACCGGAGCCGGAAGCTGAACCCCGTGACGAAGGGGGTGAAACGTAACAAATGGAACTGAACGGCGCAAAGATCCTGTATACATCCATACGGACATCCCCCTGCTGGGTGATTTCAAGATCTCCCAGACCTTAGTCAGCACCTGGATCGTCATGGCGCTGCTTTCGGGTCTTGCCATCTGGCTGGGCAGCAACCTCAAGCTGGAAAATGTCTCAAAGCGGCAGGCCGCCGCCGAGTTCATCGTAGAACGGCTGGACCAGTTCGTGCACGACAACATGGGCTATCACTTTGATAAGTATATCCCGCTCATCGGCGCGATCTTCGCTCTGAGCATCGGCTGCAACCTCATCAGTGTCATCGGCCTGTGGAGCCCCACAGCCGACCTGAACACCGAGGCGGCGTGGGGCCATCGTGGTGTTCGTGCTGATCATGTACTACAAGATCAAGACCAACGGCATCCTTTTCCTACCTGAAAGGTCTTTTGGACCCCATCTTCATCATGGCACCCATCAATGTGCTGTCGGAGGTTTCCACCCCCGGTCAGTATGGCGTTCCGTCACTTTGGCAACATCTTGTCCGGTACGGTCATTTCCACACTGCTGTACTGGGCGCTGGCAAGCCTGAGCCACGTCATTTTCGGCTGGCTGCCGGGTGCCTTGAGCCAGATCCAGCTGTTCCAGATCGGCATCCCGGCCTTTACGGGCCTGTATTTCGACTGGTTCGGCGGCTGCATTCAGGCGTTCATCTTCTGCACCCTGACCGCAATTTTCATCAAACGTGCTGCCGGTGAGGACTAAGCCCTCACAACGGCATCTCCCAAAACAAAAAACTTTTTTGGAGGACAAATCTTATGACTGACTTTCAGTACCTCGCTCGTGGTATCGCTCTGGCAGGCTGCGGCATCGGCGCAGGCTGCGCACTGATCGCAGGTATCGGCCCCGGTATCGGCGAAGGCAACGCAGCAGCTGCTGCCTGTGAAGCTGTGGGCCGTCAGCCCGAGTGCAAGAGCGACGTTACCAGCACCCTGATCCTGGGCGTTGCACTTTCCGAGACCACCGGTATTTACGGCTTCGTCACCGGCCTGCTGCTGATCTTCCTGGCACCCGGTATGTTCATGAAGTTCCTGGCATAAGCGGAACCTTTTACAAAATAACGAAAGGAGACGCTTATGGAACTGTACCAGGCGTTGATCACGCTGGACGGCTGGACCTTTCTGGCCCAGATCTGCAACCTGATGATCCAGCTGTTCATCTTCAAAAAGTTCCTGCTGAATCCGGTCAAAAAATCGTGATCGCAGAGCGCAAGGCGAAGGCAGACAGCCAGATCGCCGATGCCACCAAGCTGCGCACTGAAGCCGAAGCCATGAAGGCAGAGTACGAGCAGAACCTGCAGAATGCCCGCGCCGAGGCCAACGAGATCGTTGCCAATGCGCAGAAGACGGCCACCGCCCGCGGCGAAGAGATCGTGGGCGAGGCCCGCGCGCAGGCTGCTGCCCTCAAGCAGAAGGCCGAAGCCGACATTGCGCAGGAGCGCAAGAAGGCCGTGAACGAGGTCAAGGACGAGATCGGCGGCATCGCCATGGAGATCGCCTCCAAGGTGGTGGAGCGTGAGATCAGCGAGAAGGACCACAAGGATCTGATCGACGAATTTATCAAAAATGTGGGTGAAGCATCATGACCGAGACTGCAAGGATGTACGGCGGAAGCCTGTACGATCTGGCGGCGGAGGAAGGGCTGGAGGCCCGCATTCTGGGTGAGCTGGACGAAGCCGTGGCGCTTTTTTGAAGGCAAACCCGGACTACCTGCATCTGCTCAGCACCCCCAGCATCCCGAAAAGAGAGCGCTGCGGCCTGCTGGATGAAGCACTGCGGGATCAGGTCCACCTCTATGTGCTGAACTTTTTGAAGATCCTGTGCGAGAAGGGCACCCTGCGGGAGCTGTCCGGCTGCGCACGGGCTTACCGTGTGCGCTACAATCAGGCGCACGGCATTCTGGAAGCAACGGCGACCACTGCAGTGGCAATGACGGAGCAGCAGGCAAAGAGCCTGCACGAAAAGCTGGAAAAGCTCACCGGCAAGACCATCGACCTGAAAACAAAGGTCGATCCGGCAGTGCTGGGCGGCATCCGGCTGGATATCGAAGGCACCGAGCTGGACGGCACGGTGCAGAACCGTCTGTCCGCCCTGCGCAGGGATATTGCTTCCGTGACACTGTGATCGAATTTCCACCCGAAAGATTTTTAAGAATTGAGTGGTGAACAAACAAAGATGCAACTGAAACCTGAAGAGATCTCCAAGATCATCCGTGCGCAGATCAAGCATTACGAAAATGCCATTGAGCAGAGCGAGACCGGCACGGTCATTATGGTGGGCGACGGCATCGCCCGCGCCAGTGGTCTGGAAAACGTGCATGGCAGGTGAGCTGCTTCAGTTTGATAACGGCGAATACGGCATGGCCCAGAATCTGGAGGAGAACACCGTCTCCATCGTTCTGCTGGGCTCCGACGTCGGTATCAAGGAAGGCAGCACTGTCAAGCGCACCGGCAAGGTGGTGTCCGTGCCGGTGGGCGAAGCCATGATCGGCCGCGTGGTCAACGCGCTGGGCCAGCCCATCGACGGCGCAGGCCCCATCGAGACCACCGAGTTCCGCGCCATTGAAAGCCGCGCTCCCGGCATCATCGACCGTCAGCCGGTCAAGGAGCCGCTGCAGACCGGCATCAAGGCCATCGACTCCATGATCCCCATTGGCCGCGGCCAGCGCGAGCTGATCATCGGCGACCGCCAGACCGGCAAGACCACCATCGCCTCCGATACCATCATCAACCAGAAGGGCAAGGACGTCATCTGCATTTACGTTGCCATCGGTCAGAAGCGCTCTACCGTGGCAAACCTTGTGCAGAGCCTGACCGAGGCCGGTGCTATGGGCTACACCATCGTGGTGTCCGCAACGGCATCCGAGCTTTCGCCCCTGCAGTATATCGCACCCTACTCCGGCTGTGCCATGGGCGAATATTTCATGCATCAGGGCAAGCACGTCCTCATCATCTACGACGACCTGTCCAAGCACGCCGTGGCCTACCGTGCACTATCGCTGCTGATCCGCCGTCCCCCGGGACGTGAGGCTTACCCCGGCGACGTGTTCTATCTGCACTCCCGTCTGCTGGAACGCGCGGCCAAGCTCTCCAATGAGCTGGGCGGCGGCAGCCTGACGGCTCTGCCCATCATCGAGACGCAGGCGGGCGATGTTTCCGCCTACATCCCCACGAATGTCATTTCCATCACCGATGGTCAGATCTTCCTGGAGACGGAGCTGTTCCACTCCGGTGTCATGCCGGCAGTCAACCCCGGCATCTCGGTGTCCCGCGTGGGCGGCAATGCCCAGATCAAGGCCATGAAGAAGGTCGCCGGCACCCTGAAGCTGATCTACTCCCAGTACCGTGAGCTGCAGAGCTTTGCACAGTTCGGTTCCGATCTGGATGCCGACACCAAGGCCCGCCTTGCACAAGGCGAGCGCATCGTGGAAGTGCTCAAGCAGAACCGCTCCGCTCCCGTGCCTGTGGAAAAGCAGGTGGCCATCCTGTATGCGACCATTCACGATCACCTTGTGAAGGTCAAGGTGCCGGACGTGGCCGAGTATGAGAAGGGACTGTACGAATATCTGGACAACAATGCTGCGGGTGCCGCCGTCATGGAGACCATCCGCACCACCGGCAATCTGGATAAGGACACTGAGGAGCAGCTTAAGAGCGTGCTCACAGCCTATACCGACAGCTTCGTCAAGGCGCACTAAGGAAGGGAGGCGTAACGCATGGCTGGTTCCATGAAGGACATCAAGCTGCGCATCAAAAGCGTAGAGAGCACCATGCAGATCACCAAGGCAATGGAACTGGTGGCTTCCTCCAAAATGCGCCGCGCCAAGGAACGGTGGAGCACAGCCGCCCCTACTTTGAAACGCTGCATGAGACTTTGACCAAGATCGCCGCGGCCGAACCCCCGCGCCCGCAACCCCTACCTGCGCCGTGACGAAGTGAAGCGCACCCTGCTCATCGTGATTGCAGGCGACCGCAGCCTTGCCGGTGGATACAATTCCAACGTGCTCAAGCAGGCCGGGGCCCGAAGAGGGCGAGGTGCTGGTGCTGCCCATCGGCAAGCGCTCGGCAGAGTATTTCGTCCATCACGAGGTGCCCCTGTTCACGCAGGAGGTGCTGCTGGCGGCAGATGTCTCGGTGGGCGAGTGCTTCCAGCTGTCCCGCCAGATCACGGAAGGATATCTCAAGGGCGAGTACGATGCGGTAAAGATCTGCTACACCCGGTTCGATTCCATGATGACCCAGACCGCAGCCACCATGGAGGTGCTGCCGCTGTCCATCGAACCTACCGAGCAGCAGAAGGCGGATGCCCGCCGCAGCCAGATCCTGTACAAGCCCAGCAGCGAGGAAGTATTCAGCGCGATCATCCCGGAGTATGTGGCAGGCATCGTCTACGGTGCCGTGTGCGAGAGCGTAGCCAGTGAGTTGGCAGCCCGCCGCACTGCCATGGATGCCGCCACCAAGAACGCCGGTGAGATGATCGACCATTTGAACCTGTATTATAACCGTGCCCGTCAGGCTGCCATCACGCAGGAGATCACCGAGATCGTGGCCGGCGCGGAGATTTTAAAACCTATCAAAAAAGGAGTTTGTAGCCTATGTCCGAAAAACATATCGGCAAGGTGCTCCAGGTCATCGGCCCGGTGCTGGACATCCAGTTTTGAGGATGGCCAGCTGCCGGAGCTGCTCAACGCCATCGAGATCGACAACCACGGCGAAAAGCTGGTGGTCGAGGTGGCACAGCACACCGGCGATAACGTGGTGCGCTGCATTGCAATGAACAGCACCGATGGTCTGGTGCGCGGCACCGAAGCCGTGGATACCGGCGAACCCATCAAAGTGCCCGTGGGCGACCAGTGTCTGGGCCGCGTGTTCAACCTGCTGGGTGAGCCCGTGGACAACAAGCCCGCCCCGGCCCCGGAGGCCTACTGGCCCATCCACCGCCCTGCTCCCAGCTACGAGGAGCAGCAGTCCACCACCGAGATCCTCGAGACCGGCATCAAGGTCGTGGACCTGATCTGCCCCTACGCAAAGGGTGGCAAGATCGGTCTGTTCGGCGGTGCAGGCGTCGGCAAGACGGTCCTGATCCAGGAGCTGATCTATAACATCGCCACCGAGCACAACGGCTACTCGGTGTTCACCGGCGTTGGCGAGCGCACCCGTGAGGGCAACGACCTGTATGGTGAAATGACCGAGAGCGGCGTTATCAACAAGACTGCGCTGGTCTACGGCCAGATGAACGAACCCCCAGGAGCCCGTATGCGCGTGGCACTGTCCGGCCTGACCATGGCGGAGTATTTCCGCGATGTGAAGAATCAGGACGTGCTGCTCTTCATCGATAACATCTTCCGCTTCACCCAGGCAGGCTCTGAGGTGTCCGCACTGCTGGGCCGTATGCCCTCTGCCGTCGGCTACCAGCCCACGCTGGCCACCGAGATGGGCGCTCTGCAGGAGCGCATCACCTCCACCCGCAAGGGTTCCATCACCTCGGTGCAGGCCGTCTACGTGCCCGCCGATGACCTGACCGACCCGGCCCCTGCCACCACCTTTACCCATCTGGATGCCACTACGGTCCTGAGCCGTGACATTGCTTCGCAGGGCATCTACCCCGCTGTGGACCCGCTGGATTCCACCAGCCGCATCCTCAGCCCGGAGGTCGTGGGTCAGGAGCACTACGAGATCGCCCGCGCCGTCCAGAAGGTGCTGCAGCGCTACAAGGAGCTGCAGGACATCATTGCCATCATGGGCATGGACGAGCTGAGCGAGGAAGACAAGCGCACGGTCAGCCGCGCCCGCAAGGTGCAGCGCTTCCTGAGCCAGAGCTTCCACGTGGCAGAGCAGTTCACCGGTATGCCCGGCCAGTATGTGCCGCTCAAGGAGACCCTGCGCGGCTTCAAGATGATCCTGAACGGCGAGTGCGACGAGCTGCCCGAGAGCGCATTCCTGTTCGCGGGCACCATCGATGACGTGTTCGCAAAAGCGAAGAAAGGGTAAACCATGACGACCTTTCATCTGACGGTGGTCACGCCGGACGGCTGCGCCTTTGACGGGCAGGCCGAGCGCATCGTCTGCCGCGCCATTGACGGCGATCTGGCCATCCTTGCCAAACACGGGGATTACTGCACCGCGCTGGGCATGGGCGAAGCCCATATCGTGGATGCCGAGGGCCAGCGCCGCCGCGCCGCCTGCATGGGCGGGCTGCTGAGCGTGCTGGATGGCGAAGTGCGTCTGGTTGCCACCACATGGGAGTGGGCCGAGGAGATCGATCAGGCCCGCGCCGAGGCTTCCAAGAAGCGCGCGGAGGAGATCCTTGCGCAGAAGAACCTCGACAAGCGGGACTACGAGCTGGCTCAGGCGCGTCTCAAGCGCGCACTGGTGCGTACCTCTATCCACTGAGATAAGAAAAAAGGAGCCATTGCACAAACTGTGCGGTGGCTCCTTTTGCGTGCATGATGAAATTAAAAATAAGATTTCCGCTGAACATGCCCAGAGCGAATGCGGAGGGCATTTAAATCGTAAAGACGTTACATCATATTTGCCTTCTCGATCAGGTTGCGGATGTGATGGGCCAGCATCTCCACCGCAGCGGTGTTCTCGCCGCCGTTGGGTACAATGATGTCTGCGTTGCGCTTGCTGGGTTCCACAAAGGCCTCGTGCATGGGCTTGACGGTGGTCAGGTACTGATTGATGACGCTGTCCAGACTGCGCCCCGCTCCTTCACATCCCGCACCAGACGGCGCAGGATGCGCTCGTCGGCGTCGGTGTCCACATAGATCTTATAGTCGAACAGGGCGCACAGCTCCGGCTCCACAAAGGGCAGGATGCCTTCCACGATCAGAACCGGTGCGGGCTCGATGTGCTGCACCTTGTCGCTGCGGTTGTGGTTGGAGTAGTCATACACCGGGCAGTCGATGGCGCGGCCTGCCTTCAGCTCCTGCAGATGGTAGATCAGCAAAGCGTTGTCAAAAGCATCCGGGTGGTCGTAGTTCAGCTTGCAGCGCTCCTCAAAGGGCAGCTCGTCGTGGCGCTTGTAATAGCTGTCGTGGGAGATCAGGCGCACTTCATCCTCGCCAAAACGCTCCTTCAGCCGCAGAGCAAGGGTGGTCTTGCCGCTGCCGGAGCCGCCTGCAATGCCAATGATCAGATTATTCATAGGGGTCCCTCCTGCATCATCCTGCCGCTTTGGGTGGAAAAAAGGGCAGGAATGGATTATAATAGGTGCAAAGCTGCCTGTCCGGGACACAGCGCCGGGCGGGCTTGTTCCTGTACATCATAACACAAACCGGCACATTTTTACAGCCCCGGAGCTGCAAATATGTGAGATAAGGAAAAATTGCCATGCAGAAAAAATCAGTTTCAGCAAAAGTATGAAGGACAAGGTCCGGGTGTTTGAGGATGGCGGCATCCGCCTGCTCAAACGGGGACAGAAGGGCGTGGTACACGCTATTTTCAGCCGTTTTGGCCTAGTGCTGGTTCTGCTGCTTTTACAGGCGTTCGCGCTGTTCAGCCTGCTGCAGTGGTTCGGCGAGCTGCTGCCGCATTATTTTGGCGGCACCCTGCTGGTAACAGCGGCAATGATGGTCTATCTGCTCAATCAGGACATGGACAACAGCGTGCGCATTACATGGCTGGTGGTCACAGCGCTGATGCCGGTGCTGGGCGTGCCGCTGTTCTGGTACACCAAAAGGTGATGTGGGCCACAATGCCCTGAAGCGCCGCCTGCTGGATCTGGAGGGCCAGACCCGCGCCCAGCTGCCGCAGAATGAGCAGACTGTGGAGCTTTTGCAGGCGCAGGCACCCGAAGCGATGCCGCTGGCACGGTATCTGCGGGGCAAGGGAGGCGGCTTTCCGGTCTATGCCGACACGGTGGCCACCTACTTCAACGGCGGCGAAGCTATGTTCGATGAAATGCTGCGCCAGCTGGAAACGGCAAAAAAAATTGACATCTTTCTGGAATATTTCATCGATGGATGAAGGCCTGATGTGGGGCCGCATTCTGGAAGTGCTGGCCCGCAAGGCGGCGCAGGGGGTGGATGTGCGGGTGATGTATGATGGCACCTGCGAGTTCTCCACCCTGCCGCGGGATTACCCCAGCCGGCTGGAAGCGCTGGGCATCCAGTGCAAGGTGTTCTCGCCGGTCACGCCCTTTGTTTCCACTCACTACAACTACCGCGACCACCGCAAAAATTTCTGGTCATTGATGGCCAGGTGGGCTTTACCGGCGGCGTGAATCTGGCAGATGAGTACATCAACCACATAGAAAAGTATGGCCGCTGGAAGGACTCGGCCCTGATGCTGGAAGGCGAAGGCGTGCGCTCCATGACGGCGCTGTTCCTGCAGATGTGGTGCATCCTGTGCCAGCCGGAGTTTGAGCAGTTCCTGTCCGATCCCATCCCGGCGGCAGCAAACGCCAAGGGCTTTGTGGTGCCCTACGGAGACTGCCCGCTGGACGGTGAGCGGGTGGGCGAAATGGTGTACATGGATATGCTCAACCGCGCCCGGAAGTATGTGCACATCATCACGCCGTATCTGATCCTGGACGGCGAGCTGGAAACGGCCCTGCGCTTTGCGGCAGAGCGCGGTGTGGATGTGCACCTGATCCTGCCCGGCAAGCCGGATAAGTGGTTCGTTTATGCACTGGCCAAAACCCACTACAAGGCGCTGATTTCTTCGGGTGTGAAGATCAGCGAGTGGCAGCCCGGCTTTACCCATGCGAAGATCGTGATCGCCGACGGCGTGGAAGCTGTGGCGGGCACCATCAATCTGGACTACCGCAGCCTGTACCATCACTTTGAAAACGCGGTCTGGATGCGCGGCACCGACTGCATTGCCAACATGGAAGCGGATTTTCAGGATACGCTCACCCGGTGCCGCAGGGTGGAGCAGACGAAAGAAAGTATCTGGCAGGGCAAAAAGCTGCTGCATCTGGCGGGCATCCTGCTCAAGTTTATTGCGCCGCTGGTGTGAAAGACTCCTTCCGTCATGGCTGCGTAAGCAGACAGGAGAAGCTCTTAATACAAAAAGGCCCGCTGCCTTTCGACAGCGGGCCTTGTGTTACCGATTTAAATAAAAATCAGCGCTTAGTTCTGCTTCATGCGAGCGAAGCAGTCAGAGCAGTAGACCGGACGGTCCTCACGGGGCTGGAAGGGAACCTTGCAAGCCTTGCCGCAAGCTGCGCAGACAGCATCGAACATCTGGCGCTCACCGCTGTTGCTGCGTGCGCCGCCGTTCTTGCGGGCGTCACGGCAGGGCTTGCAGCGCTGGGGCTGATTCTCGAAGCCGCGAGATGCGTAGAACTCCTGCTCACCAGCAGTCCAAACAAATTCCTTACCGCAGTCCTTGCAGACCAGAGTCTTGTCTTCAAACATAGTAGTATCTCCTCTTTAGTTAGTTCTTGCCCACGGAAGGATTGTAACCATACCTTTGGTTTTGGGACCATCGCGCTGATCAGTAAGCTTACCAGGGGCTTGAATGAATGGACGTCCTCCAATTGAGGACTTTTCTATTGTACCGTTCTTTTTGAAATTTGTCAACCAAAAAACAACCATTCGCCTTGTTATTTGTATAGATAGCACAATCCGACAGGGCTGATTTGGGTAAAATAACTGCCGGAAGATGAAAAAGGGGCTGCCGCACATTCCGTGCAGCAGCCCCTGCAAAGCCCTTTGGAAAACGGTTACTTCTCAATGACTTCCTTGGTGTCGCGGGCGATCATCAGCTCCTCATCGGTAGCAATGACCAGAGTGCGCACCTTTGCGCCCCAGGCAGTGATCTCGCACACATCGCCCACGGGTGCTTGTTCTTCTCGGTATCGATGCGGATGCCCAGCCAATCCATGTGGTGGCAGACCTTTGCACGGGCAATTGCATCGTGCTCGCCGATGCCGCCGGTGAAGACGATGGCATCCACGCCGCCCATTGCAGCGATGTAAGCGCCAACGGTCTTCTTGATCTGATAGTTCAGCATGTCGGAAGCCAGCTGTGCGCGCTTGTTGCCGGCAGCAGCTGCCTCTTCCACGTCACGCTTGTCGCTGGAAACACCGGAGATGCCCAGCAGGCCGGACTTCTTGTTCAGGATCTCGTCCAGCTCGTGGCCGGTGATGTTCAGGGTGTACTTCAGGTAGTTGACCACAGAGGGGTCCAGGTCGCCGCAGCGGGTGCCCATCATCAGGCCGGCCAGCGGGGTCATGCCCATGGAGGTGTCCACGACCTTGCCCTGATCCACAGCGGCAATGGAGGAACCGTTGCCCAGATGGCAGGTGATCAGCTTCAGGCGCTCAATGGGCTCTCCAGATACTCGGCAGCCTTGTGAGCAACGTACTTGTGGCTGGTGCCGTGGAAGCCGTAGCGGCGCACGCCTGTACTTCTCATAGTACTCATGACGGAATGGCGTACAGTATAGCCTTCGGAGGCATGGTGCGTGGAAAGCGGTATCGAACACGGCCACCAT
>ENA-OQCV01000159-OQCV01000159.1-human-gut-metagenome-genome-assembly--contig:-NODE-159-length-19638-cov-3.306853_pt1 | contig 19638 bp, 20 predicted proteins | sample MGYA00242766_ERZ504592 | MGnify/ENA primary metagenome ERZ504592 (study PRJEB26092, sample SAMD00036315) | human gut metagenome | host: Homo sapiens | study: EMG produced TPA metagenomics assembly of...
CCCCATGGAGATCTGCGGTCCACCCAGTATGGAGTGCCATGAACGAGGTGTGGCCAGACGCGGTGTCGATGCCCACGCACTATCGGCCGCCATTGGCATCACCAACCAGCGGGAGACCAGCCATCCTGTGGGAAAGGCCACCGGCCGCCCCATCTACAATGCCATCGTCTGGCAGTGCCGCCGCACGGCTCCGCTGGTGGATGAACTGCTGCAGCAGCCCGGCATGGCAGACTACATCCGGGAGAACACCGGCCTGATGCCCGATGCCTATTTCTCCGCAACGAAGATCAAGTGGATCCTGGACAATGTGCCCGGTGCGCGGGAGCGGGCCGAGGCAGGGGAGATCCTGTTCGGCACTGTGGACACATGGCTGGTCTGGAAGCTGACCGGCGGCAGAGTGCATGTCACCGACCGCACCAACGCCAGCCGCACCATGCTGTATAACATCCGCACGCTGGACTGGGACGACACCCTGCTCAAAGCGCTGGATATCCCGCGCTGCATCCTGCCCCGCGTGACGGATTCCAGCGAGGTCTACGGCACCACCGATCTGTGCGGTGTGCAGATCCCGGTGGCCGGCATTGCCGGTGACCAGCAGGCTGCGCTGTTCGGACAGAGCTGCTTTGGCAAGGGGGAGGCCAAGAACACCTACGGCACCGGCTGCTTTTTGCTGATGAACACCGGCGACACCATCTGCCGCAGCCGGAACGGCCTGATCTCTACCATCGCCATCAGCCTGAACGGTAAGGTGGAGTACGCGCTGGAGGGCAGCGTCTTTGTGGGCGGTGCCGTCATCCAGTGGGTGCGCGACGGCCTGCGCATGATCCAGGAGAGCCGCGATGCGGAATACTATGCCCAGAAGGTACCGGATAACGGCGGCATTTACATTGTGCCGGCCTTTACTGGTCTGGGTGCACCGTACTGGGATATGTACGCCCGCGGTGCCATTGTGGGCATCACCCGCGGCACCACCCAGAACCATATCATCCGCGCGGCAGAGGAGTCCATTGCCTACCAGAGCGCAGACCTCGTGGCTGCTATGGAAAAGGACACCGGCGTGCCCATCACCTCGTTGAAGGTGGACGGCGGTGCATCCCGTGACCAGTTCCTGATGCAGTTCCAGGCTGATATCCTGAACAAGACCGTGCTGCGCCCGGCCATCCGGGAAACGACTGCTCTGGGCGCTGCCTATCTGGCGGGCCTTGCCACCGGCGTATGGAAGGACCGGGACGAGATCCGCAGCCTGTGGCATTGCAATATGACCTTTGCCCCGCAGATGGACGAGGCCGAGCGCACCCGTCTGCTGGCCGGCTGGCACAAGGCTGTGGGCCGCAGCTGCGACTGGGCAGAGCATTGAAGTTTTCGCCCAACTTATGGTTCGCGCACAAATATTTTTTAATTGTTATTTCTATTGACATTTGTTATCAAACGCTATACTAGAAGCAATCCCAGAGAAGTGAGATGGGGATGCACTGTATCGTCCAGATGCAGTGTGTCCCCATTTTTATTACGGAAAAATCAGATTCAAAAAGGAGGTCCCCCATATGAAACGAGAAAAAACTTTCAAGGCCACTGATCAGTCTCATCGTCAGCATCGCGCTCATCATCGTAGGCATTGCCGGTTCTTTCATTTTACAGACGAACTCCGGCAAAACGACCATCCGGAACGTTACCATTGAATCCGAATCCGGTCATACCCTTGCGATGGATGTTTATATTCCGGAAAACGCCACCGCTGAAACGCCTGCGCCCGCTATTTTTGTACAGCATGGCGGAAACAACAACAAAGAAGAAATGCAGCACTACTGCATTGAGCTCGCCCGCCGCGGCTATGTTGCGATCGGCGTGGATATGTACGGCATGGGCGAAAGCGAACCTCTGCCGGACTCCGAATGGCTCACCCAGGGCCGCGGCCTTTATGATGCGGTACGCTACGGCGTGACTCTGCCCTACGTTGATACCGACCGAGTTTCGCTGCTGGGCTACTCCCGCGGTGGCAAGGCAGCTGGTGAAGCACTGCAGTGCGATAACGACAGTCTGAATGTTGTCAAGGCCATTTTCCTGATCCACAGCGATCCCATCGTGCGTAACAGCGAGGGCTACACCGATGTTTACGGTGCCCGAGATGTCGCAGTTCTCGCAGACAAGAACGACGAGTTCTTCTTCTCGGAAAAAAGCTAATGATAACGGTACCTATTCCAACGACGCCAAACAAGTATGCAGCCAACCTTTCCAGCCCGGCAGAATATGTGATCAACAACAGTGCACAGTCCTTCCTGTATTTCGGTATCGACCCCGCAACCACCAGTGAACAGCGCGTGGCAGAGACCGTTTATGAGCAGGATTACGGCGAAAGACCGGAAGCCGCCAGATCTTTGTTTCTAACGAGACGCATATGGCTGGTTGGTGGTCCCCGCTGGTCATGAACCGTGTGTTGACCTTCTTTAACCGTGTTATGCCCACTAGCACTGCTCTGAGCGCCAGCAGCTACACCTATACCATCTGGAACATCTTCAAGATCATCGCCCTGTCCGGTCTGCTGCTGTTTGCCGGGTCTCTGATGGTCTGGCTGGTCAACTCCGTCAAGACATTCCAGTGTGCCGACAATGGCGAGCAGGACCTTCGCCCAGTTGGCGATAAGAACGCAGTTGCATGGTTCTGGGGCATCCAGATCATCAGCGCCGTCCTGTCCATCCTCATTATTCGATTCCTGAACAAGCAGGGACTGGCATCTTACCGCGATGCACTTTTCCACTCGGCCAACCCTGCGTACCACGGCCTGATCTCTCTGCTGTGCGGCGCACTGACTCTTGTTCTGTGCACGGTGTGGTACATGGCCTACGGCAAAAAACACGGTTTCTCCTTCCGGAATACCGGCATCGCTATTTCCGGGCATGCACTCCTCAAATCCATCGGCGCGGCCCTGCTTGCAGTCTTTGCCCTGATCCTGATGGTTTTTGCCGTCGACTATTTTGTGGATGTGAACTTCCTGATCGTTTACTGGGGCTTTATGAAGTTTGGAGCCAACCGCATCCCGGGTATGCTCCTTGTTGTACCCATGTATCTCGTGTACTACATTGTCATGTCCATCAGCGTCAACAGTTTTAACTTTAGCACGGCGCTCGGCAAAAACAAGCTGCTTTCTAACCTTCTGATCAGCTTTATCGCATCGGTTCCCACTCTGTTCGTCCTCTGCTACGTTTACGGTATCTTCAAGGCTACCGGCTCGAACCCGATGTTCGGCGGTCTGGCTTCTGCCGCAACTGCAGTGTATGCGCTGCCCGGCTTCATCTTTGTTGCGATCCTGATTTGTCGTCTCCTGTACCAGCACACAGGCAATCCCTACCTTGGCGGCATCTTCTGCGGCGTTCTTGCAGCTGTCAGCGAGTGGGGCATCTGCGAGATTCGCGTGCACACCCCCGGAACACAGTACGCTGGCACTGCTCTGGTCTACGCACTGATCGCGATCGGCTTTGTAGTTACCATAGCATGCGCTGTACTGCTGAAGAAAAATAATGCAGCCGTGCAGGCACATAAATAATGCCTCTTTAATCCTCTTTACAAACCCCTCAATTTTTTCATAAACTTGGTTTGCGCATGGTGCGGCCCTTTTAGAGTTTTTCTGAAAGGGGCCGTATCTTCTGATTGCTCCCTATCTCTGTAAATCTGGCTCGAAAGGAGTCTTACCCAATGCATCCTCTTGCCGAAACCCTGCTGGACGAACCGGTGATCGCCGCTGTGAAAACGGACGAAGCCCTGACTGCTGCGCTGGCCTCGCCCTGCAGTACTATTTTTCTGCTGGCAAGCACCCTGCTCACCGTAGACGGTCTGGTGCACCGCATACATGATGCCGGAAAACTGGCCGTGGTTCACATCGACCTTGTGGACGGCCTTTCGTCGCGGGAGATCGCGGTGGACTCCCTCAACGCCCTGTGCCACCCGGACGGCATCATCTCCACCCGCCCGACCCTGATCCGCCGGGCGCGCCACTGCGGCCTGTTGACCGTCCAGCGGGCATTCATTCTGGATTCCCTCTCGCTGACCAGCCTGTCCGGCCAGCTGGAGCAGGGCAAGCCGGATTTTGTCGAGATCCTTCCCGGCATCATGCCCCGGGTCATCGCCGAGATCAGCGCCCGTACACAGGTGCCTGTCATTGCAGGCGGCCTGCTGCGGGACAAAGCCGACGTCATGGCCGCCATGCGCGCAGGTGCCGCCGCAGTTTCCACCTCTGCGCCCTCCCTGTGGGATATCTGAGCCAGAACAAGATCCCAGCTGAACTACGAAAAGCATAATCGTATCCTGGTGTTTTATTGGATATGCCCGCCCACCGATGGAGCCGGATCTCCACGGTGAGCGGGCATTTTTTCGTTTTCATTCGATTCGAGTGAATCTATTCGGCCTGCGGATTAACTCGATAATTTAAAGCAATCCTACAAGTCGCACTCCCCTTAAAGTCTTTCTGCTTCCTGCATCTTAGCATCATACTGGATGTCAGAGATCGGCACGAGGCCCTCGATCATATCCAGTTTGCTGTTGACAAGGTCATCATACACATCTTTGATGGACGACGTAATGGAAGGCTCCAGCTGTTCATTTGCAATTACGCTTTCCACCAGTGCTTGTTTGATTTTTCAGTTTCTGCGCCATATCGGGCAGGAAGTGATAATTTTCAATCATGCGCAGAATGATGTTTGCCATAAAATTGCCGCAGATGCTGCTCAACTCGATATAAATCGCTCCGGCATCCTCCACGGAAATTTGTGCGATGCTCATCAGGTAATCAGCCAGAGTCGTTTGCGTATCGTTCAAAATTCCCTAACTTGCCATACTGCGTTGCAGGATATTCACTTTTTCGATAGTCCTGAATTATACCGGATTTTTATCATTACATTCCACTACTTTATGCCGTCACATGGGTGGCATTCTCTTTCACCGAATTGATCGTATCCATCAGTTCACTCCCTGTTTTGCCATCAAACAGGCGGGTAAACAGGATGGGCTGGTCAAAGGGTGGTTTCATCAGCACCGCTTTGCTTTCCACATAACCGTTCTGCTCGATGTAATGAATGACCTTCTGCACGAACGCGATCTGCTTTGCATTCAGTGATTCGTCATTGATAAATTTTGAAAATGCCTGCATGGCAGCATCGTGGTCCAGCTTTGCCACTTTACGCACCAGCAGACCAAAGGGTGTATCCCGAAACTCCCGTGCATAGTCCTCTTTGCTGCCCAGCTCACAGGTAAAGATATGTTCCAGCTCGGTATAGTCGCCCCGGGAAAGCGGAATGTTCTGGGTCAGCTTGTGGATGGCCAGCGTATCGCTGCGGTGCTCCATGATGTAGCGGTTCACACGTTCCCGGTACTCGCCGAAATCGTAGCCGGAATCCAGCGCTTTGCCCTCAGTCTGTTCCAGTACCGGGTCGGCAAGGGCCGTGTAGACAGGTTTTTGCCCTTCTACACCGTCCACCAGAAACCTGATAAGCTCCCGCAGTTCCTGCCGCATTTCCTCAAAGCGGAGCAGATCATGCGAGGTCAAAAAATTCGTCTGTCTGCACCTCCCGGATGAGGGGCAGCTTTGCCTGCACCTGCGGGATGGTAGCTTTCCCTTCCAGCATTGCCGCTGTGCTGCGCAGCTGTTTCTGGGCGCGGCCCAGCCCCGGCAGACCCTCCAGCTCACAGAGCAGCAAGCCATACACAAAGTTATCGAACCGCTTGGCGGCCTCGTCCTTATCGTCCAGCGAGATGAGCGGTGCAACCTCTTTCATCAAGGTGCCTTTGTCCGTTTCGGTCAGGCTGACAAAGGCTTCCGGCTTTTGATAGTGTTCCACGGCCTGTCGGTGCAGCCGCACGGATACCAGCTCCGGATTCAGCGCTCCCACCTCGGCGCGGCAGGTCTCTGTTAAAATCTTGCGCCAGTTCTGGTAGTTTTCGTCCCCATAGGCTCCATCCTGCAGCGCGGCGGCGATCCGCACTTGCTTGCAGAAAATGCTCTCGGACAGGCTTTTGGTGTCCGCGCTCTCGTAGCCGTTGGGTTTCTGACGGAAAAATTCAAAGTTGCCGCAGTAGTCGAAGATCAGAAACCGCCGTTTGCCCGTATATTCGCCGTCGATGGCATCCACGCAGGCAAGGGACGGGCAGAGCCGCGTACCACGGCCGATCATCTGCCAGAACTTCGTTTTGCTGCGTACTTTTTTTGAAGAACACCAGATTCACGCACTCCGGCACATCAATGCCCGTATCCATCATATCCACCGAGACCGCAATAAACGGCGGCTTGTCCGGCTGTTTGAAGTCGTCAATGATGGACTGTGCATAGGCATCATCGCAGACCACCCGCTGGATGAATCCCGGGTACTGGGTCTCCAGCTGCGGGTAGAGCTTGCCAAAGCGTTCCCGGATAAACTCCGCGTGGCGCTTGTTCTGGGCAAAGATGATGGTTTTGCCGATGCGGTCGCCGCCCGCCGTCTGGATGCCGCGTTCCATCAGGTCTTGCAGCACCGTGTCCACGGTGTTGGCGTTGAAGATGAACTTATTCAGCTTTTCGGATGGGATGAAGGTGGGCAGGGTGTCGTCCTCGGCAAAATCGTCCTCGTAGCGGGCCTTATCCTCCGGTGAAAGCTGGTCGTAGTGGATGCCCTCTTCTGTGAATTTCGTCTTGACCTCGTAGTTGTAGTAAGGCACCAGCACATGGTCGGTGTAGACCGCCGTATCATAATCGTAGGCGTAGGTGGGGATGCCATGTTCCATCTCGAAAAAGTCGTAGGTGTTGCGGTCCACATCGGTTTTCGGGGTGGCGGTCAAGCCCACCAGAACCGCATCGAAATAATCAAAAATGGCGCGGTATTTCTTGAAAATGCTGCGGTGGCTCTCGTCCACGATGATAAGGTCAAAGTGGGCGGGCGAAAACAGCGGCACGCCGTCCTTGGTCTTGGCGTTGTCGATGGCGTTGAGCATGGTGGGATAGGTGGAAAACACGATGCGCGCGGCCTTATCGTCCTTGGAGGAGCACAGGTTGCACAGCGACTGGTCCGGCAGATACTTCTTGAAGTCGTCCTTTGCCTGCTTGACCAGCGCGGTGCGGTCCGCCAGAAAGAGCACGTTGGTCACATGACCGCCCCGGCTCAGCACATCGGTCAGGCTGGATGCGGTGCGGGTCTTGCCCGTGCCAGTAGCCATGACCAGCAGATTGCGCCGGAAGCCCTGCGTAATATGGGCGCAGACTGCCCGGATGGCGTTTTTCCTGGTAGTAGCGGTCGGTGATTTTATCATCAATTTCGATGGTGTCCAGCGGCTTTTTCTCGGTGCGGCGGTTCATTAGCTTTTGCAAGTCGTCCTTGCAGAACACCCCGCTCACGGCACGCTGCGGGCCGCTCTGCTCATCCCAGAAATAGGTGGTGTAGCCGTTGGTGGTAAACAGCATCGGACGGCGGCCAAACTTCTGTTCCAGACAGTCTGCATAAAGCTGAGCCTGCTTGCGCCCGATGTTGGGGTCTTTGGTGCTGCGCTTGGCTTCAATGACCGCCAGCGGCAAGCCGTCCTTGCCCATCAGCACATAGTCCGCATAGCCCTTCTGCCCCAGCACGCCGTTCATGTTGTCCACTTCGTACTCGGTGCGCACATCGGCGTCCGGCCCGGTGAATTTCCAGCCCATGGCCTTGAGGTCGATGTCGATGATCTTCTGCCGCGTCTCGGCCTCGGTCAGGTCGGCGGCGGTGAAGCTGCGGCTCTGCTGGTTCTGCTGTTTGCTGGCCGTGTACGCCGCCGAAAGGCTCTCCACCTGCTTGCGCAACGCTTCCAGCTCGGCATCCTTCTGGGACAGTAAACTTTCCTGCTCCCGGATCTTCTTTTCGTCCAGCGCTACCTTTTCGCCGGGGATGGCTGTTTCATCAAAGGAGCGCTCCACATAGTCCGTGCCGTAGCAGTAATCCACCCACTGGATGAAGTCGAACAGCCCCCGCAGGCTGAACACTGCATCTGCCGCCGACACGCTGTGCCCTGTATGTACCGCCAGATTGCCCGCCTTCACGATGCTGGGCAGCACGCTCCACACGTTGCGGTCCACCGCGAACCGGAAACTCGGCTCGTGCAGAAGGGATTGCAGATTGTCCTTGTAGGGCATCGTGATGGTTTTGTCTGCCGCATACACCCACTTCACCGCCAGCTCCAACGCCTTCCGGCACCCCACCGCGCACATTGCCGGGGAGGTGGAGAACACTTTCTCGGCCTCGATGGCAGCAAACGCAAACATGGAATATTCAGGTTTGGTGGCAAGATAGGAGAAGTTGGACATGGGAAGGCTCCTTTCAACTTATCTCACGAAAAATCGTATGATATAGTTTCTGTAAAATTAATAGAATCTGCATCATTTGCAATTAGCATTCTAACCGTTTCAAACAAAAGTGACATTGCCATAAATGATGTTCCAGAAAATCGTTCATAATCATCTAATGTTTCAACTGTTAAATCACAATTACTTATTGCAAGCTCTCCATGAACGAATTTTGATCGAAGCGAATACATTTTCTTTATTTCATCTTTTGAAATCATTGGAAAAATTTTATTTATTCATTTTTTGCAGTGTGTAAGAAATTCCAGATTTTCCGGGAGAATAAATGCTTTCCAATCCAATGATAGAATAAATCAGTCCCTCATGATATTGACGGTTAAATACATATGTGAGTGCCGAAAATGCACTTGGGGATTTATCACGATTTCCACATAAACTTGTGTGATTTTTAATCCACATCAATGCTTTCTTATAGCTTACATCAACCTTTTTTATTGTTTTGTATTCTTTTAGAGTTCCAATTGGAATTATTTCTTTGACATAATTTTCGCTTGAATAATAAATTTCATTGATATACACTTCTGTATTCCACACATGCATATGAGGTTGTGTAAAAACAAAAGCCATTACAAGTGCCAGATTTAATTTTGCAATGTATTCTTCATAAAAACTATCAAAATAATCCCACTCACACTCTGAAGCATCGCAGTTCGGAAAGATGATTTTATTAGTATCAAGATCAACATTAGAAGATATTATCATATCAAACGTCATTGCCGCTTTATAACTACTATGCATTTCCAGATCAAATTTTTATACTCTGATTTTTTTAATTTATCATCCGTTGGATTTTTGCTTTTACTTTTTCTTCTGCTTTCTTTTAGTTCTATGTTTTTCTCATAATGTGGAATGATAATCGCTTTCGATGTTATATCAACCATTTCATGGTATATATTCCATCGAAATGACAAGTCATCCACACATTTCTCTATAGCATTTTTAAACCCTTCCGTATCCTCATCACCTTGAATAATGTGCATTGTTATGGCTATTCGCGTCATATAATCCTCACTTGCTCTCATATTCATATGATTGACACTTAATAAACTCCTTCCGTCACGGCTGCGCCGTGCCACCTCCCTCAAAGAGGGAGGCTTTTGCCTTGCGGCCACGTTAAGGCTCCCTCTCTGAGGGGGCTGTCGCCGTCAGGCGACTGGGGGAGTTACCCAAAATATTCCTGCATCAGCGCTTTTTTCAACAGTTCCAGCTTTTCTAAACTTTGCTGTACGGTCTGCTTTTGCTGATCTATTTTGTTTTTCAAAGTCACAAATTGATCTTGCAATTCAATTGGTGGTATATATAAGTCAATATTTTGCAGTTCTTTCGCATTAATATTTGCTTGTCCGATTGCCGTTTTACACATACCAATCAGCATTCGTTTTGAGAAATCCATATTGAGGAATGCAGAAAGAACCTCCGGTCGTATCCTCTCATTAATACGTACTCTAATTACAAACCCCGCAAGCACCATCAATTCATCTCGATTGTACACGCAGGTTTTTCCAACAAGTTCTTTGCTGTTTGTTCTGTTAAACAGAACATCGCCTCGGCGAACCGTGCATTTGTCCAGTTCACTATCCGGAATGTCGATTCGCTTTGTGTCGCGCAAGTCCAGCTCACCACTGTATGTAATATTGTTCATTCTTAAATATGGATATTTTCCACCTTCTACGGCAGGACGACTAGAACCATATCGTACATCTGAAACAACATCTTGAAGTTTTTCCTATACTCCATCTAAATGGATTTGCCGGAAAATGTTCCAAACATCTCTACAAACCGCGCCTTTGCCAGCTCGTCCAGTTTAGCAAGCTGCTGCTTGCGAAGAAAATCAATCGTCCACTTTCTCAAAATTTGTTTTCGCCTTTTTGGGTATCAATATCTGGCAAGTTCACGACATAATTTTCCAAGAAAGTTTTTGGCACACGTTTTGACCTGCGCTTCCGGTCATGTTTCTCTCAGCCTCTTTGCGAAAAGTCTTCCATGTGGTCAAATAATACAGCCATTCGCTCGTTATTTTGTCTGTATCAGGACGCAAAACATGAAATTCAGTGCTTCCAAAGCCAATTCCGTTTTTCATATTATGGGCGATTGCACCTTTTCCATTTTCCATACAAGGTGTAATTTTCGCAAATAAAATATCGCCATTTTGAAAATTTGTGAAGCCTTTCTTTACTTCTGAATAATTTTTAATTTCAGATGCATCGAACTCCCCGTGCTCACCAACTTTTGTCATTGGAATAAAGGAAACTTCAGTGTCATCTCTTAATGTGCAACTCTTGGGGTTAATTAAGCAAACCTCTCCCAACTTCGCCATCACACCATCTCCTCCAACTCTGCCAAACCCTTGGTGATCTCCATTTCCAGCTCATGCAGGTCGGCCAGAATCTCCGTGGTCGAGGGATACTCCACCGGCACATACTCCGTCTCTTTATACTTGTTGATGGACAAATCGTACCCGTTGGCGGCAATTTCCGCTTTGGGCACAAAGAAGCTCTGCTCGGTGCGCTTGCGGTCAGTTTCGGCGTCGAGGTTATGGAACCGGGCGATGATGTCCGGGATGTCGTTTTCCTTCACCTCGGTGCGCTTGTCGTCCAGCGAGAGGCCGTCGGCTTTCATATCGTAGAACCACACCTTATCGGTGCCGCCCGCACCGGTCTTGGTAAACACCAGCACCGCCGTAGACACGCCTGCGTAGGGCTTGAACACGCCGGAGGGCATGGAAATGACCGCCCGCAGCTGGTGGTTTTCAATCAGTTCTTTTCGGATGCTCTGGTGCGCCTTGCTGGAACCGAACAGCACGCCGTCCGGCACGATGCAGGCGCAGCGTCCGCCGGTTTTGAGCATTCGCAGGAAGAGCGCAAGGAAAAGCAATTCTGTCCTTTTTGGTGTTGGTGACGGCCTTCAGGTCGTCGTTGATGCTCTCGGCATCCACAGTGCCCTTGAACGGCGGGTTCGCAAGGCAAACGGTATACTTGCTGCAAATGGAGTTTTGCTTCGACACGCTGTCCTTGTAGTCGATCTCCGGGTTCGTGATGGAGTGGAGCATCAGGTTCATGGCCGAAATGCGCAGCATGGTGCGGTCCATGTCAAAGCCGGTGAACATTGGGCCTGCAAAATGCTGCCACTGCTCCGGGGTCATGCTGTCCTCGTAGTGGGCGCGGAGGTACTGCGCACTGGACACCAGAAAGCCCGCCGTGCCGCAGGCCGGGTCACAGATGAAATCGTCCGGCGTGGGCTGCACCAGCTCCACCATCATATCAATGATATGCAGAGGCGTGCGGAACTGGCCGTTCCGACCCGCCGTTGCCAGTTTGCCCAGCATATACTCGTACAGGTCGCCCTGCATATCAAGGTCGGCAATGTCGTGGGTGTAAAGATCCTCCAGCCCGGTGATGATCTTTTGCAGCACCTGCGGCGTGGGGATCAGGAACATGGCATCGTCCATATACCGCGCAAAGGCGGTGTTGCCCTCATCCGGGCGGGTGGGGTCGTCTGCGATCTCCACCAGCTCGCCGTTTGCGTCAAAGTCCGGCAGACGGCCATACTTCATCTTTTTGATGGCAGGGAACACCCGCTGCTGCATGGTCAGGAAAATTTCGCGGGAATCTTTATCCTTGAAGCGGCTCCACCGCATAGACTGTCCTGCTTCGCTGGCCGGGAAGATGTGCTCCATCTTTTCGCCCGCCATGTTCTCAAAATCTTCGGTGGCAAGCTCTTTCTCGTCCAGTGACCGGATGAACATGAGATAGGTCAGCTGTTCAATGACGGTCAGCGGATTGGTGATGCCGCCTGCCCAGATGTCCGTCCAGATCTTGTCTACCTTATTTTTAATGGCTCCTGTTACCATGCGTTCCTCCTGAATGTTTGCCAATCGCAAACGCTTTTCATCTTGAAATTTTTGGTGATAATATCACAATTTTATTATAGCAGTGTACGATTATATTTTCAATGTAGAGCGTTTAGCAGACGTGCTTTCTTGATCGCAAGGCAAGAAATTAGTGGAACGTTAAAACAGCAATTTGCGATATGCAATTCAACGCTATTGCTGTTGCATGAAGAAGTTGAATTGCTATAAAACGGTAAAGTGGATTTTATCTGCTTTACCGTTTTTTCTTTACATCTGGACTCCAACATGCCTTTGTGCTATTCAGCGATTCCATCGCGCAGCCTGCGCTCTGCTTACCAACTGATGATCTCCGGCGGTGATGTGAAAGCGGTGCAGGGAACAACACCTGTGCAGGCTGCCCCGGTTGAAGCAGAACCGACCATCTCCGTGTCGGCACTTTTGGAGCTTCTGAAGGACGCAGACCCTGCCGTAAAAGCGCAGCTCCGCTTGGCTTTGCTGACCTGAATTGCCAAAAAGCACGAATTGCAGAGTAATTCACAGACTTACTCCATCTGACACGAAAAATGCAGACCGTGCAAAAACCGTGCAGAGACCGTGCAAATGGCGTACAAAAAGAAAATCCCACGAGGAACCTTACGATTCTTCGTGGGATTTTGGTGCGCTCGAGGGAACTCGAATCCCTGGCCCTCTGATTAAAAGAATCCAAGGTGCATCATTCGTCAAATTTCAAAAGTTCGAAGAAGCATTATTTTTATCGCATCATCGCAAAACACGCCTTTGCACACACCGCATTGTTTGCATACAGTGTAATACTTTGCAACCGTTATCCAGCTATTCAGGTGTGCAAAAAGTGTGCAAAAATGTGCAGACGGGCAAAACAAAGCCCAATGGACAAATCAACCACCGGTTTTATGGCAGGGTTTAGGACATCCGAACAGACACCGTTTTGATATAGAAATGAGGTTCACCATGAACAAACTACTTTCCTGCCGCTACAATATGGACACCAACCGGGTGGAAGCCCGGTTCGAGGATGGCACCACTCTTGCCATCGACTGCATCGCCGTCGAGGATGAGTGTGGCAACACCCCGGCACAGCGGGCAGAGCTGGACTGGCTGCTGTATAATAAGCCCTTGGAGTACGCTCAGCTTGTGCTGGGAGGAGAGATGGAGCACTATCTCTCGCTGGGATGCGACCACGGCAGGCTGGAAGATTAAGTCCCTATAAAGAACACGGTGCCCACCGACCTATGGTTTGCCATAAGCTGGTAGCATCGCTTCTTATCCATAAGCAACTCGCTCTTTTCGGCTAACGCTTTTTTGTAAATGTTTCCCTTGCAGAATCTCGCCAGATTCTCTATAATAAGAAAGAGCTTTATAAATCTTCTTTCAAATGTTGAATCTGCTCTTGGAGGTGAGTGAGCCCATGACCGGCAGCGGCGCAAATAACCGTGATGTTAAAAAAATCAACCGCATCCGAACGATTCGCAGCATTTTTTCCTGCGACCGAATCTCGCAGCCGGAGCTTGCGGCAAAAGTCAACAACAGCTGGCCGACCGTATTGCAGAATGTCAAAGAACTGATAGCGATGGGACTGGTGCAGGAGGTCGGCACCTTTGAATCTACCGGTGGGCGCAAGGCGAGAGCATTTGCTCCCGTGCGGAATGCCAGACTTGCGGTCGGACTGGAGATCACCCAGAATCATGTCGGAGCAGTTCTGGTCGATCTGTCCGGTAACCTTCTCCACTATGAGCGTAAAAAGCGTCTTTATGAGCGGTCGGACACCTATGCGGAAATGCTTGCCGGAATCGTGCAGGGGCTGATTGAAAAAGAGGGCTGCCCGGTCGAAAAAATCTTGGGCGTCGGCATTTCGCTGCCCGGTATTCTGGACAAAGAGGGGCAGACATTGGTTTACTCTCATGCCTTGGGTCTGCGGAATGTTCCTACCGAAGAATTCAGCCGTTACATCCCATTCTCCTGCCGGTTCATCAACGACGCGAACGCTGCCGGACTTGCTGAAGTGCGCGACCTCGAATCTCCCCGCAGCCTTGTCTACCTTTCTCTGAGCAACAGTGTCGGCGGTGCGATTCTGACCGGTGGAGCGCTCTATGGCGGCGACCATCTTCGTGCCGGAGAGTTCGGGCACAACACGCTCGTTCCCGATGGCCGCCCCTGCTACTGCGGAAAAAAGGGCTGTCTGGATGCCTATTGCTCTGCAAAAGTCCTCTCCCAGCTGACCGACGGAAATCTTGCACTATTCTTTGACGGGTTGCGCTCCGGCAATGCAGCTTTGCAAACGGCATGGAATGAATACCTTTCTTACCTTGCTGTAGCAGTCAATAATCTGCGCATGACCTTCGACTGTGATGTAATTGTTGGCGGCTACGTTGGCGGCTTTCTGGCAGAGTTTGGCGAACCGCTCCGGGAAATGCTGGTCGAGCGTAATACGTTTGAGCCGGACAGTTCCTACCTGAAGTTCAGCCGCTATAGGCTGGAAGCCTCTGCGCTGGGAGCCGCTCTGCTCCATATCGAAGCCTTTATTCAGAACCTATAAACCTTCCCATCGAGGACGGCACCTGCCGTCCTCGATTTTTTTGCACAATTCCGCCGCATTTTTCCTTGTGCAGTTCTCCGAATCCGCGAAAAAGGGCTTGACTTTGGTTGTGCGGTGTGTTAATTTGTAGTCACATTCATAAACACTTTATAAAAGTTAATAAACAAATAAAAACGGAGGTCATCTTATGAAAGGCACAATGAAAGTTGCAGTCATGAACGGCATCGGCAAGATGGGCTACACCACCCGCCCGATCCCCACACCCAAAGAGGACGAAGTTCTTGTCAAGCTGGAATACGTTGGCATCTGCGGCAGCGATATGCACTACTATGAAACGGGTGCGATCGGCAATTATGTGGTCAAGCCACCGTTCGTGCTGGGCCACGAGCCGGGCGGCACAGTCGTGGAAGTTGGCAGTGCTGTCAAGCATCTGAAAGTCGGCGACCGCGTTGCGCTGGAGCCGGGCAAGACCTGCGGTCACTGCAAGTTCTGCCGTGAGGGCAAATACAACCTCTGCCCGGATGTCGTGTTCTTCGCTACCCCGCCGGTAGACGGTGTTTTTCAGGAGTATGTGGCACATGAAGCAAACCTCTGCTTCAAGCTACCGGACAACGTAAGCACCATGGAAGGTGCGCTGATCGAGCCTCTGGCCGTTGGTTTCCACGCCGCCAATCAGGGCGGTGCTCATGCCGGTCAGACTGCGGTGGTCATGGGTGCAGGCTGCATTGGTCTGGTCTCCATGATGGCGCTGAAAGCCGAGGGTGTTTCCCGTGTTTACGTTGTAGATATCATGCAGAAGCGTCTGGATAAGGCTCTTGAACTGGGTGCAGACGGTGTGATCAACAGCCGCGAAAAGGATGCTGTCCAGACGATTCTCGACCTGACCGATGGTCTGGGCTGCGACCTCGTTATCGAGACTGCTGGTACAGAAATCACTACCCGCCAGGCCATTGAGATGGCGCAGAAGGGCGCAAACATCGTTCTGGTTGGTTACTCCAAATCCGGCGAGATGACCCTGCCTATGAGCCTTGCACTGGACAAGGAACTGACCTTCAAGACCGTGTTCCGTTATCGCCACATTTACCCCATGGCGATCGATGCCGTTGCTTCCGGCAAAATCAATCTGAAGGGTATTGTGACCAACATCTTTGACTTTGACGACATCCAGAATGCCATGGACAAGAGCATTTCGGACAAGGCCAACATCGTCAAAGCAGTGGTGAAGATTGCGGAGGAAACGAAGGTATGAGCTTTCCGCAGGTTCTGACCGGTGTGGCGCACATTGGCATCCCAACAAATGATCTCGACAAGACCATTGCATTTTACAAGAAGCTGGGGTTTGTTTCTGCGCTGGAAACGGTGAACAAAGCCGCCGGGGAGCGCGTTGCGTTTCTTCAGCTTGGCGATCTGATGATCGAAACCTATGAAAACCATCGTGCGGCGGAAAAGGCCGGAGCAATCGACCATGTAGCTCTGGCAACGACCGATATCGAAGCCGCCTTTGCTGCGGCAAAAGAGGCAGGGATGCACCTGCTGCATTCCAGCATCCAGTCACTGCCGTTCTGGGAAAACGGTGTTCGCTTTTTCATGGTCGAAGGCCCGAATAAAGAGAGAATAGAGTTCTGCCAGAAATTATAAGCATCGCGTCAAGAGGAGAAAGGAGCGCGCCGTATGAGTTACGCAGCAGAGCCGAAACAGCAGGATACGAACATCAAAGTCCCTCTGATCAGTAAAATCGCTTACGGCATGGGCGATGTGGGCTGCAACTTCAGCTGGATGTTCGTTGGCAACTTCTTGATGATTTTTTACACCGATGTCTGCGGCATCAGCATGGCGGCAGTGTCCCTCCTGATGCTGGTCTCCCGCTTCTGGGATGCCATCAATGACCCCGTGATCGGTTCGCTGAGCGACCGCACCCGTTCCCGCTGGGGACGCTACCGTCCATGGCTGCTGTTCGGCGCACCGGCAACTGCTGTGGTGCTCGTGCTGACGTTCTGGGCGCACCCCACATGGTCAGACAGTGCTAAGAGCCTGTATATGTACATTACTTACTGTGTACTGGTTCTGGGCTATACTTGCGTGAACATCCCTTATGGTACGCTCTGCGGCACCCTGACCCAGAACATCGAGGAGCGTGCGAAAATCAACACCTCCCGCTCCGTCTGTGCCATGATCGCCATCAATATCATCAACATCATCACCCTGCCTTTGATCTCTGCTTTTGGCGGTGATAATGCAGCACGGGGATATCTTCTGGTGACCGTCCTTTACGGCGGTATCTTCACCCTCTGTCACTGGTTCTGATTTTGCCAAAACCAAAGAGGTCGTCCAGCCCCCGGAGCGGCAAAAAAGTCTCACTGAAAAGCAGTTGGATGCAGCACTTCAGAACAAGCCCTACCTGATTGCACTGGCGGGTCAGTTCCTGTTCGGTGTGACGCTGTATGGCCGCAATGCCGACCTGCTCTATTACTTCAAATATGTGGAAGGCAACGAGAATCTGTTTACCATCTACTCGATGATCCTGATCGTTCCCTCCATTCTGGGTGCTGCGGCATTCCCCTTCGTGTTTGAAAAGCTGGGCAACAAAGGGCACACCGCTTCCCTTTTCGCTGCCGGAACCGGCGTTTCCCTGATTGCGCTCTATTTCTTCAGTGCAGTTTCTTCTCCCATTCCGTTCTATACATTCGCTGCACTGTCCCAGTTCTTCTTCTGCGGATTCAATACCGCCATCTATGCCATCGTTCCCGACTGCGTGGAGTATGGCGAGTGGAAAACCGGTGTCCGCAACGATGGTTTCCAGTACGCATTCGTTTCACTGGGGAACAAGCTGGGCATGGCGATTGGCACCTCTGCGCTGGCTGGTGTGCTGAGTACATTGAGTTTTGCCCCCAATCAGGTGCAGAATGCTGCCGTGCAGAATGCGATGCACTATGCATTCTCGCTGCTTCCCGGTGTGCTGTGGCTGATAACAGCGATTGTCCTGTTCTTCTACCGAATCAGTAAGCGTTCGTATAACCAGATTATGTCCGAACTGAACGCTAAAAAAACAGGTTGAGGTGATACCATGTTTGATGTTGTAGCTTTGGGAGAAAGCCTGATCGACTTTACCCCGAACGGAACCAATGCACAGGGCATCGAATTGTTTGCCCGGAATCCCGGCGGTGCACCCGCCAATGTCCTTGCCATGAATGCCCGTCTGGGCGGCAAAACAGCATTCATCGGAAAAGTCGGCAAAGACGGATTTGGCGATTTTCTCCGCCAGACCCTTGTGGAAAGCAGCATTGATGTGTCCGGTCTGGTGATTGACGAAAAGATTCCCACGACCCTTGCCTTCGTACAGCTTGACAGCAAGGGAGACCGCTCCTTTACCTTTTACCGGAACCCCGGTGCCGATGTGATGCTGACTTCGGCAGAAGTCAACAGGAATCTGATTGACGATGCTGCCATCTTCCATTTCGGCTCTGTCTCTCTGACCTCCGACCCAAGCCGCACCGCCACGTTGGAAGCTGCGCGGTATGCACGGCAGCAGGGCAAGCTGGTCAGCTTTGACCCCAATTACCGTCCGCTTCTGTGGGAGCACCCGGCAGATGCCGTTGTCCAGATGCAGGAAGGTGTCAAGCTGGCGGATCTTCTGAAAGTTTCCGAGGAAGAAATGCAGCTTATCACAAACGAAAGCGACCTTGCCCGCGGCTCACAAGCCCTGCTCGAAATGGGGCCATCTCTTGTGCTGGTATCGCTGGGTGCAAAGGGTGCTTATTACCGGAACGCTGTGAGCGCAGGGCATCTTCCCACCTATGATGTGCCTACCGTGGACACGACGGGTGCAGGCGATGCTTTCATGGGCGCAATTCACTACCAGCTCCGGAGAAAAGCTGCGGAGGATTTGCGTACCCTCCCTGCATTTGAGCTTGAAGAAATCGTCCGCTTCGGCAATGCAGCGGGCAGTCTGACCACGACAAAGGGCGGCGCAATCCCTGCAATGCCCTCCATGGTGGAAATTCAGAACTGCATTGCCTCTATCCCACTGATGTAAAAGAAAGGATACCCTATGACAAAATTCACAGATCAGAATGCGGCAGGTCGATCAGGTCAAGGACTTTGTAGATTTGCTGTCCAAATATCCCTATGAGATGGACTTAGTCTCCGGGCGATATACCATTGATGCCAAATCCCTGCTTGGCATTTACAGTCTCGACCTGAGCAATCCGCTTACCCTTGTGATTTATTCCGATTCCTGCGAAGAACTGCTGACACAGCTCCATGCGCTGCTCCCAGATTGCATCGTCTGATTTTCTACGCTTTTCTCCTTCTTCCATTTGCACCGTTCAATTCTGGTTCTCCTTCACCAGAATCGGGCGGTGTTTTGATTTGTATAAGTCCTACTATCACCGCTTTACCACAATAAATTTTGCAAAACCATCTTGACGCGCTCCGCAATCCATGATACCCTTTATCGCAAATCCCACCAATTTTGTAGAAAAGTACAGAACGGCGAGGATTTATTCCCCATGAAGATTTTTACCGCCCCGCAACACACTCGATTCATTTTGCCGCCGTTTCACCCGACAAAATCATCGCTGCGCTGCGTGGGCGGTATTTTTCTTTTTCACAAATAAAATCTTATGTAGTTGTTCAATCTTCCAAAATTTGTTTTTGGTTGTTGACCACACAACCGCAAAGTGTTATTCTTGTGCTTGAAAGAAGCAGAACGTAGTGTCCGCACTGCGTCCGGCTTTCTTCATACTGTACCTTGAATCTTACATAAGCCGTCTGAACGAGATACTGCGCCATGACCTCACACTTTCTGTGGGCGAGCCGGACAACGCCGCTGCAAAACAGGGGCAGGAACTGCGTTCGGTGTGAACGGTGACCATGAGCAGGGGCTTT
>ENA-OQCV01000160-OQCV01000160.1-human-gut-metagenome-genome-assembly--contig:-NODE-160-length-19636-cov-2.864268_pt1 | contig 19636 bp, 37 predicted proteins | sample MGYA00242766_ERZ504592 | MGnify/ENA primary metagenome ERZ504592 (study PRJEB26092, sample SAMD00036315) | human gut metagenome | host: Homo sapiens | study: EMG produced TPA metagenomics assembly of...
GTGTCCAGATAGCATTATACACGGACACTTAAGGGAAGTCAATATATTTTTAAAAATTATCTGTAAAAATTACTTATCTCTCCAGATAATTCTGCCCTTTGTCAAATCGTATGGTGACATCTCAATTGTTACCTTATCTCCCGGTAAAATTCTGATGAAATTCATACGAAGCTTTCCACTGATTGTAGCTAAAATCTGGTGTCCGTTCTCAAGCTCTACCTTAAAAAAGCGCATTTGGTAACTTCTCAACTACAACACCTTCAACTTCGATAACGTCTGCTTTTGACATTTTGATTCCTCCTGTAAATAAATCCTTGGGTTTCGTTATGATTATTATTAGATTAGCTCCAGAAATCCGGCTGCTTTTTCATCCTCTGTCAGAGAAAGTATCTCCGGCTTTCCTTTTGTAATAAGTATGGTATTTTCATAGTGTGCCGACAACGATAAATCCTCAGTAACCACTGTCCATTCGTCATCCATCCACACCACATGCGGTGAACCTGCATTAATCATTGGCTCAACCGCCAGTGTCATGCCCGGCTTAAGTCTAAGCCCTTTTCTAAAGCCCTGTGGTCTGAAGTTCGGCACCTCAGGATCCTCATGTAAATGGCTTCCTATGCCATGACCTACAAGGTCATATACAACTCCGTATCCAAAAGACTCGGCAAGCTGCTGTATGGCTCCTGAAATATCATACAGTCTGTTTCCCGCAACTGCATTCTTTATTCCTGCAAAAAAACTGAGACGTGTTCTTTCTATAAGAAGTCTTGCTTCCTCTGAAATCTCTCCTACGCCTACTGTTCTGGCTGCGTCTGAGTGGTATCCTTTGTAGATAACACCAGCATCAAGACTCACGATATCGCCCTCCTGTAAGATACGCTCATCAGTCGGGATACCATGCACAACCTCCTCGTTTACTGAAACACATATGGAGGCCGGATATCCGCAATATCCTAAGAAAGACGGCTCGCATCCATAACTACGAATCATTTCTTCGCCCAGCCGGTCCACATCCTTAGTGGACATTCCCGGTTTGATTTCTTTACCGAGCTGCTGATGAACGGCCGCCAGAATCCTGCCGGCCTCCCTCATCAGCTCTATCTCATGCTCTGATTTGATAGTTACAGACATTATTATTCACCTAAAATACCTACAATGGCTGAAAAAACTTCATCCATAGGCTTTGTTCCGTCTACAGACTTTAAAATGCCCTGCTTGTCATAATACTCGATAAGTGGCTGTGTCTGCTCATGATATACAGCTAAGCGCTTCTGAACTGTCTCAGGCTTATCGTCATCTCTGAGTACTGTGTCAGCGCCACATGCATCACATTTGCCCTCAACCTTTGTTGGATTGAAAATCGATATGATATGTTGCACCACAATTGAGGCAGGCTCTTCTTCCACCCATACGGTTAACAATGTTCTCATCAGGAACATCTACATCGATGGCATAATCCATCTTCTCCCCAATCTTTGTGAGAGCATCATCAAGCGCCTTTGCCTGTGGAATTGTTCTTGGAAAACCGTCTAATACAAATCCGTTTTTGCAATCATCCTGCTGTATTCTATCCATAACAAGGTCACAGGTAAGCTCATCCGGAACAAGTGCTCCCTGATCCATATAAGTCTTTGCCTTCTTACCAAGCTCTGTTCCGTTCTTGATGTTTGCACGGAATATATCTCCTGTAGAGATATGTGGTATAGAATATTTTACAGCTATCTGTTTTGCCTGTGTACCTTTACCGGCACCAGGTGCCCCTAACATGATGATCTTCATAAAAATTTTCTCCTTTTATACAAAACTTGTTGATAGCACGAATGGAGATACTGAATTCAGTATCTCCAATGTACAATTAATCATCTAAAAATCCTTTATAGTATCGAACTCTCATCTGTGATTCAATTTGCTTCAATGTCTCAATAACAACTCCGACAATGATGATGATTGAAGTTCCACCAAAGGATACGTCTGCGTTGAATACTCCATTGAAGAATATCGGAACAAATGCGATAAACGCAAGTCCAATAGCTCCAATAAATACAATGTAGTTTAATATCTGATTTAAGTAATCGCTAGTTGGCTTTCCAGGTCTGATACCGGGTATAAAGCCACCTGAACGCTTCATATTGTTTGCAATCTCAAGCGGATTGAATGTAATGTTTGTGTAGAAATAAGCAAATGCTATAATCAACACAATGTAAACAATAAGTCCGATTGAATATACCGGCTCCTTTGGATCACACCAGTTAGACTGTGATAATCCTTTTAATATCTTAGAGCCTATTCCATTTCCATTTCCTTTTCCAAGGAAGCTGGCAATGATAACAGGTGTCTGCATAAGAGACTGTGCAAAGATTACCGGGATAACTCCACTGGTATTTACCTTTAATGGAATACATGTCTGCTGACCACCCATCTGCTTGTTGCCTCTTATTTTACTAGAGTACTGTACAGGAATCTTGCGCTGTGCATCCTGAAGCAATACTACAAATACTACCATTGCAGCAATTATTGCTACTATGATAAGACCTGCAACAATCGCCTTTGGAATGTTCGCTGCTGAAGCAATGAACTGTGACCAAAGTGTACTTAAATCCTCTGGAATACGTGAAATAATATTGATTGTCAATACTATTGATATTCCGTTTCCTACACCCTTTTCTGTAATACGCTCTCCAATCCACATAAGTACAGCTGAACCTGCTGTAAGTGAAGTAACGACCATAATAACAGTCAATGGTGTCTTTTCTGTAAGGTAATTTTGTCTGTAAAACCCAATTACCATCATGACTGACTCAAGAAGGCCTAATGCTATTGTAAGATAACGTGTTATCTCAACAATTTTCTTTCTGCCATCCTCGCCATCGCGTTGCATCTCTTCAAGCTTAGGTATAGCAATTGTAAGCAACTGCATAATGATTGAAGATGTAATGTATGGTGTAATATTCAGCGCAAATACTGACATCTGTGAGAATGATCCACCTGTTATAGCATCAACAAAGCCTAAACCATCTGCTGATTTACTGTTTAACCAACTCTGAAATACGGAGCCCTTGACACCAGGAATCGGAAGCTCGCTTCCGATTCTGATGACAATAAGCATCATGAATGTAAAAAGGGATTCTATTACGGACATCCTTTATTTTAAACGCATTACGGAGTGTCTTAAGCATTAGATCACCTCTGCTTTTCCACCAAGAGCTTCGATTTTGCTCTTTTGCACTAGCACTGAAATGCGTTAGCCTGAACTGTAAGCTTCTTAGTAAGTTCTCCATTTCCAAGAATCTTTACGCCATCTCTAGGATTCTTAACGATTCCAGCCTCGATTAATGTCTCAACTGAAACTACTGCATCGTTATCGAATCTCTCAAGAGCTGAAAGATTTATAGGTACGATTGTAAGAGTGTTTCTATTCTTGAAACCTCTCTTAGGCAATCTTCTATATAATGGCATCTGTCCACCTTCGAAACCAGGTCTTGGAGCTCCTGAACGAGCCTTCTGTCCCTTGTGTCCCTTACCAGCAGTCTTACCGTTTCCTGAGCCGTGTCCACGACCTCTTCTGAAATTATCACTATGAACTGAACCCTCAGCCGCTTTTAAATTAGATAAATCCATCACGGTACCTCCTTATTTTATTCTTAAACTTCTTCTACTTTTACGTATGGTGCTACTTTGCGAACAGCTCCCTGTGTAGCTGCATTGTTTGGTAACTCTACAGTTTTGCCTAACTTAGTAAGACCAAGAGCCTCAATAGTCTTCTTGTTCTTAGGAACAGCACCGATTGTAGATTTGATTAATGTAACTTTAACTCTATCTGCCATTTTAGCGTTCCTCCTAACCTAAGATTTCTTCTACAGATTTACCACGAAGCTTTGCAACATCCTCAGGGCTTCTTAACTGCTTAAGAGCCTCGATAGTAGCAAGTACTACGTTCTGCTTGTTGTTTGATCCTAAAGACTTTGTACGGATATTCTGGATACCAGCGATCTCGCATACTGAACGTGCAGGACCACCAGCGATGATACCAGTACCTTCAGGAGACTTCTTTAATAATACGGAAGCACCTGTATATTTTCCTGTTACATCATGTGTAATAGAATTGTTCTCGTCTAACTTAACATTTACCATGCTCTTGATGGCGTCCTCTTTACCCTTGCGGATAGCTTCAGGAATTTCTGCTGCTTTTCCAAGACCTGCACCTACATGGCCGTTCTTGTCACCAACAACAACGAGAGCTGTGAATCGCATGTTACGTCCACCCTTAACAACCTTTGTTACACGCTTGATGTCAACTACCTGGTCAACTAATTCTAATTGACTAGCGTCAATGATTTCACGTTTCATGTTTGTCTCCTCCTAAAAATCTAAGCCAGCTTCTCTTGCTGCTTCAGCTAATGCTTTAACTTTTCCTGCGTAAATAAAACCGCCTCTATCGAAGACAACAGTTGAAATACCTTTATCTAATGCTTTCTTTGCGATTACAGTACCAAGCTTTGCTGCTGCATCTACGTTATTAGTCTTCTCGAGCTCTGCCTTGATATCCTTGTCAAGTGTTGATGCAGAAACGAGTGTATTTCCAACTGTATCATCAATAATCTGAGCATACATATGGTTATTACTTCTGAATACAGCTAAACGAGGACGCTGTGCTGTACCAGCAAGATGATTACGCATTCTGTTATGTTTCTTTACACGAACTTCTGTTCTTGATTTCTTACTAACCATTACTTGTCCACTCCTTTAATTATTTTTTACCAGTCTTACCAACTTTACGTCTGATAACTTCATCAGCATACTTGATTCCCTTGCCCTTATATGGCTCAGGTCTTCTCTTATCTCTGATCTCAGCTGCGTACTGGCCAACTTTTTTCTTTATCGATACCCTTAATGATGATCTTGTTATCCTGAACCTCTGACTCAAGTCCTTCCGGATCCTCCATCTCAACCGGATGAGAATATCCTAAGTTAAGAGTAAGTTTCTTTCCAGCCTTAGAAGCTCTGTAACCAACACCGTTAACCTCAAGAGTCTTTGTATAACCCTCAGTTACACCAACAACCATGTTGTGGATAAGTGTTTCTTGTTAATCCATGTAAGGATTTCATTTTCTTCAAATCATTAGGTCTTGTAACTACTACTTCTTCACCCTCTAATTTGATATCCATCTCTGATGGAAGAGTTCTCTCAAGAGTACCCTTTGGACCTTTTACAGTCACATGATTATTTTCTGCAATTTCAACTGTTACTCCAGCAGGAACTGCGATTGGCATTCTTCCTATACGTGACATGCCCGTACCTCCTATATTTTGATATTAGGTTAATAGTTATTTAGTATTTCTGACCTTGTGGTCAGGTTATACTTTAAGATGTTACTTGCTGTATCCCTACTATACATCATGGATGCATCGAATATGGATACGTGATGAAATATACTTAATATAAATTAAGATCTTTAGGGGCTACCAAACGAATGCTAAAACTTCGCCACCAACCTGAAGCTTTCTAGCCTCTTTATCAGTTACGATACCCTGGTTAGTTGAAAGAATAGCGATTCCAAGTCCACCAAGTACTGAAGGAATCTCATCCTTGCCTGCGTATACACGAAGACCTGGCTTAGAAATTCTCTTGATGCCTGTAATAACCTTCTCGTTCTTATCAGCACCATATTTTAATGTAACATGGATTGTCTTGATTTTTCCATCCTCAACGATGTCGTATTTCTCGATGAATCCCTCATCTACAAGGATTCCAGCGATTGCTACTTTAATCTTAGAAGCTGGGATGTCTACTGTATCATGTTTTGCAGTATTTGCGTTACGAATTCTTGTAAGCATATCTGCGATTGGATCACTTGTCATCATCATAATGAACGATATCCTCCTTAAATATGTTTGTTAATATAGTTATTTATAAAACAGCTGTTGCTGAAAGGAAGTTCTCTTCGCACTAAGCTCACACAGCGCATATGCGCTTGTGTTCACTAAGTTGCTTTCAGGCTTACCAGCTAGCTTTTTTAACGCCTGGGATCTGTCCCTTGTATGCTAACTCACGGAAGCATACTCTGCAGATTCCGTATTTCTTTAAAACTGAATGTGGACGTCCACAAATTCTACAACGTGTATAAGCTCTTGTAGAGAACTTTGGTGCACGCTGCTGTTTGATTTTCATACTTGTCTTAGCCATTAGAATTCCTCCGATTATTTAGCGAATGGCATATTGAACTGTGCCAGTAACTCACGTGCCTCTTCGTCTGTCTTAGCAGTAGTAACGAAGATAATGTCCATACCACGAACCTTATCTACCTTATCATACTCAATCTCAGGGAAGATGATCTGCTCTTTAATTCCAAGGGCATAGTTTCCACGGCCATCAAATGCGTTAGGGTTAACACCTCTGAAGTCACGTACACGAGGTAATGCTAAGTTGATGAGACGATCTGCAAACTCGTACATCTTCTCACCACGTAATGTAACCTTACATCCGATTGGCATTCCTTCTCTGATTTTAAAGTTAGCTATAGCATTCTTTGCTTTAGTTGTAACTGCTTTCTGTCCTGTGATGGCTTCCATATCCTTAACGGCTGCCTCAAGAACCTTAGCGTTTTCCTTAGCTTCACCAACACCCATGTTAACTACGATCTTGTCAAGCTTTGGAATTTCCATTGCGTTTTTGTATCCGAACTTTTTGATCATTGCGTCCTTGATCTCATTTTCGTACTGTTCTCTAAGTCTACTCAATGTCTTAATCCTCCTCTCTCCAATTAGTCGATAACCTTGCCTGTTGATTTAGCAAAGCGAACTTTCTTGTCTCCATCCATCTTGAATCCTACACGAGTAGGCTTTCCATCATGGATGAGCATTACGTTGGAAGCATCAATTGGAGCCTCCTGATGAACGATACCGCCCTGCTGATTTGACATACTTGGTTTTGTATGCTTAGTAACCATGTTGATTCCCCTCAACAAGAAGTGTATTGTTCTTTGCGTTTACGGCAATTACCTTGCCCTCATTGTTGATATCTTTTCCAGCGATAACCTTAACAAGGTCGCCTTTTTTGATTTTCATAGTTGCCATTGACGTTCCTCCTATAATACTTCCGGAGCCAGAGAAACAATCTTCATGAACTGTTTCTCACGAAGCTCACGAGCTACTGGTCCAAATATACGTGTTCCTTTTGGAGTTTTGTCATCTTTGATGATTACTGCTGCGTTCTCATCAAACTTTATATAAGATCCGTCTTTACGACGAGCACCTTTTACTGAACGAACTACTACGGCTTTAACTACATCGCCTTTTTTAACAACACCGCCTGGTGTTGCATCTTTAACAGTAGCAACGATTACATCACCGATGTTCGCATATCTTCTGGTAGATCCACCCATAACGCGGATAACAAGTAACTCTTTAGCGCCAGTGTTATCAGCAACCTTGAGTCTGCTTTCCTGCTGTACCATGCTTGTAGCCTCCTTTTATTATTTTGCTCTTTCCATGATTTCTACAAGTCTCCATCTCTTATCTTTAGATAAAGGTCTTGTTTCCATAACTCTGACTGTATCACCGATCTTTGCATCGTTTTTCTCGTCATGAGCTTTTAATTTATAAGTCTTCTTAACGATCTTGTTGTAAAGAGGATGTCTTACGTTATCTCTTACAGCTACAACGATTGTCTTATCCATCTTATCGCTTACAACAACACCAACACGTGTTTTTCTAAGATTTCTTTCTTCCACGGTCTAAAATCTCCTTTCTGATAGGATAAACTATTCTGCAGCCTTTGCAGTGATAACAGTCTGAATTCTAGCGATGTTCTTACGAACCTCTTTGATTCTTGCTGTGTTATCTAACTGGTTAGTTGCATTCTGGAATCTTAAATTGAAAAGTTCTTTTTTAGCATCAACGAGCTGTGCCTGTAACTGCTCTACGCTCTGTGCCTGTAACTCTTTAACGTATGCACTAGTTTTCATTTGACTCACCGCCTTCTAAATCTGCACGAGAAACTACTTTACACTTGCAAGGTAATTTGTGTGTAGCAAGACGTAAAGCTTCTTTAGCTACGTCTTCCGGTACTCCGGAGATTTCAAATAATACTCTACCTGGTTTTACTACAGCTACCCAATACTCAAGGGCACCCTTTCCTTTACCCATTCGAACACCCATAGGCTTATGTGTTACAGGTTTCTCTGGGAAAATCTTTATCCAAACTTTACCACCACGCTTGATGTAACGAGTCATAGCTACACGGGCAGCCTCAATCTGATTTGCTTTGATCCAGCATGGCTCAAGTGCTACAATACCGTACTCACCATTTGTGATCTTGTTTCCTCTTGTAGCTTTTCCTGCCATGGAACCACGGAACTGTTTACGATGTTTTACTCTCTTAGGCATTAACATAATTACTTAGCTCCTCCTTCCTTGTTTGCTTTTGTAGGAAGTACCTCGCCTTTGTAGATCCAAACCTTAACGCCAACCTTGCCGTAAGTTGTATCTGCCTCAGCGAATCCATAATCGATATCTGCTCTGATTGTCTGGAGTGGAGTAGTTCCATCATTGTATGTCTCTGTACGAGCCATATCTGCTCCGCCAAGACGACCTGAACATGTTGTCTTAATTCCTTTAACGCCGGCCTTCATAGCTCTTCCCATGCAAGACTTCATTGCTCTACGGAATGAAACACGGTTCTCAAGCTGTAAAGCGATGTTCTCAGCAACAAGCTGTGCATCCTTGTCCGGTCTCTTTACTTCTTTGATATCAACAACTAATTTCTTGTCTGTAAGCTTCTGAACCTCAGCCTTGATCTTCTCGATCTCAGCTCCGCCCTTACCGATTACAACACCCGGCTTAGCTGTATAAATGATAACCTTAACGCGATCTGAAGCTCTCTCGATCTCAATCTTTGAAACACCAGCTGCGTATAATTTTTTCTTTAAAAATGTTCTGATATTATAATCTTCTACTAAGTAATCAGCGAAATCACCCTCTGCATACCATTTGGAATCCCAGTCCTTGATAACGCCAACTCTTAAGCCATGAGGATTAACCTTCTGTCCCATGATTGCCTCCTATCTTTCATCAAGCACGATTGTAATGTGGCTCATTCTCTTCTCGATTCTGTAAGCTCTACCCTGTGCTCTAGGATGAATTCTCTTCATTGTTGGTCCTTTATTTGCAAAACACTCTGCAACGTAAAGGTTCTCTGCCTTATAGTTCTTTTCCGGATAATTATTTTCTGCGTTAGCGATTGCTGACTCTAATAATTTCTTTACTAAGCTTGAAGCATATCTAGGATTGTATGTTACGATTGCAAGTGCTTCGTTAACACTCTTTCCACGAATAGCATCTAAAACGAAACAAGCTTTCTGTACAGACACTCTAGCATAAGATAACTTTGCTGAAGGTCTTGTATCTCTAACTTCATTTCTCTCTCTCTTGAATTTGGATCTATGTACCCTTTGCCATGGATGAAACCTCCTTTCAATAAATCTTATCTTACGCCTGATTTCTTCTCGTCTTTTCCATGTCCTCTGTAAGTTCTTGTTGCAACGAACTCACCAAGTTTATGTCCAACCATATCCTCTGTAACATATACAGGAACATGCTTTCTTCCATCATGAACAGCGATTGTGTGTCCAACGAATGAAGGGAAGATTGTTGAACGACGTGACCATGTCTTGATTACAGACTTGTCACCAGAAGCGTTCATAGCATCTACTTTTTTAAAGTAAGCTTTCATCAGCAAAATGGTCCTTTTTTTAATGAACGTGCCATTTATTCAACCTCCTAATTATTTGATTGCACGACCGTCTCTTCTACGAACGATCATCTTGTTAGACTGTTTGTTCTTCTTTCTGGTCTTTAAGCCAAGTGCAGGTTTGCCCCATGGAGTACATGGTCCTGGACGTCCTACAGGTGCCTTACCTTCTCCACCACCATGTGGATGGTCGTTAGGGTTCATAACAGATCCACGAACTGTTGGACGAACACCCATGTGACGCTTACGTCCGGCTTTACCAATATTTACGAGGTTGTGATCTCCGTTTCCAATTACACCGATTGTAGCACGGCACTGAATTGGAACCATTCTCATCTCTCCTGAAGGAAGACGAAGTGTTGCATATTTGCCTTCTTTAGCCATAAGCTGTGCGCTAAGTCCTGCCGAACGAACAAGCTGTCCGCCCTTTCCAGGAAGAAGCTCGATGTTGTGAATCTGTGTACCAACTGGGATATTCTCAAGTGGTAAGCAGTTTCCAACTCTGACCTCAGCCTGAGCACCGCTCATAACCTTCATTCCGTCTGTAAGTCCTGCTGGAGCAAGAATATATGATTTCTCACCATCTGCATAGCAGATAAGTGCGATGTTTGCTGTTCTGTTTGGATCGTACTCGATACCAATTACAGTTGCTGGAATACCGTCTTTCTTATTTCTCTTGAAATCGATAAGTCTGTATTTTCTTCTATTTCCACCACCCTGGTGTCTAACTGTGATTTTACCCTGATTGTTACGACCAGCGTTCTTCTTTAAAGAAGTAACAAGTGACTTCTCAGGAGTTGTCTTTGTAATCTCTGAGAAATCTGAACCAGTCATATTTCTTCTGGAAGGTGTATATGGGTTATATGTCTTAATTCCCATTTTGTTTCTCCTTTCGATATGTTTTCATTATCGCGTCTTTTCTGACGCATATCATTTTGAAGTTGCTTTCGACCTCGGTCTACAGTCCTGCGAAGATCTCGATATCTTTGCTGTCTGCTGTAAGCTGTACGATAGCCTTCTTTGTCTTAGCAGTCTTTCCTGTTACCATTCCGCGACGCTTGTTCTTGCCTTCGCAGTTCATTGTGTTAACTTTGGCAACCTTTGTTCCTTCGAACATTCTCTCTACTGCTTCTTTGATCATAGTCTTGTTTGCATCCGGGTGAACAAGGAATGTGTATTTCTTCTCAGCCATTGCATTCATACTCTTCTCAGTTACTACTGGTTTGAGGATTACATCATAGTACTGTACGTTTGCCATTATGCATATACCTCCTCGATTGTTGCTACAGCAGCCTTTGTAACTACTACTGTGTCATATTTTAATACATCGAATACATTAAGCTCATTTGTCTGAGTTGTCTTAACTGTAGGGATGTTTGCTGCAGAAGCGATAACCTTCTCGTCCATATCATTTAATACAACGAGTGCCTTCTCAACATTGAGGTTCTTTAATACTTCTACGAATTTCTTTGTCTTAATCTCATCAAGCTTAAGCTCATCTACTACAACGAACTTGTTCTCAACAACTCTTGATGTAAGTGCAGACTTAAGAGCTGCTCTCTTCTCTTTCTTGTTGAGCTTGAATGAGTAATCTCTAGGAGTAGGAGCGAATACAACTCCACCACCTGTCCACTGTGGAGATCTTGTAGAACCCTGACGTGCATGTCCTGTTCCCTTCTGTCTCCATGGTTTTCTTCCGCCACCGCGAACTTCAGAACGTGTCTTAGCTTTCTGAGTTCCCTGACGTTTATTTGCAAGCTGCTGAAGAACAGCCATATGAACTAAATGCTCATTAATTTCTACGCCGAAAATGGAATCATTTAACTCGATCTTGTCGACTTCTTTGCCTTCCATGTTATATACAGCTACGTTAGCCATCGTAAAGTTCCTCCTTTCTTACTTTGCACTATTTACCAGATTTTGTAGTCTCTTTTACTGTAATGAGAGCTTTCTTAGCTCCTGGAACTGCGCCCTTGATTAACAGTAAGTTCTTGTCTGCGTCAACTCTTACAACCTCAAGATTCTGAGTTGTAACCTTTACGCTACCCATGTGTCCAGGCATTCCTTTTCCCTTGAATACCTTACTTGGTGAAGAACAAGCACCGTTAGAACCCTGATGACGATGGAATTTAGAACCATGAGCCATTGGTCCTCTGTGCTGACCTAATCTCTTGATAGCACCCTGGAAACCTTTACCTTTTGAAATAGCAGTTACATCAACCTTGTCACCCTCTGCGAAGATGTCAGCCTTGATCTCATCTGCTAAATTGTACTCATCTGCGTTTTCGAATTTGAACTCGCGAACGAATCTCTTTCCTGAAACACCTGCTTTTTTGAAGTGTCCCATCTGAGCCTTGTTAACACCATGTCTGTGTGCTACGCTCTTTTTTACCGTTGGCATCCTTCTCAACGACTTTCTCTTTCTTGTCGCCGAAACCAATCCTGAACTGCGCTGTAACCGTCATTCTCAACAGTTTTGATCTGTGTTACAACACATGGACCAGCCTCTAATACAGTTACAGGTACTAATACACCATCTGCATTGAAGATCTGTGTCATACCGATTTTTGTTGCTAAAATCGCTTTCTTCATTTCTTTACCTCCTGTTTTCTACAGCGGAACGCCTCTTGCCTGTCAACCCAGCCCGCGAAGAATTAGCCGGAACAAGTAGCGGAACCGTTCATCCTAGAGCAGCCTACTAGATCGTTATGCTTTCGCATCTGTATCTTCTATATAAACCATTCGGGGATATACTAATTAATTGTTGAAGCTTATTTCTGCTTCATTTTGATATCAATGTAAACACCAGCTGGCATTTCAATCCTTGATAAAGACTCTGTTGTCTTCTGTGTTGGATTGATGATATCGATAAGTCTCTTATGAGTTCTCTGCTCGAACTGTTCACGAGAATCCTTGTACTTGTGAGTAGCTCTAAGAATTGTAACTACTTCCTTCTTTGTTGGAAGAGGTACCGGTCCGCTCACTGTGATCCATTCTTCTTTACAGTCTCGATGATTTCTTTGCGCTTGAATCTACTAACTCGTGATCCATACGCCTTGAGAGTAATTCTCATTACTTGACTTGCCATCAAAAAAAAGTCGCCTCCTTTTCGCACTTTTAACTTCAGTACGACAAGCGGTGACTGTACACATCTCCGTGTGTGTCCTGTGGACTTTCACACGTTGTTTCTACATTTTGTAGACCATATCTGTTCTGTACAGTGACTTGCCGTCAGTTTCCTAACTTGACATTCGCTCCGCCGAATTCTCTGTCTCATGGACAGTAACTTCAAACTTCATAGCTATCATGCCACAGCAAGTGATATTATACATGACGTTTACAATAATTGCAATACTTTTTTCAAAAAAAATTTATTTTTTATTTCGGGTAATAATTCCTATTGAAAAATTACACTTTTGCACGTATATTATTATAGAAGAAACACGATTAAATGTAAGCAACGTGTAGTTTATTTTTACACGCAGATAAGAAAGGAATATAAACATATGTGGTTAGCAGATAGATGGAAGGATTACGAGGTTATTGACTGCTCATGCGGTGAAAAAACTTGAGCGTTGGTCTAAATATATTTTGCTGCGTCCCGATCCTCAGGTAATTTGGGACACTCCAAAGACTAATAAGAACTGGAAAAACGCTTAACGGTCACTATCATAGAAGCAAGAAAGGCGGTGGTGAATGGGAGTTTTTTGGATCTGCCGCAGGAGTGGACCATAAACTACTCTCTTCCTATTAATAAAGAGCTCACATTTCACTTAAAAACCCATTCAGCTTCAAGCACACCGGTCTGTTTCCTGAGCAGGCTGCCAATTGGGACTGGTTTTCAAAGAAGATTTACGATGCCAAAAAAGTGGTCGTGATGTAAAGGTATTAAATCTCTTTGCATACACCGGAGGTGCCACTCTTGCTGCCGCTGCCGCAGGCGCCGCTGTCACACATGTGGATGCTTCAAAGGGCATGGTCACATGGGCTAAGGAAAACGCTGCAAGCAGCGGTCTGGGTGACGCACCTATCAGATGGCTTGTGGATGACTGTGTGAAGTTTGTTGAGCGTGAAATCCGCCGTGGCAATCATTACGACGCCATCATAATGGATCCGCCGTCATACGGCAGAGGTCCTAAGGGTGAAATTTGGAAAATTGAGGAAAGCGTATATCCGCTTGTGCAGCTTTGTGCAAAGCTCCTTACCGACAAGCCGCTTTTCTTCCTTATTAATTCCTATACGACTGGCTTGCAGCCTGCAGTGCTCACTTATATGATAAGCACTGCACTTAAAAAGTTTGATGGTAAGGTAACCGCAAGCGAAATTGGTCTTCCGGTTTCTTCAAACGGACTCGTGCTGCCTTGTGGTGCAAGCGGACGCTTTGAAAGTATCTGCTAATCAGTTCTAAAATAAAATCAGCCGCAGTATTTCATTATTTTCTATGAAACACTGCGGCCTTTTAATGAATACGCAATATATTACAATATTCTCTTTTTTTTCAATAAAATCAGTATCAGCACACATATGACAACGATAACACCTATTATAATCATAAATCCATGTGCTGTCGTCGCTAGCGGCACCCACTTTGAGCTGACATTCATACCATAGATTCCTGAGATAACCGTCGGGATAGCCATGATAAGTGTGATGATTGTGAGCGACTTCATGACATTGTTAAGTCTGTTGTCAATGACCGTACTCATAAGCTCTCTGGTACCATTTATGATGTCCCTGTAAATTCCCGTCATCTCAATAGCCTGCTTATTTTCGACAATTACATCTCCGAGAAGCTCCTTGTCCTCCGGATACTGCTCAAGGCGCTTGTATCTGGTCAGTCTCTCTAACACAACTCCATTGGCACGAAGTGATGTGGCAAAGTATACGAGTGTAGATTCCAGCTCGTGAAGCGCGATCAAATCGTCCTCCTCTGTATCCTCTCCGACTCTCTCCTCAATCTCAGTACGCATCTTGTCTATGATGCGCAGATCATTCTGATACAGTACAGATATCCTGTAAAGAATCTGGTATACAAAGCGCATCTTTTTCTTGGTGGAAAATTCCTTTACACGGTTATTTAAAAATACCTGAAGCACCGGTGTATCCTCTGTACAGACTGTCACTATCTCATCATCTGTAAGTATGATGCCAAGTGGGATTGTGGTATATGACTCCTTGTCATGCCTAGTCTCTATCGAAGGTATATCCACAAGAATCAACGTATACCCATCCTGCAGCTCTATACGGGAGCTCTCCTCCTCATCGAGTGCTGCAAGTACGTCCTCAATATCAACATTCAGATCATCCGCTACCATCTGTCCCTCTGCTACAGAAGGGTTGACCATCTGTATCCAGGTACCTCCCTGCAGCGTATCCAGCTCATGTATTAATTTGTCATCTGTCCTGTAAAACTTGACCATGGTGCCTCCCCGTGGCTTTTATGACACACATAATGCCACAAAATATTTTGACATCACTAACGTATTGTCTTTGAAATAAAGATATTACTTCTCCGCGTATTTCTGACTCTGGCTCTTTATAAGCTCTGCATCCTCAAAGTAATTTATCCTCATGGCGCGCTTGACCTCTGCCATTGTCTGTGCTGCAGCCTCTCTTGCTGTCTCGCTGCCCTTCCTTAGTATCTCATATACAGCCGGAATATCCTTCTCATACTCTGCTCTTCTTGCGCGGATAGGTGAAAGCTCCTCCTGCATGATGTTGTTGAGGAATTTCTTAATCTTCACATCACCAAGACCGCCTCTTGTATAGTGATCCTTAAGCTCCTGAAGGTTAGCATACTCCGGCAGATACTCCTCAAAATGTCCCGGCTTAGAGAAAGCATCAAGATATGTGAATACTGTATTGCCCTCCACATGTCCCGGATCTGAAATCTGGATATGTGTCGGATCTGTATACATGCTCATGATTTTCTTCTTTACATCTGCCTCCGTATCTGCCAGATAGATACAGTTGCCTAATGATTTGCTCATCTTCTGTCCACCGTCTGTACCCGGAAGTCTGCAGCATGCCTCATTCTCAGGTAAAAGCACATCCGGCTCAACGAGCACCTCATCATAGATAGAATTAAACTTTCTGACAATCTCCCTGGTCTGCTCTATCATTGGGAGCTGGTCCTCTCCAACCGGAACAGTTGTAGCCTTGAAGGCAGTGATATCTGCTGCCTGGCTGATTGGATAATTGAAAAATCCAACCGGTATACTTGCCTCAAAATTTCTTAGCTTAATCTCATTCTTTACTGTAGGGTTTCTCTGAAGTCTCGATACCGTAACGAGATTTGAGTAGAAAAATGTAAGCTCTGTAAGCTCCGGTATCTGTGACTGCACAAACAGTGTAGACTTGGCCGGATCGAGTCCTGCTGAGAGGTAATCAAGTGCTACCTCTATGATATTCTGTCTGATTTTCTCAGGGTTGTCAAAATTGTCTGTGAGTGCCTGTGCATCGGCAATCATGATAAATATTTTGTCATACTCTCCTGAATTCTGAAGCTCAACTCTTCTGCGAAGTGAGCCCACGTAATGTCCTATATGGAGTCTTCCTGTTGGTCTGTCTCCTGTTAAAATTAATTTTTTCCCATCTCTATTATTCCTCTGCTTTAGTTCTATTATTACGATTGCATTGTAGGTTTATTCGCCAAACCGTCTGTCTTAACAATCGCCAGCTTTCTTTATTATAACACACTGACGTGTAAAAGCCTAGGAAAAAGAACTCTCATTTTAATTATTTTATAATATCTGCATACTCTGCCTTTGCAGCCCTGCACAAATCATCCGGTGACAGCGTAATCTGAAGCCCAAGCCTGCCTCCGCTGACCGTGATTTTGTCCTTCTCCTTAGCCGCCTCATGTATAAATGTAGGATACTGTTTTTTCATTCCGATTGATGTACAGCCGCCCCTTATATAGCCTGTAACCTTTGTCAAATCCTTGAGATGCAGCATCTCTATGGACTTCTCACCTGCTGCCTTTGCGGCATTTTTTGAAATCAATTTCGTCATCTATCGGTACCACAAACACATAGTATCCGCCGCTTTTTGCCGACTGTCGTGATAGTCTTGTACATGCCTGCGTGGTCAAGACCCAGCTTGTCTGCTATCTGAGCTGCATCCACAAAGTCATCGCACTCGTATGTGCGTGCCTCATATGGAATCTTCATTGTTTCCAGTATTCTTATTGCATTTGTCTTTGCTTCTTTTTTTCCCATTATACTATCTTTCCTCCAATAAGCTTAAGATATATTCCATATCTTTATGCAATTACCTCATTTTACTGATTGTCCGCACTCTTATCGGCATTTTTGTATGCTTCCTCAAAGAACTGCTCCTGCGAATCTATCGGTGTGCTGTTTATCTTTCTGTCCATATACTCACCATCAGCGCAAAGCTCCTTGCCCTTCTCGTCATCTGTCATGATTGTGTCGAAGATATGGCGGATCTTGTCCTTAGCATGTGCATCGTATACAGGTGTTGCAACCTCCACACGTCTTACTGTATTTCTGGTCATAAAATCTGCTGACGCAATGTAAATCTTCTCATCATCGCCCACACCAAATCTGTATATACGTGAATGCTCAAGATATCTTCCTACAACACTTATTACAGTGATGTTTTCTGTGGCGCCCTCAACCTGTGGCTTCACACAGCAGATTCCTCTGACAATAAGCTCTACCTTCACGCCTGCCTGTGATGCATCGATAAGCTTGTCTATAAGCACTTTATCAGTGAGAGAGTTAATCTTAACTCCGATGTATGCCGGTTTTCCTGCATTCTTATTGGCAATCTGCTCATCAATCATGTCAACAATTTTATTCTGCAGGCATTTTGGGGCAACAAGCAGATGTTTTACATCTCCGTCCGAAACAGTCTCACCTCTCTGAAGTGCCATAAACACCCTTGATGCATCTGCTCCAATCTCCTGGTTTGCAGTGATGAGGGATAAATCTGTATAAAGACGCGAGGTCTTCTCGTTGTAGTTTCCTGTACCAATCTGAGTGATGTACTCAAAGCCATCGCCCTTTTTCTTTGTGATGAGGCAGAGCTTTGAGTGGACCTTGTAATCACCGAGTCCGTAAAGTATCTGACAGCCTGCGTCCTCAAGGCGGTGTGACATCTCTATGTTGTTAGCCTCATCAAACCTCGCACGCAGCTCGACAAGCACGATAACCTCCTTGCCGTTTTCTGCGGCCTCTATAAGTGCATCGATAATCTGGCTCTTGTCTGCCACTCTGTATAGTGTCATCTTGATGGAAACCACATCTGGATCCTCTGCTGCATCGTTAAGCATCTTGATAAACGGCTTCATGCTCTCAAACGGATATGAAAGAAGCACATCCTTTTTCTCAACCTGACCGAGTATACTCTCCTTAAGCGAAAGCTCAGGTGTGTCACGCGGTGTACGCTTCTCAAAGAAAAGCTCCTGCTTGTCTCGCAGATAGTGCTGAAGCTGGAATACGAATGACATATCAAGCGGTGTTTTTACACTGATAAAATTGCTTTTTGGCCAATCTCAAGGAAGCTCGAGAGTTCGTCAATCGCCTTGCGGTTGATTTTTCTTGAAAGCTCAACTCTTACAGGATCAATGACGCACTCTCCTCTTGGATGAGCTCCTCCATCATGTTACGGTAATCCATATCCTCATCATACATGCTCTGCGCATCGATATCCGCATTACGTGTCACACGCATGATTGATTTCTCACGGATTACATACTTTGGATAGAGCTTTGATACAAAGTGTAAAATAAGTTCCTCTGACAGCATAAATGTGCCCGGTCTTGTAGGTATCTCAATCAGACGCTTGAATACGCTGTTTGAGCATGGCACTATGCCTGTCGTTTTTCTTTCCCTTCTGCGTGGTTAAAAGCACTACCGCATAGAGCTGTTTATTTGCAAGGAATGGAAACGGCTGCTGCTTTCCTATAATCATTGGTGAGAGGAAAGGTGCAATGTGTGCATCAAAATATGCCTCCAGTAAATCACCCTCATCCTTTGACAGCTTGTTGAAATTGATTATGCGCACGCCCTTTGGCTCAAGCTCACCCATGAGCTGCTCGTAAATCCTTGCTTTTTTCTTCTCAAGCTCGCATACTCTGTCAAGGATTGCCGATACCTGTTCCTCACTCGACATCTTTGTCTTGTTCTCGAAAATCTTTTCCTTTGAATTCATCTGCATCATGAGTGATCCTACTCTTACCATGAAAAAACTCATCCAGATTTGTCTGGTAGATTGATGCAAAAGTCAGTCTCTCTGCAAGCGGTACTCTTGGATTTCCCGCCTCATTTAATACTCGCTCATTGAACTGTAACCATGACAGCTCCCTGTTTGTGTAAACTTCTTCCAGCTTTTTTCATCTGCATATATGCTCCTATTCTATATGATAATTTTTCCATTCGCGTCTGCGTCTTTAAGTTTCGTTTTATTTGTGCCCGCTGCATTTCAAGCAGCCTTGCCCGCTCTATCAGTTTATCCTCACGGCGTCTCCTTCTGTCTGCCAGATGAAGCCTTTTTTCCACCCCGACAAGCAGCCCCGCAAGTGCCTTCAAAACTCTTTCCCTATGCAATATTTACCTCTCCGTTGATATCATCTGATAATATTCCAATTCTCGCTATACCGCACAGCACATAATGCTTCTGCAATGTCCGTGCACTCTTAAGTTCATTTTCGATATTTTGTCTTTTTTGCAATACATTCATGCAAATTTACAAACATTTCTTCAACATTATCAGCACATCTGAGTGTTTCTTTTACCGCAAGCTGCATTACCACCTCTGTGACGCATTTTTATATGAATTAAGGCCGTCCACATAGGTAGTTTGTACCTCTTGTGAACAGCCTGTTATCATCGTTGCCATCATTCCTATGACGACCGCTTT
>ENA-OQCV01000161-OQCV01000161.1-human-gut-metagenome-genome-assembly--contig:-NODE-161-length-19483-cov-2.399101_pt1 | contig 19483 bp, 19 predicted proteins | sample MGYA00242766_ERZ504592 | MGnify/ENA primary metagenome ERZ504592 (study PRJEB26092, sample SAMD00036315) | human gut metagenome | host: Homo sapiens | study: EMG produced TPA metagenomics assembly of...
TCCTGCAAGTTGAATAGTCTCACTATTCGGCCCTTATTACCCTTACCCTAAATTTAAGAAGTATTTAATTAACAACAAATCATCAATCATTTATGAATGAAGATCACTAAAAAACGAGGACTAACACATAGCAAACTCCTCACAGCAGTGGCAATCAGCTCACTGTTATTAAGTAGCGGCAACGTGATGGCTGCACAAGCCAATCCTGATAAATCGCTTGGTGTAACAGAACAATTACAAGCTATCACCATCAGCGGTTTAGTTGTCGATGCAGCCGGCGAACCGATTATCGGTGCCAGCGTAGTAGAAAAAGGGACTACCAACGGCGGAATTACCGACTTAGACGGTAAGTTTACATTGACCATAACACCGGGAGCAACACTAAAAATATCATTTGTGGGCTATCAGACACAAGAAGTGAAGGCAGCCAAAAGCGATGAGAATAACTCTGAAAGAAGATACCGAGATGCTGGATGAAGTAGTAGTAGTAGGCTACGGTGTACAAAAGAAGGCTAACTTGACAGGAGCAGTTTCTACAGTGGACTTAAACAAGACAATGGCAGGTCGTCCACAACAAGATGTAGCCAAAGCATTGCAAGGGGCTGTTCCGGGACTAAGCATTCTCACCACAAGTGGTGCCATCGACGAGACAGCCTCCATGCGTATACGTGGTTTGGGGACATTGAGTAATGGAGAAGTCAGCAATCCACTCATTGTAGTGGACGGCGTTCCGATGGATGACATTTCTTTCCTCGATACGCAAGACATCGAAAATATTTCCGTACTGAAGGACGCTTCCGCTTCCTCCATTTATGGAACGCGCGCCGCTTTCGGTGTGATTCTAATCAATACCAAGAGCGCAAAGCCTAGCGAAAAGGTTACCATCAATTACAGCAACAATTTTGCATGGGATCAAGCTACTTACCTGCCGGACTATCCCGATGTACCCACACAATTAAAGATGGGTATCGAAGCCAGTATGAACGGTGGTGCCGGTATGCCTGAATTGTTCGGTATGTATTTCGACAAATTGTTACCTTACGCCGAAAAGTGGCAGCAACAGAACGGCGGCAAGACCGGCTACCGTCCTATGAACCTCTACCAAAGCGATAGTAACGTGGGTGACTATATCGTATTGGACGGCACTCCTTTTTATTATGCTGACTGGGATGTACAGGACATCTACTTCAACAAAGCTGCTCCTTCCATGAGCCACAATGTTTCTATACAAGGAACATCTGGTAAGACCAATTACTACCTATCTTTCGGCTACAACGAAAAGCAAGGACAGATGAAGATTCACCCGGACGAACTAAAAAAGGTACAATGCCTCAGTCAATGTCACCACTAATGTTTACGACTGGCTACAGGTGGGTGCACGCATCAACTATAGTCGTAAGAACTATAAACGCCCGGACACATGGGCCAACACCTACCAATATTTGTGGCGTTGGGGTTCTTATTTCATTCCTTCGGGCACAATCGACGGCTATGACACACGCGTCATAGCCATGCAGAAGCAAGCTGCCGATCGTGAAGTGACAACAGACCTGACCCGTATGAACACCTTCTTGAAAGCTGAAATCGTTAAAGGACTGACCCTTAATGCAGACTTTACATATGCCATTCAGAATATGAACAGCGGTTCGCAGGACAACTCCGTTTACGGCATCAATTGGAGCGGGAAACCGGTACCCTCTTACATCGTCACTAAAGGCAATAGCGGTATCTGGAGAGACTTTTCCAAACAGAACACATGGACGGCCAACGCATACGTAAACTATACCAAAACATTTGCCAAAAAACACAACCTGAATGTAATGGCAGGTGTCAACGCAGAAGAAGAGGAATACAAATATCTGTATGGTACCCGCAATGTGATGTACGATCAAGAGGGATACCCCGAACTGAATATGGCTGGCAAGGATGGACAAGATTTGAGTTGGAATCATACATCCCGCGCTTCTGCCGGTTATTTCGGCCGTATCAATTATGACTACAAAGGCATTTATTTATTGGAACTGAACGGACGTTACGACGGTTCTTCCCGTTTCCCCCATACCGACCAGTGGGCCTTCTTCCCTTCTGCATCCATCGGCTACCGCTTCTCCGAAGAAGCCTACTTCGCCCCACTGAAACATATTGTCAGCAATGGTAAGTTGCGTGCTTCTTTTGGCGAAATCGGCAACGAGGCTGTGGGCGACTACATGTTCGAACAATTAATAAGCCAACGGTTGAACAATAAAAGTACCGGCTATATCTATTGGATTGAAAACAATAATGCCAACGCTAATCTCCTGACCATGTATAACATGCCGGATTTGGTATCAAGTACTTTGACCTGGGAGCGTATCCGCACCCTCAATATAGGTCTTGACCTGGGTCTCTTGAATGACGAACTGACTATAGGTTTCGACTGGTTCCAACGTGAGAATCGTGACATGCTGGCACCGGCACAAGTATTGCCGAACACTCTGGGTGCTTCTGCTCCTTATGAAAATGCCGGTACCTTACGTACACGTGGATGGGAGTTGAACTTGAACTGGCGCCATACCTTCGGCGACTTCGACGTATATGCCAACTTCAACATCGGTGACTCCAAGACTAAAGTAACAAAGTGGGACAATGATTCCAAACTGCTCAGCACCTATTACACCGGTAAAACCTACGGTGACATTTTCGGTTTTGAAACCGACCGTTACTTCGAGGAAAAAGACTTCACCAGCCAAAATGCAGACGGCTCATGGAATTATGCAAACGGCATTGCAAGCCAGGCAGGACTGGAATCCGGTAATTTCCATTACGGCCCGGGAGACGTCAAGTTCAAGGATTTGGACGGCAATGGCAAGATTGACGGTGGAAAAGGCACAGCAGACGACCACGGCGATTTGAAAGTCATCGGAAACTCTATGCCACGCTACGAATACAGCTTCCATTTAGGCGGAGCGTGGAAAGGTATCGACCTTGACCTCTACTTCCAAGGTGTAGGCAAACGTGAGGACTGGACGACTTCTTCCCTAAACCTTCCCGCCATGGTACATGCCGACGTAGCCATCTATTCCCACCAAACAAGCTATAACAAAGTGCTTTGGAATTCAGACTATACCGCCATTACCGGTTATGAAGTAAATCAAGGCAACCGTTATCCACGTCTTTATCGTGGTACAAATAATAGTGGAGGTACCGTATCCGGTATAGCTAACGGCTGCAACAACTACTATCCCCAAATCCCGCTATTTGACAGACATGTCCTATCTTCGTCTGAAGAACGTAACTGTGGGATATACCCTTCCGAAAGAGTGGACACGCAAAGCCTACATTGAGAAAGCACGTATCTACTTCAGTGGCAGCAACCTCTTTCTGCTCCACAAAGGGAATGACCTTCCAGTCGACCCCGAAATCAGTACAGGCAATGGACTTACAGCCGGTGGATGGGACGTATAGCTCCTATTACACGCACATTCTCATTTGGAGTCCAGGTAACATTATAACAACCTCAAAAACTTAAGAACAATGAAGAAATTATTTATATATGGGGTCACAGCGCTGGCGATGTTAACCGGTTGCAACGATTTGCTGGACAAATCCCCCTTGGATACCTTCACGAATACTCCGGCATACTGGAGCAACACCGATAATTTGGATAATCAGTGCAATACATTTTTATAACAACTTTACCGGCTTTGGCAACGGAGCCAGTGGAGGATGGTTCTACTTCGAAAACAATAAGCGATGACCAGGTAGATGCAGAAAGCCATAACTGGACTTACACTAACGTGGTCGCATCTTCCACAAACTGGTCAGCCCCTTTCACAGAAATCCGACGCGCCAACTATATCATTGCCGGTGTACAGTCTTCCTCTCTTGATGAAGCAACAAAGGCCCACTATGAAGGTCTTGCACGCATGAACCGTGCGTGGGAATACTATCAGTTGGTCCGTATGTACGGCGATGTTCAATGGATAGACAAAGTTATCGACCCAGCCGACAACGAAGCCCTCTACGGACCACGCACCGACCGGGATGAAGTGATGGACCATGTGCTGACAGACATCAATTATGCGTGCGAACACATTACCGCAAACAGCAATCGGCAACGTTTCAGCACCGACATGGCATATGCCATGAAAGCAGACATCACCTTATATGAAGGTACATACTGCAAATATCGCACTCAAGCTGAGAATGGCAAAGCCGCTGATGAGAGCCGCGCCAACAAATACTTGCAAGAATGTGTATCAGCCTGCGAATATCTTATGGCCAAAAACTACTCTCTAAGTAACAGTTACAAAGCCAACTATAATTCTGTCAGCCTGGCAAGCAATCCGGAAATGATTTTCTACAAGCCTTATGCACAAAGTTCGTTAAGGCACTCCACCATTGACTACACAATCAATACAAGTGGTACGCACGGCATTTCAAAGGACGCATTCGACAGTTTCCTTTTCCTTGATGGAAAACCGTTGGCAACAACCTCGAAAAACAAGGACGATGCAGCCGTATTGGATGCAGACAAAAATTACTCTATAAGAGAGGTTTTGGCCGTACGCGACAAGCGCCTGTCCGAAATTCTTGACCCGGTACTTTCTTTCAGAGGCCACGCCTACAGCCGTGCCGGTGTAGCAGCCTTCACCACATCGACCGGTTATGGCATCGCCAAGTATGATAACCCCGAAGAATTGAGTGTTAGCGACCGAAACAACATCGGCTACCAATACACCGACTGCCCGCTCTATTGGATTTCAGTTATTTATCTGAACTTTGCAGAAGCCAAAGCCGAAATGGGTTCTCTCACACAAGACGATCTCAACAACTCCATAAACAAGCTTCAGGCTCGTGCCGGCCTGCCGGCTATGACAACTACTCCAGATGCCGATCCTGCCAATAATATGGGAGTAAGCAATCTGATTTGGGAGATACGCCGCTGTCGCCGTTGCGAACTGATTATGGATAACTGGTACCGATATTGGGATTTAATCCGTTGGCACCAGCTCGACAAATTGGATTCAACCAAGTACCCGAACACCATGTTGGGCGCCAACGTAAGCAATGTGCCTGACTGTGAAGAAGCGACCAAGAACGGATATATAGATGCCTCCGATGCACAAATCCGTACTTATGAAGCCAAACATTATTTCTACCCGATTCCAACTACACAGTTGACCCTGAATAAAAACATGAAGCAGAATCCGGGTTGGTAATCAACTAAAAATCAGCATATCGCGCTGTACCTCGTTTGGATTTAATTAAAGCGTTCATACATTCCATGTATCTAAATACAAATGTATGGACGCTTTTGTTATTCCCTTTAAAAGGTGTATAGAAACACGAATAGCACCTTCTAAAAGGAACCATAAATCAATATCATATACTTTCCCTTCGTTCATAACATACTAACAAGAAACATATCATGAAAAAGAAGAACATATTTTTCGTACTACTAATCTGCTTCATCAATAGTAGTTGCAACAAAGAAGAACAAACAGACGAGTTACAAGATAAGGATTTCTATTCTGATGTCACAACACGTGCTTCCTACATAAGCGGTACTATTACGGGCGAAATGAACCCCTATGTTAGTGATGGTTACTACACTTATGATTTAAGTATTCCTATACAAAAACAATCTGTAGGTATAAGAATTTCAGCAGTCGGTGGAGAAGCACGATTCAAAACAAACTACCAAGAACGATTCGAGAGTACATGGGTAACCCAAATTCCAGCAGGAAAAAACCATTTTCCAATAAATGTATTATGGACTAAAGCAGGTAGTAATTCTACCCTGATGGTACGTCCTGAAAAAAAGTACAATCGAACTTACCGCAGATCTAAGAAACATCAATGTCAAAATGAAACCTATGCCAATCAATGCCCCTTCAACATTTGAATTGGGAGATACGATAACACTTTGGTGCAATTATTCCATAAACAAAGATACGGGCATAAAGTGGACTTACGATAAAAATCTATTCGCTGAAGTCTCTCAAAGTGCATCTGTCACACAAAGTAGATTCCAAATAAATTTGAAATCAAAGCAAGCCTTCAAGAACAGCGATGTCGGAGTAGAAGTCCATGATTTCTACATAAATTCTATCGGAGCAAAAGAGTATTTCATGGCTCGGAAAAGCAATATCAGTTTTCCCAATATGGGTCCTCAAATAGATGGCTACAGAAATATTGAACAATATAAAGAATACATATATTCCATCAATGACAGCAAGGCACATACATTTTATTGGACCGGGAAGAATATTAAGATAGTAAGTGGTCAGAACAGCTCTACGGTAACAATCGTACCGACACAACCCGGTAACGCAAGTGTCAAAGTGAGCTACAAATATAAAAATCAAACCGATAATTTTACCAATGAGCTACCTTTGAGTGTATCTAAGACATCAATGCAACTGATTGGCCCTGACGTAATCTGTGACAACGGGACATTCAGTATCAAGAATTTTCCCACAAAAGCAACAGTGGATTGGATTGTTGGCAACGATTTATATTCGCAATTAAATCAGGCATCACCTGCTATCACCCTGAATAATTTAGGGACACCCGGAGGCAGTTCCATTTATACGACCTTAACCGCAATAGTACACACAAAGGAATACACTGTTCAGTTTTCCAAACCAATTACTTTCAATGTATCAGGAATACAAGAAAATGACCATGACATTATATATGGCTATCTGTCACAAAGCGGAGGTGAATGCGGATTGAATCCTATTCCTGAAGGTGCGCATGATTTTCATTGGAGTGTTGACTGCGATTGGGAGGTAGACATGCAAGGATATTATTTCACTACTTTCAGCAGTCGGAACAGTCATGAAATTGAACGAGTTTGCGTAACGGTTGATTTCATAAATGCATGTGGAACCAGAACATACATATATAACTATTTCGACATCGGCTCAACAAATTCAGGAACTTATTCCACACCTAAAAACAGCCTTTCTCCAAAATAGCCCCAGACAGCTTTCACGAAAAAGCCCCCATCCATTTGCTCGTTACACAAAAGAAGCTTATATTTGCTTACTTAAAAACAGACAGCTATCATGGTACAGCAAGACATACGATGGATACAGCGTTTTGAATATACCCACGAACTGGCCTGGAAAGTGATGAAGGACTATGCAGAATATCAGGGGTATACCGACATCCGCAGCTCCCGTGATGCCATACGCAAAGCCCTTGAAATGGGATTGATTGATGACAAGCAATGGACGGAGACTATAGAAGCCCGAAATCTGACATCGCACAATCATGACAACGATGTAGTCTCTGAAGAGAAAATTGCAATCCTTGAATACACCATCCTTATTCGATTGAGCTATGTACGGATTGACCGACAATGAACTGGAAAAGCTATGCAATCTCTTCCGGAAACATGAAGAAATAGAGCAGGCTGTTTTTGTACGGCTCACGAGCCAAAAGGGAAATTTCAAGCCTTTTTCCGACATAGACATCACGCTGATGGGAGACAGACTTACGTATAATACTTTAAGCAGCCTTTCCGATGAAATAGACGACCTGCTTTTGCCTTACAGCGTAGACCTTTCCATCTATGGCAAATTAAAGAATGCCGACCTTTTGGAACATATACACCGTATGGGAATACCCATATTCAGCCGCCCATCAAACTAAACTAAATTTCACACATCCACCCTCACCACCCTCACCTTTCGCACGCATCGCCCTATTCATCGGCATTCAAGAGGTGGGTGAGAGCAAATTTAAAAAGTGAGGGCAAAATTTGCCCTCACCACAAGATTTCTTCGTTCAAAGTTATAAGTCACTCATTCTTACCGTAATATCCTGAAACGGGTACATAAATCGGTTGCAGCATTGTTCCCTCATTCTTCAACTTTCCTTCGGTGCGCAGCCGACGGATATGCCGCATGGCAGTAGTACGCATCATGCCGCAAACGCTTTGAAAGTCATTCCGTGTCATAAAAGGGCGAGTGGCGAAATAGTTGGTCAGCCGACGGTCTATCTCTTTATCCGTCAGTTTAGCCGAATGCTCGTTTGCCTTCAAAGCCTTTGCCTTGATGGTACCAATTTCATTTTCAGTTTTGGTCGGCACGAAATTTCACACCCGCCATCTTCACCTTCGTCAACTTACGCTTGGTAGCAGCCACTACCGGTTCGATCGTGGTGAGCGACACGCGAAAGTAGCCGATGCCGTCGAGATGCACCTGCCTTCCTTCGGCAAGTTCCCTGCCCATGACGTGCGACACAGCATCAAGCACAGCCGTCACATCGGTTTCTGTCAATGAGCAACGTGCCTGGATGTCCCGCCGCAATTCATCGGTAGACCTGCTCCCATTTAGGCGGAGACGGGGATGAAGGATTTTATCTTCCGGAGATTTGTCGTACGAGTCCGGATTCTCGTACCAATCAAACAAAATAGCCATAGTTCAAACTGCGTTAAAGGGTTACATTATACGATAAAGCACTGCACGGAACACGTGCGAAGTACGTACGCAGTCTGTTGAAGTACCAAGGTTATATCACAGCCCAGCCCGTGAGCAGAACCGTTCACTGTAGTGAGCTGCTCCGTTCACTAATATGAACAAGAAAGACCACTTTAGTGGACTGTTCATAAACTCTGGTGTAAAAGTAGACAAAACTATGGGGATAAGCAAAGAAACGAACACCTTTTATAAAAGAAACATATAGACATTCCACCCCCAAAAAGAAGCCAATCGGAAAATAATCCTTGAAAACGCTTGTATCCCCCCCATTTCCCGGCGTATCTTTACAAGAATATTACATACACGATAAAGAATGAAAATCACACTGATCAGAGAGGAACGCGAAAAGCGGAAAAAGAGGCCGTCAGCACACAAGAAACGGACATGTTGATGGAAAAGCTGAAAACAGAGAACAAGACCGGATACATTACGGAGCTGCGTAGCATCATCCCGCATTTGAAAGGGACCAACGCCCGATATGAGCATATCGACAGACATGCCGCGTCTCTATCCCGCCGTAGAAATGACCCGCACCAAAGCAGGAGAACACCGGATAAAGACCTACAACGGGCTGGTACTACTGGAAGTAAACAATCTGGCCGGGGTGGCCGAAGCCGAACTGGTGAAACAACAAGCCGCCTGCTGCCGCAAACCTTTGCGCCTTCTGTGGCTCCAGCGGACGAAGCGCCAAAATATGGGTACGCTTCACCCTGCCCGACGGAGGGCTTCCAAAGAATGAAGACGATATCGCCTTATTCCACGCCCACGCCTACCGCCTGGCAGTGAAGTGCTACCAACCCCTTCTCCCTTTCCCCATCACCCTCCAGGCTCCTTCACTCCTACAAAGCTGCCGGATGACCGTGGACGAACAGCCCTATTATAGCCCACCGCCGTGGCCTTCTGCCTGGAACAGCCCTGCGCCCTGCCCTCGGAAGACAACTACCGCCAACGGAAACAGCAGGAAAGCAATCCGTTGCTGAGAATGACTCCCGGCTACGAAGTGGCGGACACATGCAACCTGCTCTTCGAGGCCGCCTCGACCGTGCCTTCCGCGATTTGGACAACTGGCGACCGGGGCGACGACCTGCGCCCGCTGCTGTCCCGCCTTGCCGAACATTGCTTCAAAGCCGGCATTCCTGAAGAAGAAGCGGTGCGCCAGACACTGATGCACTACTACCGGGAGGCAGACGAACCCCTTGTACGCCTGACGCTGCATAACCTTTACGGGGAAATTGAAAGGCTTCGGCACCCGCAGCAGCCTGAACAAAGACCAGGAAACTGCTTTCCGGCTGGAGGAGTTCATGAAACGCCGCTACGAATTCCGCTACAACACCGTGCTTGGCGACTTGGAATACCGGCAGCGCGACTCCATCCACTTCTACTTCCAGCCTGCCGACCAGCGCGTACGCAGCAGCATCGCCATGAAGGCACTGAAAGAGGGAGTACGTGTGTGGGACCGCGACATTACCCGCTTCCTGTCTTCGGACTACGTGCCGCTATACAACCCCATCGAAGAATATCTCTATAACACCGGACGCTGGGACGGCAAAGACCGCATCCGCGCATTGGCCGACCTCGTCCCCTGCAACAATCCGTACTGGCGGGAACTCTTCTACCGGTGGTTTCTTGGCATGGTGGCACATTGGCGGGGAATCGACAAACAGCACGGCAACAATACCTCGCCCCTGCTCGTAGGTCCGCAAGGTTACCGCAAAAGTACTTTCTGCCGTATCCTATTGCCACCGGAACTGCGTTTCGGCTACACCGACAGTATCGACTTCAAGAGCAAGCAGGAAGCTGGAGCGCAGCCTTGGCCGCATTTTTCCTGATAAACATCGACGAATTCGACCAGATAAACGCCAATCAGCAAGGCTTCTTGAAGCACCTCCTGCAAAAACCGGTTGCCAACCTGCGAAAGCCCTACGGTACCACTATTCAGGAAATGCGCCGCTATGCCTCCTTCATCGGGACCAGCAATCTGAAAGACCTGCTGACCGACCCGTCGGGAAGTCGCCGTTTCATCTGCATCGAAGTGACCGGTCCTATCCAGACAAACGTCACTATCAATTATCGCCAGCTCTATGCCCAAGCCATGCACGACATCATGAAGGGTGAACGCTACTGGCTGGACGACACTGACGAAGCAATCGTAAAGGAGTACAACCGGGAATTCGAGCGGGTAGACCCATTGGAAGAACTTTTCCTTTGCCATTTCCGTGGCGCGGAGGAGAGCGAAGAAGGCGAATGGCTCACAGCCATGCAGATTTTCAACGACCTGCAACAGAAAACGAGGGATAAGTTGGCCATCAACCGGATAGCAGCTTTCGGGCGCACGCTCCGCAAGCTGGACATCCTCAACAAGAAATCGAACCGGGGAACACTTTATCATCTGGTAAGAATAGAAGAATGAGTCGGCACTCCCACCGATTGTACCAAAGTGAGGGCAAACTTGGCCCTCACTCTTTTTATAAAAAGTATTTCCGTACGCAGTTGATGCAGTTCAACCATTATTAATAAGGTGAACAGTTGACTATTTGCAAATTATGATTGATAATACTAAAAATACCCAAATAAGTGTTTTTGATATTAAAATAAAACGTATCTTTGTTGCAAACAACGTCCTCCTTAATAATACTATTATGAAGAAACTGCTGCTTTTAGCCTTTGTGCTATGTAGTTCTTTACTGTGCCGGGCACAAGAAGAACGAGTTATTTTAGGTGATGAACAGACTTCCGAGTATTTTCCAATCCTAAAAGATAAACGAATTGCCATATTCTCCAATCATACTGGAATGATAGGAGACAAGCATCTGCTGGACATTCTGCTGGAAAACAAGTTCAATGTAGTAGCCATTTTCTCCCCTGAACACGGTTTCAGAGGAGATGCCGACGCAGGCGAACACGTGTCCAGCTCGGTAGACAAGAAGACCGGAGTACCTATCCTCTCGCTGTACGACGGGAAATCCGGAAAACCAAGCGAAGCATCCATGCGCAAGTTTGATATCCTTGTGGTAGACATCCAGGATGTAGGCCTAAGATTCTATACTTATTATGCCTCTATGTGCCGGCTGATGGACGCTTGTGCAGAATACAACCGTAAGGTGCTGATACTGGACCGCCCCAATCCGAACGGACACTACGTGGACGGCCCGATACTGGACATGAAATATAAATCCGGTGTAGGTTGGCTGCCGATTCCCGTGGTGCACGGCATGACGCTGGGCGAACTGGGCCTGATGGTAAACGGCGAACGCTGGTTGCCGGCGTCACGCACTTGCGACCTGACCGTCATTCCCTGCAAGAACTATACGCACCAGACCCTATACAAGCTGCCGATTCCCCCGTCCCCCAATCTGCCGAACATGAAGTCCATCTATCTGTACCCCTCGACCTGCTATTTCGAGGCCACTCCGGTCAGTCTGGGAAGAGGAACCGACCTCCCCTTCCAGGTCTACGGGCATCCCCAACATGACGGGCTACAGCTACAGCTTCACCCCGCGCAGTGTTCCCGGAGCCAAGAATCCGCCCCAGCTGGGCAAGCTTTGCCACGGCGTGAACCTGAGCAACATGAGCGACGAGGAAATCTGGAAACGCGGTATTGACTTGAGTTACGTGATAGACGCTTACCGGAATCTGAACATGGACGACCACTTCTTCCGTTCCTTCTTCGAACTGTTGATAGGCACCGACTACGTGCGCAAAATGATAAAGGAAGGGAAGAGCGCCGAAGAAATCAAGGCAAGATGGAAAGACGACGTAGAGAAATTCAAGGTACAGCGCAAGCCCTACCTGCTCTACGAAGAATAAAGGGATGTACGATTTGACGATTTACGATTTACGATGAAAAAAATGAACGTGAATTGGAAGAGAACGTCAGAGCGTACATAGGATAATCAAAGTCGTACATATCATCAAAAGAAGTAATTTCAATCGTAAATCGTAAATCATAAAATCGTAAATCATAAAATCGTAAATAACCTCATGACTCCACTATCCGTAATCATCACCATAGCCGCCTACTTCGCGATACTGTTCACGGTATCCTATATTGCAGGAAGGAAGGCAGACAACGCCGGCTTCTTTGTGGGTAACCGCAAGTCATCCTGGTATGTCGTGGCGTTCGCCATGGTCGGTTCCGCCATTTCAGGTGTGACCTATGTATCCGTACCCGGCATGGTTGCCGCCAGCAGCTTCGGCTATCTGCAAATGGTGTTGGGCTTCATTGCCGGACAGCTCATCATAGCCTATCTGCTGGTACCGCTGTTCTACAAAATGAACCTGGTATCCATCTACGAATATCTGGAGAACCGTTTCGGCATGTCTTCCTACCGCACGGGTGCCTGGTTCTTCTTCATCTCCAAAATGCTCGGTGCCGCTGTCCGTCTGTTCCTCGTATGCCTGACGTTGCAACTGCTGGTATTCGAACCTTTCGGACTGCCTTTCCTACTGAACGTGGCCATCACGGTGGCACTGGTCTGGTTGTACACTTTCCAGGGTGGCGTAAAGTCTCTTATCTGGACAGACTCTCTGAAGACATTCTGCTTGGTGGTGTCGGTCGTACTCTGCATCTGGTATATCGCTTCCGACCTCAATCTGTCATTTACCGGTATGGTAAGCACCATTGCCGACAGTGACATGTCCCGCATCTTCTTCTTCGACGATGTGAACAGCAAGCAGTACTTCTTCAAGCAGTTCCTCGCCGGTGCCTTCACCATGATTGCCATGACCGGGCTGGATCAGGACATGATGCAGCGCAACCTGAGCTGCAAGAACTTCAAGGACTCACAGAAGAACATGATTACCAGTGTCATTTCGCAGTTCTTCGTCATCCTGCTTTTCCTGATGCTGGGCGTGCTGCTCTACATCTTTGCCGCCAACCAGCAGATTGCGGTGGAGAAGAGTGACGAACTGTTCCCGCTGATTGCCACCGGCAACTATTTCCCTGCCATTGTGGGCATACTGTTCATCATCGGCCTGATTTCTTCTGCCTATTCAGCCGCAGGCTCGGCACTCACCGCGCTGACCACTTCCTTCACCGTAGACATTCTGGGAACGAAAGGCAAGTCGGAAGAGACGGTTGTGAAGATGCGCAAGAAAGTGCACATCGGCATGGCGGTTGTCATGGGAATCACCATTTTCGTATTCAATCTTCTCAACAACACCAGTGTCATCGACGCTGTATATATTCTGGCAAGCTATACCTACGGTCCTATACTGGGTCTGTTTGCTTTCGGCATTTTCATGAAACAACAAGTGCGTGACAAGTACATCCCGTTAGTTGCCATCGCCTCCCCGGTTCTCTGCTTCATTCTGCAGAAGAATTCCGAAGCCTGGTTCGGAGGTTATCAATTCAGCTACGAATTGCTGATTTTCAATGCACTGTTCACTTTCATCGGTCTCTGTCTATTGATTAAGAAAGATAAAAGAACAATTAACTTAATACATCATCTATGAATGTAAGACGTCAGTTTTTGACTTAGTCTGCTTGCCGCCTCCTCTTCCCCCACGCGGGAGGCGCGCAAAGGACTTCCGACGGATGTCCGCCAGGCAATCGGGAAATTCTTGGATACCACCGCACGAAAAGAAGTTTCCGTAGGACGTATCAGCATCGACTCAGTGGCTGTGGAAGGAAATACACTGCAACTGTTTGCCAACATGAACTGTGCCTATATTCCTTTCCGTGAGGACAATGTGGCCGAAATCTACCAAGGCGTAAGCGCCCTGCTGCCGGTGGAGTTTGCCAAATACAAGCTGCAAATCCGTACCAACAAGCGCAGTATCGAAGAACTGGTTCCCCAAGCCCTGCGCAGTAAAAAGACAAAAGACGAAGACATTCAGCCCCGTCGCTTCCAAGCCTCTGGTTACCGAAGTTTCCTCCCCTACACCCCACCAACGGCTTGCATAACCGGCATATCGCCCTATGGCAAAGCCACGGCTGGTACTACGAATCAAAACTCGACCGCTGGGAATGGCAGCGTGCGCGTATCTTCCAGACAGTGGAAGACCTCTACACCCAGAGCTACGTATTGCCCTTCCTTGTACCGATGTTGGAAAATGCCGGTGCCAATGTGCTGCTTCCCCGCGAACGCGATTGCCAGACGGCAGAAGTCATCGTAGACAATGACGGTTGCCTGACCGGCCGTTCCGTCTATACAGAAAATTCCGGTGACAAGCTCTGGAGTCAGGGAGAAGGACAAGGCTTCGCCCACCTGCGCCCCCAATACATAGACTTTGAGAATCCTTTCAAGGAAGGCACCTACCGCGCCATAGAAACCATCAAGAAAGGAAACGCAAGCACCGCCGAATGGATTCCCGAAATTCCTTCGACCGGACAATACGCCGTATACGTCTCTTACCAAACCTTGCCAAACAGCGCGGACGATGCCCTTTACACCGTCTATCACAAAGGCGGCACCACGCAGTTCAAGGTAAACCAGCAAATGGGAGGCGGCACCTGGATTTACCTCGGCACCTTCGGCTTCAATGCCGGCCGGAACAATGAATGCAAAGTCGTTCTGAGCAACCTTTCCTCCAAAGTAGGAAGAATCATCACTGCCGACGCCGTGAAGATAGGCGGCGGCATGGGAAACATAGCTCGCTGCATCTCCAAAGAAGGTGCCACCGAAAACCTGAAAAGCTCCGATACCCGCAACCTCACAAGCGAACACAGCGCAGCCAATTCTCAATTCTCAATTCTCAATTCTCAATTCAAAGAGGAAGTCAGCGGTTATCCCCGTTTCTGCGAAGCCGCCCGCTACTGGCTGCAATGGGCAGGCATACCGGACAGCGTATATTCAGAAAGCAACGGCAAGAATGACTATACCGACGACTATAAATGCCGTGGTATCTGGGTGAACTACCTTTCCGGAGGCTCTGCCGTGAACCCGACGGCAAAAAGGGCTGAACATCCCTGTCAACATGGCCTTTGCCTTCCACTCCGATGCAGGAACTACACTGAACGATTCCATCATCGGGACACTCGGCATCTACTATACCAACGCCTACAATGAGAAATTCGCCAACGGAGCATCCCGCTACTTGAGCCACGACCTGACAGACTTGATTCAGTCCAACATCGTGCGTGACGTGCGTACCCTCTACGAACCCCAATGGACACGCCGGGGCAAATGGAACCAATCCTACTATGAGGCCCGTGTACCCCGCGTACCTACCATGCTACTCGAACTACTTTCCCATCAAAACTTTGCAGACATGCGCTACGGACTGGACCCGCGTTTTCGTTTCACCGTAAGCCGCGCCATCTACAAAGGTATGCTTCAGTTCCTCTGCTCACAATACAACATGGATTATGTAGTGCAACCGTTACCGGTAGACCACATGGCCTTGCGCATGACCAGCGAGAACGAAGTGGAACTGACCTGGCAACCCGTAGCGGATGCGTTGGAACCAACTGCCGTAGCAGAGAAATACATTGTTTATACCCGTATCGGCGACGGGGATTTCGACAACGGAGTATTGGTGGACGGCAACAGTTACCGAACCACGCTCCCCGCCGGCATGGTATGCAGCTACAAGGTTACCGCTGTCAACAAGGGCGGTGAAAGTTTCCCTTCCGAAATTCTTTCCGCCGGACGGGCGTTCAATTCCAAAGGTACCGTATTGGTGATAAACGGATTCGACCGTATCAGTGCCCCTGCCGACTTTACGGCCCCCGCCCCCGCCGACACCCTCCTTGCCGGATTTCTGGATGAGCAGACCACGGGGTCCCCTATATCCATGACATCAGCTACATTGGCAAGATGAAGGAATACCGCCGTTCCATTCCCTGGATGGACGACGACGCCTCCGGTTTTGGCGACAGCTATGGGAACTACGAAACTCAAGTGATTGCAGGAAATACGTTCGATTATCCTGCTGTACATGGTGCAGCTATCCTGAAAGCGGGATATTCGTTTGTATCGGTTAGTAATGAAAGTCTCTACCCCCGTAGGAAAGGGAGAGAAGAATATTCCGGTGGATATGAGGGAGTATAGGTATGTGGACTTGATACTTGGGAAGCAATGCCAGACCAAGATGGGACGGGGAGGCGTAAAACCGTTGGAGTTCAAGACTTTCAGCAAACCGATGCAGGAGGCTATTGCGGCTTATTGTAAGCAAGGTGGAAATATCTTTGTTTCGGGCGCTTTTGTAGGAACGGATTTATGGGACAACCGCCTTGCAACCGCCGACGAAGCCGACAAGAAATTTGCGATGGAAGTACTGAAATATAAGTGGCGTGTGGGACAAGCGGCTACAATGGGTAAGGTGAAAAGCGTAGCTTCTCCGTTCCCCGCCCTTTCAGGAAACTATACCTATCACAATGAGCTGAATGCCGATTCGTATGTGGTGGAATCACCGGACGCCATTGAACCGGCAACCAAAGATGCACACACCGTGATGCGGTATTCTGAAAACAACCTGAGTGCCGGTGTGGCCTACCAAGGCGACTACAAGACTTGTGTATTGGGATTCCCTTTTGAATCCATACGTACTGATTCTGAAAGAGAGGCACTCATGAATGCTGTACTGACATTCTTCAACGACAACAAGTAATATCAACCAATCATCATCTATGAACAGAAGACTGTTAATAATCGTCCTGATGGCTTGCCTGCTCCCCCTGGGGATGCAGGCACAGCAAGGGACATTCCGTTTTGCCCAACTAACGGACATTCATCTGACCCCGAACAATCCGAATCCCACAGAGGACCTGCTGCGTTCCGTGGCACAGATTAATGCCACCGACAGTATCGACTTTGTCCTGGTGACGGGCGACCTGACCGAAGAAGGCGACCGTACTACCATGGAAAAAGTGAAATCGTGCCTTGACTTGCTGAAGGTCCCCTACCACGTAGTCCTAGGCAACCATGAAACGAAATGGAGCGACTCCGGCTGTACCGCTTTCGGAGAAATCTTTGGCGGCGAACGCTTCGAGTTCGAGCATAAGGGATTCCTTTTCCTCGGCTTCAACTCCGGTCCGCTGATGCGTATGGCCTACGGGCATGTAGTGCCGCAAGATATCCGTTGGATGACGGAAGAAATGGATAAAAACGGCAAAGACAAACCGGTGATACTTGTCACCCACTACCCGCTAATGGAAGGTGATGTGGACAATTGGTATGAGGTGACGGATGCCGTCCGCCCCTACAACGTGCGCTTGTTTATCGGCGGACACTACCACAGCAACCGGGATTTACGTTACGACGGCATTCCGGGCGTACTGATGCGCAGCAACCTGTGCGACAAAGAAGGGAAACCGGGTTACGGCATCTATGAAGTAACCGGGGATTCCATCCGGGTATACACGCAACGTATCGGCGAGCCCAAGAAGCAGTGGACAGCATTCTCGCTGACCGGACAGTATTACGACCGCAACGGAAAGGCAGAGAAATATCCTGACTTCTCGGTCAACAAGGAGTATCCGCAAGTAAAGGAGCAATGGATGGTGCAGACGGGCGCAGGCATTTACTGCTCTCCCGCCGTAGAAAAAGATAAAGTGTTCGTAGGAGACGATATGGGACAGCTGACAGCCTACGCCCTGAAAAAACGGTAAAAAGGCTATGGAGCTTTGAATCCGGCAAGCGCATTGTCGGTACTCCGGCCGTAAGCGAGGGTATCGTTGTATTCGGGTCTGCTGACCGTCGCATCTACGGATTGAACGCCAAAGACGGCAGCCTGCTCTGGACGGTAGAAGCCGCCGAACCGGTGCTCGGAGCCGTGACCATCGCAGACGGCAGAGCATACATCGGTGCCAGTGACGCCACTTTCCGTGCCATAGACATCCATACGGGAAAAGTAATCTGGGCCTACACCGGCGTGAAGGGCTACATCGAGACCAAGCCGTTGGTGACGGAAGACAAAGTTATCTTCGGCGCATGGGACAATACACTGTATGCCCTGAGCAAGGCAAACGGCATGAAGCTATGGAAATGGACGGGCGGACTGACCCGTATGCACTTCTCTCCAGCCGCCGTATGGCCGGTAGCCACCGACGGCAAAGTATTCATTACCGACCCGCAACGCGCCATGACCGCCATAGACATCCATACGGGCAATACCGTGTGGCGCACCTTCCAGTCCATGGTGCGCGAGACCATCGGACTTTCCGAAGACGGTGAACGTATCTATAGCAAAACGATGAACGACAGCATTGTTTGCTATGCAGCTCAAGGAGATACTCCGCGGGAGTTGTGGGCAACCAATGTAGGTTTCGGTTATGAGCATGCCCCCTCCATGCAAGTGGAAAAAGAGGGGGTAATGTTTGGCAGTACCAAAGAAGGACTTATCTTCGCACTGGAAGGAAAAACAGGCAAAGATACTGTGGAAACATAAAATAGGAAATTCACTCATCAGTACCGTAGTTCCGTTGAACGGCCACGAAGTTCTATTCACGGCAACCAGCGGGGAAGTGGGACTTCTGAGAATTAAAAATTGAGAATTAAAAATTAAAAGATATATCATGAATAAAATCAGTTGCTTTCTTCCCTACGCAGGAAAAGAACAAGTAGAAAAAAACAGTGAATAGCCTACAGGCGACAGGACTTATAGAAGAAATCCGGTTAATCACGACCGATGCCACTCTGGAATCGCTCCCGGACTGCGAAATATTGTTTGTTGACATGCCCTACAGCAGTGCAACTCTCAAAGCTATTGCTAATGCAGCCAAGGGAGAATACACATTGCTTTATACCAAAGAGACTACGCTCGAAATGGGTATGTTTGCACTGGAACGTATGATACACATCCTTGAAGATTCAAGCGCCGGTATGGTATATGCCGACCACTACCAAATAGCAGACGGCAAGCAGAGCAACGCTCCGGTAATCGACTACCAATTCGGTTCCTTGAGGGATGACTTCAACTTTGGCTCCCTGCTCCTTTTCAACACCGAAAAACTAAAGGAAGCCGCCGGACACATGAAGTCTGACTACAACTTCGCCGGACTTTACGACCTGCGCTTGAAATTGAGCCAACATTCAAACTTGGTACATATCAACGAATACTTATAC
>ENA-OQCV01000163-OQCV01000163.1-human-gut-metagenome-genome-assembly--contig:-NODE-163-length-19338-cov-3.458487_pt1 | contig 19338 bp, 14 predicted proteins | sample MGYA00242766_ERZ504592 | MGnify/ENA primary metagenome ERZ504592 (study PRJEB26092, sample SAMD00036315) | human gut metagenome | host: Homo sapiens | study: EMG produced TPA metagenomics assembly of...
GCACGCACCTGTTCGGCGATGGCGGGTTTGACCCGGCCCTCGTCGCGATCGTTCAATACCAAGGAAACGGTAGAGACCGACACCCCCGTTCTCTCGGCGACCTCCTTCATCGTCGTCATAGGGAGAACGATACACGCAATCCGCGGGTTTCGCAGGATTGTTCACGCTATTGACATCCGCCTGCCGGTGCCATGCAATCGCTCGGTGGCGGTCATCTGGCGGCGGTCGCGGGCACAGGCAGGGCGGCGGTTATTCGTCGCCGGTCACTCGCTTCTGCCGGAGAGGATGGCGTCGACGATCTTCGGCTTCTCGGTGAGCTGACCGGTGAATCCAGGGCGGATGTCCATGTGTAGCACGAGGCTCGTGCGGTAGCCCTGCTCGGCGAGCTTCTTGGCGGCCTCGCCGGCCACTTTGAGCACCTCGTCCAGGTCGCCTTCCACGTTGGTGAACAGCGCATTGGTCTCCTGCGGCAGGCCGGATTCGCGAATCACCTCGACGGCCTGCGCCACATACGGCGACACCTCGGAGCCGACGCCGTTCGCGGAGACCTGTATAGCCGCCACGGTGTTGAGATACGGCTTGCCGGTTTTCGGGTCGATCGGCACTTCCTGCGTGACGGCGTTGCGGTCGATGGTCATATGAATGCCCCCTGATTGGTTGGTTGTTGCTGTGTTGGATGGTCTGTATATACGGTATGTTCCGGCCGGCGTCGCCATAAGGGATTCGCCTGCCGCGTGCAGGTCAGCGCCAGTGCCATGCGTGGTCCATCGGCCCGGAACCGTGGCCGAGGTTCAGCTGCGCGCCGAGCGCTCCGGTCAGATAGTCCTTGGCATGACGGATCGCGTCGGGCAGTGCCTCGCCTTTGGCCAGATTCGAGGCGATCGCCGACGACAGCGTGCATCCTGTGCCATGCGTGTTCGGATTGTCCACGCGCACGCCGTGAATCCATGTCGCGACGCCATCGGCATACAGCAGGTCGCTCGCGTCGGCCACGCCATGCCCGCCCTTGACGAGCACCGCGCAGCCGTAATGCTCCGACACGGTGCGGCCGGCGTCCTCCATCGCCGTATCGCTCACGATACGCGTGCTCTCACGGTCGGTGTCCTCAGCCCATTTCGCAGGGTCCAGCGAGGCTCCCCGGTGGGCGATCAGGTCAAGCAGCACCTCGGTTTCGGGGATGTTCGGCGTGATCACCTCGGCCAGGGGGAACAGGCGCTCGGTGAGTGCAGTGATGGCGTCGTCATCAATGAGCTTGGCGCCGGACGTGGCGACCATCACCGGATCGAGCACGATATGACGTGCGTGATGGGCCTCCAGCCGGTCCGCTATCGTGCAGATGAGCTCCGCCGACGATACCATGCCGATCTTGACCGCGGCCGGCGGAATGTCCGTGTACACCGCGTCGATCTGTGCGGCGACCATGTCCGGTGTGATATTCTGCACACCCGTCACGCCCATCGTGTTCTGTGCGGTGATCGCGGTGATCGCGCTCATGCCGAACACCCCGTTGGCGAGCATGGTCTTCAGATCGGCCTGAATGCCTGCGCCGCCGGACGAATCACTGCCGGCGATGGTCAGCACCGGAGGCAGCGTGGATTGCGCCGCCGTTGTGTCAAGTTGCTCTGTCATGCCGTTCATTGTAGCCGGATGGTCTTGAAATTGCGCTGTTTCTATGGTGAGATGGAGTCGTTTTGCAATCGCCGACCATGGATCGGCGACCACGGATAAAGGAGAGCTGCGGCGAGATGGCGAATGACGATATCCTTGCGGCGTGATGGTGTTCTGGCGCGTATCACCGGCTTCGATGAAGGACGCGCCGCATATTATGCGGTGATGCCGAACGGCCACAGCACGCAGCTGACGTTCCCCAGCCAGGAGATCTTCGACATCGGCGACGTGCTGCTGGTCGGCAAGGACTTCTATACGAAGGTGCCGCCCTCGGTGTGGCCGGTCAAGCCGCGTGTCGGCGTAATCCGCCGTGCGCTGGAGGACTGCGTGGTCATCGAGACCTCGGATGGTCTGGAATTGCTGGAAGGCGAATATCCGGTCGACATCGCGCCCGGAAACACGGTGGAGTTCACCGATCTGTTCGGCATCGAACGGGTGCTGTGGCCGACCGCGATCCGGCCGGGGGAGTCCGACCATGATGACGACATCAAGCAGTACCGCCTCACGCCGAGCGCCGATCCGTCGCTCACGTTCGCGGCGTTCGGCGGGTATGAGCGGGTGATCGCCCGCGCGAAGGAGCTGATCGAGACGCAGCTGGGCAACAGCGCCCAGATGCGGGCGATCGGCGCGAAGCCCATCAAGGGCGTGATTTTCACCGGCGCGCCGGGTACCGGCAAGACGCATCTGGCCCGCATCATCGCGAACGTGGCCGACGCCCAGTTTTACCTTGTCTCCGGTCCGACGATCGTCAGCAAGTACGTCGGCGACAGTGAGGAGACGCTGCGCATGATCTTCGCCGCGGCGCAGTCCGACAAGCGCGCGATCATCTTCTTCGACGAGATCGATTCGATCGCCTCCTCGCGCGAGACCGACACGAACGGCGTCGGCAAGCGCCTGGTGGCGCAGCTGCTCACGCTGATGGACGGTTTCGAGTCCAAGGGCAACGTGGTGGTGGTCGCCGCGACGAACCGCATAGAGGACGTGGATCCGGCCCTGCTGCGCCCGGGGCGCTTCGATTGGCAGATTCCGTTCCCGATGCCGAGCGAGCATGACCGTCTGCGTATCCTGCAGGTGCAGGCCGCATCGTTGTCATGCGAGGGCGAGCTGCCGTTGACCGACGTCGCCGAGCGAACCGAGGGCTGGAGCGGCGCCGAAGTGTGCGCCATCTGGACCGAAGCCGCACTGGTGGCCGCCAAGGACAAGCGTGCCGCGATCCGCGCCGGCGACCTCATGACCGCATTCGAGCGCGTCGAGCATCGGCCCGAGTTCCGCGCACGCCGGCACTAGGTGCGAGCTCGATTCTCGGCTCCCGCTTGCGGTAGGGATGGTTCTTGCCCCCGCTGGCGGCCGCAGGCCGTCCTTGATTGCAGGGCCCGGAGGGCTCCCGCGTAGCGGGCGATGGCGTGGTTTCGTTGGTTTTGCATCCGTTCTGCCGTCTGTCCACCTTCCGGCGCTGTGCGCCACTTCCCGCCAGCGGGGGGATGGGTCTTGACCACTGGTCTGATCGGGATGTGGAGTCTTTGGTTCCGAAATGTGAGATAAGTTGAGGATTTTGTACCACACCACGTCGAAAACGCCGGTTTGCGCGTGGTATGGCACAGGACCTTGCCACGGAATCGGTTTTAACCGGTTATATGCGCTGTCGTGGTACAAGAGGAATATCGGCAATCCTTGAAAAATGGCCGATTCCGCTGTCCGGTGCGAATCCTCCCGTATCGGGCGTGTACCACACCACGGTCAAAAACGTGTTTTTCGTCCTGGTGTGGCAGCGACTTCGCCGTCATGGCTGCACCCGCACAGCCTCATCCGCACAGCCGCACCCGCATAACCGTCACCGACCGGCGGGAGAGCGACGACCTGATGCGCTACCGATGCGCCCGCAGGAAGTGCTTGATGAGTCGCACCAAGGCGAATCCCACGAATGAGAATACGGTGAATACCAGCATGAAGTATCCGATTTGCTCCATGCAGCCCCATGAAAGCTGCCATCCGCCAATCGAGGTGCAGACGTCGGCCTTCGCGCAAGGACCGCCTTCGAACCCGTGGATCAGAGCGAACAGCAGCGGGAGTGAGACCGCTACGCATCCGAGAGGGAATTTCCAAGTGCTTTTCCTGAAGCAGGCAGCCGCGATATTGATGATAAGCAATACTGGAGGAACAAGGAAGTTGATCATCAGTGCAGCGGCCATGAAGCCCTCATAATCGGGCTGAACTATACAGGCCAGAAGCAGGCCGTAAAGGACGGCTACGATCAGCATGCAGGCGAATCGTCCGGGATTGCCGCGTATCCACGAACCGGATTTCGACAGTATGGAAAGGCTGTTGTTCGTCGTACTCATGGAATCCCTTTCTCGACATTGAGCAACGTATATCCATGATACGGGATGGCGCCCGTCAGAGGAAGAGCCGCAAATACGAATGCCCCCCGCTAGCGGGGGGCATTACCGATGAAGGCTGGAGCTTACTCGCTGGCCTTGGAGTAGAGCTTGCCGCCCTGGGCGCGGTACTTTTCACCCATGGCGTCCATACCGGCAAGGATCTCCTCGGGGCTCAGGACGTTGGCGGACACGACGGTGTCGTCGGTGACCGGGTTCGCCGGGGTCTCGACGCCCTCCGGGATCTTGCCGGTGACGGCGTCCGCGACGATCTGCTGCTGGGCGGCCTCGCCGCCGAACGCCTTGCGGATGTTCTGCGAGATGGCCATCGAGCAGAACTTCGGGCCGCACATCGAGCAGAAGTGCGCCATCTTGGCCGGCTCGGCGGGCAGCGTGTCGTCGTGGAAGGCGATGGCGGTATCCGGATCGTAGCTCAGGTTGAACTGGTCGAGCCAGCGGAACTCGAAGCGGGCCTTCGAGATCGCGTTGTCGCGGTCCATCGCGTGCGGGTGGTGCTTGGCGATGTCGGCGGCGTGGCAGGCGATCTTGTAGGCGATCACGCCCTGCTTGACGTCATCCTTGTTCGGCAGACCCAGGTGCTCCTTGGGCGTCACGTAGCACAGCATGGCGGTGCCGTAACGGCCGATTTCGGTGGCGCCGATGGCGGAGGTGATGTGGTCGTAGCCCGGCGCGGTGTCGGTCGTCAGCGGTCCCAGCGTGTAGAACGGGGCGCCGTGGCACACGGCCTTCTCCAGCTCGATGTTCATGCGCACCGTGTCGAAGGGCACGTGGCCCGGTCCCTCGATCATGACCTGCACGTCCTTGGCCCACGCGCGCTCGGTGAGCTCGCCCAGGGTCATCAGCTCGCTCAGCTGGGCCGCGTCGTTCGCGTCGGCCAGCGAGCCGGGGCGCAGACCATCGCCGAGCGAGAACGCCACATCGTACTTGGCGAAGATGTCGCACAGTTCGTCGAAGTGCGTGTACAGGAAGCTCTCCTGATGGTGACGCAGGCACCAGTCGGCCATGATGGAGCCACCACGGGAGACGATGCCGGTGACGCGGTTGGCGGTCAGCGGCACGTAGCGCAGCAGCACGCCGGCGTGGATGGTCATGTAGTCCACGCCCTGCTCGCACTGCTCGATCACGGTGTCGCGGAACAGCTCCCAAGACAGCTTGGAGGCGTCATCCTCGACCTTTTCGAGCGCCTGGTACATCGGCACGGTGCCGATCGGCACTGGGGGAGTTGCGCAGGATCCACTCGCGGGTGGTGTGGATGTCGTTGCCGGTCGACAGATCCATCACGGTGTCGGCGCCCCACTTGGTGGCCCAGGTGAGCTTCTCCACTTCTTCATCGATGGAGGAGGTGACGGCCGAATTACCCATGTTGGCGTTGAGCTTGGTGAGGAAGGCGGATCCGATGATCATCGGCTCGGCTTCGGGGTGGTTGATGTTGCAGGGCATCACGGCGCGGCCGGCGGCCAGCTCGGAGCGCACGAGCTCCACGTCGCAGTTCTCGCGGGTGGCGACGTACTGCATCTCCGGGGTGATGATGCCGTGACGGGCGTACCACATCTGGGTCACCGGGTGGTCCTTGGCGCGCATCGGCTGGTGCGTGCGTCCACGCCATTCCTTGGTGGCGCGGCCGCGCTTGATGGCGCGCTTGCCGTCGTCCTGCAGGTTGCGGCGGCGGCCCTCGTAGTCCTCGATGTCGCCGCGGTCGCGGATCCAGTCGAGGCGCAGGGGCTTCAGGCCCTCCTTCGGGTCGCACTTGGGGCCTTCGGTGTTGTAGTCGTGGAACGGGGCGTTCGGGCCCACTCCGGGGGTGTCGGAGAGCTTGATCTCGGTGTAGGGTACCTCAAGGTCGTAGGAGCCGTACTCGTAGGAGAACGGCACAGACTTGGTCTTGCGGATGTGCGCCTTGTCGCGCTGCTTGGACCCACGGGCGGCGATGTCGACGCGCTGCTGCTTGGCGAGCTTCTGCGCGTCCTTGGCGTCCTTGGCGTTGGTGAACTTCTTTTCGGTGGCCTCGGCTCCGGCGGCGGCGCTGCCTTCCTGCGCGGCCTGCGTGTCGGTGGCGGGGGTGTGGGTCACGATGCGTGGGGCGTATCCGTGGCGCTCGTCTGCGCGCACGGCCTTCCAGCCGGAGACCATCTCGCGGGTGGCGGCCTCGGGGTCTTCGGCGCCCGCGATGGCGGAGACCGCGAACCAGCCGGCGGCCTTCGTGCCGGCCAGCATGGCCATGTCAGCCGCGGTCACGCCGCCGCCGACGACGACCGGGAACTCGCTGGCGGAGCAGATCGTGTTGATCTGCGCGGCATCCAGGGTCTTGCCGGAGCCGTCGTTGCCGCCCACCGAGGCTTCCGGCTTGGTGGAGGAGACGTGCAGAGGTCCGGCGCCGATGTAGTCGATGCAGCCGTCGGGCAGCTCATTGATGAGTCGGACCAGGGACTCGGTCTCAGCCGACAGTCCCACGATCGCTTCGTCGCCCAGCAGGGCGCGGGCCTCGCGCGGCTCCATATCGCTCTGGCCGATGTGCACGCCGTCGACCTTGATGCCCTTGCGGCGGGCCTGCCACACCACGTCGGCGCGGTCGTCGATCACGAAGGCCACGGAGTCGGACTTCTCGTTGTCCTCGATGATCTGCGCGATGTCGCGGGCCATCTCGGTCAGCTCGGAGGCGTCGGCGCCCTTGGCTCGCAATTGAATGAAGGTGGCGCCGCCATGCAAGGCCTGATCGATCACCTCGGTCAGCGGCCGGTCCTTGCAGTCCTGGGGGCCGACCACGAAGTACGCGCTCAGGTCGAACGAATCGCGCATGGACGCGAATGGGTATTCATTGCTCATCTGTTGTTCCTTTAATTGTGTTATTGGAAGAATATGATGCCTATTGGAAGAATATGATGCCGGCGCCACTTATCGGGAGCACCGGGAGGGGCGGCTATCGCATGTCGATCGCGCGGTCTGCCACCTCCTCGGCGGTAACGTTCCACAGCGCGTCCAGCAGCGCCACCTGGAACGAACCGGGGCCGTTGCTTCGTTTCTCGGCTATCTCGCCGGCCGTGTTGTACAGCGATGTGGCGGCGAGCGCGGCGATCAGCGGCTGCGCGACGGCGAGATACACGGCGGTGACGCCGCCGAGCGAGCATCCGGCGCCGGTGATTTTCGTCATCATGGCGCTGCCACCCGCCAGCCGGTACACGTGTTCGCCGTCGGTCACCATGTCCGTCGCACCGGAGACGGCCACCGCCGCCGTGCCGTTGGCGCCGTGCCTCGCCATGAACCGTGCGAGCCGCTGCGCCGGTGCGATGGCGGATTCCACGTCGTCGACGGATTCCACGCCGGCGGGCTTGGATGCGGTAGCGGTCGCGGATTCCTCGTTCAGCCCCCACATGGCGTCGAGCGCGATGATCTCCGAGGCGTTGCCTCGGATCACGGTCGGCGGATAGCGCTTGAATGACTGCAATATGGCGGTTCTGGTCTCTCCAATGCCGGCGGCGACGGGGTCGAGCACCCAGGGATGGCCGGTGTTGTGGAACGCCCTCGCCACTTGCGGCAGCGCGTCCTTGTAGAACGGCAGCAGGGTGCCGACGTTGATGTAGTCGGCGCCGCTGATCGTGGCGGTGTCGATGATGTCGTCCGGCAGGAAGCTCATGGCCGCCGCGCCGCCGGCGGCGAGCTGCGCGTTGGCGACAAGGTTGATGGTGACGAAATTGGTGAAGGACTGCGCCAGCGGCGTAGTCTCGCGTACCGTGCGCACCGCGTCCGCTATCTGCTCGCGCAGTGATGGCTGTGTTTGCGGCGATATCCGCGTGTTCGGCGATTCCTCGCTCATAATCATTGCTCCCTACGATGTCTTGACCAACAGGTTCAAAGGTCAGGCGTGTGGCCTTTCTCAACTCGCGTACTGCTGCGGGTCCCCCTGCATTGTGCCCTTCAACGCTATGGCCCAATATGGACATTGTGTCTTGCGTTTCTTGAAGGTACGTGGTAATGGCGCCGCTTCGTTGCCGGCATGCGTTGCGTTGCGATTTTTCCGGCCCTGTATGGGGGATACAGGATTGGCGATGGCGACACGCCGTTTTTGTTAATGGTATTTACATGAAATACAGGTAATGAGATATCATTCTTATGATCACCGTGTGGATACCGCATTGGTGCGTATACACTAACAGCAACAGAGCGGCGCGGCAGGCGCTCGTGGATTCAATGAAGAAGGAACGTTTATGGCAGTTCGCAGACTTGGTGGCCGCATCGTGGCTTTCGCCGCCACAGTGGCCTTGTCAATACCGTTAGGGTTGTTAACAAATTCAGCGTGGGCGGTCGAGGACGCCACCCGATCCGACTCCACCACGCAGATGAGCTCCACGCCGGAGGTGGTCTACTCCAGCGCCGTGGATTCCAAGCAGAATCGCACCTCGGATTTCGACGCCAACTGGAAGTTCATGCTGTCCGATTCCGTGCAGGCGCAGGACCCGACGTTCGACGATTCGGCCTGGCAGCAGGTCGACCTGCCGCATGACTACAGCATCACGCAGAAGTACTCGCAGAGTAATGAGGCCGAAAGCGCGTACCTCCCCGGCGGCACCGGCTGGTACCGCAAGTCCTTCACCATCGACCGGGACCTCGCCGGCAAGCGCATCGCCATCAACTTCGACGGCGTGTACATGAACGCCACCGTCTGGTTCAACGGCGTCAAGCTCGGCACCCATCCGTACGGCTACTCGCCGTTCTCCTTCGACCTGACCGGCAACGCCAAGTTCGGTGGGGAGAACACCATCGTCGTCAAGGTCGAGAACAGGCTGCCGTCCAGCCGCTGGTACTCCGGCTCCGGCATCTACCGCGACGTCACCCTCACCGTCACCGACGGCGTGCACGTCGGCAATAACGGCGTGGCCATCAAGACCCCGAGCCTCGCCACCCAAAACGGCGGCGACGTGACGATGAACCTCACCACCAAGGTCGCCAACGACACCAAGGCCGCGGCGAACATCACCCTCAAGCAGACCGTGTTCCCCCAAAGGGGAGGCAAGACCGACGCCGCCATCGGCACCGTCACCACCGCATCCAAGTCCATCGCGGCCGGTGCCAGCGCGGACGTGACCTCCACGATCACCGCCGCCTCGCCCAAGCTGTGGAGCATCAAGAACCCGAACCTGTACACCGTGCGCACCGAAGTGCTCAACGGCGGCAAGGTGCTCGACACTTACGACACCGAATATGGCTTCCGCTGGACCGGCTTCGATGCGACCAGCGGTTTCTCGCTCAACGGCGAGAAAGTCAAGCTCAAGGGCGTCTCAATGCATCATGACCAGGGATCGCTCGGTGCGGTCGCCAACCGCCGCGCCATCGAGCGCCAGGTCGAGATTCTCCAGAAGATGGGCGTCAACTCGATCCGCACCACGCACAACCCCGCAGCCAAGGCGCTGATTGACGTCTGCAACGAGAAGGGCGTCCTCGTGGTCGAAGAGGTCTTCGACATGTGGAACCGGTCGAAGAACGGCAACACCGAGGATTACGGCAAGTGGTTCGGCCAGGCCATCGCCGGTGACAACGCCGTCCTGGGTGGCGACAAGGACGAGACCTGGGCCAAGTTCGACCTGACCAGCACCATCAACCGCGACAGGAACGCCCCGTCCGTCATCATGTGGTCGCTCGGCAACGAGATGATGGAAGGCATCAGCGGCAGCGTCTCGGACTTCCCGGCTACCTCCGCCAAGCTGGTCGCATGGACGAAGGCCGCGGACAGCACCCGCCCGATGACCCACGGCGACAACAAGATAAAGGCCAACTGGAACGAGTCGAACACGATGGGCGACAACCTGACCGCCAACGGCGGCGTGGTCGGCACCAACTACTCCAACGGCGCGAACTACGACAAGATCCGCACGACCCACCCCTCATGGGCCATCTACGGTTCCGAGACGGCGTCCGCCATCAACAGCCGAGGCATCTACAACCGCACCACCGGCGGCGCCCAGTCAAGCGACAAGCAGCTGACCAGCTATGACAATTCCGCAGTCGGCTGGGGCGCCGTCGCCAGCTCCGCCTGGTACGACGTGGTCCAGCGCGATTTCGTCGCCGGCACATACGTGTGGACTGGCTTCGACTACCTCGGCGAACCCACCCCGTGGAACGGCACCGGCTCCGGCGCCGTGGGCTCCTGGCCGTCGCCGAAGAACTCGTACTTCGGCATCGTCGACACCGCAGGCTTCCCGAAGGACACCTATTACTTCTATCAGAGCCAGTGGAACGACGACGTGCACACGCTGCACATCCTCCCCGCATGGAACGAGAACGTCGTCGCCAAGGACTCCGGCAACAACGTGCCGGTCGTCGTCTACACCGACGCGGCCAAGGTCAAGCTGTACTTCACACCGAAGGGCAGCACCGAAAAGCGACTGATCGGAGAGAAGTCCTTCACCAAGAAGACCACCGCGGCCGGATACACCTATCAGGTCTACGAGGGCGCCGACAAGAACTCCACCGCCCACAAGAACATGTACCTGACCTGGAACGTGCCGTGGGCCGAGGGCACCATCTCCGCCGAAGCATACGACGAGAACAACAAGCTGATCCCCGAGGGGTCCACCGAGGGCAACGCGTCGGTGACCACCACCGGCGAGGCCGCGAAGCTTAAAGCCGATGCCGACCGCAAGACGATCACCGCGGACGGCAAGGACCTGTCGTACATCGAGGTCGACGTGACCGACGCCAACGGCCATATCGTCCCCGATGCCGCCAACCGCGTCACCTTCGACGTCAAGGGCGCCGGCAAACTGGTCGGCGTCGACAACGGCAGCTCGCCGGATCACGACTCCTATCAGGCCGACAACCGCAAGGCGTTCAGCGGCAAGGTGCTCGCCATCGTCCAGTCCACCAAGGAGGCGGGCGAGATCACCGTCACCGCCAAGGCCGACGGTCTGCAATCATCCACAGTGAAGATCGCCACCACCGCCGTTCCCGGCACCAGCACCGAGAAGACGGTCCGCAGCTTCTACTACTCGCGCAACTACTACGTCAAGACCGGCAACAAGCCGATTCTGCCGAGTGATGTCGAGGTGCGCTACTCCGACGGCACGTCGGATCGTCAGAACGTCACATGGGACGCAGTCAGCGACGACCAGATCGCCAAGGCCGGTTCGTTCAGCGTGGCCGGCACGGTCGCCGGGCAGAAGATCTCCGTGCGCGTGACGATGATCGACGAGATCGGTGCGCTGCTCAACTATTCGGCCAGCACACCGGTCGGCACGCCCGCCGTGCTGCCTGGCTCGCGTCCGGCCGTGCTGCCCGACGGCACCGTGACCAGCGCGAACTTCGCCGTCGACTGGACCAAGCCCGCCGACACCGTGTACGACACGGCCGGCACCGTCAAGGTCCCCGGCACCGCCACCGTCTTCGGCAAGGAGTTCCAAGGTCACCGCGACGATCCGCGTGCAGCGGTCGCAGGTCACCATCGGCAGCAGCGTCTCCGGCAATGCGCTGCGCCTGACTCAGAACATCCCCGCCGACAAGCAGTCCGACACGCTGAACGCCATCAAGGACGGCTCCACGACCGTCGACGCCAATACCGGCGGCGGCGCGAACCCGTCAGCATGGACCAACTGGGCGTACTCGAAGGCCGGCCACAACACCGCCGAGATCACCTTCGAGTACGCGACCGAGCAGCAGCTCGGCCAGATTGTCATGTACTTCTTCCGCGACAGCAACGCGGTGAGGTTCCCCGACGCCGGCAAGACGAAGATCCAGATCTCCGCGGACGGCAAGAACTGGACGGATCTCGCTGCCACGGAGACCATCGCGGCCCAGGAGTCGTCCGACCGAGTCAAGCCGTACACCTATGACTTCGCTCCGGTGGGAGCCACGTTCGTCAAGGTCACGGTCACCAACGCCGACACCACAACCCCCAGCGGCGTGGTCTGCACCGGCCTGACCGAGATCGAGCTGAAGACCGCGACCAGCAAGTTCGTCACGAACACGTCCGCCGCGCTCTCGTCGCTGACGGTGAACGGCACGAAGGTCTCCGACTCCGTGCTCGCCGCCGGCTCCTACAACACGCCCGCGATCATCGCGGACGTCGAAGCCGAGGGCGAAGGCAACGCCAGCGTCACCGTGCTGCCCGCGCACGACAACGTGATCCGCGTGATCACCGAGTCCGAGGACCACGTCACGCGCAAGACCTTCACCATCAACCTGGGCACGGAGCAGGAATTCCCCGCAGACTCCGATGAACGCGACTACCCGGCCGCCGACATGACGGTCACCGTGGGCAGCGAACAGACGTCCGGCACCGCGACCGAAGGCCCGAAGAAATTCGCGGTCGACGGCAACACCAGCACGTACTGGCATTCCAACTGGACGCCCACCACCGTGAACGACCTGTGGATCGCCTTCGAGCTCCAGAAACCCACCAAGCTCGACGCGCTGCGCTACCTGCCGCGCCCCGCGGGCAGCAAGAACGGCTCCGTCACCGAATACAAGGTTCAGGTCAGCGATGACGGCACCAACTGGACCGACGCGGGCTCCGGCACATGGACCACCGATTACGGCTGGAAGCTCGCCAAGTTCAATCAGCCGGTGACCACCAAGCACGTGCGGCTCAAGGCCGTCCACACCTACGCGGATTCCGGCAACGACAAGTTCATGTCCGCCTCCGAAATCCGCCTGCGCAAGGCCGTCGACACCACCGACATCAGCGGCGCGACCGTGACCGTGCCCGCCAAGCTGACCGTCGACCAGGTGGACGCCGACCATCCCGCCACCTTCGCCACGAAGGACGTGACGGTGACGTTGGGCGACGCCACGCTGCGCTACGGCGTGGACTACCTGCTCGACTACGCGGGCAACACCGCCGTCGGCACGGCCACGGTGACCGTGCGCGGCATCGACAAGTACTCCGGCACCGTCGCCAAGACGTTCACCATCGAACTGAAGGACGCCCCGGCGCCGAAACCGGCGCTGACCTCGGTGAGCGTTAAGACCAAGCCTTCCAAGCTGACCTACGTGGTCGACGACAAGTTCGACCCGGCAGGACTGGTGCTGCAGCTCAACTATGACGACGACAGCACCGGCACCGTGACCTGGAACACGCAGACGGCCGGCGACTTCACGTTCAAGCCTGCGCTCGACGCGAAGCTCAAGGTCACCGACAAGACCGTCACCGTCACCTACCAGGGCAAGTCCGCGGTCATCGACATCACCGTCTCGCAGCCCGCCCCGACCGTCAGCAAGACGGATCTGGACAAGGCCATCAAGGCGATCGAGGCCAAGAACCCGGATTCGTCCAAGTTCACGGCCGACTCGTGGAAGACCTTCGCGGACGCCATGGCGCATGCCAAGGCCGTCATCGCGGATGATTCCGCCACCCAGCAGGACGTCGATAACGCGCTCAAGGCGCTGACCGACGCCTACGCCGGGCTGACGAGAAGACGCCTGAACCCGCCCCGTCAACAAGTCCGAGCTGGACAAGAAGATCAAGGCGATCGAGGCCGAGAAGCTGGACGGGTCGAAGTACACGGCCGAGTCGTGGAAGGCGTTCGAGACCGCCCTGGCGCATGCCAAGGCCGTCATCGGCAACGCCAACTCCACGCAGTTCGACATCGACAACGCGCTGTCGATGCTCAACGACGCCCGCGCCGCGCTCAAGGAGAAGCCCGGCCGCATCATCGCCATCATCGATGGCAGCGCACTGAGCAAGACCGGCGCATCCGTCGCCATCATCGCCTCCGTCGCGGCCGCGATGCTGGCGGTCGGTGCCGGCGTCATGGCGTTGCGCCGCAAGCGCTCCTGACCCACACGAGACTCTCGCGAGTCTCCCCGGGTGCCCCGTCGACGATCATGCCGGCGGGGCACCCGCATATCCGCAGGTTGGATGCTGCCGAACAAGGCGGCGGGCTGTCACCGTCTGCCGTTAGACTCGTGCGAGCATACTAAGTCCCAAACCGTTCAAACCAGAAGGTGCATTGTGGCTGTTTCTAAACTCGATGAAGTCGTATCCCTCGCCAAGCGGCGCGGATTCGTGTTCCCCGCCGGCGAAATCTATGGCGGCACCCGTTCCGCATGGGATTACGGCCCCCTCGGCGTCGCCCTGAAAGACAATATCAAGCGCGAATGGTGGCGCTCCATGGTCGTCACCCGCGGCGACGTGGTGGGCGTGGACACATCCATCATTCTGCCGCCGGCCGTATGGGTCGCTTCGGGTCACGTCTCAGTGTTCAACGATCCGCTGATCGAATGCCTCAAGTGCCACAAGCGCCAGCGTTCCGACAAGCTGGAGGAGTCCTACGCCGAAAAGCACGGCGACAAGCTGCCCGAGAACGGCTCAAGGACATCGTCTGCCCCGAGTGCGGCACCCGCGGCGAGTGGACCGAACCGCGCGACTTCAACATGATGCTGCGCACCCACCTCGGGCCGGTCGAGGACGAGAACAGCCTGCACTACCTGCGCCCCGAGACCGCGCAGGGCATCTTCGTCGACTTCAAGAACGTGATGACCTCCTCGCGTTCCAAGCCGCCGTTCGGCATCGCCAACATGGGCAAGTCCTTCCGCAACGAGATCACGCCCGGCAACTTCATCTTCCGCACCCGTGAGTTCGAGCAGATGGAGATGGAGTTCTTCGTGGTGCCCGGCACCGACGAGGAATGGCACCAGTACTGGATCGACACCCGCACCCGCTGGTACACCGACCTGGGCATCAACCCCGAGAACCTGCGTCACTACGAGCACCCGAAGGAGAAGCTCTCCCACTACTCGAAGCGCACGGTCGACATCGAATACAAGTTCGGTTTCCAGGGCTCCGACTGGGGTGAGCTCGAAGGCATCGCCAACCGCACCGACTACGACCTGAGCGCGCATTCCAAGCACTCCGGCGAGGATCTGAGCTACTTCAACCAGGCCACCGGCGAGAAGTTCGTGCCGTACGTCATCGAGCCGGCCGCCGGCCTGACCCGTTCCCTGATGGCGTTCCTCGTTGACGCCTACGACGTCGACGAGGCGCCGAACACCAAGGGCGGCGTCGACAAGCGCACCGTGCTGCGTCTCGACCCGCGTCTTGCTCCGGTCAAGGCCGCCGTGCTGCCGCTGAGCAAGAAGCCCGAGCTGCAGTCCATCGCCCACGATCTGGCCGCCGACCTGCGTCAGCACGAGTGGATGATCGACTACGACGAGGCCGGTGCCATCGGCCGCCGTTACCGTCGTGAGGACGAGATCGGAACGCCGCTGTGCATCACCGTCGATTTCGACACGATCGACGACCATGCCGTCACCATCCGCGAACGTGACACGATGCAGCAGGAGCGCGTCGCGCTCGACAAGGTCGCCGACTACGTGGCCGCCTGCGTGTCCGAGAAGCGCGTGCGCTACCCCGAGGGCCCCGTCAGCATCACCGGCACCAAGGCCGCCGACGGCGGCACCGATGTCGCCAAGGAGACCGGCGTGGACGAGTCCGCCCCGGTCAAGGTCGCCGAGGCCGGTGGCCTGTACTGATCGATACCCGGCCCGACCACACCGGGCCGGGGTGCTGAACATCATTCGGACAGCCCCCTTTTGCACCAAGGGGGCTCTTGTACATTCAAGGACATGTATGGCATGAGCCGTGCCGATTCGTGGGGGCAGAGCCGTGACAGACACCGTTGAACAGACCATCGCCGTCGACGCGCATGAGACCGACGTGCTCGACCCGCGCACCGACGCACCGGCCGGGAAGGAACCGGTCACGATGGCACCAGTCGATCTCGGGCCGATCCACGTGCCGACGCCGGTGGTGCTCTCCCCGATGGCGGGCGTCACGAACTGGCCGTTCCGCGTGCTGTGTGAGGAATACGGCCCGGACGGCCTGTACGTGGCCGAGATGATTACGGCGCGCGCGTTGGTCGCCCGCAATCCGAAGGCGCTGCGCCTGTGCCGGTTCGCGCCGAGCGAGCGCATCCGGTCGCTGCAGCTGTATGGCGTGAACCCGGCCATCGTCGAGCAGGCCGCGCGCATCGTCGTCGATGAGGACATGGCCGACCATGTGGACCTGAACTTCGGCTGCCCGGTTCCCAAGGTCACCCGTCGTGGCGGCGGGTCCGCGCTGCCGTGGAAGACCGACCTGTTCCGCGAGATCATTCAGCGCGTGGTGAAGGTGTGCTCGGCGGCGAACATCCCCGTTACCGCCAAGATCCGCGTCGGCATCGATCACAGCCATGAGACGTTCATGGAAGCCGGCCACATCGCGCAGGAGGAGGGGTGCGCGGCCGTCACGCTGCACGCCCGCACCACGGCGGAATACTATGGCGGCCATTCGGACTGGAGCCGCATAGGCGAACTGGTCGGCGCGCTGGACATCCCGGTGTTCGGCAACGGCGACATCTGGGGCGCCGACGACGCTCTGGAGATGGTCCGCGAGACGGGATGCGCCGGGGTCGCCATCGGGCGCGGATGCCAGGGCCGGCCGTGGCTGTTCGCCGATATCAGGAACGCCTTCGCGGGCAGCGACGAGCGCGTCAACCCTACGCTGGGGGCCGTATGCGACGTGATCATGCGCCACGCCCGGCTGCTCGTCGAGTTCTATGACGGTGACGAGCGCATGGCCGTGCACGACCTGCGCAAGCACATCGCCTGGTATCTCAAGGGATTCCCCGGTCGGAGGGACGACGCGCAGGGCGTTCATGGAGTGCGAGAGCCTCGCCGACGTGGAGCGCGAGACCTCGCGTCTCGATCCCGCCATCACCTTCCCCGAACGGGTGAAGGACAAGCCGCGCGGCCGTGTTCGCTTTGCGAAAAAAAAGTGCATCTGCCGTATGGTTGGCTCGACTCGCGGGTCACCACGCACGAGGAACGAGAGACGCTGTTCGGCGACGATCCGATGGACGCCGGATACTGAGACGGCATCCGGGTCATGGGCCGAATGCGGCCATGGTGTGTCGTTTTGTGCAAATGAGATGGAAAAACGTTGATACACGCCGAGAAAATAGCTTTATAATCAATGGTTCTGCGATAGAGTTATGCGTAACCGTGAGTGACAGGAGACAATGGTGAGCGAGATTGCCCAGACTGACAATTTCAACGACAGGACCAACATCAAAGTCGTCGGTGTCGGTGGAGCCGGCGGTAATGCCGTCAACCGCATGATCGCCGAAGGCCTGCAGAACGTGCAGTTCGTGGCCATCAACACCGATGCCAAGGATTTGCTGCGCTCCGACGCCGATGTGAAGATCTCGTTGAATGACGCTTCAAGCCGTGGATTGGGTGCCGGCGCCGATCCCGAGCGGGGCAGCAAGGCCGCGCAGGATCACCAGTCCGACATCGAGGAGGCGCTCAAGGGCGCCGACATGGTCTTCGTGACCTGTGGCGAGGGCGGCGGCACCGGCACCGGCGCGAGCCCCATCGTCGCCCGCGCGGCGCATCAGCAGGGGGCGCTGACCATCGCCGTGGTCACCCGGCCGTTCACGTTCGAGGGACCGCAGCGTTCCGCCTCCGCCGATCTGGGCATCGAGAACCTGCGCAAGGAGGTCGACGCCCTGATCGTCATCCCCAACGACCGGCTGCTTGAGCTGTCCGACCGCACGATCGGCATCGTCGACGCCTTCAAGACCGCCGATTCGGCGCTGCTCGCCGGTGTGCAGGGCATCACCGACCTGATCACGATGAACTCGTACATCCATGTCGACTTCTCCGACGTCACCGCCATCCTTCGCGGCGCCGGCACCGCGCTGTTCGGCATCGGCTCCGCGCGGGGCGAGGACCGCGCCACGCAGGCCGCCGAGATCGCCATCAGCTCGCCGCTGCTGGAATCCAGCGTCGAAGGGGCTCACGGAGCCCTCATCAACATCGCCGGCCCGACCGACCTCAAGCTGCAGGAGGCCTCTGCGGCCACCGAGCTGGTGCGCAAGGCCATCCACCCCGAAGCCCAGATCATCTGGGGTCTCGCGCTCGACGACGCCTACGGCGACGAGGTCCGCGTCACGGTCATCGCGGCCGGTTTCGACGCCGATTCCAAGAACACCAACGTACCCTCGATGAAGGGCGCCACGACCGCCGCATCCATCCCGGCTTCCCACACCACAGCCCCCGTCACGCCGACGCATGCGCACGACCAGCAGCAGCCGGTCGCGCCGAGCATCCCCGTGCGCACGCAGCCGTCCGCGAACACGCCTATGACCACCACCAATCCGGCGGCGCGTCAGGTGCCGGATTTCGCGCTGCGCAAGGGCGGCCCCGCGTCGATGCCGATCGATGACGAGACCTCCGAGCACGATATCGTCTCCTCCGGTGACCTGGGCGACCTCGATATCCCTGATTTTCTGCGCTGAGCCGAAAGGAACTGAACAGTCATGGCTGGGTTTATGAAGAACGCGATGCAGTATCTGGGCATGGCGGATGTTGCCGAAGACGACGAGCCGATGGACATCCAGGATGAGGATCCCGGATTCGACGACGATCATTCGGTCACTCCGGTGTCCCAGGCTGCGCCATCGTCGCCGACATCCGCGCCCAGTCGTGAGTCGAATCCGTTCCAGGGTCGCGTGAGCCGCATCACCACGATTCATCCGAAGTCCTACGAGGACGCGCAGCTGGTGGGGCGTGCTATCCGCGACGGCGTGCCCGTCGTGCTCAACCTGACCGGTGTCTCCGAGGCCGTGGCGTACCGCATCGTGGACTTTTCCGCGGGCGTCGTCTTCGGCGTGCGCGGGTCCATCGAGCGTGTCACTCCGCGCGTGTTCCTGCTCAGCCCGGCCCAGGTGAACATCAAGGTGGAGGAGCCGCAGGCGCCGTCCTCGGCGCACGACCTGTTCGCCGACTGATCTGCCGGCGGTCGGCCGGATTGGCGGCTGTAGACGATTCGTCGTCATGACAGCGGCGGCGGTAATGCCCAGTTGACGTTCAGCTGACGGCAATGAAGCTGTATGCCGTTTTGATAGGCTGGAAGGCATGGTGTTCACAATAGTGCGTCTGGTGATTGACTGGATTATCGACGCTTATATCACGGTGCTGTTCGTCCGTATGATCCTGGATTGGGTGTCGGTGCTTGCGCCGCGTTGGTATCCCCAAGGGCGTCGTCGCATCGCTGATCAATGTCGTCTACCAGCTCACCGAGCCGCCGTTGCGCTGGCTGCGACGCTACATCCGGCCCATACCGATGGGGCCTATAGCGATGGACGTCAGCTTCATCGTGCTGTACACCGCACTTGTCGCCTTGAGAATATTGGTGTAAATCGCGCCGTAATCACGCATACGGCGAGAGTTCTTTCAGGGTTCGTGCTAGCATCGGAAAGTGATACCAACACAGCGAGGCATCGTGCCCAAAGCGAGGTGTAAG